>JAEEGH010003635.1_pt1 | contig 40304 bp, 39 predicted proteins | sample 9134181 | NCBI WGS metagenome assembly JAEEGH01 (sample SAMN16246544, study PRJNA631951) | gut metagenome | biome: gut microbiome; feature: rumen; material: DP-attached | host: Bos | place: Iran: Karaj | collected 2018-10 | reverse complement strand
GTCCCTCTCGAGGTAGTACATGTCGTCCTTTAGGTTGGGGTACTGGCCGGTTCCGATGACCGCGTTCCTGTTGATGATCCCGGGAACGACGAGTTCGGTGTATCCCTGGTCCTGGTGCATGTCCAGGAAGTAGTTGATGAGGGCGCGCTCGAGCCTGGCTCCGTCTCCTTTGAGGCAGTAGAACCCACTTCCGGCGACCTTGGCGCCGCGCTCGAAGTCGATGATGTCCAGATCCTCTCCGATCTCCCAGTGCTCCTTGGGCTTGAAGTCGAACTTCCTCCTGCTGCCAGCCTCGTAGACGACCACGTTGTCGTTCTCGTCCTTTCCGAGGGGGACGGACTCGTGGGGGATGTTGGGAATGTTCAGGACGCAGTCCTGCCTTATGTCCTCCAGCTCGGACATCCTCTCGTCGTTGGCCTTGATCTTCTCGGACACCTCGCGCATCTCGGCGATCTTTGCGTCCTTATCGTCGCCCTTGGGCATCTTGGATATCTGCAGGGAGACCTCGTTCCTGACCTTTCTGAGCCTGTTGTTCTCGGCGGTGAGGCCTCTCCACTCCTCGTCGGCGGAGAGGAACCTGTCGAGGATCGCGGTGTCCTTGTTCCTGTTCTGCAGCATCGTCCTGATCATGTCAGGATTGGATCTTATCACGTTTACATCGAGCATCTAAGCACCTTCAGAATTTCTTCTGGCATAGGGAAGTCCAGGTACGTTTGTCGGCGAGGACTATGACTCCTCCGCGCACGTCGACCGCCACGGAATCGGTGGCTTCGGCTATCGCAGCCGCTACCTCCTTTGCTCCGTCCTCGGAGTTCGACAGGACCTTGAGCTTTATCAGGCGGTTCTTCTTAAGCTGGTTCTTGATCTCCTCGAAGATTCCGTCGCTCAGCCCGTCCTTTCCGACGTGAACGGTGGGGCTGAGCTCGTTCGCTCTTCTCATGAGCTCCTTCTTCGCTTCCTTCTCCGTCATTTTCTCTGCTCCCTAAGATACGGTCTGCGCCGCACCGTTCCGCACATCCCGCATGTGACGACCACCTTGTGGTCCGATAGCCTGACAGTGCAGTTGATGCCAGGCATCAGGGGGACCAGACATCCTTTGCAGAACGGACGGTCCTTGGGCATCCTCATGCGGGTCTTCATGCCGATTCTGCGGGCTATCCCCACGTACCTGCGGGCTCTGTCGGGCCTGTCTTGACGCACGGCTTCCTCGGACAGGTCCAACAGGCGCGATATGCGCGTCTCGCCTATCTCGGAGACCGTCTTCTGTGAGAGATGCCTCTTCGACATGGTTATTGGAGTCGCCAACAGTACCTAATCTATAAAAATAGTTCTTCCCAGGCCTGCATCCGTCAGTCTTCCTACTCAGGCGGGCAGGAATGTCATGAGCAGGGCCTGGGCCTTCTTGTCGTCGCCCTGGAACGTCTTGTTGGTCTGGACGTAGGTCTCGTAGAGGTACACGAACTCCTTGTGGAACGCGACGACGCATTCGTCCCAGGTGGGTCTGGACACGTCTATGCCGAGGTCGCTATGGGCCATCCTCCACATCTTGGTGCCAGGGACGTACGATACGCTGGCGACTACGGGTGCGACGAGGAGCAGGTTGCTCTCGGCGGTGATTATCCTGTAGAACATGACCTCGTTGATCTCGTTGAAGGATTCCGCGTTGTTGATGGACAGCACCCTGCCTTCCGTGTTCTTGCTGACGCTTCCCATGACCTCTACGACGCCAGATGCTGCTGCCTTCTCCATCATGCCCTTGGGGGACTTCTTGATGGGGTTCAGCGACACGGGAGCGTCCGAGCTTATGAAGTTCCAGTGGCCCTTGTACCTGGGGTCGGAGGACACCTTCCCGATGACGGTGTACCTCTCCGCTCCGCTCCTGATGTAGGACAGGAGCTTCTCGCGGTCCAGTTTGCGGAACTGCCTCTGGTCGTTGGGAGGGCCGTATACCAGCACGTTGCCGTCCAGGTGGTCGTTCAATGCTACGAGGTCCCTGGCGATGGATACGCGCTCGAACGGGTCGGGGAACTTGTTGGCGACCCAGAACCCGGATGCTCCCCTTCCCAGATAGTTGAGGGTCTCGAACAGGATCTTTATGGCGACGTCCATCAGCTCTTCGGAACCGGTCTTCACGTTGGATCCGAGCCCTTTGTTTGAGGAACCGCCGATCCTGAGGGTGAACTTGTTCAGGATCTCCGGAGGTATCTCGTTCTGCAGCAGCATCTCCGATCTGACAATGTGCCTTCCTATGTCGGTGAGAAGGTTCTGGATGTCCACCATGACCCGTCCCGCTATCGCTATGGGGATTCCTTCTTTCGCGTTCTCTGAAATGACATTGAATCCGAAGGGCTGCATCGAACCCACATAGGCATAGCACTTATTATTATTGGCGGTCTGGTGCCGCTATTTGGAGTCTCTTTCATCTAATGACATAGGAGACGGTCCACCAAATTAACGAAACTCTTATATGGGGGCTGATAATGAGCAGTTCTGTTAGACAGGGTAGCAGTTCTATATCTTTGGACCGCCTGCCCTCATCGCATTCCGATCAAGGTGGTTTAAATGGTAAGAAAGCCCGCATCAATGTACAGACAGATCAAAGGACAGGCCTACACCCGCCGTGAGTACATGGGTGGAGTTCCCGCAAGCAGGGTTAGCCAGTACGAGATGGGCAACCTCAAGCAGGATTTCCCCGTCGTTCTCACCCTCAGGGTCAAGAACCGCGTCCAGGTCAGGCACATCTCTATAGAGGCCGGCCGTATCGCAGCGAACAAGGTCCTCAACGGACAGGCGGGGGTCGCTAACTATCACATGACCGTTAGGGCGTATCCCCACGTCGTCCTCAGGGAGAACAAGCTCGCTACCGGCGCAGGAGCGGACCGTGTGTCCAGTGGAATGCGTCAGGGATTCGGCAAGACTGTGGGAACCGCTGCAAGGCTGGAGCGCAACCAGGCCATTCTGACCGTCCGCGTTCCCGCTGACAAGGCCAGCATCGCCAAGGACGCTCTCTGGAGAGCCTCCATGAAGTTCCCCTCCCCCTGCTACATCGACGTAGAGCAGGGAGCCGAGCTCATCAGGTAAATGTTCGATTTCGAGCTGGACCGCGCAGTCGCGTGGATAAACGACGGGGGGTTCTCCTCCGTCGCCCTCCAGCTGCCCGAGGGCCTGAAGGTCAGGGCGGCTGAGGTTTCTGATTTTCTTCATTCTTCTACCGGTGCCGAGATAATCGTCGTCGGATACCCGTGCTACGGCGCCTGCGACCTTTTCGATTACAAAGGTGTCGCGGATGCCCTGATCCATTACGGCCATTCTCCCATCCCGTCCATGGGCGACGATCCGAACGTCATGTATGTCGAGTCCCGCTCCGACGCGACCGTGGACCCGTCCGTCATGGATTCGCTGGCTTCGCTTCCGCAGCGCGTCGGGCTCCTGGCCACCGTCCAGTACCTCGGGCTGATACCCTCGGTCAAGGGGATGCTCGAGAAGTCCGGAAGGACCGCGCTCGTAGGCAAGGGGGACAGGCGCATCTGCCATCCCGGGCAGGTCCTCGGATGCAACTGCACCGCGGCCGAGTCCATATCGGACGAAGTCGACGCGTTCCTGTTCATAGGGGAGGGCGATTTCCACCCTCTGGCGGCCGCTTTCGGCATGCAGAAGCCGGTCCTGGTCCTGAACCCTGTGACGGGAGAGGTCCGCAGCATGGCCGAGACCAGGGACAGGATACTCAGGAGGAGGTTCGCCGCCATCCAGAGGGCTTCCGCCGCGAACTCGTTCCTGGTGATCCAGTGCTCCAAGGCCGGACAGAACAGGTCCGCAGAGGCCGATCTGATGGTCAGGAAGCTCCGCGAGCATGGAAAGACCGCATACAAGGTCATCCTCGAGGAGGTCACCCCCATGTCCCTCATGGCGTACAGGGTGGACGCCTTCGTCAACACCGCTTGCCCCCGCATAGCGATGGACGATTCCGCAAGATACGACCGTCCGATGCTCACGATACCCGAAGCGGAGATAGTTCTTGGCGAGAGGACCTGGGACGGATACGTATTCGACCAGATACGCTCCGATCGATGACCGATTTCCAGGTTTTCGTACAGCCAGGTCGCTTCGTTGACTTGTTTTTATATTTGATAATGCATGGGCACTACCCATGTTCACTTCGAAGACGCTCCTATGCTCGGACCTTCCGGATGTCCGCGTCGGCATAGGCCGTGGAACGACGAACGGCAACGTCGAGAGAAGCGTTCTCGCCATGGAAGGCCATGACATCGTCATCTACGATGACCCATACGAGCTTGCAGGCGACCTCGCCTCGGGGAAGATCGACGCAGCAGTCCGCGGAGACATATCGTCTTCGGTGCTCCTGCCCATTCTCAAATCCAAGATCGGTCTCAAATCCTTGGAGAGGGCGGTGTTCATGGAGCCTCTGGGAGAGAAGATGTTCATCCTCGCCCCTGTAGGGATAGACGAAGGCTGGACGGAACGCCAGAAGCACGACCTCGCGGTCCGTTCTGTGGCTCTGGCCAAGAGGGTCGGCATGGGCAGCAAGATCGCCATCATGTCGGGCGGAAGGTGCGAGGACGTAGGCAGATGCAAGGTCGTCGACAAGTCCATCGAAAGCGCCCGCAACCTGGCGAAGAAGCTCTGCGACGAAGGGTATGACGCGTACCACTCCCAGATTCTCATCGAGAACGCCGTCAAAGAGGCGGACATAATCATAGCTCCCGAGGGGATAACCGGGAACATAATCTTCAGATCGCTTCATTTCATCGGAGGAGTCAAGGCTTTAGGCGCCCCCGTCATCAACACCGACAAGGTGTTCATAGACACATCGCGCGCCAAGACCGACTACAGGGACTCCCTAGCCCTCGCGATGATGCTCACGGAGGAATAAACATGCTTTTGGAAATAGACGGAGGATACTCTGGATTAAGATTCTCGGCCTGCCATTTCATTCCCAGGCACGAGAAGTGCTCGAGGCTTCACGGCCATTCGTACATAGTCCGCCTTAGGATGGAGGGCGACATAGGCGAGGAGGGCATGATAATGGATTTCGTCATCCTCAAGAGGACCCTCAAGAAGATCATCGACGAGGTCGACCACAGGACCCTCCTCCCCGCCAGATCCAAAGAGGTCAAGATCGACGTCGAAGGCGACTCCGTGGAGGTCGTCTCCGGCTGTAAGAGGTACGTCTTCCCCAAGGAGGACGTGGCGCTCCTAGATGTCCCCACCACCACTGCGGAGGAGATGTGCAAGATGATGACCCTTCGCATGAAGTCCGAGATAGACTTCCCTCCCAACGTCAGGTCGATCTCCATCGGTCTGGATGAGGAGCGCGGACAGACGGCGTGGTACACGGAGGCCCTCCGATGAAGGCTGTCGCCCTTCTTTCCGGAGGGCTCGATTCCACCACCACTCTCGCACAGGCTATCGCCGACGGATGCGAGGTCACCGCCATCAGCTTCAGGTACGGCCAGAGGCACACCAAGGAGCTCCGGTCAGCAGAGAACGTCTGCAAGCATTACGGCGTGACCCACATAGTCTATGACATCAACCTGAGCTCCTTCCGCTCCGCGCTCACCCGCGAGGAGATAGACGTCCCTATGGACCGCGAGGGAGAGCTCGACGCCGACATACCCATCACGTACGTCCCTGCCAGGAACATCATCTTCCTGAGCATCGCTGCGGGGCTCTGCGAATCCATCGACGCGGACAGGATATACATCGGAGCCAACGTGGTCGACTACTCCGGCTACCCCGACTGCCGTCCCGAGTTCTTCGAGGCCTACGAGCAGATGCTCAGGGTCGGCACCAAGGCCGGTGTCGAGGGCCATCCGATCAAGATAATGACTCCCATACTCCACGATTCCAAAGCCGACATAGTCAGGCGCGGCAAGGCCCTCAACGCCCCTCTGCACCTGACCTGGTCCTGCTACAACGGCGGGGAGAAGGCCTGCGGCCACTGCGATTCGTGCAGGCTCAGGCTGAAGGGATTCGAGGAAGCCGGATACAAGGACGAGATCGAGTACGAGTGAGATGAGGATCTGCGAATGCTTCAAGTCCATCCAGGGCGAAGGCCTGATGATGGGGGTGCCGACGTTCTTCGTGAGGACGGTCGGGTGCAACCTCTCCTGCGCATGGTGCGACACCCAGTACTCCATGGACGGAGGGAAGGAGATGTCCCTTCAGGAGATCATGGACGCGGTCGGCGACAGCCCTCACGTGTGCGTCACAGGCGGCGAGCCCATGCTCCAGCCCGACATGCCCGAGCTCCTCCGCATGATGGTCGCTGCCGGCAAGCAGGTCGTCCTGGAGACCAACGGGGCGACGGATCTCTCCCAGGTGCCCGACGACCCCCTCATCATGATCAGCATGGACATAAAGTGCCCCTCGTCCGGGATGACGTCCAGGATGCTCAAGAGCAACCTCGGCTACCTGTCCCGCAAGGACCAGCTGAAGTTCATAGTGGCCGACGACGTCGATTTCGATTTCGCCGTGGAGTTTCTCAAGGAGAACCCCGTGGACACGAACCTCATCTTCGGTCCTGTAGGCGGAACCGGGAAGCTCGAATGGCTGGTCTCGCGCGTCCTCGACTCCGGTCTGGATGCCAGGGTGCTCCCTCAGCTCCACAAGATAATCTGGGGCGACCGCAGGGCAGTCTGAATAGAAAAGGGCCGCCCGACGGACGACCCTGTTTGTTTCAATCGTTCTGCGATTCGAAGTGCTTTCTGCGCTCGTATCTTCTCATGAAGTCCTTGATGCAGTCTTCGATCGTCCCGTCCTCGTCCGAGGATATCTCGATCCCGGCCTTGGACAGTATGTCGATGCCATGCATGCCTATCCCTCCGGTGAGGACGACGTCGACGGCTCCCAGAGATACGATGGCCTCCGCTACGGCGACGCCTGCTCCCGAAGGCGAGTCCATGTACTCGTTCTCGATCACGTGGTAGTCCAGCGTGTCCGAGTCCACCAGCAGGAAGAACGGCGCATGGCCGAAGTCGTCCGCTATGTAGGAGTCCAGCGACTCCCCTTCCGAGACCGCCAGGATCTTCATCAGTTATCGACCGTCTTGACTATCTTGTCGACGATGGTGCCGAAAGCCTTGGCGGATGCGGAATCGGGGTGTCCCAGGACTATTGGGATACCGGAGTCTCCGGCATCGACTATTCCGGGCTCGATGGGGATGCGTCCGAGGAACTGGACGTTCATCTCTTTGGCGGTGGCCTCTCCTCCTCCGGTCTTGAAGATGTTGGTGACCTCTCCGCAGTGGGGGCAGACGAATCCGCTCATGTTCTCGATGATCCCGATGATGGGGATGTTGGTCTCGGCTCCGAACACCAAGGACTTCCTGCTGTCGAGCAGAGCGACGTCCTGAGGCGTGGTGACGATGACCATCCCGTCCGCCTTGGGAATCAGCTGGACGATGGACAGGGCCTCGTCTCCGGTTCCGGGAGGCATGTCGATGACCAGATAGTCGAGGTCCCCCCAGTTGACGTCCTCGATGAACTGCTTGATGGCTCCCATCTTGACGGGTCCGCGCCAGAGGACAGGGGTGTCCTTGGACTGCAGGAGGAACGCCATGGACATGAGCTTCAGGGAGGGAGGGATGGCTACGGGGATGAGCTTCTCGTTCTCCACCATGAGCTGCCTGTCCTCGACGGCGAACATCTTGGGGATGTTGGGCCCGGTGATGTCGATGTCCATGACTCCGGTCTTGAAACCCTTCATGGAGAGGGACATGGCGAGATTGGACGAAACGGTGCTCTTACCGACTCCGCCCTTTCCGCTCATTACGATGATGACGTGCTTGATATTCCTGAGGGTATCCTGGATAGCGGTCTCTTCCCGGATGCTCTCTTCTGTTAGCAAAGGTGCGGCCATTTTAGAACCTCATGTTCCCAAGGCAGGCGGTTCCAGCTTGTCCCGGGACTTCGTTGTGGTTCCCTCTATCGGGAGTTTTGTATTAATAACTGCGTTAAGTCGCCTCCAGACATGACGCATCATGTTCCGGAGCCAGGCGGAAGGTCATAACGTTTAACTCAACAGGATTCCATCCAGGGGGCTGATGGCAGACACTGTAAAGGACTACATGGTTCCGAGAGAGAAGGTCCGTTTCGTTACACCGGACATGACCGTGGAGGAAGTGAGGCAGGCACTCATCAACTCCAGCTTCCACGGATTCCCCATAGTGGAGAACGATTACCTCCTCGGGTTCGTAACGGCTAAGGATCTCCTCGGATACATGGACAGGCCCAACGAGAAGATCAGGAACGTCATCAGGAGCGGCTCTTTCTGTGCCACGCCCTCCATGTCCATCAGCGATGCGACCCGCATCCTGTTCCGCTACGGCATCAGGAATCTGCCAGTCGTCGACGAGAACACGAAGAAGGTCGTGGGGATCATCTCCAATATCGACGTCGTGAGATCCCATATAGAGAAGACCCGCCAGAGCAAGGTGGATTCCGTCAAGGCCTTCCTGGAGAAGTACAACGACGTCAAGATCAGGGTGACCCCTGGAATAGTCGACGTCCCCGTGGAGAAGATCATACCCACCCAGAAGGAGGTCTACCTGGACGAGCTGGCTGGAAGGCAGTACGAGCTCAAGAGGGGCCTCAACGAGCCTCTCATCATGATCAAGAGGCGCAACGGATATCTGCTGGTCGACGGGCACCACAGGGTCATGGCGGCCAAGGAGCTGGGCTACAAGACGCTCAAGGCCACCGTGCTGGTACCCAACGACCTGGACGTGAAGCTGGGCCTGGAGAAGACCGCAGAGCGCTGGGGGCTGAAGTCCTTGGAGGACGTCATGATAAAGAACGACGGGAAGCACCCCTTCATGGAAGCGGCCACCATGCTCCTGGCGAGCGAGCAGGCCGACGGCATAAACCAGAGGCTCATGGAGAGCGAGAACCAGCGACTTCCTGGAAATCCGACCACAAAGGAATGAGCCCCATTCTGGCCATCTCGACTTTAAATTGAAAAAGGGGGATTTCTCCCCCGTTATTGTTTTCAGAGCTTGTTCCTGAGGTTCCTAAGGTCCCTGAGGATGATCTTCTGCTCGGCGGAAGCGATGATCCTCTTGGTCTTGACGAACGTGTCGGGGTTCAGGGAGATGCAGTCGATCCCCTGCTCCACGAGGAACTCGGTGAACTCGGGGTAGACGGAAGGTCCCTGTCCGCAGATGCTCACGAACTTTCCGTTCTCGTGGGCGACCTTGATCAGGTGGGCGATGGCCCTCTTGACTCCCTCGTTCCTCTCGTCGAAGTATCCCATGCGTCCGAGGATGTCCGAGTCCCTGTCGCAGCCCATGGTGAGCTGGGTGAGGTCGTTGGAACCGATGGAGAATGCGTCGCAGTACTTGCAGAACTCGTCGGCCATGAAGATGTTCACGGGGACCTCCGCCATGAAGTAGAGCTTGAAGTCCTTGCTCCTCTTCAGCCCGGCGCACTTCATCATCTCGGTGATCTCCTGGACCTCCTCGACGGTCCTGACGAAGGGCAGCATCATGTTGAGGTTCCTGAATCCGAGCTCGTCCCTGACCTTCTTGATGGCCTTGAGCTCGCACATGAACGCCTCGCGGTAGCTCTCGGAGACGTACCTGGAGCATCCTCTCCATCCGATCATGGGGTTGTCCTCGTCGGGCTCGTAGTCCGCTCCGCCCTTCATGTCGTGGTACTCGTTGGTCTTGAAGTCGGAGGTCCTGAGGGTGATGGGCCTGGGGTAGAACGCCTTGGCGACGGTGGAGATTCCATCGACGAGCTTGTCGATGAGCTCCTGGGTCCTTCCCTCCTCGATGACCGCGCAGGGGTGCTCTCCGATGTAGTTGGTGAAGAGGAACTCGATCCTCATCAGTCCGACTCCGTCGCAGGGGAGCTGGGCGATCTCCTCGGCCTTCGAGGGCATGGACATGTTGACCATGACCTTGGTCCCGGTGATGGGGACGTACTCTCCTACGGCTGCGGGAGCGACGGCTTTAGCCTCCTCTTTCTTCTTGATGATTCCCTTGTAGACGGTTCCGGTGGTTCCGTCCACGGTGATCTCCATTCCGTCGGTCAGGAGCTGGGTGGCGTTGCTGGTTCCGACGACGCAGGGGGTTCCGAGCTCCCTGGAGATGATCGCGGCGTGGCAGGTCATTCCTCCCTCGTCGGTGACGATTCCGGCGGCCCTGCTCATGGCGGGGACCATGTCGGGCATGGTCATCTCGGTGACGAGGATGTCCCCGTCCTTGACGACGTCGAGGCTCATTCCTACCTTGTAGATGACGACCTTTCCCATGGCGAGTCCGGGGCTGGCTCCCAGTCCGGAGGTGATGATGTCCGCGCTGGAGGTGGCGGACTCGACGGACTCGTTGGTGGCGGAGTCCCCGGTGACGGTGATGGGCCTCGCCTGTACGATGTATACCTTGTCGTTCTCGACGCACCACTCCATGTCCATGGGCTTGTCGTAGTGGATCTCTATCTGGCGTCCGACCTCTGCGATCTCGCTGACGCGCTTGTCGGGGATCTTCTGAGCCTTGACCATGTCCTCGGGCATGTTCTCCTTGACGACTCCTCCCTTGGGGCCGCGGATGTACTTCCAGGTCTGGGTCGAGACGATCTTCTTCTTGATGTCCCTCTTGGCCTTGTCGACGACGTAGGTGTCGGGGGTGACCTCTCCTCCGACGATCGCCTCTCCGAGCCCGTATCCGGCCTCGATGATGATCTCGTCGGCTCCGTTGTTGGGGTTCTTCGTGAACATGATTCCGGAGAACTCGGAGTTGACCATCCTCTGGACGACGACGGCGAGCTTGACCTCGCTGTGAGAGTACCCCTGCTTCTCGCGGTATGCGATGGCCCTCGCGGTGAACAGGGAGGACCAGCATTTCCTGATCTTGTCGAAGAGGTCCGCCTCGTCCTTCACGTTGAGGTAGGTCTCCTGCTGTCCGGCGAAGCTGGCGTCGGGAAGGTCCTCGGCGGTGGCGCTGGACCTCACTGCGACGAATCCGGTCTTTCCCTTGGGGAACAGCGCCTTGTATTTGGCGACGATCTCGTCCCTCAGGTCGACGGGGATCTCGTACTCCTCGAAAAGGCTCCTGATCTTGTCGGAAGCTGCGGCGAGGCTATCGTCGGAGTTCCTGTCGATCTTGGCGATCTCCTTGTTGATCGCATCGAAAATCTTGCTGGAATCGATAAAATAGTCATAAGCGACCGTAGTGAGGACGAATGCCTCCGGAACGGGGAATCCGGCGTTTGTCAGCTCTCCGAGGTTGGCTCCTTTGCCTCCCACGAAGGGCACATCTTCAACGTGTAACTCGTTAACATCGACAATTTTCTTTTGCATTGGGATGACCCCGCGTTATGGAAGAGATTTGGGTGCATGAGCGCGGTTTTCGGCACGCCCTGTCGGTTTACATCAACGCTAATCGGCTCACTGTTTATATGGTTTATTTTTCTACGCAGTTGTAGGAGGCCTAGAAAGACGGCGTTTTCTGACGGTTTCAAGGGTCCGTGTTAAAGGATGTTTCACGGTGTTACGATATCTCCGTTCACGGATACGAAATTCGTAATAATACAACGATTTTCAAACTTTTTTCGTTGATGACGGTACGTATTAAATGGCAAAGTCGAAAACCCACGCAAAGGGTTTAAAACAATGCCCCTATATCCTGTCAACAAGAGTGGTACTCATGGACATGGAGATATGTTGGCATGGAAGGGGAGGCCAGGGACTCGTCACAGCGAACGAGATCCTCGCCGAGACCGCCATCGCCGCCGGAAAGTACGTCAAGGCGTTCCCAGAGTTCGGCCCGGAGAGGATGGGAGCCCCCATCAGGGGATTCACCAGGATCTCTGAGAAGCCCATCAGGATTCACAGCCAGGTCTACGAGCCTGACATCGTGATCATCATGGATGGGACTCTCGTAGGAAAGGTCGACGTGGCCAAGGGGATCAAGAAGGATTCCATCATCCTGGCCAACTACGCAGGCTCGGCCAGCGAGCTCAAGGAAGCCCTCGGAGTCGATGTGGAGTGCCACACTCTCGACGCCATCAAGATCTCCATCGAGGAGATCGGAAAGCCCATGGTCAACACGATCATGCTCGGGGCCCTCGTCAAGGTATGCCCCATCGTCCCCTACGACATGCTCGAGGACCAGATCACCAGCAAATTCACCGGAAAGCTCTCGGAAAAGGTGATCGTGAAGAATCTCTCTGCTCTTAAGAGAGGATACGCGGAGGTGCAGTGAATGGTTATGGCTAATCCCAACGACCTCGTGGTCGGAGGACGCATTTTGAAGCCCGGTTCTTCGGAGCAGTTCTACACCGGAGACTGGAGAAGTTTCGTCCCGGTCGTCGACCAGGACAAGTGCATCGACTGCATGACCTGCTGGATCTACTGCCCCGACAACAGCATCGTGTTCAGGGACAACAAGATGTCCGGAATCAAGCTCACGCACTGCAAGGGATGCGGAATCTGCTCCAAGGTCTGCCCCAAGAAGGCAATCACGATGAAGGAGGAGTGAAGATGGAAATGGATATCGCAATCAACGGAGACAACGCGGTCGCACTCGCATGGAAGCAGATCGACCCCGATGTGTGCGCCGCCTACCCCATCACCCCTCAGACCATCATCGTCGAGAAGTTCGCCGAGTACGTCGCGAACGGAGAGGTCACCACCGAGTTCGTCTGCGTGGAGTCCGAGCACTCCGCGCTCACCCTCTGTACCGCATCCGAGTCCGCCGGAGCCAGGACGTTCACCGCCACCGCCTCCCAGGGACTCGCGTACATGTGGGAGATGCTCCCCATCACCGCGGCCATGAGGACCCCCCTGATCATGGCGGTCGCCAACAGGGCCGTCAGCGGACCCATCAACATCAACAACGATCACGGAGACGCCATGTCCGCCCGCGACTGCGGCTGGATCATGCTCTTCTCCGAGAACGTCCAGCAGGCTTACGACATGTCCATCATCGCTCCCAGGATCGCGGAGCACCCCGACATCCAGCTGCCCTGCATGGTCAACCTGGACGGATTCATCCTCACCCACGCCATCGAGAGGATGACCATGGTCGACACCGCCGACGTCAGGAAGTTCGTTGGCGAGTTCAAGCCCCTGTACCCCCTGCTCGACATCAAGCACCCCGTCTCCCACGGAAACATGGACGGACCCGACTTCTACTACCCTCACAAGGTGCAGTCCGCCATGGCCATGGAGAAGGCGGTCGAGGTCTGCGAGCAGGTGTTCGCGGAGTTCAAGGAGCTCACCGGGAGGGAGTACCACCTCCTCGACGAGTACCGCTGCGACGACGCGGAGTACGTCGCCGTCGTCCTCGGTTCCTCTTTCGGGACCATGAAGGCCACCGTCGACGAGCTCCGCGAAGCCGGAATAAAGGCAGGATGCCTCATGCCTCGCGTGTTCAGGCCCTGGCCCGCAGACGCTCTCGCCAAGGCTCTCGCCGGAAAGAAGGGAGTTGTCGTGTTCGACAAGCACCTCAGCATCGGAGCCTACGGACCCATGTTCCCCGAGGTCGCCGCCGCGTGCACCGAGCTCGACAAGCTGCCCAAGATGTTCAATGTGATTTACGGTCTCGGAGGCGCAGACGCCACCGTCGCCGGATTCAAGAAGGTGATGACCGACGTCGTCAACGGCGACGCTCCCAAGATCACCTACCTGGGGGTGAAGATATGACCTCTCTGTCTCTGAAGGATCTCACTAAGATGCCCGTAAGGCTCGCGAGCGGGCACAGGCTCTGCGCCGGATGCGGAGAGTCCATCATCGCGAAGCAGATACTCATGGGAACCGAGAGCCCCGTAATCGTGTCTGGATCCACCGGTTGCTTCGAGGTATCCACGACCATCTTCCCGTACACCTCCTGGAACACCCCGTACATCCACACCGCGTTCGGGAACGGAGCCGCTACCTGCGCTGGTGTCGAGACCGCCTACGTCGCGCTCAGGAAGAAGGGAAAGATCTCCGAGGACATCAAGTTCGTGAACTTCGCCGGAGATGGTGCCACCTACGATATCGGTCTCCAGGCCCTGTCCGGAGCGATGGAGAGGGGGCACAAGATGATGTACGTCTGTCTCAACAACGAGGCGTACATGAACACCGGTATCCAGAGGTCCTCTGCGACCGGAATGGGTGCGTCCACCACGACCTCCTGGGCAGGTTCCATGGCCTCCGGAAAGAAGGAGTTCCCCAAGGACCTCACCGCCATTCTCGTCGCCCATAACATCCCCTACGTCGCCCAGGTCTCCCCCCATAACTGGAGGGACACCGTGACCAAGGCCTCCAAGGGATTCAACGCCGACGGGCCCAGTTTCATCAACGCCGTCTCTCCCTGTCCCAGGGGCTGGAGGTTCGCATCCGAGGACACCATCGCCATGGCCAAGCTGGCCGTCGAGACCTGCGTCTGGCCTCTGTACGAGGTCGTCAACGGCGAGTACGCCCTGACCGCGGAGAGCGCCAGGATCGCCGACGGAAAGGCGGAGAAGAAGCCTGTCCTGGACTGGATCAAGGCCCAGGGAAGGTTCAAGCACCTTCTGCAGGACAGGTGGGAGCCCGTCATCGAGTCCATCCAGGGCGAGGTCGACAGGCGCTGGGAGAAGCTCATAAAGCTCTCCGACTTCTGATCCAGAAGCGAAAACTATCTATGAAACCCAGGGGGTGATTCCCCTGGTCTTCCTTTATGTGGCTTATCCTCGCGGTCGCTTCCGCATTCTTCGCAGGCATAACATCCATCCTCGCCAAGCTAGGCCTCAAGAACGTGGATTCCACGGTCGCCACCGCTCTCCGCACCATGGTCGTGCTGGTGTTCGCCTGGGCGCTCGTCCTCATAACCGGGGCCCAATCCGAGCTCGGGACCATATCCGCGGAGACCTGGATGTTCCTGGTCCTCTCCGGTCTGGCAACCGGCGCATCATGGCTGTGCTACTTCAAGGCCCTCCAGCTGGGCGACGTGAACCGCGTGGTGCCCATAGACAAGTCCAGCACGGTCATGGCGATACTTCTGGCCATAGTCCTGCTGGGAGAGGGGATCTCGGTCGCAGGCGCGATTGGGGTCGTCCTGATAGCCGTAGGGACCCTGGCGATGATCGAGCGCAAGGACGTGGACGAGGTCAAGGTCACCCGCTCCGGATGGCTGCTGTTCGCTATCGGATCCGCCGTGTTCGCGGCTCTGACGTCCATCCTGGGAAAGGTGGGGATGGAAGGAGTGGACTCCAACCTCGGGACCGCGATACGCACCGTCGTGGTGCTGGTCATGTCCTGGGTCATGGTCATGGTGTCCAACAAGCGCTCCGAGATCCGCAGCATCCGTCGCAACGATGCGATCTTCATTGTCCTGTCCGGTCTCGCCACGGGAGCGTCGTGGCTGTGCTTCTTCAAGGCTCTCCAGGAGGGCCCTGCGAGCATCGTGGTGCCTATCGACAAGCTCAGCATACTAGCGGCCGTGCTGTTCTCTTTCGTCGTCCTGAACGAGAGGTTGAGCAAAAAGGCGGCTCTGGGACTGGCCGGGATCGTGTTCGGGACGATGCTCATGCTTCTATGAGGGATCGATACGCAAGCGTCATCGAGATGATAGATGAAGAAGCGGTAGACAGCGTGCCTGAGTTCCCGTACGCTTGCGCAGTACAGTACAGACAGGTACGCGGGCGGACTTTACTGCCGGGTTCGGGATGGGACCGGGTGTTGCCCCGCCGCTATGGCCGTCTTACCGAACACTCGCATATGTCGGTGATATAAAAATCTTCTGTAGGTTTCGAATCCTTGGGCGAGGAACGATCCTGGAATCAGAAACAAGAACGGCCTCTCGGCCACCAGATAGGAATGGAAAAGTGGCAGACAGCGTGCCTGAGTTCCCGTACGCTTGCGCAGTACAGTACAGACAGGTACGCGGGCGGACTTTACTGCCGGGTTCGGGATGGGACCGGGTGTTGCCCCGCCGCTATGGCCGTCTTGCCGAAACGTGCCATATATTCGTCATATAAAAATGTTTTTTTTTTAAAATCCATGTCTGGACGGGATCCTCTGCTCTTTATCGTGTTCCAGCGCGAACCCTACCTATTAAAGCGATATCATGGATATATCGTCTAACAAGAGGTTAGAATATGAATTACACGAAAGCGATAGCTCTCGTATCGTTGGCCCTGGCTGCCATGGCGGTTCTGGTCGCAGCGACGGAACCTGTCGATGCGGATCCCGCAGTGACCGTCGACGGTCTGACCTTCGATCTCGATGCTTCCACCGGCGAGGCGACCCTCACAGGCGTCTCCTCGGGATTGACCGCAGTGGACGCGAGCCCTTTCATCTATGACGGGACGACCTTCGCCGTGACGTCCGTGGGCTCCAAGGCTCTCTACTCCAACAAATCCGTGACCAGCGCCTATCTTCCGGATGTCGTGTCGATAGGCATGAAGGCTTTCGCCAGCTGCTCCTCGCTGACCAGCCTGGACTTCGGCGATTCAGCAAGGCCCCTGTCCATAGGCAGCTACGCGTTCTACAAGACGTCCGTGGACAGCATCCTGCTGCCTTCTGGAACCAAGACCATCTCGTCCTATGCTTTCATCTATACGTCGCCTTCGAGCATCTCCATCCCGTCCAGCGTGAAGACGGTCGGATCCAAGGCGTTCTACGGGATGGACCTGGTGGATTCCGACGGGATCACCGCCTTGTCCGCGACCGTAGCCAACATGTCCGGATACGATTTCGTCCTGGTAGGGGGCAGCCTGGTCCGCCTGATGAGCGAAGGGGAGACGATCTCGTTCGATGGGATGAGGTTCAAGGTCACAGACTCCAGCATCGACGGCGTATGTGCCGACCTGATCGGATACAGCGGAAGCTCGACCAGCATCAGCGTCCCCGAATCTATCTCCTGCGGCGGGGTCCCGGTGAAGGTCGTCGGAGTGGCCTCCAAGGCGTTCTACAACGACGACGCCATCTCCAGAATCTCCATGCCTTATGTCGAGAGCATAGGCTACAAGGCCTTCGCGAGCTCGGACGTATCCGAGGTCGTCCTCGGCAGCTCGCTGAGCTCCATAGGCTCCTATGCGTTCTTCGGATGCCCTCTCGTCAGCCTGGAGATCCCAGGGGACGGCGTGGATGTCGGAGCCAGCGCTTTCAGCGGCTGCAAATCCCTCACATCGATCTCCATTCCCGGAACCGGTAGCACCTTCGGATCCAAGGCCTTCTACGGCATCACTTTCTACGATGTCGACGGAACCACCAGGATGAGCATTAGCAGTTCCGGATTCCAGGGAAGCGAATACTGCGGAACCGCCGTCAAGATGGTCAAGAAGTCCCCTGTGGACGTCGGAACGGAATTCGACATGGGCTCCCTGAAGTACCGCGTCATTGACATCGAATCGCCCTCCGTCGCCGTCATCGGCATGGCCGACGGTTCATCCGATTCTTCCGTCACCATTCCGTCCAGCGTCGTCTATTTGGGTCTGAGCTTGGACGTGACCGCGATCGACTCGAAGGCGTTCTACCGCTGCAGGACCCTGTTCAGCATTGACGTCGGCGATGTCGAATCCATAGGTTCCAAGGCGTTCGCCAGCTCTTCCTTGACCAGAGTGGTCCTAGGGGACGGGCTCAGGACGATTAGCGCATATGCGTTCTACAAATGTCCTCTGACAGGGGTCGAGATCCCGGAGGGCGTATCCGTCATCGGAAGCTACGCGTTCTACGGGTGCACATCCGTGACAAGCCTCGCACTTCCCGGGACAGGATACGGTTTCGGCAAGAGCGTGTTCGACGGATTGACCTTCTACGAGATGGACGGTTCAACCGAGATCACGATCGACGATGCGGATTTCCAGGGCCACAGCTATGCAGGAAGCGATGCCGTCCTGGTCATGGAGCCCAACGTCCATATGGGCGACGTTTTCAGCGTTTCCAGCCTGGACTACTCTGTGACGTCCGTTGAACGGGGTGCCTATTCCGTGGAAGTGGCAGGATTCTCCCACGGATCTTCCCTGACACAGGTCCAGATCCCTTCCAGCGTGACCTATGACGGCTGCACCTTCAGCGTCACCGCGATAGGGAACAAGGCGTTCTACAGGAGCGCCCAGATCGCGTCCCTCACGTTACCTGACAGCGTGGTCGCCATCGGCTCTAAGGCCTTCGTGTCCTGCTCCAGCCTCGAGACCGTAGACCTCGGCGACGGGGAGCTGCACATCGGGGTCGACGCTTTCACCGCCAGCAAGAACGTGAAGAGCATATCGTTCCCCTCGAAGCTGAGCCTGGGAGCTCGCGCAATGGGGTCTTTAGCTTTCTATGGTCCCGACGGAAGCTCGATATCGGCTTCTGCCAGCAATCTCCAGGGCAGGGCCTTCGAAGGCTCCGGCTCCTCGTCTCTCAGCCTTGTGATCACCGTTTCTTTCCTGTTCTGCGACAACTTCGAGAACGACGGACTGACCTCCGGCTATGCGCATGGCATGAAGACCGTCACCGTACATCCCGGAGTATGGGTTCATGGAACGGGAACCTCGTTCCAATCCGCTCTTGCAGATGCGTGTTACACTTTTGGAATCCAGGTGACTTTCGACAACAATGGTGGAATCGCAAGCATCGACGATGTCGTCGACGGCAACATCTACATACAGAAGTGGGACTCGGACTCTTACAAATGGATCTATTCCGAGAACGGGGAGTTCCTCACGCTGCTGGATCTCTGTGAATCCGATACGGACATCGCCATCGTGCACGGGGGAGCCTCCAAACTCGGCGTGGCGCCCGCTCCTCGCATGACGCCGGATGACAGGACATGGTATTTCGGCGATGACATCGAGCATTACACGGATGGCGTCGAGGTGCTGTTCTATCTCGGCGATAATTTCATTTATTCCGACATAACCGTCAACAGCGACAGCGATGTGAACCCTTACACCCTTCTGGTCGACGGGATATGGATCAGAGGATACGCGGAGGAAGGCGTTCTCTCTGCCTATGCATTCACGGATGCTGTCGACGCTCTCGGATACCCTTCCGAGATCGTGGAATCCCAGGCCGGCGATTACGGCTGGCTCAAGGGAGTCGGGGATGTAGAAAACGACCAGAGCTGGGTTCAGGCAGTGTGGTATTCAGATATAGAGTGCTGGCAGCAGGGCAGCGATAAGGACTGGCTCGGGAAGACTCCTGTATCCGAAGGGCTGATCATGTGCGTGGTCCACGGCGGATGGGAAGGAGACATGGGCGCCACGGGCGCACCGTATCCCGAGGCCACGCCGAACGATATGACCTGGGCCTATTGACCTCAAGCAAACGTTTTCCCTCCCGGGGGACTCCTCCGGGAGAGCTTTTTCAGAATATCACGCCGAGTATGAAGGCTACGAGTGCCACGAACATCGCCTTCTTCGCGGTGCTCTGGGCCTTGTGGGGGCTGGAGAACACGATGTACGCGCAGTAGACGAACAGAGCGTCGGCGATGATCACGAGGTAGTAAGGCCATCCGTAGGTGTCCAGTATCATCGGGACCACGCTCAGGACGGGGCCGGCGATGAAGAATATGCTGGCGACTATGGAAGCGTTCTTGACGCCGATCCTCATGGGCAGGGTGACCCTACCCTCGTCGCTCTCCATGTCCTCGATGTCCTTGGATATCTCTCTTCCGACGGACACCAGCATGGCCATCAGGGCGACTATGGCGTTGCCCTCGGCGTTGGATACGACGGCTCCACCCATGAGGAACGTCATCCCGGTGAGAGCCGCGATGGTCAGGTTTCCTACGAACCCTCTCTGCTTCAGGAAAAGCTCATACGAGAACATCAGGACGCATGCGATTATGACTATTGCGATGCAGATCGGATCGAGAGTAAGGAACGACGCCAGAACGGACCCGACGAGCATCATCACTCCGATCCTCTTGGCCTCTGCAGCTGTCATGCGGCCGGAAGGGACAGGACGCTCGGGGTGCGCGGTCTTGTCTATCTCGGCATCGATGCTGTCGTTGAGGGCGTTGCCTCCGGATATGAACATGAATACCACGAGAACGGAGATCAGAAGCCCGACCCAGTGGTCGACTATCTCCGTACCGGATGCCATGAACGATGCTACGGCGACGCCGATGATCCCCATGACCACGTTCCCGATCCTGAACAGCTGCAGATACTTGTTCACGGCTGGTGCGATTGTGTAGTTTTATTTAAAATCCTATGGGCCAGCGATTGTTCTTTACGATTGAAACAGGTCCGATGGGCAGGTTTTCAAATCTACTATGGCTAAAAGTGGTTTTCTAAGTTTTACTTTTTGTAAGTTTACATTGTTTAGTAAACTTGCTAATGACCAACAAATAATATGCCAGACCTAGCGGTCCAATAAATAGTCCTGATGCAATCCCTCTATACGAGATATTTACATAGTGTTTTGTAATAAAGGTTCAGGCAGGGTTCGGATGCAGACACAGGATATTATCGCATTGGTCCTCGTGTACGCGATAATCGTCGCGTCGCTAGGGGCCTCGATGTATCTCGAGAAGAAAGGCTCGAAGATAGACACTCGCAAGGTGGTGCACATCGGTGTCGGTAACTTCGTCTTCGTCTGGTGGATGTTCATCGAAAGCTGGGTGATGCTCGTATTCTTCACCATACCCTTCGCCATAATCCTGCTCCTGGCGATGATCAAGGGGACTCCCCTCTACGATTCCAAGCTCGGGGAGATGTCCAGGAAAGGGCATACCACGGGCCTGCTGTTCTACGCCATCACCGTCTCGGTCATGGTGTTATTCTTCCATGACCACTGGACAGCGGCCACCATAGGCATCGTCGCGATGACGTATGGCGACGGGTTCGGAAGCGTCTTCGGAAGGAGGTTCGGGAAGCACAAGCTCAGGAAGGGCAAATCGTTCGAAGGGTCCTTCGGAGTCTTCGCGATGACCGCCATCATCAGCATGGTCATCGTGCTGTTCTACGGTTTCCTGGCGTCCGCTGGGTACTATCCTGCCGGAGTATATTCGGGAATCGTTCCCGCTCCTGTCGCCTGCATGGTCGCAGGCGGAGTCGCAGCTCTGGTGGAAGCCGTCTGCTCCGGTTCCTACGACAACCTGGCTGTGCCGATTTCGACCGCGATAGTGATGGTTCTCCTGGGGCTCTGAGATGACCTGGTACGTCGTGGATGGGATGGACGGGTGCGGGAAATCCACCTGCGCCGACATGCTGAAGGAGAAGCTCGAGTCCGAAGGGCACAAGGTCCGCATCTTCTCCCATCCTGACACCAGCTGCCTGTTCGGGAAGCTGGAGTACGGCTATCTCCTCAAGGACGGGAAGCTCTGCAAGATTCTCGCTACGATATTTTTCATCTTGGACGCGGTGGATTCCCTTTTCAAGATGAGGCTCTCGTCCAGGAAGTACGACGATTTCATCTTCGTCAGATATCTGATGTCCGTCGCCTATCTCCCCGACGGGAGCTACAGGAAGGCTTACAAGGTCATCAAGAAGCTGTTCCCCATGCCGGACGACTTCATACTCATCGACGTCGATGCGGAGACCTCCATGAAGCGCATAGAGTCACGCGGAGAGGAGCTCGAGACGTTCGAGAACATGGAGGACCTCACCCGCACCAGGGAGAAGATGCTCTCGCTGTCCGAGGGATGGTTAGTGGTGGACAACACTCTGCCTCTGGAAGAGGTCAAGAGGATCATCCACGATCACGCCGCCGAAGTCATCTCCAGGAGTTGAGAAGGATCGTCCGCCGTTCGGACGGACGTGAATGGTTTCACTGCTCGGGCATGCGCACCAGGAATTCGGCTATTCCGTATCCCGTGCGTCCGTCCATGACAGTTTCGGAGATCGTCTCGACCAGGAGCATCTCGTTGCTTCCCTGCATGGGCAGGGTCGCGTATCCGATGATCTTGGCCTTGACGGCGTACTCCCTGCCGCTCCTGCCGTGCATGGTCATGTCGTAGCCTGCCGGGATGCCTTTGTCATAGGACACGTCGACGTCTATCTTCATCACGGGGTCGTTGGACTTCGCGGTCCCAACATATCCCGCATCGACGTCTCCGGCCTCTGTGCAGAGCTTGGTGGCGTTGAATCCAGTGTCTTTCCCGTAGACGGAGTTGAGCCACATCCACATCTTGGGCGCTCCCCAGTCGCGGACCCCTTCGCTCTTGTCCCTTTCTCCGGTCGCGTCGACGTCATATTCCTTATTGCCGACGCAGAGCTTGCCGCAGACGACCCCGAACTGCTCGAAGTGCTCGGATGCGGTCTTGGCGGACAGCGCAGCGCCTTCGGCGTCCACGCAGTCGTGATAGTCCATTATGGGGTTCACCGGCTTCCACTTCAGGTCCAGCGAGGACATGATCGGGACAGGCTCCTTGGATTTCACATCGAACAGCGGCCCTTTGTAGCCGATGTTCCAGGTCCCGTCCTTCTCCTCGAAGGTGAGTCCGGAGCAAGACATGCGGTCCTCGTCGCAGGCGGTGGCGTTCCTTATCCCGCAGATCCTGTCTTTCTCGATGACGAACAGGAATACCGATTTCTCGTTCTTGTTGGGCTTGTTTCCGATCCTCATGAAGGCTGTGACGCCAGCTGAGGGGTCGTGCAGGTTGAAGTAGTAGCTTTCGTTCCATTCGAGTTCTGTGCTCATTCTTTCGCCTCCAGGATTGTTATCTCCCCCTTGCTCCCGTCCAGCAATACGAGGTCGCCGGTGTGGAGGATGGTGGTGGCCGATTTGACCGCTGTCACCGCGGGTATCTGGTACTCGCGCGAGATTACAGCTCCGTGGCAGAGGATCCCTCCGGTCTCGGTGATCAGTCCTCCGAGCTTGGAGAACACTATGGTCCATCCGGGATCGGTGTTGCTGGTGACCAGGATCTCCCCCTTCTCCACCTGTCCGATGTCCCTGACGTCCATGATGACCCTTATGCGGGCCTCGCACCTTCCAGGGCTGGATGCGGCCCCTGCGAGGGTGGCGCTGTGGGATATCGGTTCGTCGTCGAAGTCCACCCCGTTGAGCAGGAACTTCGGCGGGAGCCTGTCGCGGTACTTCATGAAAATGGCTTTGCGAGGGGATATGAGTTCCCTCAGGTTCGGGATCTCGTTACCTTCCAAGATGGATATGGCCTCGGTGTCCTCGAGGAAGAATATGTCCTCGCTGTCGTCGATGAGGCCTTTCTCCTTCAGCCTTCTTCCCTCCTCGAGGAATATCAGCCTGTTCCTGTACATGATGTGGTCGAGATAGAACCTCTGGTTCTCCCTGAACGTGAGGTACGTGCGGGCCAGCTTCAGCACCTTGAACAGCATCCCTCTCTTGAAGAATCCGAGCTTGGAGCGGACCTCCTCCTCGGTGGCCTTCCTGCGCTCCTTGCTGCGCTCGAACTCCTCCCTGAGGTCGACGTCCCCGTTGCACATCTGCAGGGCTGTCCCGATGACGTACTCGTGGTCCTCGGCCCATCTGGGGGCGTTCAGCTCCCTGGTTCCGGACCGGTGGCCGAATTCGGAGATGAAGTCGTTGTACGATTTCTTGAAAGGCGAGTTGGACTTCTGGAGCCAGTCCACGAACTCGTCCGCGGACATGCTCTCGGCCTTCTCCTTGGCCGCTCTATCGGTTCTGAGGGCCTTTCCCATGTCGGAGAACCCTTTGTTGGTCTCCACGGTCTTGTTGTCCTCGGGGGCGCACATGAGGCCTGCGTAGATGGTCCCGTCGTCATGCAGCCATTTCGCGGTCCAGTTCTTGACCAGGAGGTTGGTCATGATGGAATGGGACACCATCCCGTAGCGGATGAGCTGGTAGTGCTTCGTGGAGCCAACCCTTATGCGCTCGTACCAGTCGGCCAGCTCCTGGTTGCTGAGGGATTGGATGTCCTTGGAATCGAACTCCTTGCACAGCTCCAGGAAACCCTCGGCCCATTTCCTGTAGACCTTGTCGGTCTTCCACATCATCCCGTCCCTGTCGCGGAAGAAGAGGCAGATCTGGGACTTTATCATCCCGAAGTAGTCGTTCGGGTAGGCGGAGATCCTGGCCTGCTCCTTCGCAGGGAAGTACTCCAGCAGCTCCCTCGAACGGATGAGCTTGGGGTAATGCGCGAATATCCTCTCCAGAACGGTGGCGGAGAAGTACACCCTGGACTTGTGGAGCTTCGTCAGCGGGCCGGACTCCAGGTCCTTGTATCCCATCATATGGGCTCCTTCGTGGTTGACGTAGTCCGTGAGCATCTTTCCCATGACGGTGTAGAACATGGGCGTCGTGGCGTCCGCCCAGTACTCGTCCCCGTATCCTCTGGACCAGAGGATGTCGTCCTTCTCGGCGACTTCGGGAAGCGTGGTTATGTTCCTGGACTGGAGGATGTACACATTCTCGTCCTCTACGGCCCATTCGATGTCCTGGGGACATCCGAAGTGCTTCTCCAGGGCCAGACCCTGCTTCGCTATGAGCTTCAGGACGCCGTCGTCGGCGCAGCGGGCTTCCGCCTTCTCCTTGGGAAGGGTGACGAGCTCGTCCTTGCCGTCGACCAGGTAGTATCCCTGGTCCTTGCTGTTGATCGTGAATTCCTGGACCTCCAGGCCGTCCTTGGATAGGATGTAGCTGTCCGGGTTGACCAGCCCGGATACGATGGACTCTCCCAGCCCCCAAGAGGCCTCTATGACGATCCTGTCGTCTCCGGTGACGGGATCTGCGGTGAACATGACTCCGCTGATGTCCGATTTGACCATCTTCTGGATCACCACGGCCATCCCTTGGGACAGGTGGTCCTTGTTGGAGTCGTGCCTGTATTTCATCGCGCGAGCGTTCCAGTAGGATGCCCAGCACTTGAGGACCATCCCTATGATGCCTCTGACGGTGACGTTGAGATAGGTGTCCTGCTGCCCTGCGAAGCTCGCATCGGCGAGATCCTCCGCAACAGCGGACGAGCGGACGGCGAAGTATTCCCCTCCGAGCTTCTTGAACTGGGGCTTGAAGTCGGTCAGCTCCTCGTCGGTGATGTCGGCGTTCAGGATGAGCTCGCGTATCTTGTCGGAGGATCCGTTCAATGAGACGTCGTCGTCGAAGTCGGTCTCGTCCAGGATCCCGGAGATCGTCTCCCTCAGGCCGTTGCGGTCGAGGAACATCTCGTACGCATCGACGGTCAGCGCTATCGCGGGGGGCACGCTGAATCCGTTGGAGATCATCTTGGCGATGTTGACGCCTTTCCCTCCGACAAGCTCGATTCCGAGATAGGGGGAGTCCAAGGCGACCACAGGGCGGGGATGCTTGGAGAGAGGTCCATCCCTTCCGACGGTCTCGTTCGAATCAGAAACAAGAATCCTGGCATTTTTGGATGAATCCGAGGGATCATTCTCCGGTTTCATGTTCAACCACGTATGAATCGTGATTAGTATGATTGTTAATATAGGAATGCCCGAGTCCCAGGCGCATCAGACAGGGTGTTCATGGTTCAGGCGTATCCGGCCGCCAGGCAGACCCCTGCCCCGAACGCCGCTCCCAATAGGGCGGTGGAAGCGTTGTTGGTGTACTTCGAGATGTACCCGCGGTCCTCGAGGAGCGTTCCGAACACGCTGTCCAGGATGTTCCCCACGACTCCAGCCGCGAACGGGATCAGCAGGAGCCAGTCTATGCTGTGCTCCATTATCGACCATCCCAGGACGGCGATCACCAGCGAGGCGACGGTGGATATGGCGGTTCCCAGCACCGATACGCCTCCGTTGGTTCCTGGAGGGACCCTCTTGAAGGTGGTGATGAGATACGCTTTGGCATCGCGTACCCCTATCTCGGATGCGACGGTGTCGGCTCCAGCCACTGCCAGGGTCGATATGAAGGCCACGTTGAACAGCAGCGGGTCCATGGGGAAGACCAGGTTCAGCGCCACTATCAGGCACGGCGGCAGCCCCACTCCGGCCACGTTCTTCCATGTGCGCTCGCCCTTGGTGCCTTCCTGCAGCCCGGCCTTCTTCTTCTTGCTCAGCCCGCTCTTGGTAGCGGCGAATCCCACCACTGTGAATATGGTGAGCAGGACGAAAGCGTTCAAAGAGCTGAACGCTCCCGTGAAGGAACCTGTGAGGAAGGAAGCGACCGCGCCGTCCTTTGTCAGGCATCCCGTCTTGTAAGCGACCAAGGACAGGAGAGCCGACAGCGCAACGGCGATGGCAGCCAGGCATAAGGCATCCATGTTCGTCCATTCGCTACCATATAGATAAAATGATGCTGAAAATCAGAGCGATTCGAGCAGTTCTGTCGCATATTTTATGCAGAGGGTCTTGTCCTCCAACGGGAAGTACATCACCTTCCCCTGGCGGTACAGGGTGACCTCCATCCCGTTCCACTGGAAGACGACCATCATCTCGTCCTGCTGGGTTATGTCCATCCCTCTGGAAGAGATGGCCTCCGCCGCCTTGGACAGGTCTATGTCCATGGGGTCGGCGGAGATGGCCATGAGGGATCTGCCTCCGCAGAGACGCGCGGTGGTGAACCTCATCTCAGGCTCTCCAGAAGCTCTTTGGCCTATCCTCTGAACGTCTCCAGGTCGGCGTTGTTCACGATGAGGTACTCGGACAGGGCTATGACCTCCGCGATCCCCCATCCGATCTCCCTGTTGTCGCGGGCGTCGAACTCCTCCTCGTTGTGCGGAGCGTCCTCACGGTCCCTGGAGACGAGCCTTCTGAAGCGCTCGCTGCGGGCGGTGTGGATCGCGATTATGTACACGTCCTTGGAGAGGCCGCGGAAGGAGCGGACCTCGTTCATGCTCCTGCAGCCGTCCACGAGGAAGAGGTCTCCGGACATGCGTTCTATCGACCTCTTGGCCCAGATGTCGGCTCCGTGGAGCTCCCTCTCCCTGTTGGCGAACTCCCCCACCGACAGCCCTTCGGCCTCGGCTCCGGACGACGCGTAGGTCTCCCTGACGATGTCGCCCATCCTGAGGAAGCTGTAGCCCATGGACTGGGCGACCTTGAGCAGCTCCTCCTTGCCGGCACCCGGCATCCCTGCGACGACCAGGATCTTCATCCTATCACAGCAGGTTGTCGGAGATGTTCATCAGTATCCTGTCGCAGTAGCAGCATCTGAGCTGGATAGGATGCCTGTTGATGACCTTGAACTCGGGGTCCACAGGCTCGCCCTTGTTGGTGATGCAGTTGGGGTTGCTGCACCTGGCGAGGCCGATGACGTGGTCGTCGAGCTTCACGGTGAACTTCTCCGCCACGTAGAAGTCCCTGATGATGGATATGGTGGCATCCGGAGCGATCAGGGCTATTTTGTCGACCGTGTTGCTGTCGAGCTCCCTGTCCTCGATCTTTATGATGTCCTTCCATCCGGCGGTCTTCCCGGACGAGACGTGTATCCCGATGCTTATGCACGAGTCGATGTTGTTCTCGTTGACTCCGAGGATCTTCATTACGTTCAGGGCCTGTCCGCAGGCGATATGGTCGATGACAGTCCCGTTCCTGATAGGAGCCAGCTTGACCTCTTTGATAACATGGTTCTCCGCCATCAGAGCTCACCTCCGAGTATAGCGCTGAGAAGAGCCATCCTGACGGGGACTCCGTTGAAGGCCTGCTTGAAGTATCTGGCATGCTGGGTCCCGTCTACCTCGGGCGCGATCTCTCCGACCCTGGGCAGCGGGTGCATGACGATCATGTCGTTCTTGGCCTCCCTGAGGATGGCGTTGTCTATCCTGTAAGTCCCTGCGACCTTGTTGTACTCCGCGGGGTCGGGGAACCTCTCCTTCTGGATCCTGGTGACGTATAGGACGTCGGCCTGGTCGATGACGTCCTCCAGGACGGCGGTCTTGTAGGGCCTGCATCCCTTCTCCTCCAGGTGGGAGACGATGTCGTCGGGCATCTGCAGGGTCTCGGGAGCGACGAGCGAGATCTTGGCTCCGAACATGGTCAGAGCATCGGCGAGGGAATGGACCGTCCTGCCGTACTTCAGGTCTCCCACGAGGACGATGTTGAGTCCGTCGAGTGTGCCTTTGGCCTCTCTCATGGTGAACAGGTCGAGAAGGGTCTGGGTGGGGTGCGATCCGGCTCCGTCGCCGGCGTTTATGACAGGATTTATGGAGAATTTGGCCGCCAGCCTGGCAGCTCCTTCGTATGGGTGCCTCAGCACGATCAGGTCGCAGTAGGCATCGACCATCTTGATGGTGTCCGCAAGGGTCTCTCCCTTGGATATGGACGTCATGGACATCTCGGACACGTCGATCACATCGCATCCGAGCCTGTACGCGGCGCTCTCGAACGACAGCTTGGTGCGGGTGGAAGGCTCGAAGAACAGGTTTCCGAGTATCTTCCCGTCGAGAATGCGCTCCGTCTTGTCCCCCAAAGCGTAGGGGACCATCCTCTCCGATAGGTCCAGTATCCCTTCGATCTGGTCCTTGCTAAAGTCTTTGATTGACACAACGTCTTTGTCGTAGAGGTCCATGCTACGTGATTGAATTTGACGTTATTAACGGTTGGCTATGGGTTCAGCCCCTACGAGCGCATCCGAATCCCGACGGTGTTCGAGATACGGCCGTTCTGTCGCAATCCTTATTACTGCTTCCATCGTCGTCCGTGGCATGTTGGACATCGTCTCCCGGTCCCAGAGGGGCAGGGAATGTGAATATTCCAGAGGGGAGGGCAAGATCGCCACCCCCTGCGTCATCGGGACTGATCCCGGCTCCTCTGCGTGGGTGAGCCTGGAAGAGAAAGGAAGGACGCTCCATCTTCTGGGAGCGGAGGTCCCTCTGGAGAGGGGTCTTCTGACCACCGCCTCCTCCGGCATGGGATCCGAGCCTTACGTCGTCGATGGGATCCAGGTCGTCAGGCTTCCGCTGGCGGAAGGATTCGTCGCAGACGAGGATGCGGAGGTCGTCGTGGTCCCCAACGCGTACGAGCTCAGGAGGGACCCTCGTCGTCTCGTGGACGCTGTGATGAGCCTCAGGGAGGCCTGCGGGTTCGGGAAGCTCCTTTGCATGCTAGGCATCGGGGAGCCCTCCACAGCGGCTCTGCTGGCCTATATGGGCGTCGATGTCCTGGACGATTCTCTCCCCAGGTCCGCCGGGATCAGCGGGGTGAGGCTCCTTCCAGAGACCGACCTGGTCGTCGGTAGGGACGTCTCCGTCGAGAACTCCGAGGAGATGGCCAAGGAGATCGAGAAGGTCAGGACGTTCATCGCCTGCGACCGTCTGAGGGAGCTCGTGGACCAGAGGTCCTTCGCCTCGCCCTCGTCCGTCGCCACGCTCAGGATATTCGACGACGTCGGCTACGAATACGCCGAGGAGACGTGCTCCACCGTAGGATGCAGGTTCTGCTGCAACTCCACCCAGGCTCTCAGAAGGCCCGACATCAAGAAGTACAGGGAGAAGATGAAGAGCTACAGGAAGCCCGCCAACAAGAGGGTCCTCCTGCTGCTCCCCTGCTCGGCGAAGAAGCCGTACCACATCTCCAAATCGCACAAGGCGTTCTCTTCCGCCATCCATACTTCCACCCACGACACCCTCGTGCACGAGGTCATAGTCACCTCTCCCCTCGGTGTCGTTCCCAGGGAGCTGGACTTCATGTATCCCGCCAACGCCTATGACATACCTGTCACCGGCGAGTGGAAGCCCGAGGAGAAGTCTATGATCAGGGAGATGGTCGGAGACGTTCTGGCTCAGGGATACGACAAGGTCGTCTGCCACCTCGGGGAGGACTACGAGCTCGTGGAGGGCCTCGCGGAGATGGAATGCACCGTCGTCGGAGACCCCACTTCCCCCGCATCCCTCGCCAACCTGGACAAGGCTCTGAGGGAGGCCACCGCGGACATGGAGCCCGTGGACTACATGATAGACCGCAACAACCAGTTCAGGTCCGTCCTTAAGTTCCAGTTCGGGAAGGAAGCCGCCGACGCCCTGATGGACGAGGACACCTACGCCATAGGCAAGTTCCCCTACTGGAAGCTGATCCGCGAGGACCACGACGACCGCAGCAAGAAGACCCAGCTCGGCATGATGACCCCCGAGAGGGGCATGATGTCCCTCACCCTGGAGGGAGCCAGGATCGTGGCCGCCCTCGGCCAGAACACGGTCGAGGTTATGGACTTCGAGATGAAGGGGAGTCTGTTCGCCGTCGGAGTCGTCTCCGCCGATCCCCGCATCCGCATAGGGGACGAGGCCATCGCCGTCTGTAACGGGGAGGTCCGCGGGGTAGGCGTCGCGATGATGTGCGGCAGGGAGATGGCCGATCTCAAGAGAGGAGTGGCCGTCAAGATACGCCATAAGCTCAAATAAGGTATTCGGGCAGAATTAACTCTAAAAATCTTAGGCCAGACATTCGGAGGACTGTGGCCACTTTCGGCCACCCCTCCCCTGATTTCCTTTAAGTACGGTATCGTGAATGTTATCTCTGAGGACAAGCGAGTGCATCCCAAACTACTGTCCTCGACGGTGGCGAATTCCCTTCAACCCCTTTCCCCCGCTGCCGTCAGTTTTCATTCTTCTCTCTGACAGCTTTGGCGAGGTGCCTCAAGGCGTATCCCGCGACGAGTCCGAATGCGATTCCGGCGATCGCGGGGAGGATGTCCGAATCGCCGCTCACGGAGAGGCAGGCATCGGCGAAGACGGTGACCATGGAGCCGACCGTCATTCCCATGATGAGCCCGAAGGTCCCGGTCCTGTGATTCTCCAGGCAGGACTTCATGGCTTTCGCGAACAGGAGGGCCGCGACCACGGCTCCGACGAGCATGGGGACGAGATAGCCGAAGTCGAGGTCGGCTATGGCATCGAGGAACGCGTCGTAGAGCCCGATGGCGACCAGTATGGTGGATCCGCTGACCCCGGGGAGCATCTTCGCGAGGGCGAACACGGCTCCCACGAGGACCATTGCTGGGATGGACGGGTCCACGTTGCCTTCTCCCTTGAATACGAAGAGCGCGACCATGACGACGAGCCCTATGGCGAAAGTCGTCCACCATGTTTTCCCGGCGGGCTCCGTGCGGCCTTCGATGGACTTCAGGTCGGGGATCTGGCAGAGGATGAGCATGGAGAAGAAGAACATCGCGGGCATCCTCCAGTTGTCTATCACGTAGTCGAGGCAGAGGGAGCATGCCAGCATCCCTATGGCGACGGAGATCCCGAGGACGACGATGAAGCGGATGTCGGCGATGAGCCTCTTCAGTCCGGACAGGGCCGCTATGAGCCTCTCGTACAAACCGAAGACGACCAGCATCGTGGCTCCGCTGGCACCGGGTAGGGCTGATACGGCCCCGACCAATGCCCCTGCTATCGCGGCGGAAACATGGTCGTCTTTCATGCCGCTCCGTATCCTCGCATGTTTAATAATCCTGTCCTGGACCGGCGCGGGATTCCTGTCGTTTAGCCAGCTATCATCAGAAAACGATATTAGCCACGAGCACACATAGCAGCTCGAAATGGCAGACATAATGATTCGCAAGCGGAAGAGGATGAGATCCAAGGAGGTCAAGGCGCTTTCCAAGGATCTCGAGGAGGTCGTAGGCGCCCCCGTCTTCTCCGAGGACGACCCGGTCGACATGGCCGAGAGCTCGGACTACAGCCTTGTGTTCGTAGGAGGAGACATCCTCGCACTGGTGAAGGACGAGAAGCCCTTCCTGACCATCAGGGGGGTGATGAAGTACAAGCCTACCCGCAGATACGTCACCGTGGACATGGGCGCAGTGCCGTTCGTGGCTAATGGGGCGGACGTGATGGGCCCCGGAATACTGGAGGTCGACCCCGACATAGCCGAGGGGGATCTCGTGTGGATAAGGGACGTGAGAAACAAGGCCCCTCTGGCGATAGGGGTCTCGATGCGCTCGGCCACCGACCTGGAGTCCAAGGCTCCCGGAAAGGCGATAAAGACCATTCATTTCGTCGGCGACAAGCTTTGGAAAGTCGGCGAGTGAAGACGGAGGGGTCGATCCCCCCGCCAATCACCCTTTTATCACTCCTACAGGAACGAGCTTGGCCACCTTCTGGGTGAGGCCTGCGTCGCAGACCACCCTGATGACCTCGTCCACGTCCTTGTAGGCTTCTGGAGCCTCTTCGAGGATTCCCTCGTCGGAGCCGTTCCTCATGTAGATGCCCCTGTCGGACATCTCCTTCCTGACGCCGTCGATGGTGAGGCTGTTGACGGCCGCCTTCCTGGACAGCTTCCTTCCCGCGCCGTGGCAGGTGGATCCGAAGGTCTGCTCCATGGAGCCCTTCCTTCCGGCCAGGACGTAGGTTCCCACGCTCATGTTGCCGGGGATGATGACGGGCTGCCCCACATCCCTGTAGCGCATGGTGATCTCGCTCCTGCCGGGTGCGAAGGAGCGGGTGGCTCCCTTCCTGTGTACCAGGACGTCCTCGTGGTGGCGGTCGATGTCGTGTCTCTCCTTCTTGGCGATGTTGTGCGCCACGTCGTAGACGACATCCATTCCCATGGACTCGGCGGAGTCCCCGAGGACCTTCTCGAAGGACTCCCTGGTCCAATGGGTGATCATCTGCCTGTTCGCCCAGGCATAGTTGGCTCCGCAGCACATGGCTTTGTAGTAGTCCTCTCCGAGCCTGGAGTCCATCGGGGCGCACGCCAGCTGCCTGTCCGGGAGTTTGACGGAGTTCTTCTTGATGTAGCGCTCCATCTCCTGGAGATAGTCTGTGGCGATCTGGTGGCCGCATCCTCTGGATCCGCAGTGGACGGTGATGGCCACGGTCCCCTGCTTGAGGCCGTACGCTTTCGCGGTGGCTTCGTCGAACACGTTCTCGACGACGTCCAGCTCCAGGAAGTGGTTGCCCGATCCTATGGAGCCGAGCTGGGGGAGGCCCCTCTTGTAGGCCTTCTCGCTGACCAGCGAAGGGTCCGCCTCGAGCATGTGGCCGCCTTCCTCGGTGACCTCGAGGTCCCTCTCCCATCCGTAGCCGTTCTCCACGGCCCAGGTGGAGCCGTTCAGGAGGATCTGCTCCAGGTCCTTCATCCCGACGTGGGTGAGCCCTTTGGAGCCGAGCCCCGAAGGGACGTTCTTGAACAGCTCGTCGATCAGGGCGTCCTTCTTGTCGCCTATGTCGTCCATGGTGAGGTCCGTCTTGATGAGGCGGACTCCGCAGTTGATATCGAATCCGATTCCTCCGGGCGAGATCGAGCCGCTGTTGCTGTCGACAGCAGCCACCCCGCCTATCGGGAATCCGTATCCCCAGTGGATATCGGGCATGGCCATGCTGCTCCCTACGATCCCGGGGATGCAGGCTACGTTGGCCGCCTGCTGGGGGGCGTTGTCGGAACAGACCTGGCCGATCATCTCTTCGCTGGCGTAGATGACCGCGTTGGTCCTCATCCCAGCGGATTCGTCCATGGGTATCTCCCATCTGTTAGCGTCGATTCTGTTAAGCTTGCCTTCCCATGCCATGGAGATTCCTCCAAAAGGAATACAGTTGTAATTTTCGGGTACTCAGAAGGGCCGGGACCGAGATTTGAACCCGAGTCAGGGGATCCACAGTCCCCTAGTCTAACCAAGCTAGCCTATCCCGGCCATGCTGCAATGAGGCTATCGGCTCCCCTTACATAAACATTTTGCCACGAATCCTGGAGCCACGCCCTTCCGGGGAACCGTGTGCAGGACGAGGCGACAGCATCGGACATTCGGCGAAGGTTCCGAACATCGGACGGAGTAGTGTTAATAGGTGACATTCTCTTCGGTGTCCAATGACCTCCGACATCGTAGCCAAGCTTTCCAAGATGAGTAAGAGCTGCTTAGGGTGCGGCGCCTGCGAATACGTCTGCACCAATGAATCCCGGTTCGGCGCCATCACGATGCAGCTGGACAAGTGGGGAGTCTGCAGGGCTGTGGTGGACGAGAGCAAGTGCAAGGGATGCGGGCGCTGCGTGGGCGTATGCCCTCAGTTCAGCCCGTTCACCGACAACGTCCAGATGGCGGCATGCTACGCCGTTAAGGCCGATCCGGAGACGGTCAGGGGGAGCGCGTCCGGAGGCGCGTTCATCCTGCTCGCTGAGTGGATGCTCAAACGCGGAGGATACGTCTGCGGAGTAGTCCTGGACGAATCGCTGGATGCCGTCTACGTCATGACCAAGGACCGTTCGGTCATCGACAGGATGCGCGGATCCAAGTACATGTATAGCGAGATGCGCGGAATCTACGGAGAGGTCAAGAAGGCCGTGGCCGAGGGTACGGACGTCCTGTTCGTAGGGCTCCCCTGCCAGGTGAAGGCCATGAAGAACAGCGTGGGCTCCAACGACCATCTGTTCACCGTCGATCTCCTCTGCGGAGGACAGCCCTCCAAAGGCGTGTTCCGCACGTATCTCGACGAGCTTTCCAAGGACAAGAAGGTCACGAACCTAAGGTTCAGAGCCCCCGACCTCCCATACGGCACTCTCGTGGTGGAGTACGAGGACGGATCCAGGAAGGTCAACCTCCGCGACCCCTACCTCAGGGCGTTCAGCAGGAGCCTGATCAACAACGAGGCATGCTCCAACTGCCAGTTCGCCAACACCCCCAAGCCCGGGGACGTCACCATCGGGGACCTGTGGGGAGCGGACAGGATCATCACAGACACCGACCTCGACGACGGAATGAGCGTCGTCCTGGCCAACAACGACCGCGGAGCCGCCGTGGTCGCCGAAGCCATGGAGGGGGCATCCTACTTCAGGCGCATCCCGCTGTCCTTCTCGAAGCGCTTCAACAGATACACGCCCATCCGCCCGGAGGATCCTGGAAAGCAGAGGTTCTACGACATGATCGAAAGGGGGAGGCCCGTCTCGAAGGCATCCCTGTACGCCATCGAGCGCAGGTACGACGTCGGCATAACAGGGTTCTGGAGGGTCAAGAACTACGGCGGAGTGCTCACCTATTACGCCCTCTACAGTCTGATGCAGGACCTCGGACTGGAGTCCGTGTTCATCGAGGCCAGGAACAAGATCGAAGGAAGAACGCCGAACCCCGCCCTTCTGAAGTCCGGATACCCTGCCTACAGCAGGGAGATGTGGGCCAAGGACCGCATGGAGGAGGAGAAGGACCTCAACCCGAGGATACGCAACTTCGTGGTCGGATCGGACCAGGTCTGGAACAGGAAGTTCATCAGCCAGACCGCGCTGGAATGCTATGCGCTGGACTTCGTCTCCCCGTACAGGAACAGGGTCTCCATCGCGTCCTCGTTCGGAACACCGAGGTTCGAAGGAACCCCCGAGGAGTACGAGAGCTTCGCGAAGTGCATGAAGAAGTTCAACGCCATCTCGGTCCGCGAGCTGTCCGGTCTGGACATCTGCAGGCGCATGAAGCTCAGAGCGACGGTCATCCTCGACCCGGTCATGCTCTGCGACATCTCGCATTATCTCGACCTGGCGGCGAAGAGCGACGCTCCACTGCCCGACGAGAAGTACGTCTTCAACTACATGATCCACCCGTCCACCTTCGTGAACGCCAAGGGGGTCTTCGACCGTCTCGGGATGAAGCCTCTGGCCGTCAAGGGAGCGACCGCGGAGGAGGTCCCCGACCTCGGATACGAGGTGATCGACGGCGAGTGCGTGGAGAACTGGATCAGATACATCTCCAACTCGTCCTTCGTGTTCACCGACTCCTTCCACGGCACGGTCTTCTCCATCCTGTTCAGGAAGCCCTTCGTGACCATAATCAAGAGCGAGAAGGACGGAAAGGGAAGGGTCTCCACGCTTCTGAAGTCCGTCGGTCTCTTCGACCGCATGCTTCCCAGCGTGGAGGAGGCTCTGAACTCGGACATATTCGAGAAGCCGATCGATTTCGACGCCGCGCACAAGCTTCTTGCCGAAAAACGCGAGGAATCTTTGGATTGGGTCAAGAAGTCCCTCATATTCTGATTCGGGGAATCGCAGGAAAATGTTGTACGTGAGGCTACAAACCGTGTCTAAACAACATATTTTGGTGTTGGAGGCATCGACTATATCTCCAGTATTTTCATTATCGTACCATTACCTATAATACTGTAATTTGCCATTTACCTTATAATGACCTTCGACGCTGAACAGGCAGAAGTACGCGATTCAGGAGATGAGGACGCTAGGCAGAACTCTTCCAGAAGACAGCAGACTCAGCGTCCCCAGTACAGGTGCAAGGTGTGTTCCTACACCTGGATGGCGAGGCGGTGCAGAAAGGCTTCTGGAGATTCAGAGGTATATGCCAAGCCCCGCATATGTCCGGGCTGCCATTCGATCCTCTGGGACCGCGAGGACGTGGTCAAGAGGACGTGCAAGAGATGCGGCTACACATGGTTCTCGTCCATGAACCCCAACAGATGTCCCCAGTGCAGGACGCACAGGTGGAACGAGGACAGGAACCCCTGCAAATGCAACTTCTGCGGATATACCTGGGAAAGGAAGGTGGACAAGATGCCGAAGACTTGTCCCAACTGCAAGAGGTTCGTCTGGAACGAGCCCACTGAACAGCATGTGTGCACCAAATGTGGCACGGAGTTCGCGGTGCGCGTGAACGTCCTCGGAAGATGCCCTACTTGCGGAACAGTAAGCTACCACTGCGAATGCAGGTCCTGCGGGCACAAATGGGAGGACAATTCAGGAAAGCATCCCAAGACCTGTCCCGAATGCGGAGCGGCTTTCAAGGACCCCAAGCGCAGCGAGATGCGCAGGAACGTCTCCAGGAAGAAACCCGAAGAGAGGGAAGGGGACGCGGAAGCCATAGAGATGCTCAACAGCGGCATGACCATCATGGAAGTGGTCATAAAGACCGGTCTTTCCTTCGAACACGTGAAGGATCTGAACTCCCGTCTGGAAGAGTGACCGGGGCTATCACAATCCAACTGTCCGTGTGCGCATATAATCCAGTGGTTCGCATACGGACAAACCCTATTTTTTCTGTCTATTCCTTGACATTACGGTTATATCTGATTCCAATCATCAAGTCTCATGGCAAAAAGGGACCTCATTTCCGTAGTTGACATGAAGGACAAGTGGGCCGACATGGTCGAGCTCGCCATCAAGCTCAAGGCCGAGCGCGGACACCATGGCGATCCCCTCAAAGGAAAGACTCTGGCTATGATCTTCGAGAAGCCCAGCACCAGGACCAGGATCTCGTTCGACGTGGCCATCACCGAGCTCGGAGGACACGCGCTCTACATCGACGAGTCCAAGATGCAGATGGGAGTCCACAGCGAGACCGTCGAGGACACCGCTCGCGTCATGAGCCGCTTCGTGCACGGGATCATGTACAGGGCTTACGACTACAAGATGATGGACAAGTTCGGAGAGTACGCGACCTGCCCCGTTATCAGCGGACTGGACAACCTCGAGCACCCCTGCCAGGCTCTCGCCGATATGGTCACCATCAAGGAGAAGCTCGGAGGATTCCGCGGAAAGAAGCTCGTGTACCTCGGAGACGGGAACAACGTCTGCAACTCCCTGCTCTACGCGGCGGCCATCATGGGAATCGACATGGTCGCCTGCTGCCCCGCCGTCAGGATGCCCAACGCCGAGATAATGTGGAACGCCACCAAGATCGCAGAGGAGAACGGTTCCAAGATCATCGCATCCCACGAGCCCGAGAAGGCCTGCATCGATGCCGACGTCCTATACACCGACACCTGGATCTCCATGGGAGACACCACTCCCGAAGCCGAGGCCATCAAGCTGTTCCAGGCTTACCAGATCAATGACAAGCTCCTCTCCATCGCGAAGCCCGACTGCATCGTCATGCACTGCCTGCCTGCCCACAGGGGACAGGAGGTTACCGCCGAGGTCATGGAAGGCCCGCACAGCGTCGTCTTCGACCAGGCGGAGAACAGGCTTCACGCCCAGAAGGCGGTTCTGTACACCCTTCTGAAGGACTGAGCATCAACAGGGGGTAAGTCCCCCTTTTTCACCATCTGTAGCCGGCGTAGTCCGTCACGAGACGCTTGTATATGCGTTCGGCGATCATCTCCAGGTTCACGGTATCGGCGCGGTTGTACTCGGTCAGGATGTCCAGAGCGTCCTTGTCCTGGTGTCTCTCCCACTGGTGCCACAGGCGGACCGCCATGGCCCCGTCCACGCCCTCGATCTCGTCCTCCCTGGTTATCCCCATCTCTATCTCCAGAGGCTTCAGGCCCCCTCTGTAGCCCACCTTTCTGGAAGCGAAGCGGAGGTCGTAATGGGGCAGGTCGAAGTCCACCTCGGGGAAGCTGTTCCTCAGGACCGGGACGTCGAAGCAGCTGCCGTTGAACGTCACCAGGATCTTGGCTCCTTCCAGCGCCTCGGCCAGCGTTCCTGCGTCCAGATCGATGCCCTCTGTAAGGGTGGTGGTCCCCTTCTTCCTGTGGACGGTCACGACGGTCACCAGGGAGTCCCTGCTAAGGCCGTCCGTCTCTATGTCCAGGTAGGCGGCGTCGTTCTTGAAGCGGTCGAACATCCTCCAATGCTCCCCTCTCGGGATGATGTCCCCCAGAAGCGAGGCCTCCTCGTCGTCCAGGAGCTCGGAGGCCTGCATCACAATGGCATCGCATCTGTCCTTGGACTTGATCCCGGTGACGGATTCGCTTGACAGGAACTCGTCCCAGTCGCGGACTCCGGACTCCCAGAGAGCCGTCTCTTTCTTCTTGCCGACGGACGGCAGCATCTGGAAGGTGTGCTCGATCATGCCTCGGGCTATGCAACAGGGGATGAAAAACATGTTCATCCGAGCGTCCGTGGCCATTATGGCATGGGTTAAAATATTCGAATCGGAGGTATCATCCCATCGATAGAATGGATGAAATTGCCACTACCAGGAAGGCATGGGATGCCACCGCCAAGGAGTACAGAGCGATCGTCGAGAGGCAGCTTTCGTCATCCGACAAGGACGTATGGATGAATATGGTATACCAGAATGCTCCGAAGAAGGAGAGGCTCAGGGTTCTGGACATCGGGACTGGTCCGGGGTTCTTCACCATAGCCTTGTCTCTGGACGGGCACGATGTTACCGGTGTGGACCTCAGCGAAGGGATGTTGGAGGTCGCTAGGAAGAACGCCGAGGAGTTCGGGGCGGAATGCGATTTCCGCCAGATGAACGCCGATAGGCTGTATTTCGAGTCTGACACGTTCGATTTGGTCATCAGCCGCAACGTCACCTGGACCATTCCGGACATGGAGGAATGCTACAGGGAGTGGAGAAGGGTCCTCGCTCCAGGAGGACGTGTGATCGTGTTCGATTCCAACTTCAACTGGAACTTCTTCGATCCAGACCATGACAGGATGTTCAGGAACCTGATCAGGGAGATGAGGATCTCCGGGCAGGATTCCGGAACCGTGAACTCTGGATTCATGTTCCGCGGAGAGTACATGGAGACCCGCCCTATGTTAGGGACGCAACGTCCCCAATGGGATCGTAACATGTTGATCAAGCTCCGTTTCATGGATATCGTTGCTAAGGAGAACGTTCTCGTCGGAGGCCCTCTCGACAGGATGCCGGATCCTGAAGCTCCCGCCCCGTTGTTCCTCGTGAGCGCCAGGAAGCCGTCTCCGGAGGAGGAGAGGAGGTTCCTCGTCAACGAATACTGGGACGGCGTGGCTCCGTTCGACAGCGGAACGTGCCACAGGATATGCGCCGACGGAAGGGGGAGGGCGTACCTCGAATCTCTCGGCGACAGGATTCCTGCGGGAGCTAGACTGTTGGACGTCGCGTGCGGAGCGGGCTTTTTGGCGATAGCAGCTTCTTTCTCGGGGCACAATGCTGTTGGAATAGACTCATCCAGATTCATGATAGAAGAGGCTAGAAGATGTGCCGAAGAGGTCGATTCCAAAGCCGAATTCATCAAAGCTGACGCAGGTGACCTGCCGTTCGATGATGGGTCATTCGGTGTTGTGGTGATTCGCAACGCTCTTTGGTCTTTCTTCGACCCTAGAAAGGCCTTGTCCGAAGCCTGCCGTGTGCTTTCTCCGGGAGGTGTTCTGGTGGTCATCGATTCTGATTGGATGGATGCATTGGATCCCAGTCGTCCGAGGAAGAACGACGACGGTGTCCGGATCAGGGGAGGGGAGAGTGGCTTCGGCGGAACAGAGGTCATCGATCCGATATTTCGCAGGCTACCGCTTACCGGGGGGTCGCGCCCTTCTTGGGATGTCCGTGAACTTGGCTCTATCGGAATGGATGTTCTGGAGAGCGGACCGTTCCACGACGACTTGGTGGAGGACTGCATCCAGGAAGCCGTAGGGGAATCGTTCGTGGTGGTCTCAAGAAAGTAAAACTAGTATATTGGGCGTATTTTCGCATTTATATAATGCGATTAATACGTTCAATATATTATTATAACTATATTTAATATATTACGTTTTATACACTACATAATTATATTTAAAATACAAATTAATAATTTTTTTTAGATATTTTATTGTTGATATCTCATCATTTACTAACCAATATATAGCACCTAAGAACTGTTACATTTGGAGTAATCATCCAAGGTGTTATTATGGAAAACAAGAAAGTGATAATCG
>JAEEGH010003634.1_pt1 | contig 40307 bp, 23 predicted proteins | sample 9134181 | NCBI WGS metagenome assembly JAEEGH01 (sample SAMN16246544, study PRJNA631951) | gut metagenome | biome: gut microbiome; feature: rumen; material: DP-attached | host: Bos | place: Iran: Karaj | collected 2018-10 | reverse complement strand
CTGAGTTTTCTATTGTTCATTTCTTTGCTTAATACAAATCCTCTTGCAACATCAGCACCTGTCATTTGCTTGGTTATTAAAGCTTCTGTCCAGTAATCCAATCCTTCTTTTTCAGGCTTTCTGTTTAAGAATACCTTATAAAATCTGGTTACATATGCTTCGACTTCTTTTTGATTCTTAGCTTCCCATTTAGCTTTAATAGTTAAATTTTTCGCAGGCATTTTATCCGGAACTGAAACGCTCCAGCCTTTAAATACATATCCGGTCTTTTTTACCGAAGAAGGCGCGGTTATCTTTGTACCATAGGAAACACTTCCCTTTGTATAGCTTCCGCTTACTTTTCCTCCACCTAAATCCCAAGTGAGTTTGTATTTATTTCTTGTGTAATAATACTTTACAACCGTACTTCCATCACTTTTAACTGTGACAGTTTTTTTAGAAGGAGCAGTAAAGCCTGTATAACTCTTTGTTGCAGGAGATACTTTTGAGCCGATTTTTGCGGTTGCTGATTCTTCGTCTACCTTTATATAAGAGCCATCGGTCTTTTCTTTATAATGAACAACCTTGTACTTTGCCTTCTGTAAAGACTCATATGTAACTATCTTCCATACTTGCGCATTTTTACCTGTATAATAGTTTTGCTTAACCGGAGTAGCATTTGCGGCCGTTCCGTTTGCGACCTCCATTGCCATACCGCTACTCCTTAGAATAAAAACATATCCTCCTGATACTTTCTTAATTTCCCATTGTTGTGGTATTGATCCGTTCTCTGTATAAACGTTTACATTATCTCCTATATTGGAATATCCATTCGTCAATTCCAAGGCTTTTCCTGTTGAAGAATTAATGATTTTGTAGTATCCGTTATCTAATTTCGTTATCTCAAAAACGTTATATTTGTCTTTTACATTATTTGTCAATTGAGCATTTATAACACTTTGAGATAAGTTGTTTTTATCTATACCTAAAGCATACTTTTCATTTAGAGCACTTTCAAAAACATATTTACCATTTTTGAGAGGTTGCGAAGGTTTATACGGAATGAAGAGCCAAGATTGTGCATCTGAATCATTATCCGTCCATACCCAAATCTTTTGCTCATTTTGTATTACGGCGCCAGCTACGTCAACCGAAAATCCACTACATTTAGTCTCGATACGATATCCATTTCGTCCATTTTTCGAAATAGCCCATTTCTGATTTGAATTGCCATTGCATTCGTAAACCTGAAGGTTTGCCCCTTCTTCTTTTGAAGCCCCTTTGACATCCAAATACATCTCTGTGCCTTTTTGTTTAATAGTATAAAAACCATCCTCATAGTTTATTGTCCACACATCATGCGCACCAATAATACAGTTGCTATCTGTCTGGCATAAGCTAACCTTAGTTTGTGTTGCAGCGGGAACATCACCCCCCGGGATATCCATAAAGCAAAAAGTGGTTTTATCCGGGGAACCTGCACATGCTATAATATAATCTCCATCCGGTAAAACGCGACTATAACCCGATGTCATTTCTGTCCCCAATTTTGCAGGTGAGGGCCAATCTGGACGAATAATTCCACTTACACTTGAAATATTCTCAGTATATGTGCTGCAAGCTCCCCTTGCGTATCCAGCATTTGCTTCCGCTGTAGTCAAAGTACTTCCATTTACTGCCAAAACTACTCCTACATGACCGTATTGATTGCTAGCAGTTTTATCCCAGATCAAAATATCACCTGGCTGAACACTCCATTTATCTGGGCGTGTCCATCCCGAAGGGCATGCTCCATATGCATCAGTTAAATAATCACATGCGTTGCCTCTAACATGATATCCCAATAGATATTCATAATAATGCCATACAAATTCTGTACATTGCGTCCAGCCAGATCCATCATTAATTTCCCAATGATTATTGGCACAAGAAGTAGCAAAAGCAACTGCATCCGCCTGTGAATGTCCATTCGTCGATGCACTTGCTTTAATCGACGGTATTGTAATAACTGATACAAATATCGCCAACAAGAAGACATAATAAAATTGTTTTAAAACTTTTCTCATAAACCCTACTCCTAAAATTTGTTATGACAATAAATGCAACCAAACTGATTTTTCTTTTGTACTTTTCCGCAATGAGGACAAGTGACGGTATCATCTAGATTTCTCGATAGCGATTCTTCCTTGGTATTAGTTAAGAAATACTTTCCATCATCATTTTGGGTTATTAAGCCCATATCAACAAGGCTATTCACATTTTCTTTGAAATGGTTTAAATCTGCACTACGCGGAAGTTTTCTACACATATCTTGAAGAGAAATACCTGATTCCTTCATCAACATTCTGATAACAAAATCCTGTTCAGAAGATAAACTATAATTTTCATATTGCGATAAAAGTCTTTTCTTTTCTTCTTCAAATATTTTTTGTTCTTCTTCTCTTTTAATCCTTTCCTGCTCTAATCTCTTTCTTTGAGCCGCTTTTTCTTCAAGCTCAATATCCATTGCTTCGGAAATAGAACATCCACATTTACATGTACTGACATATCGAAGATTTACTGTACCACACTTAGGACATTGCCATTCGTTTGGTTCAACACTCTTCTTTACAACGGTGGCGGGAGTATTAGTACTTCCTGCTGATGCTACCGTATTTGTATTTTGTATACCATATTTTTCAGCTAGACTTTGTTGCTGAGGTGGATTTGCTGCTTCCTGCCTCTTGACTCTTTCATTGTGAATAGAATCAACAACCGAATCCACTCCTTTATACATTAAATGTTTTAGAAAATAAATTAGCATTGTTAGACCAACGCTGAAAATTATTATTACAACAAGAACGCATATTGTTCCGCCAGCTTCCATATGTATTATCCCCCATTAAAATTTCCTTAAAACCAACTTCTTTTGGTATGACGCTGTATAGTGTGTGTTTCGATCATAGTCCCCGTGTCAAGCGAAAGAAAAATTTTTTCAATCTTTGTCTGTACTATGTTCATGTCCCCCATAACAATCCCTAATTTGTTATCTGTATAACTGTAAATGTAATATTTATAAAAATGTTTTCCGTTTTTCTCCCCAACATATTCGAGAAAAGAAGTAAAATATCTCGGATTAGGGTTAAAAAAGATTGCCTTGTATCCCTCATAATCAGGAATGGCAGTCACCTTTGCACTGGAAAAACTATTATTTAAAACCTGTTTTTTTACCTCTTCATACGTTGCATTTGTATAAAAATATGTTTCTTCATCCCAGAACTTATTTTTTCTTTCTGCGAAATTTCCTTGAGCTTTTTCAGCATTCCATCGATCTGCATTTTCTTTTCCTTTATACAGACCTATTCCAATAGCAATCGCTATTACAACGAAAATCAAAAAATATACCCAACCCATATATTCTTTACCCTCCTTTGCACTATTCCCATGTCTATCCTAAAATCTTATGTATAATTATAGTCCATTTTGTTCTAAAGAACAATAGCCCACCACGTTCTAAACTATAATATTTCCATATCAATGATAAATGGTGGACAATGAGGAAAATGCCTAATTTACGTAATTTAAGAGAGGATTTAGATATGACGCAAACGCAAGTTGGTGAGTTTCTTCATGTCTCTCAACGAGCATATTCGCACTATGAATCAGGTACTCGCGATATACCAATTGAAATACTAATTAAACTGGCAGATTTATACAACGTTTCTTTGGATGAATTGGTTGGAAGAAATTTCCCAAAATAAAAGATGCTTTCACTTTACAATTAGTAAAAGCATCTTATTTTATTAATTTTATAACTCCTGTTTTTTTAGGCGAGCCAATTCTTCCCTTAACTTTTCGATTTCTTGCTCTGCAGCATCAGCACGCTTCTTTTCTTTTTCAATTATCTTTTCTTGTTCCTTTATTGCGGCAGCATAGCCTTCGTTATACCATTCTTTTGTAACTTCACTCACTGCATCCTGCCCCCTTTCGGTGTCTTTGTAAAACTTCATCGCTTCACTTAATGCCGGAAACATTTCATCATAAAAGCTCTCCGACTTCAAAAATAGCTTTAATAATCTTGAATGCTTTGTATCATCATCTATTTCTGTATTTGCAAATATTATATCTTCGCCATCATTAATAGGCAAATAATTGTCTTGTGCTCTTTGACACCTTGAAACATGCGTTATTGTCTGTCCATTTGAAAGAGCATCATATGTTGTTATATATAAAACTTTGACATTCGGAATATTAGAAAAATCACTTCCCTTTGGAGTTTTATTTGCCGTAACAAGTGATGCATGAAAACGAACTCTTTTTATATCATTTTCATTATCATTCTTTTGCATTTCGATATTGCAAAATTGTCCGTCCGACAGTTTGCAAAGTGCGTCTAATATGACTCCTCTAAAAAGACTAATCATTTCTTCCTGTGGTGTAACCTCGATTACTTCAAGATTATCATCATCAAGAAGATTTCGTAATATTTCCTGGCACACATCTTTTCTGGATGCCAAGAGTCGAAATAAAGCATCATCAATTGCTCTTAATGACTTAACCTTTTCATAAGTCTCTTTGTCAAGAATTCTACTATTTAATTGTTTTTCTTTTGCCATAAACCCTCCTTCTGCAGGAGATTGGCTTGCCCTCCTGCTAATATCTTATTTAATTGTTTAGCAGGAAAAACCGATAAAACGGGCTATATTATCGGCGTCGGGAACCCGACGATAGAAAATCCTGAATTTGATTGTATCGTAACATCCAAAATAGCTTAATTCAATCCTAAAAGAGCAAAAAAATAAAGTTTGTGAAATATCACGAAAAGCATCAAAAAAAGACACCCAAAAAGCCCTGTAAAGTACTGAATTTACTAACTTTTTTGAGTGTCAAAAGTATTAATAAATTATGGTGCCATGCATGCTGCGCGAGCCAGGCACCAATTTTATAATCCAGATATCCATTTTGTTTGGAGTCAGGTGCCCCGACGGGAAATAAGTTCCCTAGTGGGAGCCAGACACCAATTACAGTCTCTCTTTCTTCTCGATATCGAGGAAATATTTGTATGTGTCAACTGTAAGTTCGCCGCATGCTTCTTCGTCGCAGGCAATGATTGCACCGTTGTGCATCTGAAGTGCGCTGCAGGTCCATTTCTGGCTTACGCTGCCTTCAACTGTTGCTGCAAGTGCTCTGGCTTTGTTGTGACCTGAGATAAGTACGAGAACTTCTTTTGAATCGGTAACGGTTCCGATACCAACTGAAAGTGCCTGTGCGGGTACTTTTTCGGGATCGTTTCCGAAGAATCTGGAGTTAACGATACGTGTATCTGTTGTAAGATCTCTTACACCGGTACGTGATGCGAGTGATGTGTAGGGTTCGTTAAATGCAAGATGTCCGTCTACACCGATACCACCCATAAATAAATCGATTCCGCCGTAAGATGCAATCTTCTTTTCATAATTTGCACACTCTTCTTCGGGATTGTCTGTCATACCGTTAAGAATGTTGATGTTTTCAGGCTTCATGTCAACAAGGTGATTGAAAAGATTGTCGTGCATGAAATACCAGTAGCTCTGGTCATGATCCTTAGGAAGGCCGAGATACTCGTCCATATTGAATGTAACAACATTAGCAAAAGATACTTCGCCTGCCTTGTTCATTCTTACAAGCTCTTTGTAAACACCGATGGGTGAAGAACCTGTGGGAAGTCCGAGAACAAAAGGTCTGTCTTCCTTGTGTGCATTGATTTTGGCTTTGATATACTCTGCAGCCCACTTGCACATCTTATCATAATTATCCTGAATTACTACTCTCATATAAAAATCTCCTTATCTGCTGAATATTTGGAATTTATTACAGTGATAAGAGAACCTCTGTTACGGTGTTGATTCCGTTTTTTCTTTTCTCTCTGACGACGCACTAATTCATGTAAATGAATACGCCGTGACAGCATCCGCCGAGTCTTTCGATAACTGCCAACCCTCGTCACCCTTTCGGGCCAGGCGCTAACATCCTCTTTGGTCCTTCTGCCCAAATTTAAGGAAGTTTTACTATATAAAAAATCAAATAATCCTACTCGATTTTTTCATAAAACAGTTCAAAAATCAAGTCCTTTAACGATTCTTCATCGACATAGAATTCCTCATAACCCTCTTCGTTCTCCACAGTTTCGCCGGAAAGCGTATAGATGTTTTCCGTATCAAACTCATAATTTACGCAAGTGGTTGCAAGGTATGAAATTCTTGATGAATCCAGATTTGTTACCGTATATTCGCTTAAAACATCCAGAAGTTTTACGGGGAATGTGGCATCTTCTTTGGTCTTATCCAGAATCTTTGCAAACATGGCGCTGATATACTGCTTCTGCCTGGCCATTCTGGATTCAACGGAATTGAAACTCTTAACATCCCTGTACTGGACATATATTCTTGCATCGTCGCCCTTTAACGTAATAATTTTTCCCTGGCTGTTCTTAAGTTCTTTGGAACCTTTCGGAATGTTTTCCAGTACCTCGACTTCCACTCCGCCCATAAAATCATTAAGTTCGGCTACACCGTTAAGCTCGAGCGAATAATAACCGTTTATCTGTAAGAAATTGAAAAGTTCAGAAACCGCTTCGACCTGTCTTTCGCAGCTGTCTTCATGACCGGTTCCGTAGCCGTGAGCAAGGCAGATTTGTTTAACTTCGGTATCAATGAGCTCTCCGTCTTTGTTGTAAACTTCCATCTCCGCCATGGCATTTCTGTTTACATTTATGAGGTTGACCTTTTTTGTTTTATGATTGACAACCATCAAAATCAGGGCATCCGCCTGTCCGCCCTTCTGATAATCCGTCACTTCCTCTTCATCCACAAGGTCATCCCTGTGGTCGATTCCCATGAAAAGAAATGTCATTACGTCGGGATTGAAAACGTATTTTCCACCCTTGTAATTAATCGATCCGTCATCCTCGATGTCTTCCTCGGGAATAATTTCGTTAATCTTTATTTCTCTTTTATTTTCAGCGTAAAGTTCTTTCTTTCCGTGCCCTCTGAAAACGAAAAAAGAAATAATTAAGCCGCCCGCTATTACGGCAAGTAACAGCAGAACGGCAATTACGATTCTTTTAATATTCGGTTTTCTTTTCTTTTTATCTGCACTCATCCAGTAAAACTCCCTGAACCAGATATCTGTTTGAAGGAACGTTTTTTATACAAGTCGATAAAGTAAGCATTTTTGTTTCGGGAGTAAAATCATATCCCCTGGTATTGTCTCTGGGTCCGTCAAAAGCCACAACGCCGTTTAAATAATCAACCCAGGTCTCGTCATCCCAGATATGGGTGGCAAGAATGTGAAGGTTGCTGCCTTCATAAGCCGCAACAATTTTATATACCAGAATGTCGTCCGGCATATAAATGAACACATACTGAACTTCCTCAAAAACAGCCGGATCCTCGAGTCTGTGAAGCGACGAAAATCTCTTGTCGTCTCTCATGTTGTGACCGTACACAACAGTCATTCTGTCCATAAAATCAGTATTGTTGTAGGTCGGTTCGGTATAAATACCGCCGGGATATCCCGCCGTTCCGTCAAGATTGTGGTTAAGATAATACGCATCGTCATCAGGGTGCTGAACTATCGGATCGTCCACATCAAGATTGGGAATGTAAATCCACGCATAAATATCTTTATTTACGGTTTCTTTTAAGTTGTCAAAGTCAAGAGTCTTGTCAGGCACTATGATTCCGTAGGTCTGAAGGTATCTTTCCTTCTTTTCCTCCATAGTGCATTCGGACCAGTCTTTTACGGGCTCTGCCGTTTCTTCGACTTCTTCTCCGCTCTCCTTGGGTGTGATGACGCTAATCTGAGAAGTATCTATAATTACGGGGTTTGAAGTGTCCGCACCGTCATTTACAATATCTCTGAGTTCCTGATTTCTCTTGTTGGCAGTTACTCTGCTGACATAGCGAAGCACAAGGAAACTTGCACTTAAAATTGCAACAATAATCAGGAATATGCTGAATCCCAGCCATACTTTATTTTTGTCGTTTTTCCCTTTTTCCATAAATTTCTCCTGTGGCGAAAACTCGCAGAATCATTATTTCGGTGAGAAAAGTCGCACCTTAATATTATACAACTCGTATTCTTGTGTGTAAAGAATTATGATTGCAAAAAGGATACCTGATTTTCAGGTATCCTTCTTTTATGATTTTAATTCCTGTTATTACGCTGTTTTTAATCCGTAAACGGACCTGCAATCACCTTAAGTTCACGTCTGTTCCCGAAGAAATCCATATCAAAGTAAATGTCGCTTCCGTCGGGATTTTCATACTTTTGCTCGGGCTCGAATGCCATTCCAAGTGTCTTGGTGGAAATCAAATCGCAGGTTTTGGGAAGATAATCAAACAAATCGCTTTCAATCTCCCATCTGTCGCCGTCGATTTTAAGGTTGATTTTGACGTCATGCTCGTTATCTACGAAGGCATCCTTTTCCTTATTGCAGGGCTTCGCGCCGTTAAAATAAGCATTTCCGCCGGTCCATACGGGCAGAGGCAGATAATATCTGTCGCTTAATTCCGAACCCATTCCGCAATAGCCTTCGAACATTGCTTTCCATTCCTCTTCGGTCTGATAATCGTTGTAAGGAATGGTTCCGACTTCCATATTTCCGTCGTCCCACTCATCATTTTCAAAGCCTTTGCAGATTTCTAACATCTGCTCACGTATCTTTCTCTGGACGAAAACGTTATTGTAAAAACGCATGTCGCCGTGAAGAATGGTCATAAATCCCGCAATCTCTGTTCTGTGAGGCACGTGATAAGGTGTATATCTCGGTGATTTCATGGTCTTGGCGCCGTTATCCACACCTCTTCCGACAGCTGTTAATGAGCCTGCAATCAGATTGTGCACGAATGCAACGCCCTGTGTCGGCAGTTTACATGCTCTGTCTGATAAAAGAATGTTGTTGTCAATCAATGTCGGTCCGTGACTTACTTCGATGAAAATATCTTCACCGAGTCCGAGGTTTGCAAGATTTTCTTTTCGTAAAAGATAATCATAAGGCAGTGCATTGTCGTGGAAAAGATTCTGTGTAACTCTGGTTCCCTGTGCCTGCCAGTCAAGCCAGAGGCCTCTGGTGCAGTGATGGAAATGATTTTTGCGGATAATAACATCGATGGCCGCATGCATCTTGATTCCGCCTATTTCCGCGCCCGCAAGGTTCTGCTTGTTGTTTATGTTGTGAATGTGATTGTTCTCAATGATCGAGAATACACCGCCGAGATGTCCGACGATACCGGTCTGTCCGCAATCATGAATATTGTTGTTTCTTATTATGTGGGAACCGATTCTGTCTTTATTCCAGCCCTCAATCTGAGCCTGGCAGATGCAGTCACGCTCGGTCTGGGTACCGTCTTTATATTTCCATTTAAGCCACTTGTTATCGTTGTTGCGCTGGAGGTATTTACCAAGCGAAATACCCGAGCACTTCGACTCAAATATATCGCAGTTCTCTATGATCCATCCCTTTGACCAGTGAGGACCGATCATACCGTCCTGATATGCCGTGGGAGGAGCCCACTGCGTAGCGGCCTTACAAACTGTAAAACCGTCGAGTGTGATATAACCGATGCCCTCTTTTATGGGGTAAAAACAATTCTGTCTGACGGTAATTTCCGTAACGGCATATCTCGGATCAATCTCCTGAAAGTTAGCAAAAATAACCGTCTTATCGTCTTCCTGCTTGGTAAACCACGTATAAACGGTAAAATCCTTGTCCCATGAAGATAAGTTTTCCTTGGGATTTACAACATCCTCGTACTTTGTGACTTCGTACATTGATTTGCCGTTTAAAAAGACATCTCCCGTATGGGCCGTGAAATTGGCATCAAACCAGTCGCCGGATACTAGAGTGGTAAACGGATTGTATTTGCCGAAATAAGAATTGTCATAAACGGTTTTCCAGACATGCGGTTCAACTTCTTCCCAGTCATTGACACGGTCTGCGCCGGTAATTATCGCCTTTAACCTGTTCTGTGCACGATACGTAATTCTTGCGTAATCTCTTCCGGCATTCTTCGGATTGACATGCTCTCGGTAAATTCCGTCGGCAACAATTACTTCATCCCCCGGCATCGCTATTTCGGCTGCTTCCGAAATCGTCATAAAAGGAGCACTCTGCGATCCATCCCCTGATACATCAACATTACAATTCACATAGTACCTCATAAAATATCCTCCATTTTCAGTATCTATATCATATATCGGCTCTTCTATGGTTCACTATAACACAGCCACTATAATAAATCTTATCATTTTCTTGGTTTTTCTTATCATTTTTTGTGAAATAAAGCACTCTTACGCGCGTTTGGGGCTTTTCTTGCTTTGGGCGCGTAGTCTTCGGCTTTCGCCGGCTTTACTTTACGCGCGTTTGGGGCTTCTCTTGCTTTGCGCGCGTAGTCTTCGGCTTCTGCCGGCTTTACTTTACGCGCGTTTGGGGCTTCTCTTGTTTTGCGCGCGTAGTCTTCGGCTTCTGCCGGCTTTACTTTACGCGCGTTTGGGGCTTCTCTTGCTTTATGCTCGTAGTCCTGGCTTTCGCCGGCTTAACTTTACGCGCGTTTGGGGCTTCTCTTGCTTTATGCGCGTAGTCCTGGCTCTCGCAGTTTGTCTTGCGTTCGAATCCCTTGGCTTGCCGGGGCAGACGGAGGGATTCCCACCGGCGGCTCGGCCGCCTTTCAGGCCGGCTACGGCACGAAAGCTCCACCGGAGCTTTCTAAACTGCTTCGCAGTTTGCCTTGCGTTCGAACCCCTCCGTCTAGCGCGCACAAAAAAAGGAATGCCGTTGCATTCCTTTTTTGCGCGCAGACGGAGGGATTCGAACCCTCGTGACCCGGAGGTCAAACGCATTTCGAGTGCGCCCCGTTATGACCGCTTCGATACGTCTGCATGTATAGTGCCGGGCTCACCTGGAGCGCGGCACTTTTCTTTTATGATTGTGACGACTTTCCTATTTTACCAAACTTGCTGTCTGTCTTGCAATAGCCAATTCTTCGTTTGTAGGAACTACCATAACGGTTACTTTGTCGCCTTCATTGGAGATGATTGCTTCGTCACCGTGAACATTGTTCTTGGACTCATCAATGCTTGCTCCGAGGTAGCCGAGGTACTTGCCGGTCATGGAACGAACTCTACCGTCGTTCTCACCGATACCTGCTGTAAATGCGATAACGTCAACGCCGTTCATTGCTGCTGCGTAAGCACCGATGTACTTTGCAACTCTGTATGTGTATGTTTCAAGAGCCATCTTTGCACGTGCATTGCCTGCATCCATTGCTGCGGATAAGTCTCTGAAGTCTGAAGATACACCTGACATTCCTTCAACACCGGACTTCTTGTTCATGATGGTGTTGATTTCGGAAATGGAAAGATTTTCTTTCTTTGAGATGAACTCGATGATGGCGGGATCGATATCGCCACATCTTGTACCCATGATAAGACCTTCAAGAGGTGTAAGGCCCATGGATGTGTCTACGCACTTGCCGTGGTCAACTGCAGAAATACTTGCACCGTTTCCTAAGTGGCAAACGATAATCTTTAAATCTTCTCTTGTCTTGCCGAGGATCTCTGCAGCTCTTGCAGATACGAAATCATGGCTGGTTCCGTGGAATCCGTAACGACGAACTTTGTATTTCTCATAATATTCATAAGGAAGTCCGTACATATATGCTTTCTCGGGCATTGTCTGATGGAAAGCTGTATCGAATACTGCTACCATGGGAACGCCGGGCATAATCTTTTTACATGCGTTGATACCGATAAGGTTTGCGGGGTTGTGAAGAGGAGCAAGATCGTTGCACTCTGCAATTGCATCCAAAACTTCGTCTGTAATAACAACAGACTTGGCAAACTTCTCACCACCGTGCACAATACGATGACCTACTGCATCGATTTCGGAAAGTGACTTAACAACGCCGTGATCTGCATCTGTCAAAGCATCGATAACTGCCTGAATAGCATAAGTATGGTCGGGCATCGGAGTTTCTTTTGTAACTTTATCCTTTCCCGAAGGAGTATGCTTGATACATGAGCCTTCCATTCCGATTCTTTCGCAAAGTCCTTTTGCAAGCACTGCTTCGCTCTCAGAATTGATAAGCTGATACTTAAGTGATGAACTTCCGCAGTTAATTACCAAAATATTCATAAAATACCTCCTAAAATATTGAAACGCCGCGTCTTTTTTACGCAGGCGAAATCTTTCACGAACATATAGAATTGTAGGCTTTTTTTATGCTTTTGTCAATTCATAGAGAGCGGGCCAAAAAACGAAAACCGACTTTTAGTCGAAAAAGTACTTGACAAATATAAAATCGGCTTGTTATACTAAAACCGACCGATAGTCGAAAAGGAGAATTAAAAATGAAAAAGGGCGAAATGAGAAAACTGGAACTTGTTCAGATAGCATACCGTATGTTTCTGACAAAAGGATATGAGAATACCAGCGTGGATGAAATCATCGAAGAAGCGGGAATTGCCAAGGGCACTTTCTACTACTATTTCGAAAGCAAGGAACTTCTTTTGGAAGAAGTAATCTGCATGATGATAAACAAGGAAGCCGAAAAAGCAGCCGAAGTGTTAAAATCGGACCTTCCCATTCCCGTCAAAATCACCGGAATAATCATGTCCCTTCAGCCGGCAAAAGAAGAGTTCACCATCGAAGAAGCTCTTTTAAGTCCTGAAAACGCCCTGATGCATAAAAAAATCAAACAAAAACTGTATGATGTTGCGACGCCCATACTTTCCGAGGTTGTCGAAGAAGGCATAAAACAGGGGATTTTTGACTGCAACAATATCCCCGAGCGTGTAAAGATGATGCTCCTTGTCAGCAGTGAAGTTTTCGACGACGGTCATTTTACCGAGAGAGACATCGAAGTATTCATCGATCTGACGGAAAAACTTCTCGGTGCAAAAAAAGGTACTATGGAATTCGTTCGCGACATGATTGTACGCGGAGAATAATAATGAACCAAAAAAGCAATTTCAATAAATTTTTACTTCTCTGGTTCGGAGAACTGATCTCTTCCATCGGAAGCGGTCTGACCGCCTTCGGACTCGGAGTATATGTTTTTAAAGTGACGGGAAGCGCCGCGAGCATGTCGCTTGTGACTCTTTTAGGATTTCTTCCCTCACTCCTTTTAAGCGTACCTGCAGGCATTTTGGCCGACAGATACGATCGTAGACTTTTAATGATGATCGGAGACGGCTTCTCGGCACTCGGAGTGCTTTTTATCCTTATCTGCATGATTCGCGGAGAGGCTACTCTCTTTCAGATATGTATCGGTGTCTCGATAAGCGCCGTATTTTCCGCACTGCTTGAACCGTCCTACAGAGCAACCGTTACGGATCTTCTGACCAAGGAAGAATTTTCACGGGCAAACGGTCTCGTTTCGCTCGCGGGAAGCTCGAGATACCTTTTCTCACCCCTTATCGCCGGACTTCTTCTTACAATAAGCGACGTTAAACTTTTACTGATAATTGATATCGCAACCTTCCTTTTAACCGTGACGGGTGCCGCTGTTGTAAGAAAAGGAATCGGCCTAAAAGAAACAAAAGTAAAAGAAGCATTCTTTGACAGCATAAAATCAGGCTTAAAAGTTTTACGCGAGACAAAAGGACTCCTCGCCCTTGTCTTTTTGTCTTCCGTAGTCACTCTTTTCATGGGAATGTTTCAGACACTTGTAAAACCGCTCATTCTTTCGTTTCAGAATGAAAGAACGTTAGGAATCGCGGAGACAATCTGCGCGAGCGGAATGCTTGCGGGCGGATTAATCCTCGGCATCAAAGGAATCAGGAAAAACTATGTGACTTACCTCGCCCTTTCACTGTCACTCCTGGGACTTTGCATGTTCGGCTTCGGTCTTTTTGAAAATATAATTACAATTTCCATTTTCGGTTTTCTCTTCTTCCTGGTTCTGCCTGTTGCAAACAACTGCATGGATTTTCTGGCAAGAACCAACATACCTTCAGACAAACAAGGCAGAGTCTGGGGCTTAATCGGTTTTATATCCCAACTGGGATATGTGGTATCTTATGCCGTCTCGGGAGTGTTGGCTGATGCTCTCGGACGAATCGGAAACCGCGGAGTCGGAAGAGGTTCGGCGCTTTTAATCATGATCGCAGGACTTAGCCTAACGGTTTTCTCGGTAGGCATTTTCTTTCGCAAAAACATAAAATCACTCGAACCCAAGGAGGTAATATATGAAATCTGATAATAAAAAATATAAATACAGACCGGTTCTCTTTTTCGCACTTGCATATCTTTTCACATGGATTTTCTGGATTCCCGCAATCTTCGTCAGTGAAAATTTCGGCGCAGTATTAATGTTAATCGGACTTCTTGCTCCCGCAGTAGTATCCACAATATTTGTGCTCGCATCGGGTTCTCCCGCTCTTAAAAGAGACTTAAAGCTTAAGTTAATCGGTTTTTATAAGGTTAAATGGCTGAATGTTCTGCTGGCTATTTTTGTTTTCGCGGGAATCGTCGCTGCCTCTATCCTCTTGTCTCTTTTATTCGGACAGTCTTTAAACCAGTTTTCGTTTACCGAGGATTTCTCTTTTACGGGCGTCGGAATCGCCGGAGCGTTCGTTTCGGTAACGGTTGCAGCCATCATCGAAGAAGTCGGCTGGAAAGGCTACTGCGAAGATTCAATCGGCCAGTACATGAACTGGTTTTGGGAATCGATGATTTTCGGAGCGCTGTGGGGCATGTGGCACCTTCCGCTTGTCTTTATCAAAGGAACGTACCAGGCAACGCTTATGGTCAATCCTTTGTTCGTAATAAACTTCTTTGTAAGCGCCATCCCTATGGGCTTTATCATTACCTGGGTTTACTTAACAAGCGGTCGCTCAATCCTCGCATGCATGATATATCACCTGGTAATTAATTTCCTGCAGGAAAAAATAGCGATGACGCCCGAGACCAAATGCGTGGAAACCATCGTGGTAATCATTGTTGCCATAATCATCGTTATTGCGAATAAAGACATGTTCTTCGAAAAAAGACATGTCGGAAGACTCTTGGAAGACATCGATGAGAGAAATAAAAAGAGCCAGGCACGCTATGCGAGCCAGGCACCGGAATGTGCTGAATAAATTGTATAGCTCATAAAAGAGGGGTGCCGGGAAACCGGCCCCCTTTCATTTTTCAGTGCCTGACTCCCGAAGGGTGTCTGGCTCTGATATTAAACTATAATTACTTCTCCGAGCGCAAATGAATAAATCAAAACTTCTGCGACTTCTTTCTTTTCAAGTCTCGAAAGCGCTTCGCTGTAATAATCAAGCTGTGTCTTATATCTCTTAACAAGCTCTTGTGCATTATCCACTCTGTCGGTTTTGTAATCCATCAGAATAAGCTTGCCGTCTTCTTCGAAATAAACGTCGATTACACCCTGAACCAGTACCTTTTCGTTCTCGGGGAATGCTTCGTTTACTTCATTCGCAGGAACCGATAAAACAAACGGCTGCTCGAGATAAAGCTCGTCTCTTTTAGAAGCCTCGCTCATACGTTTCGAAAGATCTGTTTCTAGGAATTTTAAAATCTTATCCTCGTTTACAAGCGCATCGTCTTCTTCATAGATGAAAAGATTATCCGTCATTTTCTTTCTGTGCGCTCTTAAGTTGGCTGCAATATCACCCTCGTAAATATGCTCAAAGTCCATAAGTTCCATGACTCTGTGATATGCGCTACCGCGAGCCGCACCGCCGTTTTCCTGTTCGGTTTCGGCAATAATCTTCGGAACCCTTACTTCCTCTTCGTGATAAAGAGTATTCTCTCCGTCTTCGTTTTCAAGATATGCGGCCTTCTTAAGTTCGGAAACCGTGGTCTTGACGAAGAGATTGTCGAGAGATTCGTGAGGATAAACAAATTCTTTGAAGCCTGCTTTTGCGGGAATACTTTCGAGAGCCTTTATTTTTGATATTCTCTCTGCTTCCTCAAACACTTCTTCGATGTCTGCATCCTCGGGACTGACTTTATTTATCTTAAACAATTCGGGTTTCTCACAGATAATCGGGAAAAGCAGTTTCATAAAAGATCCCGAATCCATTATGCTTGCAAATGAAAGCGTGTCTTTTGCTTCAGGTTCTTCGTCAAGCATTCCGGTTAAGATGAGTTTTTCTCTTGCTCTGGTCATCGCAACATATAAAACTCTGATTTCTTCACCGAGGCTGTTTATCTTTTCCTTGGAATAAAGCGCATCTCTGACGGGAGAAGTTCCTTTTATTCTCTTTTCGAGATTATATGTATCTCCGCCGATTCCGAGTTCTTCATCCATTAGAATTGTATCCTTGGAATACCTGAATTCGGTATGAAGTCCCGATACAAAGCAGATCGGATATTCGAGGCCTTTAGATTTATGCACGGTTAAAATCTGTACGACATCGGCATTCTCATCGAGCATATTTGCTTCGCCCATATCCTGCTTTGCTTTAAGTTTTTCCGTGTATTTTACGAAGTCATGAATACAGAAAATGCCCTGCTCTTCGTATTCGTCCGCAGTCTCCACCAAAAGATTCACGTTTGCGAGTCTCTGCTCTCCGCCCGGAAGTGACGAAACCATCACGCCGTATTCGTACTTTTCAAAAATCATACGAAGCATGTCCGATGCGGATGTATACATAGCCTGCTTTCTTAAATCTTCAAGCTCTGTCGTAAAGTGCAAAACCTTTTCCTTCAGATCTGCATCGCTTCCGACAAGAAGATACTGATATAGGCTGTCGATAAGTCTTTTCTTTTTTTCAACGATACGAATCTTCGCAATCTCTTCTTCGCTAAAACCACCCATAAAAGAATGAAGCACTGATAAAAGAGGCAGATCCTGTCTCGGATTATCAATAACAGAAAGGAAGTTAAGGATTAACTGCACTTCCCAAGCATTGTAATATCCGGACTTGGAAATAACGTATCCCTGAATGCCCTCATTCTTTAAGGCTTTCTGGAAAACCACATCTCGTGAATTGGTCATCGAACGAAGAAGAATTGCCACATCCGAATACCTCATCTCCCTCATGGAATTGGTCTTTGTATCAAAAACTAAAGTTCCGGCTTCCTTTAATGCCTTGATTTTGCCTGCAACTATGGCAGCTTCTATCTCATCTTTAGTGAAGTCTTTGTAGCGCTCATCTTCTTCAAATTCTTTTTTGCTAAAATAAACAAGCTCTGCTTTATTGTCGATATTGCTTTCGGGATAATCCGTCTTTCCTAAATTAAGCCTCTCGTCCTCTCCGTATTCTATACCGCCGATTTTTTCAATCATGCAGCGTTCAAATACAAAGTTTACTGCATCGATTACTTCCTTGCGGCTTCTGAAATTGTATGAAAGAATAATCCTCTCGTCCCTGTCGTCTTCCTTGGAATATTCGAGACATTTTTCCTTAAAAATCTCAGGCTTTGCAAGACGAAATCTGTATATACTCTGCTTGATATCGCCCACCATGAATCTGTTGCCGGTAAGCTTATCATCCTTTGAAACCGCAGCAAGTATGGTCTCCTGAACATCGTTCGAGTCCTGATATTCGTCTATCATTACTTCGTTGAAATATTCTTGGTATCGAATCGCAGTCGGCGTGGGAACAATCTTTCCGTCTTCCTTTTTTACAAGGATTTCAAGCGCCATATGCTCCATGTCGGAGAAACTGATGATGCCCTTGTCACGCTTTTTATCTTCAAAAATATGCATGTACGACATTACAAATCGTAAAAGAGAATTCGTGACCGCATAGCCTTCCTTAACCGATTCTTCAAAATCAGCTTCGGTCAGATTTTTGTATTTTTCTTTACATTTGTCTATAATCTTACGGGCTTTATCATTAACCGAATTCGCATATTGTTTGAGCGCCTCTTTTTCATCCGGTAAGTTTCTTCCGTAATTAAGAGTAATTCTTTTGAGTTCGGGATATTTGACGATTCTTTCACGAATATCGGAGGATATAATGTCATCAATAAACGGTATTGTTAAGTCAGCCTCTTCAATATGCTTTGTGAGAAATGTGCCTTCCGCAATACTCTTTACCTCTCTGTATATATCCTGCGCTTCTTTTAGGTATTCGTTTTCGAACTCAAGACTAAACTTAACAAAAGGAAGCTCCCATACATTTCCGATATCTTCCACGATATAGTTTTCAAGCGTCTCATAAGGATATGCAGAGCTGTCGGCCTTTGTTGCAATATCTTTTACCAGCTCATAAAACTTCTTGAATTTACCCTTCGGCGCATACATTTCAACGAGGTTTAAGAATTCTTCATTTCCTTCCTTAAAAGCCTCTTCCAAAGCCTCGTCAAAGGCTTCATCGGAAATCTGGGTTATCTCTCCTTCACTTCCGATTGCAAATGACGGATCGACACCGATTTCTTCGAAATGGTTTTTTAAAATATAAAGGCAAAAACTGTCTATCGTCGTAATCTGCGCGGTATGAAGAATTGCAATCTGCTTTCTTAAATGCTTATCTTCGGGATTTTTGGCAAGTTCTTCGCGAAGCTTTTTGCCAATACGTTCCTTCATTTCCCTTGCGGCCGAATTGGTAAAGGTAACAATGAGCATTCTGTCCACGGAAAGATTTTCGTCTTCACAGATTTTTTTGACGATTCTTTCGGTCAGAACGGCTGTTTTTCCGCTACCTGCAGCGGCAGACACTATGAGATTTTGATTTCTTGAATCTATTACTTTTTTCTGTTCAGGAGTAAAATCCATAATTATTCCTCTTCCTCTTCAGGTACTTCTTCCCCGAGTTTCCTGTATTCGTAGCCCTTTATCTTCGGGTCAAATCCGCAGATTCCTTTAAGAGCACAGTACTGACACGCATAATCTTCCTTTTTCTCATAATAAGGATTAACGTCAATGCTTCCTGCCAAAATATCCGAAGCAAGTTCTTTTGCCTTATCCTCTGCTTTATCTAACATTGAATCAAACTCTTCCTTCGAACAGACATTGGAGCCCTTGCTGACGGAATTATCCTTGTTCCTTGATACTTTAACCACCTCGGATTTTGCGCCGGGTGAACCAAGAGATTCGTCCAGACTCTCAAGTACTTTGTCATCGTTTACAATGGCTCCGACGGGAATTAATTGCTTTCGAATCTCAGCCTCATAATCTTCTCTCTTTTCCGAGAATGGATCGTCTATCGCATAATAAAGCATTGCTGCGGGAAGAACTTCTTTTTGAGGATGTCTTTCTTTTATGAGTTCAATTGCGTTTTTCATATAAATCGCAAGCTGAAGCGAAAGACCTTCCTCGAGCTTCTTTGCGTCGATTTTATGCGAGGAAGATTTGTAGTCGATAATCTTTACGTATTCTTTGTCTTCATCATCGTATACGTCAGCCCTGTCGATTCTTCCTCTGAGAAGAACCTTCTTATCGCTGTCGTCAGACAGATCGTACATTTTCTTAAAACTCGTTTCATACATCTCAGGTTTATATTTGCCCTTTGAGAGCTGGAAGCCGAGCGTCTTGACGGTGCGCTTCATGATTCTTTGAAGCTGGCGTGCATAATATTTGGTCTTCTCGTCGGATACTAAAAGATCGCCGCCATATTCACCGCTTAAATGCTCTATCGCCATGTCGATTTCGTTTGACATCATTTCTTCATCCGCGGTTGAAAAATCAAGGTTTTCAGATTTTAATTTCTGACCTACAGTCTCTAATACATCATGGGAAAGATTACCCATATCCACGCTCTCGAGTCCGTATTCTTCCCTGTCCTTAAGACCCAATCCATAAGCCACAAAATGCGCATATCTGCAAGCTGCATACTGTTCAAGCATTGATACGGATACGGTTAATAAATCTCCGTAAAGTTTCTTCGCGGTTTCTTTATTAAGCGATTCGGCTTCGTATTTTCTGAATGCGTTTGAAATGATTTTTTGGCACCATTCTTCTCCGCCTTCGCTGCCTTTTATGATGCTTATATTGTCAAAAAGTTTCTCTTCCTGATCTTTGCTGGCAATACCCGTTACATAAAGGCCCAAAAGTTTTCCGGTCTCTTCTTTTATGTCCTGTAAAAAGATCTCCGGCGTTTTGCCCATGCTGTCCGTAACTTCAAGACCTTCAAACATATTCTTTAGTATTTCGATTAAGTATGAAGGTATGAGGCTGTCGCCCTTTCCGCCCACGCTCGCATATGAAAGATAGAGTCTGTCCGTGGGTTTGGTAAGGTTAAGATAAATGTAGAGCTGCTCAATAAATGCTAATTCCACGCTCGTGGGTGCTAAGCGGCATTCGGCCTTTTTTAATTCTTCCTTGTCAGGTACCGATAAAAGACCGCCGTCCGAAGCGCCTTTGGGGATATTTCCGTCGTTTACTCCGAGGATGAAAAGCTCTTTTGTTTCTTTTAGTCTGGTTCTCTGCATATCTCCTACTAAAAGAGAATCAACTTTTTGCGGAAGCACGCCCACACGTATCTCCGAAAAGCCGACCTTAAGAATATCCGATAATTCTTTAACCGAATAATCCTCATCACCCATCAGGTCTGAGAGCGCATCGAAGAGCTCAATGACCTTGTTATAAACGCCTTCATATTCCATGGCTTCGCCGATTAGGCCTTGTTCCTTCAGCTCAGCAGCCATCTCGCTCATCTTTTCATATATCTTTCCGCTCTCAAGGATGGCATAAATCTGTTTAATCCATTTTGAAAGTTTTCTTTTCTTCGTGCCCTCTTCGGTAATGTCTTTAAAAATCTCAAAGAATTCTGAACGAACGGAATTTATTTTATCCAAAGATTCTTTGTTTAATTTCTGTTCATCGCTTGGATAAACAAAATTCTCTTTCCACTTTGCAATTCCTTTGATGCCACGCGCATAAATGTAGTTTTCAAGTTCGTCTATCTCGTCTTCTTCAATCGGAGAGATACCTGTACGAAGGAATTTAAGCACATCCTCCTGTCTGAATTTGTTTCGTATAATCTCTGTGATTGAGAGAATGTATTTGACCAACGGATTGCTCGCAATGCTTCTGTTGGCGTCCATGTAATAAGGGATCTGATATCTGTCCAGATATTTTGCCAGAGGCTTCTGATACCTGGTCATATCCGCGCAAATAACGGCCACATCGCGGAATCTAAGGTTCTTTTCGCGGATTTCTTTTAAGAGCTCTTCGCATAAAATATGGCACTCGCTGTCGATGTCTGCACATCTTGAAATCTTAATTGCGCCAGTTGCCTTTATCTTTTCGTTTTCTTTTCTGAAAAGGTTCTTTTCAAGGAACGCAAGTTCCGCGTTGTTTTCATGTCTGTAATCTTTTGTAAGACGGATATCTTCGCGGATATTGACTCCGGTAGGGTCGTATTCCTTTGAAATATCTGCCATATTTCTCTTGGTCAGATTGAATAATGTATCCTCATTCTCTGTGATTTTATGCGGATTAACGCTTAAGTCGTTATCAAACGGAAACGTAATATAAACGTCCTTAGCCTTGTTTAAAACAGCGACAATCGCCTTTATCTGAATCGGAGTAAAGCCCGTAAAACCGTCGAAAATAACGACGCTCTTTTCCATCTTTTTGGACAAAGGGAGTCTTTCTATGAACATATCGAGGAGCTCTTCTCTCGTGATGTATTTGTCTTCGCATTCTTTTAGGAAAACTTCGTAAAGAAGTTTTAAATCGGCAAGCTTAAGCTTCAACGCTTCGGAATTACATTTTTCAATAAAGCCGTCAAGGTCCTCGGGACTGACGTTATACTGCATAAATTCGGACAATACGGATTTGACTTCTCCCGCCCAGCCGGCATTTTCCATACCCCTTGAAAGTACGTGCAGGTCGTCTTTTATTTTAGAGGCACCTCTCTTAATAAGCAGGCACTTACCCGTATCGTCGAGAAGCATTCTTTTAGGCTGTCCGACTTCTTCGAAAACCTTTCTCGGAAGGCGCGAAAAACTTAAAACGTCGATATTGATGATACCGCCGTCCGGATGCGAATTCGCCATATCCCACTGCGTCTGCATGGTAAACTGATCGGGAACAATCATGAGGATATTATTCCTTCTGTCTGCAGTTGCCAGGTCAATTGCGAGTTTCTTGACATATTCACTTTTACCGCTTCCGGAGCCACCCAAAATAAACTGAAGTGCCATATAGTTCCTCTTCTTAATTCTTTGTGTTAATATAACTATTATACAATAATTTACGGTCGGTTTTCGCTATATTTTTAAACAAATATGACAGAGATTAAACACATCACCATAAAAGAAATAACCGAATACACACCCTCAAACGAGCCTGCGCTTTATATCACGTCTAAAAGAGACGTTGCGGATTATCTTACATCCAAAGGCGAGGCAGTTTGTATATGTGTGAATAGTGAGGAGCAACTGCCCGCCTTTGAAGGTTATAAATATTTTATCACGGAAGATGTCCAATATTCTGGACACATGGATATGGTTTACTGTCATATCAAAAATATCCCCTACGTAATCGGCGAAGACGAGGACTTCATTATACGCGAGGAATGCCCCGAGGATCTGCCGAAAATATACGATATGTATGACGACGAAGAATGTAAAAGATTCTTAGAGTCCCTTCCCGAACTCTCCGATGCCCTTACTCCCGAGGCACGCTTTGAATCCGTTAAAAACGGCTACATGCTCTTTGAGTACGGAATGTGGATAATCGAACTAAAAGAAACAAACGAAGTCATCGGGCGCGTGGGATTTGAATATTTCAATGAATCAGCCGTTTCGCTGGGCTTTATGATTCGAAAGGACATGCGAAATAAGGGCTATGCCCTCAAAGCCGTAATTAACTGCATCACATATTTGAAGGCGAATCACCCGGAACTTAAAATAATCGCAAGGGTCAGCAGCAAAAACAAAGCATCACTTAATCTTTTATCCAAAACAGAGAATATGCTTCCCGGCAGTATAAAAGTAATTGTGATATAAATCCGACCCCGAAATAAAAAAATACTTCCGGGCTTTATAGAAATAGTTGCGGAATAAGCCCGCCCCTAAAAAAACATAAAAACAGACGGTGTTATTAACACCGCCTGTTATTATAAAATATTAACTTACTTGTTTTTTACGGGTACAAGTTCAATATAGCCTCTTTCCCCGATTGGCTGAAGCTGTATTCTCGGATTACTGTCGTCCCATTCATAGCCGATGAAATCGGGATTGTACTTCTTCTCTGCATCCCAGATTTCGTTAATCGCAGCTACGTAGTCTTCCTGCTTAAAAGGCTCTCCTCTGAACATCAGATATGTCGCAGCGGGAAGATCGATAATTTCAAAACCTTTGGGAATAATTCCCTTATAATCAGTTTCAACTTCCACACCCTGAACATATTCGTTTGTTACGGGTTTTCTCAAGTGCTCGGGAAGCCAGAGACATACGGGTTCTCCGCTTATCGATTTAATACTTGTCAGAAGTCCCCAGACATCACATCCGACCTCTTCGCAGTAACTGAAATACTCGTTTGCCTTGATGCCTCTTTTGATAATAACTTTACGTGCAGGTTTTTCGATTACCTGAATAAAAACATTTCTTATTTCGCCCATATTGCTTTCTTTCCTCTCTTTATTAATGATTAAATTAGGAGTAAAGAGCCAGACCGGAACCGGGCTTGAGGAAAACTCTTTCGGATTGCAGCCGAATTCACGTCTGAATGCCCGCTGATATCCGTCCACGCTTCCAAATCCCATACTCATGGCAATATCAAGAATCTGAATATTCTCATCACGCAGTCTCAAAGCTGACTTTGACAGTTTAAGGCGCCGTATATAAACCGCCGGTGTCATATCAAGATACTTGATGAACAGTTTTCTTGCATACCATGGAGAAAACGAAGCCGCCATGGCAAGATTTTCCAAAGTGATATCTTCACTTAAATGTTCACTTATATAATCCTGCATCAGGCGTACCGCTTTTCTCTGTTCGTCCATCTTCTCATCTCCTTGTGAGCTAATAATAGCTTATAGGCGATATTTATTTCTCGACTTTTTTTGCTCTCTTTTATAATGTTTTTTGATGCAGTACAACTATCGTAATTAATTATTCTCTGGTTTCAATCAGCATCTGCTTTCCCGGGCCATCCACCTCAAACTTATCGGGTGCCACACGGATTATGTCAGTGCCGTAGGGAGCTGTAATAAACTCATTCAGGGCGGGATCAAACTTAAGGATTGAAGCGACCAGTGTCAGATCCAGATTTTTGGGGTTGTTGATGTACTCATCATCCTCGTCGCCTACGCAGAAGAACCATCCGCTGTCACTTTCTCTCGTCGGTTCCAGGCGTGAGCCGAAACCGATTTTCCAATTGCCCTCGAAGACTTTCTTTGACACGATAACGGACTTGCCGTACATCATTTTCCGCTGCCTCATGGGTTCATGAATATCTTTGCTCGAGAGAAAATCCTCAATTTCTTTGGATTCCGGTTCACCGTCGGTATCGGGTTTTCTGATATCCTCGTCCCATAATTTATGGTCTGCTCTGTTCGTAAGTAAGACGGCAAGATTAAGGATTTCTTTCTCATCGGCTTCTATTCTGTACTGTGTCTCGACCGGCTTATCATGCCCTCTGCTGCCGTATGTATAAACATCCAAAGCACCGTCCTTGTAAAGCATTCCCTTTACCGCGCCAAGATTTTCCTTGTCATTATAGAACATAAAAAAATTCGATAAACGGTCGTTTACAAACCAATCAAATGCCGTGCCGTTCTGCCCGTTCATGTAAAAGATGGCACCGTCCTTTTCAAGATCTCCCATACTTACATTAGGCAGATTCGTTTTAAGCGCCTCAAGCATGAGCTTTTCAACTTCCGCAAGAATTTTATTCATTGTTATCCCCCATTATTCATCCAAAACCAGACCTTCAAAAAAAGCAGAAAAGGAATCTGCTACTTTGCTTTTAACCAGATATCCGGTCTCGGCATCATCATATTCATGGTTGCATAAATATACGGTTCCGTAATCGTCACTCCCCAGTGAAAGGCACAGATAATTTCCGCCGGGATCCAATGCAAAAGGAATGTCGTCTTTTCCGAGCATCTCTTCATCCCACAATTCCATGCAGTTAGTCATAAGGTCGTCGTAGTCGTCGCTCTCTTCTTTGTTAAGAATAAAGAATTCCTGAATTACCGAATGATTGGTTTTTTCTGTTACTTCATCAAAAAACTCGAAAACATAATCTCCTTCAGGCATTCCTCCGTTAGATTCAAGCATAAATGCCTTGTAGTCATCCGGTAAAACCAGTGAAAGCTTTTGCTCGATTTCTCTGATATCCTGGGATGTAAGCTGTTCTCCGCTGTCGGATAAAATCATCTCGTATTTCTCTGACATTTCATTTTCCCCCTCATAATAATTGATTTACTTTTCCTTAAAAAGAAGTCCGAAAGTGCCGGGTCCGCAGTTAACTGCGATGGAAGCGCAGGCCTGCTTGAAAATAATCTGGTCGAATTTCATCTTCTTTTCGATGTAAGCTTTTATCCAGTCCATATCTTTCTTGTTTAATCCTACATAGGTTACAAATAAAACTTTGGTGTCGATTTTAGGACCTGCAGAGAGGCATGCATTGATGTAGTTTTTCCATGCGTTCTTGGATGAACCGAAGTAAATCTTTCCAAGCTTCATTCTGCCTCGTTTTAATACGAGAACCGGACGGCCCATCAGTGATTTTACGAGGTTAGCCATACGCGGAGGAACCTGTTTTGCTCTGGCGAGATAATCAAGGTTGTCAACGATAAAGCTTGTATGAATCTTGCCTTTAATATTTTCAAGTTCTTCGATGATGTGCTTCGGGCTCATACCGTTTTCTGCGAGTCTGCAGGCCTCAAGTACCATGAGACCCTGGGCGCTGGATAAGTGGCCGGAGTCGAATACGAATACATTGTCGAAGGCTTTGGCGGCTTCCAAGGCACTCGGACATCCGCTGTTTTCGATTTTCGATGAAATCGAAATATGAATTACATTGTTGGCATATGAAAGCTGTTTTGCAAAGAATGCTTCATGCTCCTTGGCATCGGGTGCCATCGGAAGAACCGAATTGGACGTATTTTCCATGTATTTGATTACGCCCGCGGTATCTATTTCATAGCCGTCCTTAAACAAACCTTCCTCGGTTCGTACTCTGTGAGGAATAATTGCAATACCGTAGTTTTCAATGAATCCCTTGGGAAGATCGGCAACACTTTCCGTTGAAATTGCAACCATCTTTCTCTTCTGACTGCCGTGCATCCAGGAGATTGTCTCTTCAAGGATTTCATCGTCGCCGCCCATAACTTTTACCATGTCTTTGGGCAGATGGCGTAACAGTTCACTTTCAAGCTCACTGCCGCTGACGGGTTTTACGAGATAACCGTCAAAGGCTTCCTTCGCATAGAGATCTCTGTTTTCTTCACCCGCATTTGCGGTAAGAATAACAATTTTACTGTCGCGGCTTCTTCCGCCTGTCTGGTTACGGATGCGTTTCTTACATTCGATACCGTCCATTTCAGGCATCAGGTGGTCCATAAATATAACATTGTATTCGATGTTCTGCGTCAGCTTAAGTGCAGCTTCACCGCTTCTTACGGTATCGATGACAACCTTTGTATCACGAAGAAGCTTTGATACAACCATAAGGTTTGCTTCGTTGTCATCGACTACAAGAATTCTTGCATCGGGTGCTTCGAATTTCTGTCTGTATGTGCTCTTTTTACCGTAGCCGTGGTTCTTTTCGAAATCATATTCACCAATCTGCTTGTCGTTAACAAGCTTCTGGGGAATCTCGACGATGAAGGTCGAACCTTTGGTATAAACACTGTTTACGGCAATTTTACCGCCCATCAAATCAAGGAACTGTTTTACGATGGAAAGACCCAAGCCCGTACCTTCGATATGTGTCGTGGCATCCTCGTCCACTCTTTTATAAGCGGAGAAAAGGAAAGGAATGTCTTCTTTTTTGATTCCTATACCGGTATCGGAAACCGTATAGATAATGTTGCAGGTTTCATTGTCAAGCTGCTCACACTGAACCGTTAAGGAAACTGAACCTTCCTTGGTGTATTTAATGGCGTTGTTTAAAACATTTATAAGTATCTGCTTGATTCTGACTTCGTCTCCGACCAATTCTGCGGGAACGTCAGGCGAAACATTGATTCTGAACTGCAGATTCTTTTCTCTTGCCCTGATCCAGAGCATTCCGACGAGATCGGAAAGCATATTTCCGGTATTGTACGGTGCAATCAGAAGATGCATTTTACCGGATTTGAATTTGGACATATCCAGAATATCGTTAATCAGGTTTAAAAGAAGTTTGCCTGCCGAACGGATATTTACCGCATCCTCAACTACCTCATCGTTGATGTTTTCACGAAGAATCATTTCGTTAAGACCGATGATGGTATTGATCGGCGTACGGATTTCATGGCTCATGCTCGAGAAGAACTGATTTTGGGCGGCATTGAGCATTTCGATTTCCTTTTTCTGCTCTTCCGCTCTCTTTTTCTCTTTCGTAAAAAGCTTAACTTCGAGTCCGACTAAAACACTGAGCGCAACGCTTATAAGAATCAGCGAAACATATGAGAAAATGTTGCCCTGAATTCTTGAGGATTCCACCACGACATCCGGATGCATAATGTTGATATAGTAGCATGCGGTCGCGATAAGAAGATCTGCAACATAAAAGATTATTCTGGTTTTTCCGTCTAAAAGAATGCTGACAACAAGTATCGAGTAAACAAACCAGATAGGAGCATCTCCGTTTATGCCGCCGCCGTATATAAATGTCATCGGGAAGAAAATAAATCCGAGCATAAAACAGATCATACTTGCGCCGAATTTAATCTTTTTCGTTTTTACGGAGAAAAAGGCTATGGCAAAAACAAACAGAATAGCCACTCCGATAAGAATCCTGTCTAAAAGTCTGTCGTCCGTTAAGAAGATTTCTATCAGCGTTACCACCAACAGAATTTCCGTAATCATTGAGTTTAAGACAAAGAGCCGCTGTCTGATGTCCGTATCGTTGTTATAAAGTTTATCCTTAAATCCTTCGTGCTTCATTCTTCCTCCATGGGTTCAAACTCAAAAACATCTTCGGATGGCTTCTCTTCTTTGCTGCCCTCGGGCCTAAATTCGAGGACTTCGTTTTCTTCACCGGCACCGGAATCATCGCCGATTGCATGATTTATTCTTTCTTTTAAGACCTCATAAACACTCATCACGTGATCATGATTGTCAAAAATGTAATTCTCTTTCTTTTCCTTGGCCGCTTTTTCGAGTTTCAGAGCTTCCTCGGATAAATCCATGGCTCCGATCATCTTTGACGTGCTCTTTAACGCATGAACGATAATCTCGTAATTGCCCCAGTCTTTCTGCTCATAAAAGTTCATCAGCGCGGGTATCTTTTCAGAGGCTTCGTTTGCGAACTGGATAAGAAGAGTATTGTAAAATTCTTCATCACCGAGACAGTATTTTAAACCTGCTTCAACATCTATATTGCTGCCCTCAAGTTTTTCGGCAAGAGTCTTTTCGCTCTCTTTTTCGGATAATTCTTCGCTTTTCTCTTCCTCTTCTTCGGCTTCCTCAATATATGAGTTTCCGTCTTCATCTTCATACTCGAAGCTTAAGAGAGACTTGGGGAGTACCTGTTTAAGCACACGCTCAAGTTCTTCAATTTCAATAGGCTTGGAAACAAATCCGTCGAAACCTTCGGATAAGAACATCTGCTTTGCGGAGCTCATTGCGTTTGCGGTAAGTGCAACAATGGGAACATTGTTGTCGAGTCCTAAGACATCTCCACGGATTTTCTTCATGGCTTCGACACCGTCCATTCCGCCCATCATATGGTCCATGAAAATAATGTCAAACTGCTTTTCCCTGCAGATATCGATGGATTCCGGACCGCTCGTTGCGGTTGAAACAACCATACCGTATCTCTTGAAAATACTCTTTCCAACGACAAGGTTCATAGGTTCGTCATCGACTACCAGAGCTCTGACACCGTTAAGACGAAGCTTTCCGCCCTCTTTTACTCGGGTGTTGATATTGGTATTAAGAATAGCGGTAACGGGGAAGCAGTAGAACGGCTTCTCCATGATTCTTGCGTTGGACTTTGTGGGAAGTGTGAAGTCGCCGTTTGCAACAACGACAACAATCATTTCCTTTGCCAGTTCTTCCATCAGTTCGATATCCGAACAGTATTCTTCCTCTCCGACGAAGAGATGTGTCATGTTAAGAGACTCTTTTAATCTCTTTAAGTTGTCTGTATTGTCAACTCTGTGCATCTGAATACCGAGGCCGTTAACAATGTTAAGAACCATCGAATTGTAGTATTCACGCACAGCGGGGTTTTCGAATTTTTCGAAATGAAGGAATGCGCCCAGGCAAAGCTTGTCCGGATTTTTTACAGACATACAGCTTGATGCATCCACAACTGTCTGCGGAAGGCTGACATGAACCGTTGTTCCGACATCGGGTTTACTCTTAATGATCATAAAACCGCCAAGAAGCGAAACAAAGCCGGAAACGATTGAAAGACCGAGTCCCAGACCGCCGCCGAGTCTGGCTCTGCCGGAATCAGCCTGATAGAATCTCTCGTATACTCTTTCGAGTTCTTCTTCGGACATACCGATACCGGTATCCGTTACTTCAATGGAAAGGTTAACGCCGTACTCCTGTTCTTCACAGGAAATACGAACATAAACACCGCCTTCGTGAGTGTATTTCAAACCGTTTGAAATCAGTGCTCGTAAAATCTTCTTTATCTTTGCGGCATCGGAATTCATTACCGAAGGAATCGCGGGATCGACATCAATGACAAGCTCGACTTCATTTGATTTGTACTCTCGGATTTCCGTTACAAGATCGTTTAAAATCGATGAAAGCATGTAGTCTTCATTGTTAACAACGATGTTTTTACGATCGATTTCCGAATAATCCAGAATATCGCCTATCTGCTCAGCCACTTTTCGGCCGGCGTTTCTGACCGAAATCATGTCGCGGCGGATATCTTCTTTTTCTTCCTTGTCGATACAGATTCCCGAAAGACCGATAACCGCATTAACGGGAGTACGAAGTTCGTGCGAAACGTTTGCAAGGAAGTCGTTAAGTCTGTTCGTTGCATCGGTCAGCATGATAATCTCGTCGTTGGATTTTTCGAGTACCTGCGTCCATTTATCAATGATTGCTTTGGAAAACCATCCGATTAAAAAGATAATCAGACAGTGCATTACGGTTCTGCTTATAATAAGCGAGTCAAATTCTTCGCCCGTAAGTACCTTCACGGTTATCTCATATCCCATTGTCAGATAATATGTGATTACCGCAAAAGTAATGAGTTTCTTTTTTCCGGTTAACGTATATAAAACCATGATTCCCGCCATTACAACGGCTAAATCGAATGTACTGGTTTCGTGAATACCATAAAAGAAAAACGAAAACATCATTAAAATGGCATAAAACCAAAGTCTCGCATTGGTCGACAAAAGCTGACGGATATGGAAAATCCAGCTGAAAATCATTCCGATTGTAATCGGTATGAGTGCCCATTTCTCCCATCCCATCAGGAAAGACTCCACCACAAGAATGACTGCCAGTATCGAATAGCCTATAAGCAGCATTAAATGTGATGCCTGAAAATTGTCGTTTCTATCATCATTCTTCATTCTTCTTTTCCCTCAGATTGTAGTCTGTGTCTTCGTGAATAATGGAAAGCATTATGTCCGCGTATTTAGGATCAAACTGCGTTCCTTTTCCGTTTTCAATTTCCTGAAGTATTATATTCTGGTCAAGAACATCTCTGTAACTTCTGTAACTTGACATTGCATCGTAAGCATCGGCAACAGCGATAATCTTCGCAAACTCTCCGATATCGTCTCCTGCCAGACCTTCGGGATAGCCCTTTCCGTCAAAGCGTTCGTGGTGGCATTTTGCACCGAGCGCAAGGTTGGGGTCTTCTTTTATGTTGTCAAGTATCTTGGCACCCATCGCAGGATGCTGTTTGATAATTTCGTATTCTTCGTCGTTTAACTTGTCGGGTTTGTTGATTACGGCATCGGGAATACCGATTTTACCTATATCATGTAAAAGACCCATGATATAAATCTCTTCCTGATCCTTTTCCGAAAATCTTGCTCTCTTGGCAATTTCTCTGGAATAATCAGCAACTCTCTGCGAATGACCGTTGGTGTAATTGTCTTTTGTATCGATAGCAACAGCCAGCGATTCCACGAGATGAAGGAAGAGATTTCTGTTCTCTCTGGTCTTTTCTTCAACCTCTTTGGAGAGCTGTTTCTGAAGTGTCAAAAGTTCGAGAATATGGCTTACTCTCAAGCGAAGGATTTCAGGCACAAAAGGTTTTTTGATAAAATCCATCGCACCCATTGAAAGGCCCTTGCTTTCTGCCTCGCTGGTTTCGTCTGCGGTAAGGAAAAGTACGGGAACATTGGATGCCTCGCAGTCTTTTTTCCTTAATTTCGAAAGGGTTTCAAAGCCGTCCATTTCAGGCATTTTTATGTCTAAAAGAATTAAGTCGGCGTTGGTTCCCGGAGTGTCAAAATAGTCAAGCAGTGCCTGTCCGGATTTAAGCGCAATTACGTGGATTCCGCTCATGCTTAAAGCCTTGCCCGCTACCTGTAAATTAAGTACGTCATCGTCAACAATGATTACTTTTTTCTCTTTTTTTACGCTGGAAACAAAATTGCTGTCTCCGACAAATTCGGTTTCGTAGGAAACGGCTAAGTCGTTCTCATAATTCTCATGCCATCTGGTAATGATGTGCTCAAGAACGGTACCCGTCGAATCCTCTCTTACGTCAGTAAGGAACACAAAATACTGATTGTATCTGTTACGCATGAGGATGTCGGATTTACGAAGCGATTTTCTGACATGATTGCCGAATTCATCGCATGCATCCTTAAATACAACATCACTCATATCGCCTTTTTTACTAAGTGTAAAAAGAATCTTGCAGGCACCCAAATGATGGCGGAGTATATATCTTATGACATATCTGTAAACATGTGCAAAAGCTTCGGCATCAAGCTGAAGTGCAACGTTGGGAATGGTTCTTTCTCCGAGTATTTCCGAAATTGTTTTGATATCGGGCTCGGGGGAATTCATTTCGTCTTCGGAGAACAGTTCCGAATTGAACAGATTGTACCCGTGTTTACCGTTTTTCTTAACTTTGTAAAGGGATTTGTCGGCAAGTTTTAAAAGTGAATTGTAATCATTGCCGTGTCTGGGAACAAAGACAGCTCCGATGGAAGCGCCCAGAGGAATGCTCATATCCGCACCCATCAGGTTTTTCGCTGATTTTATGAGCTTTTCATTCAGATTTTTGGTAATCGAAGCCACACCTTCTTCGGTTTCGACGCCGTTGCAGAATGCAACAAATTCATCACCGCCGATACGGCCGCATTTGCTGCCTGCGGGGATTGAATCGCGGATAATCTGGGCAAATGATATTAAGACCTCGTCACCCATGTCATGTCCGTAAATATCATTTACGAGCTTGAATGAATCAAGGTCAATCATCATAAGGGCACCGGCTGATGCCACGCAAAGTGAGGGCATCTGCGCATTGGTTGCCGCTTTGTTTAAGAAACCTGTCAGCTTGTCGGTAGTAGCCTCGGTTTTTAAGTTGTTCATTTCCTTCTGAACGGAAACAACATTGTCGATTCTTTTAAGAAGAACTTCGGGATTGAAGGGTTTTCTGATGTAATCGGATACACCCATTTCAAAGCCTTTGGTCTCTGTATTTGTATCTTCGTCAGCGGTTAGGAAAATAACGGGAATTTCTCTGATTCCTTTTTCCTTTTCCATCTCGCGAAGGCGTTTCAGAGTCTCAAAACCGTCCATTTCAGGCATTTTGATGTCAAGCAGAATAAGATCGGGAATACCTTTGTCTTTGATATAATCAAGCAAAAGTGCTCCGGATCTGAGTGCCGTAACTCTCATGTTGTTTTTGCTTAAAATATGACCCGCCATCTGAAGGTTGGCAGTATCGTCGTCAACTACAATAATCCATCTGGTCATAAAATAGTACCCTCTCAATATAGTGTTACTTTAACTATTCCCCTCTCAAACGCAGGTTTTGCGGTTACCTGCACCGCGTTATTGTTAATCTTGTCTCTGTGATAAAAATGTATGTGTCCGGCTAAAAGAAGTTTTACCAATCCGTCATCTTCCGAAGCAAATGCGATAAGGTGGTTTGTGGCACCCTTCGGGTAAACTGCTCCGTCTCCCATTAAGACTCTGGACTGTCCGTATTCATCGCCGCCCCAGATTTCGTTGGTTCTCTCAACTATGTCCGTCTCTTCGTAAAGAGGTAAAATCGGGACATGCTCGGCTATGATTACTTCTTTGCCTTTTTCTTTTAATGTTTGAATTGCATCTACGGTCTCGTCGCAGACCTGGTTGTTGTAATCGTCTAAAAGAAGTATGGCGAATTGGTCATATTCTTTTATCTGACAGCCTTCTTTTACTTCATTTAACGAATCGTATCTTGTGAAGTACTCTTCGTAGGCTTTATCGCTGAAATACTCGCTTCCGTATGCAAAATCATGGTTTCCCATTATGAAAAGATACGGGCTTTTAAGCTTTCTGATTTCTTTTTCGATATATTCAATCGAGGCATAGGTGGCTTCATCCGCCATATCTCCGCCGAATATCACAAGGTCGGGATTTTCTTTTTTCACATAATCCATGACTATGGAAAAGTTCTTTTCAGAACCCTTTGAATCACGCTCGAATTCCTTATACCTGCTATCGCAGATATCTTTTACGTCTGCGTCTCTGCTGTCACATAGGCATATGTGGGCATCGGCTATAAAAACAATCGTAAAAGGTTCTTCAAGCCCCTCGATATCTATTTTTTCTTCGTAAACGGTAACTTCTTTGTTCGAAAGAGCTTTAATTTTGTTAATCGCTCTTTTAGGAATGTCAAAATGCACCAGTAGCACGCAAATCATGATAAGCAGGGCAATTACCGGAAGAATCACCGTTTTTAATTTATCTTTACCAGTCATAATTTTTAAGCGTTTTTCTCTGTTTTTTTCTGCCAACCGTAAAAAAGGTTACCCTTTATGATAACAAATTTGTCCATTGAATGTCAATTGTAGGACTAACCATAAAAAATACTCTTCCAATGTGAAAAATAACGGCAGAAAATCGAGTAGGGGGTGAAATCCCCACTCGCGCGCCGGCCGCATGCTGCGAAGCAGCAAAACTCATTGTGCGGCCGTGTGCATAAAAAATGTCCGACTCCATTTCGGGTGTCGGACACTTTGAAATATCAGTTGTTTTAACTTACAGTGTTACGTGGTCAAGATGCCAGATTTCGTCAACATACTGCTTGATTGTACGATCTGATGTGAACTTGCCTGAACATGCAACATTCATCATTGCCATATATGCCCATCTCTTCTTATCCATGTAAGCTTCTTCAACTCTCTTCTGAGCTGCAGCGTAGGACTTGAAGTCTTTAAGGATGAAGTATGTATCAGCCTTGCTGGTTGAAAGTGTATTAAGAAGTGAGTTGTAAAGCGGTCTGAAGAGCTCTGTATCTTCGGAATATGTTCCGTTGATAAGCTGCATGAGAACCTTTCTTACATCGGGATCGTTGTTGAAGATTTCCATGGGATCGTATCCGCCGTAATTCTCGAAACGGATAACTTCGTCCGATGAAAGACCGAAGATAAATGCATTGTCTTCGCCTACTTCTTCAACGATTTCAACGTTTGCACCGTCCATTGTACCGATTGTAACTGCACCGTTTAACATGAACTTCATGTTACCGGTTCCCGAAGCTTCCTTGGATGCAGTGGAAATCTGCTCGGAAACATCTGCTGCCGCAAAGATAATCTCTGCGTTCGATACTCTGTAGTTCTCTATAAATACAACCTTAATCTTACCGTCGATGGACTTGTCGTTGTTGATAACGTCCGCTACGGAATTGATAAGTTTGATTGTAAGCTTGGCATTTCTGTAGCCTGCCGCAGCCTTTGCACCGAAGATGAATGTTCTGGGGAAGAATTCCATCTCGGGATGTTCTTTGATTTCGTTGTAAAGATACATGATGTGAAGAATGTTAAGTAACTGTCTCTTGTACTCATGAAGTCTCTTTACCTGAACGTCAAAGATTGATCTGGGATCTACGTCGATTCCGTTATGCTCTTTTATGTACTTGGCAAGTCTTACCTTGTTCTTGTACTTGATATTCATGAACTCGGCCTGAGCTTTTTTGTCGGTAGCATAAACCTTTAAGCCCTTAATCTTGGGAAGGTCTGTAATCCATTCGTCGCCGACATGCTCTGTTACCCAGTCTGCGAGAAGAGGATTTCCGTGAAGAAGGAATCTTCTCTGGGTAATACCGTTGGTCTTGTTGTTGAATTTGTTCGGGAACATTTCATAGAAATCCTTAAGTTCCTGGTTTTTAAGAATTTCTGTATGAAGTCTTGCAACACCGTTTACTGAGTAACCTGCAACGATTGCAAGATGTGCCATTTTAACCTGTCCGTCGTAAACAATTGCCATCTTGGCGATTTTATCTTTGTTGCCGGGATATTTTGCTTCGATATCAGCAATAAATCTTCTGTTGATTTCTTCCACGATCTGATAGATTCTGGGAAGTAATCTTGAGAAGAGTTCGATGGGCCATTTTTCAAGGGCTTCAGCCATGATTGTATGGTTGGTGTAAGCACATGTTCTGGTTGTTACTTTCCATGCCTCATCCCATGTAAGATAATACTCGTCCATAAGTATTCTCATAAGTTCTGCGATAGCAACTGTGGGATGTGTATCGTTTAACTGGAAGGTAACCTTCTCATAAAACTTCTTTATGTCTTTGTGATTTCTCATGTATTTCGCAACAGCTTCCTGAACCGATGCGGAAATAAAGAAATACTGCTGTTTAAGTCTTAATTCCTTGCCTGCATAGTGGTTGTCGTTGGGATATAAAACTTCAACGATGTTTCTTGCAAGGTTTTCCTGCTCAACGGCTTTCTGATAATCACCCTTGTCAAAGGAATCAAGTCTGAAGCAGTCAACGGGTTCTGCATCCCAGATACGAAGTGTATTTACGATGCCGTTGCCGTAACCTACGATGGGATGATCGTAAGGAACTGCCTTTACTGCCTGATAGCCTTCCTGATAGTAATGATTTCTGCCCTTTTCGTCTGTTCTGACAGATACATATCCGCCAAAACGAACTTCCTTGGTATATTCGGGACGGCGAAGCTCGAAAGGATTTCCGTTGTCAAGCCAGTTGTCGGGAACTTCTACCTGGAAACCATCGCGGATTTCCTGCTTGAACATACCGTATCTGTATCTGATACCGCAGCCGTATGCTGAATATCCGAGGGTAGCAAGTGAATCAAGGAAACATGCTGCGAGACGTCCGAGGCCGCCGTTACCGAGTGCCGCATCGGGCTCCTGGTCTTCGATGACATTGATGTCAACGCCGAGTTCCTCGAGTGCATCCTTTGCATCCTTGTAAGCCATTAAGTTGATCATATTGTTGCCGAGTGCTCTGCCCATCAGGAATTCCATCGAGAGATAGTAAACCGTCTTGGGATCTTCTCTTTCATATGCTTCCTGGGTCTTCATCCAGTAATCGACTATCTGATCCTTGATTGCATAGGAAACGGCCTGGAATACCTGCTGAGGTGTGGCCTCTTCCATATTCTTTCTGTAAAGTGTTCTTACATTGTAAAGGACACTTCTTTTGAATAATTCTTTATCAAATGTAATTGTAGGCTTTTTAGCCTTGGGAATCTTAACTTTCTTAGGTTCTGCCTTAACTGCCTTGGTAGCGGTCTTCTTTGCAGGTGCCTTTGCTGTAGTTTTTGCTGCAGTCTTTTTAGCGGGTGCTTTTGCAGTTGTCTTTGCTGCTGCTTTCTTAGCAGGAGCTTTAGCAGTTGTTTTGGCAGCTGTTTTAGCAGATGCTTTCTTTGCAGGAGCTTTAGCAGTTGTCTTTGTTGCAGTCTTTGCAGTGCTCTTTGCGGGAGCTTTTGCTGCGGGCTTTGCTGCTGCCTTGGTTGTTGTTTTAGCTGCGGGTTTAGCTGCTGCCTTGGTTGTTTTTGTTTCTGATTTTGCGGCTGCCTTCTTTGCAGGTGCCTTAGCTGTAGTTTTTGCTGTTGTTTTAGTAGTAGTCTTCTTGTCGGTCGAGGTTTTTTTAGCAGTTGTCTTTACAGTTTCCTTTTTTGCTGCTGCCATATGTCTTTCATTCCTCCATTTATTTTAATCGAACATTTATCCCAAATACATATCGTCCGATTTTTGCAATTATTTAACATGTTAAGGGACGGTTCTTTAAAGGCTTTCTTCGGGAGCCGACCGTATGATGCACAAGCGGGTAATATAAATGCGTCGGTACTTAGTGAGACAAGCACAAAGTGCGAAGTCGAACTTAGTATCCGCTACGTATTTATCTTAGCGAGAGCGTGCCCGCGGTGTATCGTGCGGTCGGCTCCCGAAAGTACCCCCTAAAGGAACCGTCCCCCCTTTATACACTTTTAGATTTTCTCAACGCCGAGGAATACTTTCTCGCCGTTGATGTTCCATTCTTTTGCGGCATCGTTCTTGGTACCGTAGAGTACTTCGTTGGCAAGAACCTTGTCGGCGATTGCCTTTTCGTTCTTTTTTACGATTTCAGCAATCTTGTCGTTGCCTTCTACGTATACTTTGATGCGGTCCATAACTTCGAAGCCGGAATCCTTACGCATTGTCTGAAGCTTGGAAATGATTTCGTTTACGCAACCTTCTTCAAGAAGTTCTTCTGTAAGATTGGTGTCGAGAACTACTGTTACATAGTTGTCGGCCTCTGTTACATAGCCTTCTTTCTGAGTCATTTCGATGAGGAGGTCTTCCTCTGCGAGTGAAATTTCAACTCCGCCTACTTCAAACTTGATTGCGCCGTCAGCCTTTAACTCTGCCATTGCTTTGTTGCCGTCGACATTTGCAAGGTATTCCTTGATGCCGCCGAGCTGCTTGCCGTATTTAGGTCCGACAGTCTTAAGCTGGGGCTTGAAGTTGTATGTAGTAAATTCGCTTACATCATCGGTGAAGGTTACTTCTTTTACGTTTAATTCGTCCTCGATGATTTCTTTGTAGAATTCATCAAGTGTGAAATCTGCTTTTACGAACATGTTTGCAATGGGCTGTCTGTTCTTGATTGCGGATGCATTTCTGCAGGCACGACCCATAACTACTGTCTTAAGTACTGCGTCCATATTCTTTTCAAGCTCTGTATCAATCATCTTTTCGTTAACTTCAGGGAAGTCACAAAGATGAACGGAAATAGGAGCATTCTTGTCGATTGAACATACAAGGTTTCTGTAAATCTGCTCGCTCATAAAAGGAATCATAGGCGCTGCAGTCTTTGCAATCGTAACAAGTGCTGTGTAAAGAGTCATGTAAGCGTTGATCTTATCCTGCTCCATACCCTTAGCCCAGAAACGCTCTCTGCCACGACGAACATACCAGTTACTCATTTCATCCACGAAATCGTCAAGCGCTCTGCCTGCTTCGGGGATTCTGTAATTTTCAAGGTTATTGTCTACTTCGCGGATTGTTGTATTAAGTCTTGATAAGAGCCACTTATCCATTACGGGAAGCTTGTCATAATCAAGTGTGTACTTTGTAGCATCGAACTCATCGATGTTAGCGTAAAGTACGAAGAATGCATATGTGTTCCAGAGTGTACCCATGAACTTTCTCTGGCCTTCAACTACTGTTGCGTCAGAGAACTTGTTGGGAAGCCAGGGAGCTGAGTTGGTGTAGAAGTACCATCTGATGGCATCTGCGCCGTGCTTCTTAAGTGCTTCGAAAGGATCTACAGCATTGCCCTTTGACTTACTCATCTTCTGTCCGTTCTCATCAAGCACGAGACCTAAAACGATAACGTTTTCATAAGGACTCTTGTTGAAAAGAAGTGTGGACTCAGCCATAAGTGAGTGGAACCATCCTCTTGTCTGATCGACAGCTTCTGAAATGAACTGTGCGGGGAACTGTGATTCAAAAAGTTCCTTGTTTTCAAAAGGATAGTGATGCTGTGCGAAAGGCATTGCACCTGAGTCAAACCAGCAGTCGATTACTTCGGGAACTCTGTGCATTTCTTTGCCGCAGTCCGGACACTTAATGGTTACTGTATCGATGTACGGACGGTGAAGTTCGATATTTTCTGCTTCAGCGTTTCCGCTCTTTTCTTTTAATTCTGCTCTGCTTCCGATACATTCGAACTTACCGCATTCGCACTCCCAGATATTAAGAGGAGTACCCCAGTAACGGTTACGTGAGATAGCCCAGTCCTGAATGTTTTCAAGCCAGTTGCCGAAACGTCCTTTACCGATGGATTCGGGAATCCAGTTAACGGTATTGTTGTTTCTGATTAAATCATCTCTTACTGCTGTTTCTTTTATGTACCATGATTCTCTTGCATAGTAGATAAGCGGAGTGTCGCATCTCCAGCAGTGAGGATATTCATGCTCGAACTTCGGAGCATCGTATAAAAGCTTTCTTGAAGAAAGTTCTTTGATAACTTCGGGGTCTGCGCTGATGGCTCCTCTGTCCATTTCAGCCTGTGTGGGCTTGCATCTCATGCCGCCGAAAGGAGTTTCGGGAAGCATTACACCCTTGTCGTCAACCATCTGTACAAAAGGAAGGTCGTAATTTCTACCGACATTGGCATCGTCTTCACCAAATGCAGGTGCGATATGAACAATACCAGAACCATCTGTTAATGTTACATAGTTATCACAAGTGATAAAATATCCTTTTGCCTTTGTTTTTGCATCGGTAAAATCAAACATTGGTTCATATGGTGCTCTTTCATAATCTGTTCCTTTCTTTGTATCTAACTTTTCATATGTTCCTTCTTCAAATAATGTTGGAATTAATGCATCTGCAAGAACATAGATTGTTCCGTCTTCAACTTTAATTCTTGTATAATCTGCGCTTGGATTCATACAAAGAGCAATATTGCTAGGAAGTGTCCAAGGTGTTGTTGTCCATACTAAATAGTATGTATTTTCTTGATCTTTTGCCTTGAACTTAACAAAGATTGATGTTTCTTCTACATCTTTATATCCTTGTGCTACTTCGTGTGATGAAAGTGCTGTTCCACAACGTGGGCAATATGGGACGATTTTGTGTCCTCTATATAATAGACCTTTATCTGAAATAGTCTTTAATGCCCACCATACAGATTCAATATAGTTGTCATCATATGTGATATAAGGATTATCCATATCTGCCCAGTATCCAATACGATCAGACATCTTTTCCCATTCACCCTTATATTTCCATACGGATTCCTTACATTTATTAATGAAAGGTTCAATACCATATTTCTCTATTTGTGGTTTACCATTTATACCTAATAACTTTTCAACTTCGATTTCAACAGGAAGACCATGTG
>JAEEGH010003633.1_pt1 | contig 40315 bp, 30 predicted proteins | sample 9134181 | NCBI WGS metagenome assembly JAEEGH01 (sample SAMN16246544, study PRJNA631951) | gut metagenome | biome: gut microbiome; feature: rumen; material: DP-attached | host: Bos | place: Iran: Karaj | collected 2018-10 | reverse complement strand
CAAAAGAAGCCATAGACCTCTTCTCCAAAACCGGCGCCTGGTACAAAAAAGTCAAACCCTCCTTCCACGGCGAGATCGTAACCGACCTCACTTCCGACAAAAGCGTCAAAATAATCAAGACCCCCGATTACCTCTACCTCCACTACCCCAACGGCCTCACCAAGACCGGCATCGACCTTCACCCCCTCAAGACCCTCCCCGAAGAAGCAATCCTCCTCAACACAAATACCAAACTCAAATCCGAAGTCATCACCCCAACCTACCGCGACGAACCCTCCCTCCACATCTACGACATCCCCATCGACGATATCCCCGATGAACCTCCCATCATCAGACTCAAATTCCCAACGGAATCAAAATAACCAAAAACTCCCCACCCCCAAAAACAGCGAAAACTCAAAAAACAATCAATTTTTGAGTTTTCTCTTCTCTTTTCACTTAGCAAACGCAAAAAAACACCTTTTTTGCGTTTGTCAATTTAAAAGTGGTTCATATTTTCGGGAATCAGGCCCCAAAAGCGGCTCATTTTTTCGGGAAAGCCAATCTTTAAAATAGTATTTTGCAATTGCTTACCTGTAAAACAACCAGATTATTACGATCCCTATCGCCGCGGAATACTTGTAATGCTCCAGAAACACCATAGCGAATTACGTCAAACTCATGTGCGAAAAAGGCATCCTCAAACCAAGCTCCAAAATCGGCAAAACTGTCATCTGTTCCTACGCCTCCTACCTGAACATCCTCAGGGAAGGAACAACGCTTTTCCCCAATCTATGACCTTCCATTAAGGCTAAACAATCCGCAAATTAGATATTTAAATTTTGAGTATAGCAGCATGACCACAAAGCGTTTTGCGTATGACAAATCAGATCTTATTATACGCAATCTCATGTGGCTTATTATTTAAAATCTATTTAACAGATCTCCACAACAAAACTAAGGACCAAAAATAGTCTTTTACACCAAAATTATTCTTTGAATTTGAGAATATGATTGACAAATTTTAAACCGAGTAGCTATTTAACAAAACTAAAAGAAAGAGCTCAATGTTCTATAAAATGTTCTAGTGTCGCTATGTTACCGACAGATTAAAAAATTACATTATGGTATTATATAACAAATTATAATAATAGACACATGAACACAAAAGACGCAGTATCTCCTTTACGCTACCCCGGAGGTAAGCAAAAGCTATTTCCGCTTGTGAAATTAATTATTTGCAAAGCGGGAATAGACGACTGTACATACGTCGAGCCTTTCGCCGGCGGTGCTGGCGTTGCGTTATCTCTCCTTTTTGAAGGACCCGTTCAAAGAATCGTAATTAACGACTACGATAGAGCCGTCGCTTCTTTTTGGAAGGCCGTATTGCTCGAACCTGATAGGTTTATCGATAAAATTCAAACAGTTCCGTTAACAGTTGAGGAATGGAAAAAGCAACAAGATATCTATTATTCTTCAAACCGTTATTCCTTTGACTTTGGCTTCTCAGCCTTTTTTCTAAACAGGACCAATCACTCCGGCATCTTGAAAGGTGGGCCCATAGGTGGTTTCAGCCAAACCAATGATAAATATAACATCTCAACAAGGTTCAACAGGGCCTCGCTTTCTGAAAAAATTCAAGCAATAAAAGAAAGGAAAGGCGAAATAAAAATTTTCAATCAGGACGCGCGATCATTCATAAAAAATCAGCTTCCCAAGATTGGCTGCAACGCCTTCATATATTTTGACCCTCCGTATTATAACAACGGAAGACGTCTTTATAAGAACTTCTATGAAGACAAAGATCATCGCGCTTTAGCAAGCGAAATAATGGCGTTCAATAACGCTCCGTGGATAGTTTCGTATGACAATGTTCCCGAAATTAGAGAAATGTACAGTGCTCTTACATCCCGCACTTTCTCTTTATCATACAGTCTAGCTAACAACGGTCGCGGCGAAGAAGTAATCTTTTTCAAAACCAAAAATCTCTGCCCTACCAAAAAAGAGATTTTGGATCTGCACGTCAACATTTCCAACTGGAACTAAAATAAAACCGTCTGGAGGGAAAAATGATTAAATACATTGATGTTAAACATTATAGAAAATTAGAAGAAATATGTTTTTCTTTCGATACTGATGTAAATTTTATTTCTGGAACAAATGGAACATGTAAATCATCTCTGCTTCATATAATCAGCAACTCATTCCAAAGTGTTGTATCAAAACATGCTCATTTAAAAGATAAGCATTGCCTAAGCATCATCAAAGCAATCAATGCAGGAGTTAACTTAAAAATTGAGTCACTAACAAAAGATGCTAAACATTATAAAGATCCTGCTGGAAAAACAAAGGGAACATTATATACAGTTGAATACATAAATGGCGAAAAATTATCTTTTAGAAAACATAATTCCAAACGAGTTGAAAGATTTGCGGTAAAACCTCATTATTCGCGCGGAACAAAAGATAAATTGCCAGAAGCTCCTGTGATTTATTTAGGCCTTTCGCGTCTTTATCCAATAGGAGAATTTCAAAATGAAGATGATATTGAAAAAATTCGTTATAAACTTCCTGATAAATACAGAAAGGAAATCCAAGAAATTTATCAAGATTTAACACACATTGAAATTAAATCTCTTCAACCCCAAAGGATGAAGAGGATAAAAGTTAGAAACGATTTTTCCACAAAGAAAGAAGGTATAGATGGTAATACTATTTCTTCGGGCGAAGAAAACGTTTTTATTATTCTAACCGGTCTTATGTCTTTGAAATATTATTTTGAATGTTTGCCGGAATCTAATAACGAAGTTGAAAGTATTCTACTGATAGATGAATTTGATGCAACATTACATCCTTCTTTACAAATAAAATTATTGGAGATTATAAGGGACTTTTCCAAAAAATATAAAATTCAGATTATATCAACTACTCATAGCCTTTCCCTTTTAAAGCATGCATTTATAAAGAAAATCAATGTCATTTATCTTTATGATGATATTGAAAAAGTAAAACTTATGCCGGAGCCAGACATATACAAAATTGAAATGAAACTCAAAAACATTTCAAGAGATTCCTTTTATTTGGATAAGCATATACCTGTTTTTATGGAGGATGATGAAGCACGATATTTTATGGAGCATTTTATGGATTTTTTAGAAAAACAGGATCGTAATTTTTCAATCGTTCGAAGCAGGTTACATTTTGTAAAAGCCAACTTTGGTGCAGAAGAACTACAGAAATTATTTAAAGATGAAAAGCTTTCAAGAATTACACATGCAATATGCATTCTTGATGGCGACAAAACAGGAGATCTCACAAATTATTCAGCAGCACTTCCTGGAAACAAATCACCTGAATGTCTTGTTTTTGAATATGCAGAAATGTTATTTAATAATCCTGAAGATGATTTTTGGAGTTCTTCTGAAGTAATTCAAAACAATTATCAAAGAGAATTTTATAGAGACAATATTCAGAAGGATTATAAAAATGCTATAGAATCGACAGATAAACGGAAACTTTTGAAAGTACTATGGAACAAATATAAAACGTTCGTATCTCTCGTAATTGCAAGATGGTTAAATGACGAAAAAAATTCTGATGAAATCAATACTTTTACTAAAAATATTCATGTATTATTTTTTAAAACCTCTGAATATCATGGGCTAAATAGTAACGATTGGCCAGATAATAGTTAAATGTGAATTATTTTTAAGTTTTAAAAGCGCAACAAACTATATTCAGAAACATCAAACACATCTCAAAAATATAGACCTAACATAATTAAAAATCCCGAAAGAATTAGAAACGATTGAGAGCTAAACAGAAAAAAATAAAAACCGACAATTTTTAAGACCCATTATCACATGCCCACACAATTAATTCTATTCGTTATCAGAATAATCTACGCCTCGTAGTTTATACACAAGTTTCTTTATTTTATCGTTGATGTCTCCCCATTCGAAAAACATATTATAAAAAGCCAATATCTTTCTCAAATTATTTTTATTAACATTTGTGTTGGGCCCAATAATAAAACGATTAAAACCGAATTCATGTGTATAACCATATTCTGAATAAATATTAGGCCATGCTATTTCATATGACTTGTCATCAATTTCAAATATGCTAAATTCTTTAACAGCTTTCGTATATTGAATAGTTATTGTTTCTTCCCTATTAATATAATCATCTGGCAATTCTCTAATTTCCTTGACAAAATTTATTCTTTCAAAAGATTCCAGAGAAGAAAACTTACTTTGCAGTTTTTTATAATCAATAGGAAAGCATTTCAATGTTTCTGATTGGAAGTCATGAAATCGATCTGTGAATTCAATAGCAAAACCAATACCATTTAGGTCCTCCCAACGAGTTATATCCTTGGGATTCTCAAAAAACATTCGAACAAAACAATTTTTTAGTTCAGAAGCGTTTCTAAAATCATTTCTTATTTGAAATTTAAATGGCGATGGGAAGTTAACAAATGGCAAACAATTAAAGAAATGTTTCACGCTGATCAATAAATCTTCTCCATTATTATTTTTTATAATAATGTAATTAGGAGTATATGATCTTATGAACGGAATTCCCTTATTGACGAGAATTTCTTTAAAGAGATTTAGACTACAATAATAAAACATACAATCTATTCCATCGTTTTAGCATAGTGATTTAATTTCATGTCCTTTTTGATCTATTAAATTTATGGATTTAATATACGATTTTAATTCCTGAACCTTAAGAATCAAACAAAGAGTATTTGAAACCACTTTAAAACTATGTTTATTCAGTTCTTTTTTGTCAATAACTTTTATTTGATACAAAGCAACTTTACTTTCAATTAAACCATAATTTAAAGGCTTGAATTTATGGCCTTGTATAGTTCTTTTTTTGTAAAAATTTTCAACATTCATATTATCGTCCTTGTCAAAAACTCGAATAGCCTTAAAAGAAGATCTTAAATGGTCTAATAATTCCGAAGAAACAGTCACGATATAATCATGAATAAAATAAGGTTGATAATATGATTGATGAAACTTTATGCCAAAAAATAATTCATTATCAATATCATTCCTGATCCCGTCAAAAACTGAACTCGATTTTTGACTTTTTCTTGCTGTCCCGGAATCTCTTTTTGTACATATATATTCCACTAATATCTCATCACGTTCTTTGCAAAAACTTATAAATGCTTTTTGAACTGTTGACTTAGGTATTAGCCTTAATGGTAATAAATCCTTTAGGATAAAATCATTTAGCTCTTCAAAAGTAAAATTCAACAAATAATTCATCTTTTATTATACCCTGTTTCAAAAGGTTTAACTGAGATATTATTTTCTCCTAAAGTTAGGAATAATATTCCCTCAATCTCTTCTTTACTATGATCATCGCAAAAACAAACCGACTGAACTACATCTTTTAAATTAAACGGACATTCTATATGTGTTACAATTTTGTCATTATTAACATGGCATCTAAAATCTGCGCTGTGTTTAATTTTATTATCCCTTATGATGGTTTGATTTAAAAAATTGACAATATTATTCCCCAGTATTTCATCATGTTTTATGTCCAATTTTTTGTCTATTGCTTTCTTCGCCTTATTAATAGCCACAAGCCTATATTCTTTTTCCATTTTAAAACTTTTTTCTTTATAATGTGAGAATATCTTGGAAAATTCATTTAAATTTTTATTTAGCTCATCAATTCTATACTTTTCAATCTTTTTAAAAGCTTTATCAATCACATTTTCTGGAATGTTTTCGAAATCAATATATTGAACTGGAAATAGATCAAATTGTATTAGGTCATTCTCTTTGTTCAAGTGCCTAATCTCGGAAATCAATTTGTCATAATTAAACTCGACAGCGACACCAGAAAAATTGTCTCCGTATTCTTTCCACATCCACAAATTGCTTAATTCTCTTCCAAAACAAAAAGCCCATAATAAACCAGGTTCAGCCATTTCTTTTGTTCTATCTTCTCTTAAAAACCATTCCAAGAGGTCTTTATTTTTTTCTAAATCAGCATTAATTTTATCTGTTATTCTTTTTAGAAGAGCATAGTGCAATATCAATTCATATTTATCATTAGATTGAACAACATCACTAAGCCATATTTTTTGGAATTGAAAAGTTTTTACAAACGTTCCAAAGCTGAAAAAATGCCATAATGAATTTGGCTTTGACCTTCTGTTGCTTTCCATCGTTTAATCCCTGAATAAAAAAAATATTCTTAGAAACTGTTTTTCTAACTTATAAGAATAATTAATAAATATTATATTACACAATAAAGTTTTATTTATTAGTTATTTGACAGATATTGTATTGCCAAAGCAACTAAAGATAAACACCTATTGAAAAAATAATCTATGTGCCTGATATCTGTAATAGGAATCTTATCTGTTTCGTGATGGCGAATTTGAAAAGCGTTCCCAATGTCTGTCAATGCTTTAAATTCATTATTAAACAAATCAACAAAAGCTTTTTCTTCGCCAGCTATATCATTAATTATTTTTTGGGATGAATTTTTCTTGCCCAAATTCACATAATGGGTTTTTAACCTTTCCAAAGCATCCCACATTGCTTCCATTGCTGATCGTTTTGACTCAAGATCTAGTCTTTTATGCAAAGCAATAGCACGATTTAACAGTTCTCTTAAGCCAGGCTCTTTAATAGATAGTATATTTTTAGCAGCTTCACTATCTAGGACTTCATGATTACCATTATGTTCAATAAATCCATTGTTTGATAAGTAAAAAGGCAATTGATTTCTTTGAAAAATAGCATTAATCATATTACTAAATGGTCCTTTTTTCTCCTGAGATAACTCCTTATACTCTAACTCAACTAGATCAAAAAGATAAGGTGTAAACAAACGTTTTAAACAATCAATATATCTGTTACCAAAGAATCCCAATTCATTCAATTCAATAATCTGTGTGTCATGTATTGAATTTAGCTTTTCTAAAGCCATAAACATATCATCAGTAGATATCTCGTAATTGTCTTTGTATGGGCGCTCTCTTCGGACTTCGGAAAATTCATCCAATATCGAAATTATCTTATCTTTAATTTGATCTGATACACAATCACAAATGCAGTCTTTTTGAATTCCATTTTCTGTTGATATAAAATCACGATACCTTTGGGAAAAAACTTCTTCCTCTTTAATGCCATATAAAACTGGAGAGCACTCACGATATTTATAAACATCTCTATCTGAAATCTTTTCATCAGAATATAGTTCATAACCATCTTTAGCAAGAAGTTCGTTTAATTTGTTTAGAAAAACTAACCATTCTCCTTCTTCGTCTCTAACGGCAGGATGAAACATTTCACATAAAAAGCGAAGAAGAGGCTCGTCTTCTGAACCTTCCGTTAACTCGAATCTATCATCGTCGAAAAACCAAAAATCTGGCCAATCTTTAAAAGTAACTGTATGTTGTTTGATATCTTCTAGCGCGCTTAAAAATCGTTTGTCGTCTGACGGCATTGTATCCAATGGATAAATCCTTTTCAAAAAATCCAGTTCGCTTATCCTGCCGTTAAATTTCATCGAAATATGTTTTTCTCCGTCTTGAATCTTTTGCCATCCAAAATCAGCTGATTCATACCACGTCATATTAGGAACATTAAATCCTTTCTTTACATATTCAACAATAAGCCCCCTTGTAACTTCAGTGATTTTTCTCATTGCATTAAACTTTTATTAACTAATTTCAAAGTTATCAAGATTACTTTATACTTTTTTATACCTTTCGTTCTAGAACTTTGTGAACCTTCGTCATAGGCATGTAAGTTTGGTAGCCTTCTTTTCTGCTTTGGTGACGTAGATGAGGGAAAGAATTGCGCCGGCTATCATACGGGATCCTCGGCCAATAATTACGGCCCAGGCATAGCCTATCATTCCGTATTGCTTGGTCAAAAGAATTGCTGCGGCCAGATGAATTATGGCAAAGGTTAATTCAAAAAGGAAAACGACAGTAGCGTTTGAAAGAGCGATAAGGTAGATCCTAAACAGGAAACCTACCATCGCCAAGGCTAGTCCGAAATTGACGATAATATTAAGACCCGCTATATCATCATACAGATTGCTGTAGAATAGTTTGACATAGACGGGAGCAATTATCAATGTGCCAACCAAAGCGCACAAGCAAAATCCGATCCAGCCTGCTGAAACTTTATAGAACCATTTCTTTGTGCTTGGGATTGTTTTAGCCGTCAAATAACTCAGTAATAACGTTCCCAATGGGAATATGACCATATTTGCTGTTTTTGCGGCAAGTGATAGTGATGAGTATACCGTCACAGAACGATCGCCAAGAAAGTACTTCAATATTAGCCTATCTCCGCTTACGACCAGTTGCACCATCATAGTACTAAGCGCTAAAAGAACGATTGCTCTTGTAAGATAAAAAAGTTTATTGGACGGTAACGCGGGAGCAAAGACCACTTTTCTATACAAGAGCATTATAACAGCCAAGGATTCACCCAAGATGAATATGTGAGTCCAGTTGGAAGTTTTTCTGTAAATTAGAACGCCAATGCAAAAACCAATCGATATCAGGACAAAGTAAATAAAGAACTGTGAAAATTGCAACGTCTTCCTAAAATCAAACTCTCCATAGCAACGGATCATGTTCAATATCAAAAGAACTACAAACCACCAAATATTTACCTGAGGATCAAATCCGTATCTTTTGGCTAAAAAAGCGACAATTATTAGGAATATACTTCCAAGTCCTATTATGCACAAATAATCGCCGTTTGTACCATTGCTTTTCCTATCTTCCACAAGGCGGATGTTGTTCATGCCTATGCCAAAAGTGCTAGAGAAAATATAAATTATACTAAGGCAGGCCAAGATCCTTCCTGTAACTTCCGGACCGGATACTTTATTAATCCAAGGAAAGACTAAAAGATGCTGAACAGCATTTATGATTACTGAAGCACCAACAGTATAGAAAAAATCTTTAGAAAACGTTTTAACTTTCATTTATTCTCCGTTAGTGCATATTCCTTCTGAATACCGAAGGATTTCCCATCTTGTTCGAATATCCTCCGGCATATCGTGTTCAAGTCGTTAACTATAGTTCTTTTGCCTTCATTATCCATTATAGCGAATAATTCATCGATCGGCCTAACTATCGGGTAATGATCGTCCTCTTCCGTGGCTTTAATGATTGAGAAGGATGTCTTGACGATCGATTTCCCCTCAACGTAAATATGGAATATCATTCCATATTCTGGCAAGGATTCCTTAACCTGGAATGGATAAGAAGGTGACATTGAGACATTTCCGAGCGAAAAAGCATATGGACGATTGTTGTTTAGCCCACATTTCTGGATAGTGTGGGGATGGTTCCCAATGACAGCATCCGCTCCAAAGGAGAAAAGCTTATTAAACAATTCTTGAGACAATTTTCCGGGTGCGATGTTAAACTGACCGCCGCAATGAGGCAGCAGAAAGACGATATCGGCGTTTTTGCGAGCAAGGGCTATGTCTTCCCTTACCCTATCAAGATAGGCCCCGCAAACCTCCAACAACGGCTCATTATCGACTGTGGCTTTAACCTTAATGCCAACACTATCCTTTATGCCGCGCTGCCATTTCTTAGGGATAAAAGCTCCCAAGAACTTTCTAAGTTGATAGAAAGGTATAGATTTCGCCCGAAAATCCGCCCGGTACGCTATGTACTTATCCATGTCTATCAGGAGATTGAGATCGTTACTGGATAATTGCTTACCGTATTTATTCCATTTATCTTCGTTGACGTATCCGGTATAGGCTAGGAAAGCACACCTTACATCGCCTATTTGCTTAACGAGAAAACGAGCCGAATCACTGGATAGAGATGTACCGGTAAACGACATTCCTCTTTGCTCTAGCTCCTTCATAGTGCTTTTCAGACCTTCCACTCCCCTGTCCAGGCAGTGATTGTTGGCTGTGATATGAAGGTCTATTTTCAGCTTTTTGAGTCCATCTATGAAAGCCGCAGGCGTATTGAAGGAATATAGCTCATCAGAATAGCCGGCGTTTTCGCCGGCAATGGGAGTCTCTAGGTTCGCTACAACACAATCAGATTCCGACAAAATCCCCTGCAAGCCGGCAAAGGCAGTATAGAAATCATTGTTCCTGTTCTGCGCCGCCTTCAGAAAAGGCATCTGGCAGATTATGTCGCCAAGGAAGGAGATCTTTATCATTGGAAGATCTCCCTTTGTTTTGTCCTGAATCCCTCGGACACAGTATCGGTGTCTAGTATTTCCAATAGTTCTTTTTTGAAGCCCGTCTGATGCAGTCCCTGCAATCCTCCGACCATTGGCCGGCTGTTGCCTTCCACCAGAACAATATTATCCTTGGTCAGGGATATGTCCCAACCGACATATTTGAGCCCTGAAATCTTCATCATCAGTTCTTTGGATAGCGCAACTACTTCGTTCCATCTAGGCACCTGGAAGTTCTCAAAGACCACTTTGCTGTTAGGGTGACAGGTGTATTTTCTTCCGGAGCCGTCATAACCGTATTTGCACAAGCGTCCTGTTTCTATATCGCAGGGAATAAGTATTCCTCCCTGGCCTCCGTTGTCCACTATTGAGCCAGCCCTTCCGCATCTTATCTCCGCAAAGAGCATTTCTGCTCCACGAGAAGTATTAACCAAGGCCGTCCTTATCGTATTAACGCTGGAAGGATTGAACTGTGACATTTCCGGACACTGTTCAATCAATTCTTCGAGAATATACGTTCCTGAAGAAACAAGCTTGTCAAAAGCTTGTCTGGGATTTGAATCCCCTATTTCCACAATGCTAGTTCCTCTTCCCAAGGCTCTGGCGAAAGGTTTACAGAAGAAGCGCTGATGCTTCTTGGCAAATACTTCAAAGGCGGGATAGTCTTCCTCGCCCTTCACTAGCAATTGTTCGCGATGGAAATGTTCTTTGAAGAATTCATAAGTCTTGTTCTTATTGTCGAGAAGGCTTATTTCCGCATCAAGATTTATAGCTCTAGAGAAAAGAATCTGCTCGGTATTCGAAAGGAAAGTGAATCTTTCCTTCCAAGTCTTGCCAATAAAATCGCATTCCGCATAAGTTGAAGGGTCAAATCCGAAAACAACATGCCAAAAGAGAATGTCCCAATACAGTCTGATGGGATGCTCGGACTTGAGATTATCCCTAGTCTTCCTTACAGCTTTCAGGTCAATGAAGCGCAGCATGAAAAAAGTCATAACGAAAACCGCGAAACCGCGCTTTACGCTGCTATGACTTTTATACCATTTTAGAAGCTGCTCTTTCATCTTTATTCAAAAAGCCAGGGGACTAAATGCGCCAGTCTATTCCTAAGATCCTGGGAGTTGAAGGCAAGCATTATCTTCAGTTTATCCCTAAAACTCCTCTCCCCTATCTTTTGGAAGGTTTTTCGCATATAAATATGGTGCTTGCAGGAAGTAACTGCTTGATGATAATACTGTTTCCAATACTTCCTGTAAGGCAGGCGAAGTATATCGGAAACCTCCTCCAGCTCTTTTTTCTGCAAGAATGCTTCTTCCTCCGTAAGCATCCTCACTCCGGTATCCGACAGCTGGTAGAACATAGGCTCCGTATGTAAAATTCCATTATCATCTATCGTTATAGATACGAAGAAGGAATTGAAGAGCCTTGGATCGTCTATAATCATCGCCATTCCATTATTGAAACGCTCTGATTGAAAAACGGTATTCCCAAGGCTGTAATAGATATATTTGCCTTTATAGACTTCATAGGCTTGGAAAATGTGCGGATGTCCGCCTATAACTATGTCCGCTCCAGCATCTATGCAAGCTTTGGCTATTCCTCGTTCTTTAGGAGCGGGAATACGCACATATTCATATCCCCAGTGGAAGTATGGAATAACTATGCAGCCGGAGGCCTTCAATTCCTTAATCAGCTTTTTTAGCTTACCTATTTTTTCTACCGCCGTACCCCATTTGTGCTCGGAATCCGAATTCGCCCAGCGTGTGGCTCCTAAGAGGGCTATTTTGCGGCCCCGACATTCGATTATGCAAGGTTTTAAAGATTCCTCGTATGTTTTCCCTACCCCGAACCACTTGAGGCCTTTTTTCTCAACGTGCTGGATCGTGTCTTTTATCCCCTGGTCTAGGTAGTCAGCTATATGATTATTGGCAAGCGAAACTACTTGAAAGCCGTCAAGCACCTTCAGAAGTTCCGGCTCGACTTTAAAATTTACCGAGCGCAGAGGCCTTTTAGTTTCAGCGTTAGTTACCGGGCATTCCAAATTAGCAACATTGATAGCGCCGGACATAAAAGCCCTAATATCATCGCCGAGCCTATAGTTGTTCTGATCGACTCCTACTAAGCAGAAGTCCCCAAAAACATTTATTCTGATATTATTGGCGCTCATTTTTTGGAACGTAAGAAGCTCTCAAAATAATCCGCTTTGCCGATTCCCGTCGAGAACTGGCATCCGGACATCATTGCGAAACTGTTGGCTTCAACTACGACTACACCTTGGTCGGTCACAGCAAGGTCCCAACCAACGTAGCGGACTGTCGGAAGGCGTTTGGCAAGATTCGCAACTAGTTCCTTGGCTTCTTCGTAACGTGGGACTTTGAAGCCTTTGAAGGTAACGCCGGAGTCAGGGTGTGTCGGAAATGCATTGCCGTCCTTTGAGACTCCGTCGGTAAAGACTATGCCGGTCTCCAGATCAACGGAAGCAAGAAAGCCTCCTACGCCGCTGTTGTCGACGGAGAAGCCTTTTCTGCCGCATCTGACATATGAGAACAGGATGTCTATCTTGTCTCCGGTAAGGAGAGTGGCTAAACGGACAGTGTTGACGCTTTCGGGGTTTAGAGAAGACATTTCCTGGCACTGATGGATGGGTTCCTCAAAAAGGCGCAGCTTTGTTTTGAGCAGCTCGGCAAATAGCTCTTTTAGGTCTGTTTCGGGAGTAAGTTTTATGGCTTTTACGCCATAGCTTCCGGTTATCGGTTTGCCGAAGAATATGGTTTTGCCTTGGCAGAAAGCTTCAAACTTAGGGAAGTCTTGTTCGCCGTTGATAAGGATAACGTCTCTTTTGAACGCGTCCTTGTAGAGTTCGTATGTCTTAGCTTTGTTGTCAAGGATCTTGCAGTCGATGATGTTGTTGACTATGGAGCCGAAACGGATGCGGTCTATGTCGGAGTAGAATTTGAGTCGTTCTTCTTTTGTCTTTTCCTCGAAGCGGTAGGCAGCGTATTCCCAGGGCTCATAGCGGTAGCATGTGTACCAATTGAGAATATCTTTTTTCGCTTGTTCCAGATCCTTGACGCGGCCTAGTTCCAAGAGCCTTTCGGCTACTTCATTCGCTTTGGAAGGGGCGTAGTTCTTGATAAAGAAATAACAGAAGCAAAGAACATGGAAGATGACTTTGCCAATCACACGGTCAAAGTCGCTTTGACTTTGATAGCAACGTGATACGGTCTCTCGGCAACTTTCAATGAACTTGATCATTCTTCCTTCTTTTCCTTCTCAATGTTAGCAGTCTCTTTGATCACGTATTGAGGAGATTTATTAATGCAAATGTAGATGCGTCCCAAATACTCACCCATAAGACCAAGCATAAGCAATATGATCCCGTAAGTAAACATATTGACGGTCATTGTCGAGCTGTAGCCTTTGGGAAGCGCGTGATGAGTAAGCTTGTAGAAGATGGTATAGCCACCATACAGGAAGCCTAGGAAAGCGTACAAGCAGCCAATAATGGAAGCAAGTCTGAGGGGCTTGACCGAGAAGGCGGTGAGTCCGTTCATCCACATGGCGACAAGCTTCGCGAATGTGAACGTTGATTTGCCTTCTTTTCTCGACCTTTCCTCCATTGGGACGTTCACGATCTTTCTAGTCGTTCTGAGAAGCAGACCGCTGAAATAGGGATAAGGGAGGTCGTATTTGATGATCTCGTCGATGACGAACTTTTTCGATACGGAGAAGTTGGAAATCTGAAGATCCTTGGGCTTATTGATCATGGCTTGAGCCATGACAGAATTCAGCCAGCTGCCGAAATTCTTGAAGGCGCTCTGTTTCTTTTTGGGATACTTGGCGAGGGCTACATCGTAGCCTTCGCTAAGGGGCTTCATAAGATCGAATAGCTTATCTACCGGGCATTGTCCGTCGTCGTCTACGGAAACGACATAGTCGCCTGTGGCGTAGTTGAAACCAGCCATCCTAGCGGATGGCTTGTTCATGTTCTTGGCAAGCGATATCGCCTTGATCTTCGGGTTGCAGCCGGCCAGATCCTTTAAAACGCGCCAGACGTCGTCTGGAGAGCAGTCATTGACGCAGATTATCTCGTAGTCGTAGTCGCTTTTTTCAACGGTCTGGATGATCTCGGCGATTACTCCGCCGACGGTCTTTTCGCTGCGGTAGCAGGGTATGACAAAGGAGATCTTCATTAGTAGAGGCCCTCGAAACGGTTGTTGGCCATTTCTTTTTTATAGTCTTCAAGGTAGGCTCGGCAGTTGTACTGCGGTTCATAGCCTAGGACTCTTTTGGTTTTCTCAATGTCCATCCAGTAGTTGGCGCTGTCCTTTTTGTCCGGGCACATGATAAGCTCAGACTTATGGTCGGCGGGACTGAAGACGTCCACAATGGTCTGGAAGTGTTCAAGGATGGGAGTCAGTCTGCCGGAACCGACGTTGAATTCACCGCCGTCGCAGTCTGCTAGAATGCCTCTGTAGAGGATCTGGGCGAAGTCTTTGACGTAGACGAGGTCCCTGCCTTTCTTAACGTCACCCCAGACTTCAATGGGGGCGCCTTTGACAGCCTGGTCTATGACGTAGCGGTAACCCATAGGCTTCTTGACGCCGTTGACGTAATAAGTGTGCCTCGGATGGTAGGAATAGATGTTTGGCATTCTGAAGATGAAACCTTTCAGACCGTACATTTGATGGTAGTTCTCAATAAGTTCGCAGGCGGCTATCTTGCTTATGGCATAGACGCAATGGTCGGTCATATAATTGATCTTGGGCCTCATGTCTGTTGGGAAGAAGTTCATGCCTTCCTTGAGATAGCCGTAGTAGTCAGCGATGGACTTCATGAAAAGGATCCTGTCCGCTTTTACTCTTTTGGCGTATTCCAGAACGTTAAGAGTTCCCTTGATGTTGACGTCGATGTATCTTTCCGGATGATAGCCTTCCATATGGGAGGGAAGCATAGCGGCCAGATGGACTATGGCGTAGACGTTCTCGGTAGGTAGATTATCAAAGTCAGATGCGTTCTCAATATCGCACCTACAGTACCTGTAGCCACGTTTTGTATAGTAATCGGTGTCTCTACGACTGGTGGGTACTACTTCGAATTCGTTGGGATCAAGATGTTGAGTGAAATAATCGACGGTGTAAACGCCGGTGGTGCCAGTGGCGCCAAAAACAAGAACGATCTTTTTAGCCATTATTTATTTTTTCCTTGTTGAGATGTAATATCCGAGACGAGCAGGTACTCCAGGAATAATATCTATGCTATCCCTGTTGAATATACTGACGCGTTCGACTTTGCCAGGTATGTTTTCCGGTTTGAATGAGGAGATATCTTCGTCGGTCAGGAAGAACTTGATCTCCGCGATCTGTTCCTCGTGGACGGGTGTAAAGTCTGGTTTTCGGCCCAGAGCCACGTCGATGGTCACTTTAAGAAAGTCAATGCCCGTTGAGAGCATGGTAAGGTCGGAGCCGATGCGGCCTCCGCCCATTCTCGCGCCTATCTCCATAAATTGGATGGCGCCTCCCGGCTGGAGGCGGAATTCCGCGTGGCTGGCGCTATTAGTTATTCCGAGGACGGTTAGAGCCCTGTGAATCTGCTCTACGACTCTGGGATAGAGATCTTCCGGGATGTCGCTGGGCTGACGGTGGGCGATCTCGACGAAATACGGAGGTCCGGAAGTGAATTTCTTGGTGATGGCCAGGGTATGGTGGACGCCATCGAAGGTCACGGACTCGCAGCTGTATTCCGGTCCGTCTATATATTCCTCGACAATGGCTTCCTTGGCAAAGGAAGTCTCTATCGCGTCCTTAAGAGCTATTTCCAGTTCTTTTTCGTTTGTGACCAGATGAACAGCTCGGCTGCCGGATCTATCGGTGGGTTTCACGACCAGCGGGAAACTTAAGCCCTTCAAAACATCAGCAGCACTGCTTTCAGCGTTGACCTTTGTGAAACCAGGAACAGGCACACCGCCGCATTTCAAAGTCTCGCGCATTACGAACTTGTTGGTGCACTGAATGGTGGTGGAAACGGGATTGCCGGGAAGCCCCAGCATTTCCGCCACGTAGTTGATGCAGATGACCGCGAAGTCCGATCCGCAGGTAGTAATACCGTTTATTCCCTCAGCCCGACAGATATCCAATATCTTTTCTTTGTCCGCAATGCTTATGGGATGGAATACATCGGCGGTCTTTTCACCTATGTCTCCGCATTCCCAGGCGAAGACGTGCGTTTCTAGTCCCATTTCCTTAGCTTTAAGGATCATGGGGTTCTGGAAGTCGCTTGCGCCTAAAATGGCAATCTTTAACTTATTATCTTTCATAATATATATATTATACTTATTTAAGCCCAGAAAAGAAACACAAGAATTTTCACAATAAATGCCAAAAGTCCAACTAATTTTCAACACGGCACACCAGGTGTGACTTTAATTACAAGGAATGTAAATTCAAATAAAAGGTGAGATTTATGAGCCATGAAATAAATATAAACGAAAATAATTGAAAAGTGACTATCTTGCATAATGGAGAATAAGACTTAAACATGTTTTTTCAAGACGTTGTCACACATTTGATTATACCTACTCATATAAACTGGGACAGTTGATTTTTGTTTAAAAACATTTACAGAGATGAAATGATATAATCTATATATATGTTAAATAGGTTAAAAATTGCCATTTTGGGTGCCAGTGATTTCCAAAACCCCATAATCCTTAAGGCTAAGGAAATGGGACTGGAGACCCATGCCTTTGCTTGGGAATGTGGAGACATAGGCGAGAAGACCGCCGATGTCTTCCATCCTATCAGCATAGCGGACAAGGAAAAGATTCTTGAGGTCTGTCAGAAGGAAAAAATATCAGGTATAACTACTTGCGCATCTGATTTCGCAGTGGTAGCCCAAAATTATGTTGCTGAAAAAATGGGATTGCCTGGGAACCCTATATCATCTACGCTTTGCTGCACAAATAAATTCGTAATGCGGGAAAAACTTAAAAGCGCCCATATCCCAGTTCCAGTGTTTTTCAAAATATCCTTAGATGAAGAGCTACCACAAGATATTCACAACATCTGTTTTCCTGCTATTGTAAAACCCACTGACCGTTCTGGTAGTAGAGCCATAGCTAAAGTCAATAACATAGATGAATTGAAAAAAGCTATAGAGGAAGCTTGTTCGATATCTTTCTCACATGAAGCTATAGTTGAGGAATACATAGAAGGCCCAGAATATAGTTGTGAATCCATAACTAGGAATGGTATACATCACACTTTAGCTCTAACAAAAAAATATACTACAGGTGCTCCTCATTTTATTGAGACTGGACATATTCAGCCAAGCGATATACCAAAAAATATTCAGCCAAAAGTTATCGCTCAAATTCATCAAGCAATTGATGCCTTAGGAATTAAAAACAGTGCAAGTCATGCTGAATTTCGACTTCGGCCTGATGGCTCAGTAAGGATTATCGAAATTGGATCACGTATGGGCGGAGATTGTATAGGATCAGACCTAACATATCTTTCCACTGGTATAGACTTTTTAAAAGCCACAATTCAAGTGGCTCTTGGTGAGGAACCGGATCTACATCCTACTCATCCACCCGAGACGGCAGAAATCAGGTTTCTAATGAACGAAAAAGATCTTAACGAATTTCAAAAGATCAAAGATGATAAAACTATCATAAAGGTCAGTAATTTCAACATAAATGGGCTTAAAGAAGTTCAAGATAGTTCAACAAGGATTGGCTATTACATAAAATGTCGGAAAAATTTACTGATTATTGGTGCTGGAATAGGTCAAATTAATCTTATTAATAAAGCCAAAGAAAGAGGTGTTCATGTCACCGTTGTATCTCCCAAGGGAAATTATCCTGGGCTGGATATAGCCGACGAAGTTTTTGATTGCGATATATATGACAGAGATAGAATTATTTCATATGCTAAACAAAAGAGTATTACCGCAGTAACATCAGATCAAAATGATCTAATGATGCCAACCGTGGCATATGTATCAGAGAAGCTCAACCTTCCTGGAAACAATTTAGATAAAGTCTGGACATACTGCAATAAGAATCTTTTTAGAGATAAATGCGAACAATTGCAGATCCCGGTGCCAAAACACTTATCCATTGCAAAAGGAAACGAACCAAATACTCTTCCCTTTTCCTTGCCTTGGATTATTAAACCTGAAGATTCTCAATCAAGCAAAGGCGTTTCAAAAGTCGATACCCCAAACGAATTAAACAGAGCCCTTGAAACTGCCTTTGAAAATTCAAAAACGAAGAAAGTAATAGCTGAAGAGTTCTTCACTGGAGATGAAGTGGTTTGTGAAGGATTTGTATATCATGGAAAATATTACAATTTAGCTTTTGCAGATAGACGTTATTTTAAACTAAACAATATGTTCATTCCTTCACAAACTATTTTTCCGTCATCTCTAGAGCAAAACTTGAAAAATAGAATAATCGAATTTGAAGAAAAAATATCAAGAAGTATCGGATTAAACTTTGCTATTATTCATTCAGAATATATAGTCAACAAAGAATCTGGAGAAATTAGAATTGTTGAAAGCGCGCCTCGCGGAGGAGGCGTTTATATTTCATCACATCTTATTCCATTGTGCACAGGAATAGATATCAATTCTCTCCTTTTGGATTGTGTGTTGGGCCAAGAAAAAGATGTAAATAATATCCTGAAAAACAAAAAAGATACTGCAGCAGCTTATATTTGTTTCTACTTGCCTGAAGGTAAAATATTAAACATAAAAGGAATCGAGGAACTCAAAAGATTAAAGTTTGTAAAAATGGTTGACATAAGAGATACTAATAAAGGCGATATCACAAAACCTATGCTTCATAAAGGTATGCGCAAAGGTCCAATCCTTATTTGTGCTGAGAACAGATCAAAATTAGAAGAAAACATTTCGACCGTCAGAAAATTGCTAAATATAGAAATTCTTTTGTCTAGTGGCCAAACTGGAAATATAATCTGGGAATAGGAAATGGGATCTTATCGTAATAATCCAATAAAATTATTATTCAAGACTGTTCCTCTCTACCGTTCCTTTAAGAAGGCCGAGGGGTGGTCCCGTGACGAACTGGAGGCTTTCCAGATAAAGAAGCTTCAGGAGATCACGGACTACGCCTACGTCCACGTCCCCTACTACCACGAGCAATATCAAAAAGCCGGCTTCAAGCCCGGCGACATAAAATCACTCCAGGATTTCCAAAAGCTTCCCTTCCTGGAAAAGGAGGCCCTCCGAACTCTCCCCAAAGAGCAGTTCCTTTCCGACGAGACGCCCAAACTCGACGTCTCCTATATCAACACCTCCGGCTCCACCGGCATTCCCCTTTCCTTTGCCTGCGACCTTTTAGCCCGCGCCGCCAACTACGCGGCCACTTACCGGGCCCTCAACGCCGCCGGCTACCGCATTGGCGACGTCCAGTTCATCCTCAAGAACCTTCCCTCCCTGAAGTCTGTCTGCAAGTTCTCCAAGTTTTCCCGGCAGCTTCTGATGCACTCCTATCATCTGGAGGACAGTTCCCTGGAGATACTGACGACCTTTCTGAAGGCTCACAAGCCTAAGCACATCGTTGCCCATCCCAACGCCCTTCTGGAACTCGGCACTCGTCTCAAAAACGTCCAGGAGCTTTTCTCCAAAGTAAAAGGCATCACCAGCCTGGCGGAAGTCTTAACACCCCAAGTCAGAAAAAGTTTGGAGCAGATCTTCCATTGCAAGGTCTACGACTATTACTCCAATATGGAAAGCTCCATAATGGCTTACCAGATCGAGAACGGTGAAAACATCTTCGCGGAATATTTCTGCTATCCCGAAATAGAAAATCCCCAGCCCGATGACCCCCTCACCGGCGAGCTGATCACCACGGCTTTCTTCTCCATCGCCATGCCTCTCATCAGGTACCGCAACAAAGATGTGGTAAGCCTCTCCAAAGCCAAACCGAAAGACAAATCCCAACTCCTCCACGTCAACTCCGTCTGCGGCCGAGTCGCTGAACGCGTCACCCTTCCTTCCGGAGTCACCATAGGCCTCTTCAGCCTCCTCCGAGCCGACCTCACAAATGTCAGCGCCTACCAGTTTGTACAAACCAACCCAAATTCCATAAGAATAGACTACATTCCCATAAACAAAGCATTACAAATAAACGAAAACAGCATACTTTCTGAATTAACCTCTTATGTTGGCCAGGAAGTTCATGTAAGCATAAGATCAGTCGAAGCTCTGCAAAAGAATTCGGCAGGAAAAGTCCCTAGAACCATTACCTTCAAAAAACAATGAATAGCAACGTCAAAAAACTTTCAGTTGTCGTACCGGTCTTCAATGACCAGGAAGTTCTCAACGAACTTCTAGTAAGGCTTGATCCTGCCATAAAAGACATCTGTACTGATACCGAAGTCATACTGATAGACGACGGAAGCAGAGATAAATCCTGGGAAATTATAGAGCAGCTAAAGCTCAAGTACCCCAACATAATCGGTATCAAGTTAGCCCGCAATTTCGGCCAGCAAAGCGCTCTGGCAGCCGGTCTAGACAATGCTTCAGGAGATGTTGTCGTCTTGATGGATTCTGATCTTCAAGATAGACCTGAGGACATTCACTTGCTAGTTGAAGCCCTATTTGAGCACAACACAACTATGGCCATAGCTCAATGGGAAAGCCGTAAGGATTCCTTCTTCAAAATTTTTGTCTCTAGGCTCTTCTTCTTCGTTTCCGACCATATGACGGAGATTCACGTAAAACCCAGGTTAGGCATTTTCCGAGCCATGAAGAGCAGCGTCATCAGAGAACTTAAGAAATTTCCAGAAACTACTGCCACTACAATTAGTCTCCTCTACTATATCGGGCATGGTTATGTAGCAGTCCCACTTAAAAGGGACGCAAGATTTGCAGGTAAAAGCGGATATAATTTAAGCAAGATGCTTCAGCTAACTTTGGCTAGACTGTTGTCATTCTCAATGCTTCCTCTCAGATTTACGACCTATACGGGCCTTGGTTTAGCTATAATGAGTTTTCTACTTGCAATTTTCTGGATTATAAGAAAGTTAATTATGGGAGCTCAGGCTGGATGGACATCTCTTATAGTCATAATTTTATTCCTATTCGGCCTCAATTTCGCCTTCCTTGGCATATTAGGCGAATACATAGGCAAAGTGTTCGTAGAAGTTAAGAGACGTCCCAAATACGTAGTGGATAAAATCGAAGAATAACTTAATGACTTTAAAAATTAACATTTTCGGCGATCTTTGCCTCTATGGCATCGACCCCAATAAATTCAAATTTGGGGACGATGTTAAAGAGTTGATGAACGGAGCCCTAAACATAGGGAATCTTGAATGCCCTATAACCGAAGCGTCAACCAAGAAGAAACTGCAAGCAATTAATTTTAAAGTCTCGCCTGAATCTCTAAATATTCTTGAAGGCTTCCAAGTCGTCTCCCTATGCAACAACCACATCGGAGACTACCTCGATCAAGGCATTCAGGATACTATCAAGAATCTTGAGGAAAAGGGCTTCAAATGGTTCGGCGTAGGCAAGACCTACGACGAAGCTCTTAAGCCCTGCATAATCGAATGGCATGGCCGTAAGATCGCGTTCTTCGGCGCCTCCCGCTTTGCCAACATAGGCGAAGATCACAGCTGGGGTACCGCCGTGGAAAAGATCGGAAAGCTTAAAAAGCTCATCAAAGAATTAAAACAGCAAGGCTGTTTCGTCATCCCCTACTTCCACTGGGGCTACGAATACGTCCGTATTCCCTCCCCCAGGGAACGCAAAATAGCAAAAACCTGCATAGACGCCGGAGCGGATATCGTCATAGGCGCCCATCCGCACATCTACCAGGCTTACGAGATCTATAATGGCAAATACATCTTCTACAGCTTGGGCAATGCTATATTTCTTGCCGATAACTTTAATAACGGCATGGCTATGATTTTGGATGATCCCAGGCTCTTCAATTCCTTCGCCATCTCTATCACATTAGATGGCGACAAATGCGAAGTCGAGACCAAAGGCTATCAACTTTCAGATACTGGCCTAAGACTTCTCACAAATGAAGAGGAACTAACTCAAAAGCAAGAGTTGGAGGCAGTATCTGATATTCTCCGTCTCCCATACCGCAAATACTGGAAGGTCTACTACCGACAGGCGATTATTTCATGCAACCAACACATCAAAGTTAGACACAAATTTCAGAAATTTGATGATAGAGTATTTAAAGACAAAATAAAAATTATGTTTAACTTTAATTCTCAAGACCTAAGAAATAGATTAGCCCATTTGTTTCATTGGTTTTTTGAATGGATTTGAAAATGACAAACACTTTACTCAGATGGTATAAAAGCAACAGCAAAATAAAAAACGCCCTAGCGCTTTTAATAATGACTGTTTTTATGCTTGCCTTCCTTAACCTGAAAAACGTTACGATAACCAGGGACAAGCTTATTAAAGAAGGCTCCTCCAGCAAACCAGTTAGACTCTATTGGGATATTCTCATCTGGTACGTAATTTTCGGATACGATCCCTCAGAATTTGCGGCTTATAATTTTTGCAACAAATCAGTAAAAGAACGTCTTTCTTTTTCATCAAGCAACGAACAAATTCTTTTTTCAAAATCAATTAACAGAAATGCTAATTTGCTAGTACTTGAAGATAAAAGCTATGCGTCTGATTATTTTAATAAATATTATAAAAGGGAGCATATAATTGTAAATTCTCAAGAGGATCATAATAAATTCAATTTATTTTCGAGCCAATACCGACGTTTTTTTTACAAGCCATTGAAGGGGTCTTGTGGAAAAGATTCTGGTGTGGCTAATATTAGCATCGATGATCCTTGTTCGCTTTTCAATAAATTGGTATCAAACGGGCCATATATACTTGAAGAACTAATAAACCAATGTGATGAAATGGCTTTGTTTAATCAATCCAGCGTCAATACAATTAGAACGACAATGCTAAGAACAAAAGATGGAATAGAATTGCTTTTTGGTTTCATTAGATGTGGACGAAAAGGTTGTGCCGTTGATAACGGTGGAGCCGGAGGCATAATAATTCCTTACGACATTGAAACCGGAAAATTAGGCAAGTATGGGTTTGATGAAAACGGAAGAAAATATACGAGACATCCAGATAGTGACATAGAGTTTGAAGGTTTTCAAATCCCAAGATGGAATGAGATTTTGGGTCTCTCAAAAACAATTACCGAAATGCTTCCTGATTTTCATTATGTCGGTTGGGATATTGCAGTAACTAATGACGGGGTGCAACTGGTTGAAGGAAATAGCAGGCCAATGTTTGTTGGTTTACAAGGTTTGCATACAACAGGATTTAGAAAAGAAATTAATTGCATATTAAGAACATGTTCGATATCGAGTTCTTTTAAGCAAAAACAAAAGGAGAGCCTCTCGTGAAAAAGATTACTTTCCTAGGCGATATAATGTGTGAAAAGCCTTTTCTAAAGGCTGCAATAAAGCGCAATAATGATTTTTATTCCGCTTTCGCTTGTTTGCAAGAAATGTTGTCCGAGTCGGATTTTGTCGTAGGAAATCTCGAAACTCCCATAGCCGGGAAAGAACTAGGATATACAAAAGATCTATATGCCTTCAATACTCCTTCCGAATTTCTTGATGGTTTAAAAAAACTTAAGATAGATCTTTATCTTACAGCTAACAACCATTGTCTAGATAGAGGCGTTAAAGGCTTAGAGAACACTTTAGGCGAGCTGGACAAAAGAAAAATGCCGCATACAGGCACCGCACGTTCTCAGGAGGAACAGCTGAACATCTTTATTAAAGAGCTTGGTGATACCTCTTGTGCTTTCCTTTCATATAACGCCTATATTAACGAAGATAAATGGCTGAAGTACAAGGACGAAATTTGTAAGTACAATGTTAACGGACTGATTGACAATGATCTACTTATAAAGTATAGAGAAACTCATCGCGCTAAGACAATTGCTTTTTACAAAACTAGAAAACTTATCGGATCTCTCTTACCTAAAAATATTGACATATACGTAAAGGGAAAATTAGGCTATAAATTTAGCCCATATGTTGATAATGAGCCTTTATCGGAAATTGAAGGCGACTACTTAGAAAACGTTAAGTACGAGATAAAATTGGCGAAGCAAAAAGCAGATCTTGTTTTTATATTTCCCCATTGCGGCGGACAATTCAACGAAAAACCCGGAATAAGATCTAAAGAGCTTTTTGAAAAACTTGTTGAATACGGGGCTGATGCGGTCCTGGCATCTCATCCTCACGTTATACAATGTGTCAAGTCAATTAATGGAAAGCCCTGTGCATATTCTCTAGGAAACGTTTCAATGTCTATATCTTCGCCATATCTAGTTAAAGAGGCTTTGCCACAATATGGCATGATATTTCATACTTATATAGAGAACAAGAAGATTGTAAAGACGTCTTTTTCTCTTATTAAGATCATCGAGGAAAAGGACAATTATCCAATAGTTATTCCTGTCGATGAACTGTATCAGAAATATGATGGTGAGAAACAAGAATTGCTTGAAAAAGAAATAAAACAGCTCTATTCTAGAGTCACTGGCAAAAATTCTTTTCCAGGAGTTAAAAGAGAATATGAATTGTTAACCACATAAACAGCGAGGTTATTATGTCGAAACTTAGTGATTCGGTATACAGAACATTGGCAAGATGGTATAGAAGCTCCAATAAATTCCTTTCACTTTTGGCATACATAGGATATGATCTTATAGGCCTCCCCCTTTACTGGATATCACAAGGTAAAGAGCAATTTACCTGTATATCAGATCTGACTAACGAAATGCGCCGTCAGAACCGCAAGGTAACTAGTTGGACTAAAATCGATATTTTATTCGAGTTCATTTTTCATGGGTATCTCGCCTACGAATACGTCGCCTATCACTTTGAAAAGAAAAGCCATAAAGAAAGAAAAGCTTTCTATTCAGAAATGGATCGTTGGAGATTCAGCAACATCAGCAACAACCGAAAAGACATTTGGAAGCTCAAAAACAAGCGTCTGGCCTACGAAATCTTCAAGGATTGGTATAAACGCGAGCAAATAATCGTTAAGTCTTCGGATGATCTTGAGATTTATGCTAAATTTGCCAATACTCATCCTGTTTTTTTTGCTAAACCATTTGCAGGCTGTGGAGGTTTAGGTGCCAGATGGGTTGATATTGATAAGTATTCTTCCATAGAAGAAAGTTTTAAACTTCTCATTAAAGATGGATCATTCGTTATAGAGGAAGGCGTATATCAATGTCAGGAGATGGCAGATTTTAACCCTGACAGCATAAACACCCTTCGTATAGTAACAATTAAACAATCTAATAAGATTAGCAATTGGTTTGCTTTCGTACGCACAGGCCGAAAAGGATGTCCTGTTGACAATGGAGGAAGAGGCGGCATTATAATAGGCGTTGACATTAATACCGGAAAAATGAACACCGACGGCATTAATGAGCAGGGCGAGATATTTCAATCTCATCCTGATTCGGGAAAGCTCTACAAAGGTTTCAAATTACCTTTTTGGGAAGAATCACTCAAAATTGCTATGGAAATGATGAACGTCTTGCCTTCAATCAATTGCATAGGTTGGGATATTGCCTTAACCGACAAAGGACCTGTAATTATCGAAGCCAATGGTCAAACAGCGCTCTGTGGCCCTCAGATCACGCAACAAAAAGGTCTCAGAAAAGAGTATGAAGAAATACTAATGACTTTAAAATAGATTTATGCTCTTCTCTTCTATAACCTTCATCTCTGTATTCCTGCCCGCCTTGCTGCTGCTCTACTATGTGCTGCCCAAGGTCTGCAGGAACTATGTGCTGTTGGTTGCGAGCTTGATCTTCTATGCCTGGGGAGAACCTGTCTATTTCTTCCTGCTTCTTATTTCTATCTTCATAAACTGGCTAGCAGGTGTCCTAATAGACCGTTTCAAAGGTCAGAAGGGATTTATCCTCCTATTTGCGATTTTAGCCAACGTTGGCATCTTGGGGTACTACAAGTATGCCGGGATAACAGTTGAGACCTTAAACGCGCTTCTGAGAACGAATTTCGCCATTCCTAAGATTGCTCTGCCACTGGGTATATCATTCTTTACTTTCAAAGCCCTCTCCTACATAATAGACATCTATAAGGAGGAATGTCCTGCTCAGAAGAATATCCTTAATATGGCCTTATACATTTCTCTCTTCCCTCAGCTCATTTCCGGTCCAATCGTTAAGTACCATGAAATGGAATCCCAGTTGAAGGATAGGACACATTCCTTCGACCTTGTTGTTCATGGTTTAAAGAGATTTATCATAGGCTTCGCTAAGAAGTGCCTAATAGCTTCTACTCTTGGCGCGGTAGCGGATCAGATATTTGCTCTTGAACCGATACAGATCAGCTGCTCCTTAGCCTGGTTGGGAGCCTTCTGCTATTCTTTCCAGCTCTTCTTTGACTTCTCAGGCTACGCTGATATGGCCATAGGCGCAGGAGAGATGTTCGGCTTCAAAACGCCCGAGAACTTCAATTATCCATATATCTCCCAGTCTATAACCGAATTCTGGAGAAGATGGCATATATCTCTCTCCACTTGGTTCAGGGATTATCTCTACATACCCCTAGGCGGTAATAGAAAAGGCAACTTCAGGACTTATCTTAACCTTTTCATAGTCTTCTTCACTACCGGTCTCTGGCACGGAGCCTCCTGGACTTTTGTAGTCTGGGGTCTTTGGCACGGATTATTCATAATCATTGAAAGAATATCAGGTTTTCACAAGAAAGAAGGCGGTTGGTTCCTTAATATCATTAGACACGTCTACTGCATGCTTGTTGTAATACTAGGCTGGGTTCTCTTCAGAGCGGATAATTTCGGATTCTCACTGAAATATATTGCAACTATGTTTGGTCTAGGTGGAGAAAAGTACATAGTGTTTACAATCCCCTATTTCATGAGAAATTCCGAATGGATCATAATGACGGCAGCCTTGATCTGTTCCATGCCCATATTTGAAAATCTCATTGACAAAGCCAAGACTGGCTGGAAACAGCTTGTTCTTAACGCCTGGCTGATAATCTTGTTCGTCTTGTCCTTTATGGCCATGGCGTCTTCGACCTATCAGCCATTCCTGTACTTCAAGTTCTAATTGTCTGCTTTATACCAGTTCTTTATTAGATTGTAGTTTTGGGAATATATTATCATTACGACAGCGTCAGGTTTATATATAGCGATCTCTTTCTCAAATTGAGGCATGTAGATCTGAAGAGGCTTGACCATATATTTGGTGTTGCGGAAATCGTAACCGAAAAAGCTTTTTATGTTCCTTGTGTAAGAGTCTCCGAAGAGAAAGATCTTTTTGTTAACACCACTTTTATTGAATAGGCGGCTGCCGTTGTCATCGCAATAAAAATCTTTGTTTACTACGAATCTCAAATATGATGCGTCATCAGGATATATTTTTTGGGCTATAGAATCGTTAATGTTCCTCACTCGCACAAAGGTTTCACCGTAACCGAAACCATATTTATGTTTTTTTAGGTTAAACGGCGCATTATAATCCTGGGTTATATTCAAATCTCGAAAGATTTTTGCTCTCAATTCTTGATAAGCATTCCAAGCACCTAACTGTGTCCAGTGGTGGTCTGTCTTATATTGGACTAAAGCATTGGTCTTGGCGTTTTGGAGAGATTTAAGAGCGTATATGATGGTGGCTCCAGTGTCTGTCTGAAGTCTGTCAGCGTATTTGCTGAATCTACCCACCCGGTTGGTAATATTTAGATTCTGAATTTCCTCAGAATAAACTTCTTCTCCGAAGGGAGCAAGAACGATATAAAGTTTGGCGTTGCTTTTAGTGCAGAAGTCGTTGAATCTCTTTACGGCGTTTTTGGTATCTTCGTAGATGTCTTCATAGTAGGAGTCAGGCTTTGCCATCCTCCTAATGTTTCCCTTAAGGAAGAGCCATTTGTCTTTTCCTTGGAAGACGAATTTGTTGTCGACTTTTCCATCGATGATATATTTCAAGGAATTTTGATTCCTCATCAGATCATTTCTGATCCAGAAATGATCATTTAGCCAATTGTTGAAATCAGAACCGAAGTTTTTATTGAGCTTTTTATCTTTGCTAAAAAGCGGCTTATATTCTGCAAGAGTCCTGTTTTCTGATTCGGATTTCTTGTCTTTGGTCATTTTTGCAATCGGTATCAGGGCAAGCAGCAATAAGGCTATGAAGAACAGCAGATTGGAACGAACTAATACAAGCAAAAGGATTACAGCTAGGGCTGTGTAAACGATAGGAAGGATGTTGTTGACCTTTCTGAGCTCGACATTGGAGTAATAAAACGTCCCCTCGCCCCTTGTCGACAAGAAGATCCGGCTATTGCCAATATTTTGGGGAACGAACTCAAAATCATAACGTTTGTTTTCGTTTTTGCCGTTGCAATAGAAAAAAGTCTCTTTGTTAACCGCATCGTCGCGGAATATCGCAAAAGCGCCTTTGGAAGGACCGTTGAGATCAAATGACAAGCGATAGGTTTTTCCGGAGACTACGTTGACGTATTGCCAGAGTCTTACTTGTTTTAGATTATCTGCTTGCACACAGGCATTAGTTCCGGTTATAGTAACGTTCTTGTCATGTTTCCAAGAGTTATCCCCTTCTCCGAAATCACCGTTTTGGAGCAGATTTCTAGAGAGTTTTCCGCAAAGCGTGTCGATTTTAACGAAAAATGGAGAGGTGCTTTTTACGCTTGCAAGTAATAAAATAACAGCGATGCATCCTAGGACGAGATTCAATATTAGGGATGATCTTTTCATGTCGCTGCCTTATTTATTTGGTCTTGATCTCTTCCAGTCTTACATTCTTAAAGTCGGTTTTGCCTTTATAATTACCGTAGCCAGTGTGGACGATTAATGATGCTGTACCGCTTACTTGATTAGTAAATATGAGTTCCTTATAAGCCCATTTGTGGGTTTCACCTTTGCCCCAGCTGTGAGAAGAATAAAGGAAAGTAATTTCCTGTTCTTTAGAGTTGGGAAGGGCTATTGAGATACGTCCGCCGTTTTCAGAGTTGTTGCCGTCCGGAATACGTGATTCTCCAATAATCCTATATACTGACCCGGAATTTACGTTGACTGTCTGAAAAAGGCCTATAAGTTTGCCATCATGATTATCTATTCTAACAAAGGAATTGGATTCGTCACTATCGATAGTAATTAAGTTCGGTCCTTTCTCGTTTGTGGTGCGCCAATATTTCCAAGGAACAAGTGGGGTCGAAAAGTCAGCATTTCCAGAAATAAGATCATAATATTTATGGTGGATTGTACCTTTCCAGTTATTTATTAAGATAGATTTAAAAATGTTTGAGTATCCTTTATATTGCTCCACAGTCATGGAGTCTGGAATTGGCTTCATCCTATAAACAGTAATAGAATTGTTTAGTTTAATGTCGAAAAGGGTTTTATCGTAAGGAAAAGGATATGAGGCAGAATAAATATACGCAAATTCCGATTTATTTTTTACGACATCCTTCAATTGCTCTTCAGAAAGGTTATATGCGTTGGGTGGAAGTTTGTTGAATTTTTGGGGCCCATTTTTAGTGGGGATGACATAATTAATGTTGGTAGAATGTTTATAATCCAAGGAGCAAAGATATGCCAATTCGCGGCATTCCGTCCAATCCGTCACTCTGTCTATCACGTAAACCTTTCCAATAGACGAGCATTTGTCTAACCAATTATATAATTTATTAAAATCGCTTTTGAAAACTTTCTGAACTTTTGTTCTCAAAGGAGCCATAGCGTAGATATCACAAGAGACGATTAGTAGAAATATAATAGCCAATGAAAGAATGTAAGAAAAATACGATTTCTTGGAAACGAAAAACTTATCAAAAATACATTTCGTAAAGTTAAAGAGAATATCATAGGAATAGGCTATTCCGAGATAGATAATCGGGACGATAAAATAAATATGACGAATATGTGTCCATCCAGAAAATTGTCCTCCGTAATAAAGCGTGATTATGTCGTAGAGAGGAATATAAAACAAGAAACAGAAGACAAGCAATTTAATGAAAGTGTCTTTTTTCCACTTAACGAGAGAAACAACAAGCAGAAATAATGGTAAGACAAGAAAAAAATTTGCGTTTGTGTTTTTACCTAAATATTTTACCACATCCGGAATGGTGAAAGCCTGATTTATCCTTGAGACGAATTTCTCAGCTAGTTCAAGGAGCGTATACATTTTCGGAGTGATTTTTGCTTTGAAATACGAACCGGAAGGAACAGAATAAAACTTATAAAAACCATAAACCGCGACGGCAGCCGCGGCGTGTCCAGCAATCAGCAAGGAAATGTCCCAGAGGGCAGTCTTTGCTTTTTCCATTCGGTTTTTGAAAAACTCCGTGGAGTAGTAAAGAAGGACCGCGAAAGGCGCCGGGATCATTACGAAGGTGAAGAGCGTCGAGACATTGAACCCGTAAACCAAGCTTAGAAAGACGAAAAGCAGCCTTTTCCAGGAATATTTCTTTAGGTAAAGACTAAGGGAGAACAAATACAGAGTAACCGCGAAGCCAAATTGAGCGTAGAGACGTGATTCTTTGGCGTAGTAGATTGTACATGGAGCAAGAGCCCAAAGGAGCGCGGCGATAAGTCCGGTTTTCCTGTTGGCAAGCTTAAATCCCAGAAGGCCGAGGAACAGGACGGTCAGTGTGTCGAAAAAGGTCGGTACATAACGGGCGGTGGCAGCGGTGGTCCCGAAAATGGTGAAGACAGTGTGATGAAGGATGAAATCCAGCGGAGGGAAACCGTTGCGTCCCATTGAGCCCCAAAGAAAATCTTTCCAGGGGCTCAAGGGACGCGAAGCGTAGTAAACGGTGAAGGCTTCGTCGTCGCAAAGCGGGCTAATGCCGAGATACGGGAAGCGCATGGCGAAAGCCAGAACGACGATCGCCGCCAGCAGCCAAATGAATAATTTGGTTTTGTTTTCGCTGGTCAACATACTTGAATGATCAATAGCAACTATTGTTCAATTTTAGCATTAGTAATATCAATCAACGAAGCGTCTTTATAATAATATTTACCTTCGCCTTGGCAAGATAAGAACAATCTGTAGTTGCCATCTTTATCAGCCTTAAAATCTTGAGAATAATCTTTCCAATCATTTCCTTTTTTTATGTACAGATATTTTTCAATATCTGCGATATCATCTCTGAAAATAGCAAAAGCGCCTTCTTGCTCGGCTTTGGCTTTGAAAGTTAGCCTATAAACATGTCCTGCGGTCGCATTGAACTTTTGCCATACGCGAGTCTGTTTATTTTTCTGGCCGATAAGTTCAATGAAATTTTGATCGCCTTCCTGAACAAAAACAATGTCAGAAGTTCTAGACCAACCTTTGAGGCCATCGGTAAAATCACCATTAGTAAATAGGTTTTTAGGCTCTTGATTATTAATTGTTCCGTCTGCGTTTTCCGTCTTGTTGTCAATCGATTCAACTTCTGCTTTGACTTTCTCGACAGCTTCATCAACTTTGTTTTCAACATCTTTGATCTTTTCCTTGGCTTTATCTTCAGATTCTTTGGCTTTGTCATTGAATTCCTTCGCGGCCTGTTCGACTTTAGATTCGAGTTTTTCGGTCTCGGCCTTTGCTTCTTGTTCAAAGTTCTTCATGACTTTTTCGACCTTGGCCTTCTGTTCGAACACAGCTTTGGGCTGTTCCTTGGGGGCCTGGGTCTTCTGCTGGCAGGCGATGAGGGCGATGAGAGCCAGGGAAATAGTTGCCGAGATGGCGATGTGGGATTTGATAGTCATAATATTTTTCCTTATAGGTTGGATATTGCTTCGTCAATGACTTGGAAAGCTAGATCAAGTTCCTCGTCGGTCAGAAGGGCCGAAGGAAGGAAACGCAAGACTACATTGTGGGTGCAGTTGCAAAGGACTTTGTGTTCAAGGCAGTAGGCGCTGATGGGAGCGCCGGGTTTTGTGAGTTCAATGCCGTAGATGGCGCCGAGGCCGCGGTATTCTTTAACTTTGTCGGGATACTTGGCTTTGAGGGCCTGGGCTTTTTCGTCGAACTTGGTTTTAAGATTTTTGGCCTTGGTTAGGAGGTCATCTTCTTCAATAGTCTTGAAGGTGGCTATGGAGGCGGCGCAGACTAGCGGGTTGCCGCCGTAGGTGGAGCCGTGGTAGCCGGGCTGCATAAGGTCGGCTATTTCGGGTTTGGCGACGATCATGCCTATTGGAGCGCCGGAACCGGCGATCTTGGCGACGGCCATGATGTCGGGAGTGATGTTGAAGTTTTGATAGCCGAACCATTCGCCGGTGCGGCCTACGCCGGTTTGGACTTCGTCGCAAATGAGGAGACAGTTTCTTTTCGTGCAGAGTTCTCTGAGCTGCTGCATGTATTCCTTCGTCGGGATATTGACGCCGCCTTCGCCCTGGACGGGCTCAAGGATCACCGCTACGGTCTCATCGTCGATGGTTTCTTCCATGGCCTTGATGTCGTTGTATGGAACGTAGGAGAAGCCAGGGATCAAGGGAGTGAAGGGAGCCTGGTACTTTTCCTGGGCGGTGGCTGTAAGGGCGCCGAAGGTCCTGCCATGGAAAGAATTTGTGGTGGTGATGAATTTGTATTTTGTTTTGGCTTGGTTTTTCCCCCAGTTACGGGCAACCTTCATGGAGCCTTCAATGGCTTCCGCGCCGGAATTGCAGAAGAAGATCTTGCCGGGGAAAGAGTGCTTGATGACGAGTTCGGCCAGTTCGGGTTGAAGTTCGTTGTAGTAGTTATTGGGAAGGTGGATGAGTTTTTGTGCTTGGTCTTGTAGGGCTTTTACTACGTTGGGATGGCAGTGACCTAAGAGACCCGTCCCCCATCCGGGGAAAAGGTCAAGGTATTTGTTTCCTTCTTCGTCGAAGACCCAGGAACCTTGTCCTTTTACGAAGGCGGGTTTCACCCTCGTGTAGGTCTTCATGATGTAACTATCGTAATTATCGTAGATATTCATATAATTAATTTTATCAAATAATATGATCTGTTGTTATATTGGGTTGCTAGTTGATTTCGTAAGTTTCTTTAAGAGACGGATATTTTGCTCGAATTTGAAATTTAAGAATGTCTTCAGATATCAAAACTGTTGAAGAAGTACCGGAAATCTTATGGATTCCACTGGAAAGTGAAATTATATCTACTCTCCATATTGCTTCATTAAAAGAGATTCTCTTGAATTCGGTAATTGGTTCATTGTTATCAGTTAGCTTTAGATCAAGCTCTTTATTATTAGTAGTAATGATTAGGTGTACAGTTACATTATCCGGAATGTCTAAGTCGAAATTGAACTCGTTTTCCTTGATATTAAATTGGCTTATCTTAACTTTTTTTGTGATTTCTTGATTTGAAATTTCTGATTGCCTTGCTTTGCTTAATGATTCTATTATTACTACGCTTTCAGCAGGGATTTTAAGTTTAGGATAAAATTCAGTTTCAAATATCTTTTGATGAGGATGAGATATTTTGTAATACTTTGAATTTAAGCCAAGATCTTGGATAGAGACCTCTTCGTCAGAAAATTTTGGGTTTCTAATTGATATATAGCAATTGCCCTTATTGTCATGACCCCTGAAGGCGTAAACTTCATTTTTCCTAGGGTCGCCAAGAATCATTTCAGAATTTAGCATCTGATCGTTATGATTTTTTGCCCAAGAAAGGGCTGTGGCAAGGCTTTTACTTCTAGTATCATTTAGTTTCGGTGCGTATAGGTATAGTTCTCTTATAGCTGTTCCCCTGCCCATGTAATTCATCACGTAGTCAACCCATTGATCATCGTTCAACCATGGACCAACTGAATTTAATTTTCCGTCAATTATCCCATGAGTCATTAGGGCATATAGTGGGAAAAACGTTTTATCTTCAATTAGTATCTTGTATAATAATCCGTCACGGTATGTCATTTCGGATTCTGCGCGACTTGTAACAGGATATTCAAAATTAAAACCTATGTCCTTTCCACCCATCCAAAGGATCTGGGCGTATTTGAGCCACCAAGGGCTTAAATTGATGCCTGTTGTTATGGCTTGGATGACATTTGGGCTGACTTCCCTTTCGTGATTGAGCAGTTTGGCAGTTTGGCGCATGTTGACTTCTTCGCTGTGGGAGAGGTTTCTAAAATGGTCGTGGTCTGGCAGTACGCAATCGAAATAATTAAAGTCGTGTTTAAAAAATCTTACTTGATCGTCCCTAATAAGTTCTGTCAATCTGTTGGAAAGAGCGTTGAAGTAATTGGTACCGTTTAGGCAGAAATATTTGGAATTGGCTTCTTTAAATCCAAGTGTTTTAAGATATTCGTTGTTGAGATATAGTCCGGAAAACGTTAACCATAATCCTAATTTTGAATTAAGAGCGGCTATGTTTTCAGAGACTTCTTTTAAGCCTCTTGGAAAATTACTTTCTCTGGCTAAGTAAACAGAATTTGAATTAAACCAGCCGTCATCTATAACACAATAGTCAATATTTAAACCATATTTTTTAAGTTTATTTGATAGTTCAGTAAAAGTGGTTGTTATGTTATCCGATGTCAAATCATTTTCTCTTAAGTCATACCACGTGTTATAGAGACTGAAAAACTTGGGAGGAAGAATAACTTTGTCAATGTAAGCTTTGAGAATCGTTTTTGCGTTTTCATTTCCGCCTCCGGAAATGAAAATGTCAGAAGTCCAAATCTCATCCTTTTTTAAGTAATGTGACGGATGATGAGTCAGGAAAAGATTTTTGTTTTTGACAATAGTTTCGTCCCAAGGTTCTTCACCAGAAAAGAACCACTTGTCGTTGACAAAAACAGGCAGCCCTTTTCCTCCGCCGTTTGTTTCTGCTGAAATAGACCAATTACCTAAACAAACATCTTCAATGACCAATTCTTGATCGTTATAACTTGTTATTGATAAAGAACGATGAATTAGTTTGTCTTTTGGATTACAAACGTAATCAAGTTGAAGTACAACTTTGAACGGTTCATAATAAAAGACAAAACTAGTTTTGTCTTTCTTTTTGATCAGTTCTATAGGTTTGCAGTTTCCCGGTATTATGGTCTTGGAACTATATGTGCTTTGAATTTGATCCTTACCATTTTTGATCCAACCAATATCTTTTTTGTATCCCAATTTTACAGAAAAATCTTCACCAGAAAGATTAAGTTCCTCTCTCGATTTCGTGTTTATCAGCTTGGTAGATGTAAATAAACCGCCGGATAATTGATGTATCCACTGCAACTCACCGCATTTTACGATATAAGTGCCGTCGACAAGATCCTTCGAACCATATTTGAGGGTATTAATCCCATAGCAAAGAACAGCTATGGGAATAAGCCAGATTAGTATAACGATTAGGATCTTTAATTTCCGCATATGATCGTATTAGATCAGTCCTGGAGGAATTGGGTGCCTATGCCGCGGTCGGTGAAGATCTCGAGGAGAAGGCTGTGAGGAATGTCGCCGCCTACGATGTGGGTCGTCTTGACGTTGTTTTTCATCGCTTCGAGACAGGCTTCAACTTTCGGGATCATGCCGCCTTTTATGATTCCCTGCTTGGTGAGGTCCTTGATCTCTGAGGTGTGGACCGTGGAGATAAGGGTCTTCGGGTCATTGGGGTCTTTGAGAAGGCCGGGAACGTTGGTAAGGAAGACGAGCTTTTCCGCGGAAAGACAGCCGGCTATCTCGGAAGCGGCGATATCGGCGTTGACATTGTAGGCGTGGCCTTTCTGGTCGCGCCCTATGGGGGCGACGACCGGAACGGCGCCGTTCATGATGGTTTCGAAGATGCGGCGGGGATTTATTCTTCTGACTTTGCCGACGTAGCCCCAGTCGAAAGGTTCGCCGTTTTCATCCGTGCCTTTCAGTTTGTCGACGCAGATGGTGTGGGTGTGCTTGGCGACTAAGGGCTCGGCCGGGCAGCCGAGCTTTATGAGAGCCTTGACGAGTTGGGCGTTGACCTGGTTCGCGAGAACGTTTTCAACGACTTCCATGGTGCGTTCATCGGTAACACGGAGGCCTTTGACGAAATTGGGGGCTATCCCCTCTTTCTCCATGGCCTTTGAGATGTGCTTGCCGCCGCCGTGGACGACTACGGGGCACATGCCTACGGCGCGCATGAAGGCGATGTCTTTAAGAATGCCCTCGTCCACGCCCTGTTCAGCCATAGTGGAGCCGCCGTATTTTATAACAACGATGCGGTTCTTGAACTTCTGGATGTATGGGAGGGCCTCGATGAGGACTTCGGTTTTCTTAATTGCTTCTTGCATGGTTTTTTATTATTTTTCTTTTTATATCTTTATGATTATAGCAAAAAAGGACTTATTCTTATTTTGAACGGTTTTCGAGCTTGTAGAAAGCGAAGTTGTAAAGGGCGGCGTAACCTTCGGGTTTTATGGTTATGTTTAAGGTCGCTTTCTGGGGTTTGGAGAAGGTAAAGTTGTGGAATCTCGGGAAGATGGGATTGGTTATCTCGGCGCGGTAGATGTCCTGGTTAACGTCTTCGGACTTGATGGTGAAGTGTCCCCCGTTGTAGAAACCGTGCGTCTTGAAAACAAGGGAGTATGTGCCGGGGGCTGGGATGTCTACTGTTTGGGATAAGACGAGGGCTACGGAGTAATTGTTCGTGACGTTAAGGTAGGTCGTGTTGTTGGTGGTAAGAACGGAGATGGACATGTAGTCTTTGTTGATCTCGCTGGATTTCCAATCAGTCAACTCGTTTTGAAAATCGCCGTTTTTAAGGTAATTGCTCGTGAAGTAAAGACGGTCCGCTTGTTTTCTAATGGGAAGGGAGTTCGGATTGGGAAAGCCTTCTATGAGGGCTAGGAGGAGATTGTTCTGGAGGGTGGGATCCAGCTTTTCGTTGCTCTTGTAAAGGGAGTAGCCGGCTGCGCCGGCTATTTTTGTGAGATATTCGTTGTCTTCGGTCTTGGCGGTGTTTTTATGGAAGAGCGCGAAGGCATAGCCGTCGTAGACGTAGTTGCCGGAGTATTGGCTTTCCAGTTGATGGGCACCGATTATATGCCAGTTTGATTTGTAGACCCTGTTGTAGTAGTTGAGGGCCTCTAATCCCTCCTCGTAGGAAACGATGACGTCGTTGGGCTGGATCTGGTCGTTAAGCGTTTTGGTAAGCGTGCGGTATGAGTCAGTGTCTTTTTCCTTTTGGGGAAAACCGAAGGTGCTTTTTATGTTTTGCTGGGATATGACCGCGATCAGGGAAAGGATAAGGCAGTAAGCCGGTGTCTTTAGGTTTTCGATTTTTACTTTGGCTAAGAGAAAGTCTAAGGCGGTGGTCAGGGCGAGGGTAAGGGCTATCGCTTCCGCAAGCCAGATGAAGGTGATGTACTTTACCCTAAAAGGCTCTTTTACGGTGCCCATGTTCCTTAGGGCTAGGAAGGTTATGGTGGTTATTGTGAGGAGGTATATGGAGATGGTTCGGGTCTTTTTAGGAATGAGAAGAATGATGGCTGCTGCTAGGGCTAGGAAGTGAATGAATTGATTGAGTCTTGTCCCCTGCCAGAGATCTTGATGGATGGTCCTGAAAAAGGTTAGGTCGAGACTGGGGACGAGCTTCGCGGCTTTTATGATGGCGGAGTTCGAGCCTTTGGCGAGAAGCGAGTCTATGCAGAAGTAAGCGGTGATTATTGGCAAGGTGATGAGCCAGAGGATCTGGATAAGAAAGAGCGAGCCTGGTTTTTCGTTTTTGGAGCGGAAAAGCTCGAAAAGGACAAGGAAAATATTGGAAGCGGCAAAGAGCAGCCAGAAGCCCTGGTGGGTGTGCATGCCGAAGATAGCGGCTGTTGAATAGTAGGCGTAGTATAGGAGGGCTTTTTTGTTGTCGTCTGATTGCCTGTTAACAATCAATGTGACGGCGTGGATGAGGCAGGCCGAGAAAAGCAGAACGAAGGGGTAGTATCTGGCTTCTCTTGCGTAGATGATAAGGAATTGCGAGAAGACGGCGAGGAAGGCTAGGAGAAGGCCGGTGGTTTGGTCCTTGAGCTGCCTGCCGATTTTGTAGATGATCAGTATGGCTAAGGTGCCGGCTAGGGCGTGCGGGAATCTTAGCTGGAATTCGGTGAGGTAGTTGTGGTGAGTGAAGAAGCTTACCGCTTGGGCGTAAAGTTTGAGTATGAAAGAATAAATGACCGCTCGCGCGGTCATAGGATAGTCGAAGATCTCCTGGTCGGTGTACCAGACTCTCTGCTCGGTCAAGAATTCATCCCACCAGAAGCATTTGTCGCCAAGGAAAAGAACTCTTTTTAGGAAAGCGTATACGGTAAGGATGGCGAGCGGTATCGCGGCAAACCATTTTGCCTTCGTTGTGAGGTACAGCGATAGGGTTAACAGGATGGTTGCCGCGATTATGACCGCAACGGAGAGCATGGCTTTTGTTTATAGGTGGCCGGAGCGGGCTATGGCGATGAGGAGCCAGAGGCCCATGGTGGCGGAAGCGATAAGGCCTAGGATGCCTAAGATGGAAACTTCGTGCCAGACGGGCGGAGTGTGGGTGTGGAGAAGAAGAGCGCTGGCTAATAGGAGGGCCGAGACGATAAGGGCGTAGGAAAGGCGGTTGGCGTCCTTATCGAAGGTACGTAAGACTTGCTTGAGGTTGCCGGAGCTTACGGAGACTTTTAGTTCGGCTTTTTTGATGGTCTTGATTATGGATCTTGCTTCGTCGGGGAGGTCCCTTAAGAGGCGGTAGAGCTCGGCAGAGGTGTGCGTCATGTCGGAAGCGAGGCGCTTGGGGTCGAACTTCTCGAGGACGAGCTTTTGCGCGTAGGGTTTCATCACTTCCATGACCTGGAAATCGGGGTCTATGGCGAGGTAGGTGCCGTCAAGCATGGCGAGGACTTTAACTAAGGTACTGATCTCCGGGGGAAGAATGATGCCGTGCTTGGTTAGGAGCTTCATAAGGTCGTTTAGGATCTCGTCGACCTTGATGCGGTTTAGGGGAAGGTAAGCGTAGGTGTCGACGAAGTCGGAAATGTCGCGGCCAAGTTCTTTGGTGTCTTTGATGTCGTCGCCGTTGGAGGAGAGCTTAAGGACGACTCTTAAGAGCTCGTCGTCCCTGCGGCGGACAACCGCGACCAAGCCTTCGGCTAGGAGCATGCGCTGCTCTTTTGTGAGCTTGCCCATCGCGCCGAAGTCCAAAAAGCAGATCCTGCCGTCGTCCTGGACAAGGATGTTGCCGGGGTGCGGGTCGCCGTGGTAGAAGCCCTGGTCGAAGATCTGGGAGATGATCACCGAGGCGCCGTTCTTGGCGATGGTCTTAAGGTCGAGGTTGAGGCTTCTTAATTTTTCGGTGTTGGAGATCTTGGTGCCGGTGACGAACTCCATCGTAAGGATGTGCGAAGTAGAAAGGTCGCGGTAGAGCTTGACGAGCTTGAGCCTCGCTTCGTTCTGGTTCAGAATGTTGAAGCGCTCAAGGTTGTTGGCTTCCACTAGCAGGTTCATCTCCTGCTGGAGCTGGCGGCCGAATTCCCTGACAAGGGTGGTGGGTCTGATTGCTCTGGCTTCCTGAACGTACTTTTCGAGAAGGCGGGAGAGATCCTCCATGATGGCAAGGTCGGCTTGGATCCGTTTCTCAATGTTGGGACGCCTGATCTTGATGGCGACTATTTCCCCATTCGGAAGCGTCGCTTTGTAGACCTGGGCTATGGAAGCGCAGGCAACGGGCTTTTCGGAGAAAGACTGGAAAAGCTCGTCCGTTGTTTTACCGAGCTCCTCTTTTATTATGGCCTTGGCTTGTTCGTCCGGGAAGGGCGGGACTTTGTCCTGGAGCTTTTTTAGTTCCGCGCAGTAGTCTTCGGGAAGAATGTCGTTCCTGGTGCTAAGGATCTGGCCGAACTTGATGAAGGTCGTACCGAGGGATTCCAGAAGAAGACGGAAGCGTTCGGCGCCGGAGAGCGCAGTTACGCTCTCCGGCGGAACGGTGTTCCCGTCTTTCAAAACCTCGTTGATATCCTTGTTCTCGGAGGGATTGATCTTCATAAGGAGATCCTTGTAACCGTACTTTACGAGTATGGCAAGGATCTCTTTGTAGCGGACGAGACAGTTGTAGGTCTCTAGTATGCTGCGGGAACGTTCAGGCATAATTTATTTGC
>JAEEGH010003632.1_pt1 | contig 40316 bp, 38 predicted proteins | sample 9134181 | NCBI WGS metagenome assembly JAEEGH01 (sample SAMN16246544, study PRJNA631951) | gut metagenome | biome: gut microbiome; feature: rumen; material: DP-attached | host: Bos | place: Iran: Karaj | collected 2018-10 | reverse complement strand
CGCTGCATCAGAGTTTCCTCCATTGTGCAATATCCCCCACTGCTGCCTCCCGTAGGAGTTTGGGCCGTGTCTCAGTCCCAATGTGGCCGTCCGCCCTCTCAGGCCGGCTACAGATCGTCGCTTTGGTGGGCCGTTACCCCGCCAACTGGCTAATCTGACGCGGGCCCATCTCATACCACCGGAGTTTTTCACACTGTGTCATGCGACACTGTGCGCTTATGCGGTATTAACAGTCGTTTCCAGCTGTTATCCCCCAGTATGAGGCAGGTTGCCCACGCGTTACTCACCCGTCCGCCACTAAGATTTAACAAGATTCTGCCGAAGCTTCATCAGCGTCAAATCTCCGTTCGACTTGCATGTGTTAGGCACGCCGCCAGCGTTCATCCTGAGCCAGGATCGAACTCTCACGTTTAAAAGTTTGATCAGGCTAGAACTAAGCTTGGCTTTTGTTCTGTCCGTTATTTACTAAATCTTTGTTCTGAATAAATTCTCTTGGAATTTTTCAGGGTTGCATTACTGTTTATTTGTCAAGGTGCTTTGTTGTTGTGCTCTTCAGCAGCAACTCATTTAGTATATCGCAGCTTCAGATGTTTGTCAACAACTTTTTTAAATTATTTTTTCGACTTTCTGAAGTGTTCAGTTGTCGAAAATCCGCTTATTTACTGAGGTTGTCCCCTCCGCAGCGGGTAAGACAAAGTATAGCACTACTCATTTTACAATGCAACACTTTTTTTAATTATTTATAAAACTTTTAGTAAAAGCCTCATAAATACTGTTGTACAGCTGCATCAAAACCACTATCGTACTGGATATTATTTCAAGATCTGTCACATATTCTATTAAATATATGATTGCAGCAGCTTCTACCGCGCCAAGAACTGCACCGAGGAATCTGTCCATTGCTCCAAATATTGGAACGTTCCTCATCTTTTTAAAAGCATCTCCTATAGCAGTCATGATCTTATAAACCAAAAACGCTACCAGCAAGTAACCTATCTTTGGAATTATCACTCCGTAATTCTGATTAAGTACACTTCCCGCGATATTAGTCACATAGTAAACAGACGCAAATGCCGCCAAAACAGCAATAAGGCCTGCAGCTTCCGCAAACAGGCCATTATTTTTACCATATGATATTCTCCAAAGAAACAGGCAGACAACAACTATTGTCAAAACCACTTGTGAAATATCAAAATTCATATTAAATCCTTACTTTAAAGTATAAGTATCAACACTGTCCGCTGTCACAAGTATAAACTTGTTTCTTAGATTTGTTGGTACCAGTGTTCTTACAGGTTCTTCAAAAGCCCCTGCAAACTTGTCATGTCCGTTCATATCCTTAATAACGCACTCATCCTCGTTGTAGATGATGATCTGCTTATTGCTAAATATGATCTCCGAATAATCAATATCAAAGTATGAGGTAAGCGCCAGTTCTCCTGATGCGTTATAAACCTGAAGTCTGTATGTTCCATCTTCTGTGCTGTTAGAGAAAACAAGTCCAACATATGAATCGTTAAAATACACAGATCGTACCTGTTCGCTTCCTGTAAAGCTCTCACTGAGACTAACAGGCTTTTCTTCTCCGGAATAGAACATTATCCTGTCATCCGAAACAGCAAATGCCGACGAGGAATTCATGAACTGCACATAAGGAACAACAACTCCGGGATAGTCATAACCGCTTGCATAGTTATCAATTGAGTTCTGGCCTACCGAACCAAAGTTAAAAAACGCCACGCTTGTTTTAACTGTGCCATCTTCAGGATATATATAAGAAACGCATACAAGTTCTCCGTTTGGAGATATGCTAACGCTTATAGGATATCCACTATCTTTCATGGTGGTCTTAAAGTTAGCTATGGCATTACCTTTAGAATCATACAGATATATCCATGTAACGTCCGTTCCATCAAGCACTACTGCCACGATACCCTGAGCTGATACACAAAAATCCCTGATAGGGAGATTGGTATCAATCTCGCCCATTGCACCGCCAGAGCTGCTCACATAGATATTATGTCCGTTATAGTCCCCTACCGCCACGATATTCTGGCATGTATGAGCTATTGGGTTCTGCATCTCATAGGTCTGATTCCAAAGGACTTTGCCGCTTTCGTCCATACAGCTGATACCGTCTTTACTGTACTGGACTATGTTTCCGCCAAGGCCTATAACTTTGGCGTCAGCGCCATTTGTTATGCCGGCTCCCTGCGAAACAGTAGCTTCAGAATACTCCTTATCTCTCCAGCTTATGTATATTGCAGCCACCAGCAAAATAACAATTGCTGCAACACTTACTGTTCTGAAAAAGACCGCCAGTTTATGGCTTCTGATCTTTTCTTTATATGAAGTCTCCCTTGTAAAAGATGTTTTATCATCTTCGGTATTATTTATTTTTCCGGCATAAGCGTTAAAATCTCTTACTTCCGCCAAAGCATTTCTCCGTTAACTAATAGATTATTTAACAAAACTGATACACAGTCTCTGTATCATATTCCTTCTCAGGACCAAATACAGGCTGAGGGAATGATGGCTGGTTTATAGAATCAGGATAAAACTGTGTTTCCAGGCAAAAACCGTTTCTAGGTGCATATGTTGTACCATCTTTTGCATTATTGGCCTTAAGGAAATTACCAACATAGAGCTGGAATCCTGGAAGTGTTGTAAAGCATTTCATAGTAATTCCTGTATCCGGAGAAGAAGCTACTGCAAACTCTTTGAGAGTGCCATCTGCTCCGTCCACTACAAAATTGTGGTCATATCCACCTACAAATTTAAGCTGTGCATTATCAGCATTTACATCTCTGCCGATTGTTTTTCCTTCTGTAAAATCAAATGGTGTTCCCTTTACTGAAGCAATCTCGCCTGTAGGAATTGCTGCTGAATCGATTACAGGTGTGTACTCGACAGCATTAAGTTTAAGTGTATGTTCAAGAATACTTCCTGAGTTGTGTCCACCAAGATTAAAGTATGAATGGTTTGTCATATTTATAAGTGTCTTTGCATCACTAGTAGCATGGTAATGAAGAGACAGCTCATTGTCTTTTGATAAAGAAACATTAAGTGTAAATACTCTGTTTCCAGAAAAGCCCATATCGCCATCTGAAGACTCTAAAGTAAATTTAACTGAATTATCACTTTCTTCGCCCTTCCATACGCGCTTATGGAATCCTTTCTCCATATCTGTATGAAGATTGTTTGGTCCGTCATTAACAGGAAGATTGAACTCTCTTCCTTCTATACTATATTTTGCATTTGCTATTCTGTTAGCTGTTGGTCCGACTGTAGCTCCAAGGAAACAGTCATTTACAAAATAGCCCTCAAGATCTGCATATCCTAAGGCAACATCTACTTTATTGCCATTCTTATCAGGAACAATGATGTTTCTGATTATGCAGCCATAATCAAGCACAACAACTTCCATATTGTCGTTGCTGATATGATATGCGTGTACCTGCTCTCCGCTAGGTGCATTTCCAACAAGTTCTTTTCTTACTCCCATGATTCTCCTCCATTTTAAGTGCGATTATAGTTCTGTTCTTCCCTCAAGCGCTCTTAAAAGTGTAACTTCATCAATATATTCAAGATCACCGCCAACCGGAACACCACTGGCAATCCTCGTAACCTTTATCCCCGTAGGTTTAACGAGTTTACTTATATACATAGCAGTTGTTTCGCCTTCAAGGCTGGAATTGGTAGCAACAATAACTTCCTCTACATCTTCTGTCTGAAGTCTCTGCATTAGCTCCGTGAGACGTATGTCACCAGGGCCAATTCCCAGCATCGGTGAAATTGCTCCATGTAAAACATGATATACCCCTTCAAACTTTCCAGTCTTCTCATATGCTGCCAGATCTCTCGCATTTTCCACAACCATGATGGTCTTGTGGTCTCTGTTTGGATTGTTGCATATCGGGCAGATGTCATCATCTGTCAGGGTACAGCAAACTTTACAATAATGCACATTTTCACGTGCATTTGTTATTGAGTCTGCCAGCTTCTTAACCCTGTCTTTTGGAAGATTGATAATATAGAAAGCAAGCCTTTGTGCAGACTTGCCTCCTATTCCGGGCAATGAAGCCAGTTCGTCGATCAGTCGGTTAATATGTCCGCTGTATAGATCCATTAGAAAGGAAATCCTCCGCCAAGGCCGCCTGTCATCTTGCCAAGCATGGCTCCACTTGCTTCTTCAGCCTGCTTCATAGCTTCGTTGACAGCTGCTACGATCATATCCTGAAGCATCTCTACATCATCAGGATCAACTGCATCAGGTGAGATCACGATGCTCTTTACTGTTTTGTTACCAAATACAGTTGCCTCAACTGCACCGCCACCAGCTTTTGCTGTGAACTCTTTTGTCTCAAGCTCTTTCTGGCTTTCCTCCATCTGGCGCTGCATTCTCTGCGCCTGTTTCATAAGATTGCTCATGTTACCGGGCATTCCTCCGCCCGGAAATCCTCCGCGTTTTGCCATTTGTTAATTCTCCTTTTCTTCATCCTCAGTAACTATATCAAAGTTTATAGCCTGTAGATTTACATAGTTTTCTTCAAATACAACCTGTGGCTCTATGAATCTGGTCTCAAATTCAACGTGTTTCCCAAGAGCCTGATCAAGCACATCCTGCAATTCCTCAGAAGATGTACCATTTGAATATTTATCTGATAACTGCTTATTGTCAAAGACAATCTGCAGAATATCGTTGTTGCCAAGACTTAACCTTGCTTTCTGAAGGTAAGTCTTCATAGGGTTTTCCATTCTGGCAAGTATCCTTGGCCAGTCATTTACAAGTCTTTTTATATCTTCAGGAACTGCTCTGTCCAGGGTTTTCTTTTGTCCCTGGGAAACAGGTTTTCCAGCCGGAGCTGCTGACGCACCGGCCACAACAGCTACCTGACCTGACTGAATTCCTCTTAAAAGCTTGGTGTTCTCCTCATCGTGCTGCTCTAAAACTCTTAATCTGTCCTCAAGAGCATCTTCAGCTTTGTCCATCTGAGGTTTGCACATTTTTATCAATGTTATTTCTATTAATATACGTTTTTGTGTTGCATATCTAAGCTGTGATGACAGCTCGGAAAAAATCCTGATATATCTGAGGATCGTATCTGTATCCGCGCCTTCAGCCTGCTCTTTTAGCGCCTTCAGATTATCGGAAGAAATGTCGATAACATCCTCCATCTGATCTGATGCCTGAACAAGCATGAGGTTTCTAAGATACCAGACAAAATCATTTACAAACTGATTTAATTCCCTGCCCTGTATAACTATGTCCGCCAAAATGGTAAGTGCCTCATTGGCATCCTGTCTGTAGAGGGCATTAAAAAGTCTGCTGAAAACTTCTGTATCAACAGCGCCAAGGACGCCGAGCACTTTGTCGTATGTAAGCTCCTGTCCATAGTTAAAGGCAAGGCACTGATCCAGGAGACTAAGGGAGTCTCTCATGGATCCGTCAGCAGTTTTGGCGATGTATCTAAGAGCTCGTTCCTCCACTGTGATACCTTCAGAATTCACGACTTCACGGAGTCTTCCCTCTATGGTATCGATGGTGATCCTGTGGAAGTCATATCTCTGACATCTGGACAAAATAGTGATAGGAATCTTTTGAACTTCTGTTGTAGCCAGAATGAACATAACATATGACGGGGGTTCCTCAAGTGTTTTGAGCAGGGCATTAAAAGCGCCTGCTGAAAGCATGTGCACCTCGTCGATGATATAGACTTTTCTTTTACCCTTTGTTGGGGAGTAGGAAACCTCGTCGATGATCTCTCTGACGTTATCAACACCATTGTTGGAAGCAGCGTCAATCTCTATAACATTCATGCTGTTTCCAGCTGCGATCTCCCTGCACATCTCGCATTCACCGCAAGGGCTTCCGTCAACCGGATGTTCACAGTTGACTGCCTTGGCAAGAATCTTCGCAACAGAAGTCTTACCTGTTCCGCGAGTTCCGCAGAACAGGTAAGCATGTCCAACTCTGTCAGATTTGATCTGATTCTTTAGTGTTGTAACTATATGATCCTGTCCTTTTACATCCTCAAAGACAGGAGGTCTGAATTTTCTGTAAAGAGCTACATAACCCATTTAAAATAACTTCCACCTATAACAAAACTTTTATAACAATTTAATCCCCAAAGCAGACACCAAGCATCTTGGCCTCTTTTATGATGCTGGCATCCGGTGATACATATTTAAGCTTTCCTGCTATTTCAGAAAGAGGAACCTTTACAATTTCTCTGTTCTTGTAAGCTACCATATAACCATATTCTTTATTGAGAATAAGCTGACCAGCCTCTGCGCCAAGTCTTGAAGCAAACACGCGGTCATATGGATCAGGAGCGCCGCCCCTCTGCATGTGGCCGGGAACAGTTACTCTTACTTCATGTCCGCTCTTTTTCTGGATAGCTTCTGCAATTTCGTAAGAAACTGAAGGGTACTTGTAGTTTGCCATTTTTTCCTTGTACTCTTTTTTGGAAAGCTTGGCATCCTTCTTGGAGATTGCTCCTTCAGCAACCGCTATAATTGTAAATCTGCTGCCTCTTTTATCTCTTGCTTCGATAGCCTCGCAGATCTTGTTGATATCGTAAGGAATCTCAGGTATCAGGATAACATCAGCTCCTCCTGCAAGTCCTGCATTGAGGGTGAGCCATCCAACCTTGTGTCCCATAACCTCTATGATAAATACACGGCCGTGAGAATCTGCTGTGGTATGTATGTTATCAATAACCTGCGTTGCAACGTCAACAGCACTTTGGAAGCCAAATGTCATATCAGTTCCCCAAAGATCATTGTCGATAGTCTTAGGGAGAGATACCACATTCAGTCCCTCTTCACTCAAGAGATTGGCTGTTTTCTGAGAACCATTGCCACCGAGAACCACAAGGCAGTCAAGCTGCAGTTTGTAGTAGTTCTGCTTCATGGCCTCAACTTTATCAAGACCGTTCTCATCAGGTTCTCTGATGGTCTTAAAAGGTGTTCTGGAACTACCTAAAATAGTGCCACCCTTAGTCAGAATACCTGAAAAATCATGGGAAGTGAGCATTCTAAAATCGCCATAAATAAGGCCTTTATAGCCATTCTTAAAACCGTAAAACTCAACTTCCTCACCACTGTGCGCAATACACTTTACAACGCCGCGCATTGCTGCATTCAAAGCCTGACAGTCGCCACCGCTTGTCAACATACCGATTCTCATCATGTGAATAGGCCTCCTTTGAATAATTGCTAAATTGCTATTTGTAATCGCACATATCAATGACAATTATACAAAAAAATGTAGTTAATGCCAAGTAATACGCGCGCCAGCTCCCATGCTATTTTCTAGTACTTTCTTCATCATCACGCTCATAAAATGTCACCGCAGAACCCGGAATCTTTTTACTCTCATAAGCGCAATTATCAGCTCTTTTGTATAACTCACCAAAAGAATACGAGTCAGTCGGGTAATAGATGGCAGCACCAACACTGATATCTATCTGTCTTCCCTGAAGTTTCTCAATGTCCATGTCATGTATGCTGTCTATTAGACGCTTCATGATAAGTTCACCGTCTTCTTTGCTGAAAACGCCAGGCATGTAGGCTGCGTACTCATCACCGCCAAGCCTCATCACTATGTCTTTTTCCCTGAACAGCCGCTTCATCCTCTCAGCTATCCCAACAAGTACTTCATCTCCAACATCGTGGCCAAAATTATCATTTACAAGCTTGAATTTATCTACATCAAACAAGAAGAACATTCCGCCGACATTTTTCTGTAAAAGGTCACGGATCTTGCTTTCTCCACTTCCTCTGTTATTGATCCCGGTGAGCTGATCGGTTTCAGCAAGATACTGGTACTTATCTCTTACGCGCTTTTCTTCATCGATTGCCTCAGCTGCGAATACTACGCTGGTGACATTCTCATCCTGATCTCTTTCCGCCACAAAGAATCTGGCACGATTCCAGACGTGATCGTAGTTCAGGAACTCTAAAGTAAGGGTCTGTTTGCCTGTCAGTCTATCATTCAATGAAGATAAATCCATGAACTCCCTCATCATCTCATATGATCTGTCTGCTACAAATTTACCCGTAACTTCCGCAATAGTTTCACGTGCGTGATGGCGTCCTTCCTCAAAAGTACTTGCAATGCTATAGTCCCTGCAAAAGATTATTTCAAGTTCGTCCTTATCCAGATCAATTCTTACAATTGTCTCGTAAATGTTCGCAACAGCATTAAGGTCTCTTGCGTTAATAAAGGATTCATAATCTTTATGATACTTCCTTTGATTCAGGGCAAAAGAGATAACAAGTGCCAAAAACAGCACCGCTCCAAGTAATGATGCTGTCTTTTTCAGTTCATCCATCTCAGCATTGGCGTCAGTTATAGTAAGGACATTGAGATTATACAGTAAATGCCTCTGAGATATGATAAAGTCGTCATCGTTCCACCCATCACTCCTAAGCTGATATGTACTCTTTCCGCGATTATTTCTCCACGCATTGTAAATATCCCGTTGAAACTGGTCTTCTGACGCCGCGTAATCAACTCCCATTTCATCATCTCTGGAATTACAGATAACGACACCTGAATCGTCCATTATTAGGACCGTACGCGTCTCATCTTTCCCAATAAGCTTTGTTGTCATATCCTTAAAGGTAGCGTAATCAATAGCATAAGCAATAACGCTCTCCCCATCGTCCAGGAGCTTACTTACTGTAACCACGTAATCCTGAGTCCTAAGGTTATAATATGGGCCAACAAATACATATCGACCTGCATTTTTGACTGCCTCGGTATACCATAAACGCCCGGTTGCATCGTAAGAACTATCCGGGTTCCAATTAACGCCATCCAAAAATCTTCCATTAAATACTCCAAAGACACCTCTTGATCCTGTTTTTGTGGTTATTCCAAGGTTTTCAGATTCATATACAAGGTAATCCCTGATTTCTTCCTCTGAGGCTCCTTTAGCCATCATGTATTCCGCTGAAGCTGCGCAGGACTTAAGGGTATTATCGATATTACCCAGATATGTCAAAAAAGAGTCCGCTATATAACTGGTGGTTTTAGCACCTCTATACTCAATATTCTTCAGATATAGGTTTTCATAATTTGAATAAACCCAAAAGAAAGCCACTAGTATTACTACCGGCCAAAAGAAAAATGGGATTATTCTTATTATCTTTTTCCTGTTTAGCATAGACCCCCTTTTATAAAACACACTTTTACACATACATTTTATAATGTTTTTACGCATACTTCTATAACAAAACACTAATAAAAATCGAAACAAAATATAAACCAATCCATTGACGCTAGTTTGCTAAAAAAGTATAATAAAAACCGCTGCAGATATTATGCAGCGGTCATATACGGAGTTGTACCCAAGTGGTTGAAGGGTCCGGATTCGAAATCCGGTAGGTCGGCTCGTCCGGCGCAGGGGTTCAAATCCCCTCAACTCCGCTTATATATTCAGTTCTTTTGGTGACTGTAATTCTTAGATACTATTTAGAGAGATCACCATCTCAGCAGCTTCAAGCATTGTCGTTCTCGAATTCATCGCACATTTCTGCAAATACTTATGTGCCTCAGGCTCAGTCATATGATGTCTTTCCATCAGTAGCTCTTTTGCCTTAGAGATAGTCTTTTTATCAGCTTCACTTTTATTCAGCCTCTTTTGCTTTGCTTTTTTACGGGAAAGAGTTACTCCTTCAAGCATCATATTTATCGTAGAATAGAGATCTGCCTTGGAGAAAGGAGATGGCAAAAACATGAGTTTTTCTCCAAAATTGTCAAAGGGCGCTTTATCAGCGGAGGCAACCATGAGCATCTGAAAATACCCGGGAAGGTCCTCTGCGAGGTCTGAATAGAGCATGTCGCTTAAGCGGTAGCCACATACTATGACTCCGCTTCCCAGATCCTCCATGGCTGAAAGCGCCTTTACACCAGTGGTGCAGGCAATGACATTGTCATATCCGCCACGCAGCAATATGCTTTTTATGTTCTGAGCATCCTCAGGCTTTGCAAAAGCTACGATAATATTCACCCAAACTGCCTCGATCAGAAATTATTGAGATACTTATCAATTTCCCATTTTGTTACACAGGTTCTGAATTCCTTCCACTCTGCCTTCTTGGCTGTGAGCACCTTGTTGTAGATCTCATCTCCAAGAACTCCTTTTACAAAAGAGTCTGACTGATAAGCATAAATTGCTTCTCCAAGTGTCAGAGGGAGGACATCGAGCTCTTTTTCTGCTCCGCCATTTCTTGTGGAAACAGCTTCAGGTGGTGTCATTTTCTTTTCAATACCATCAAGACCTGCTGCCAGCAAAAGAGCTATGGCAAGATATGGGTTACAGGTTGCGTCGGGATTTCTTACTTCAACCTGAGGATTTAGGTCAAGATCACTTGATATGCGTATAAGTGCGCTTCTGTTTGCCGAATTTGAAGACCAGGATATATCAACAGGCGCATCATACCCGGGCACTAATCTCTTATAGGAATTTACAATAGGGTTAGTTATGAGAGTCATTCCCTTTACATGATAGAGAATACCTGCAACAAACTGTTTTGCAGTCTCGGATAAGGCTCCGCTTTCATCTGCAAAGATGTTCTTTCCATCTTTATCCTCTGCAATAAAGCTCATGTGCATTCCGGAGCCACTTATGCCTTCCACAGGCTTTGGCATAAATGTGGCATAGAGGCCATGTTTTTTGGCAATAGTCTTAACCGCCATTCTGAAAGTCATGACCATATCAGCCGCCCTTACAGCTTCTTCTCCGCCAAACTGGATCTCATGCTGAGCAGGAGCAATCTCGTGATGTGAAGATGAAATATTAAAGCCCATCTCTTCAAGGTTAAGGATGATCTCTCTTCTGACATTCTCGCCCTGGTCGAGAGGCGCAACATCAAAATATCCGGCCCTTTCCTTGGTACCTGTAGTAGGCTGGCCGTTGTCGTCGTAATCAAATAAAAAGAACTCCGGAAGCGGATTTACCTTTATGTTAAGTCCCATTCCATTAGCCTTTTCAACTACCTGTTTTAAAACGTGTCTGGGATCACCTGAAAAAGGCTTATTATCTGCAGTGTAGACGTTGCAGAACATACGGGCCACCTTTCCTGCCTGTGGTCTCCAAGGATATATCTCAAAGCTATCAAGATCAGGATAAAGATACATATCGCTCTCTTCATTTCTGACAAATCCCTCAACAGAAATTCCGTCAAAGGCATACTTGTTATCAAGAGCCTTTTCAAGTCCGCTTGAAGGAATCGCTATATTCTTGGGAACTCCGAAAAGATCGCAGAACTGAAGCCTTATAAAAGCTACATCCTCTTCATCAACAATACGTATGATATCCTCTCTGGTATACTTGCTCATTTTTCCCTCCTAACAAAAATGGCGCACAAAACAAACGATTACTCAGATCATTGTTTTGGCGCCCTTGCCACTATGGTTATTATCTTATTTTCTTTTTCAGGCAGTGTCAACGAATATTTTAGAAACTATACTTCAAAACAAGTTCGCTTATCACTCTGTAGGTTCCTCTTGGAACCGAAAACTCTGTTCCATCTTCCATAACAAGTGAAGCCTTGGTTATTCTCAGGACTTTTTTAAGGTTTATCATTACGTTTTTACCCAAAAGATAAAAATACGGAACATCGCCAAGGTCATCCACAAGCATTTGCATTGTGCTCCTTACAAGATAGCTCTTTTTCTCAGTCAGGATTCTCTTGTAGTGGTCCTCCGACTGAATGTAAAGGATCTCATCCACAGGAACTCTACTTACTTCGCCGCTATCCCTCACTGTAAGGAACTTCACTTCCTCTTCCACACAAACCCTGTCCATTGCTGAAAAGAACTCCTCCTCAAGGATAGGTTTTTCCAGATAATGCACAGCGCGGATCCTGAACGCCTCTTTGTAGAAGGCATTGGAAGTAGTCATAAATATGATATGACCGCTATTGTCACGTTTTCTTATGGTATCAGCAATTTCTATGCCATTCATCTTGTCGATATATATATCCAAAAGATATATGTCATAGCTCTCTTTTTCCATTGCCCCCAAAAGCTCTATGGATGAGTTAAAAATATCAAGCTTAAATTCCAGCCCTGGCTTTGATCTTTTGTATTTTTCCAAAAGTCCTGCTGCCTCAGCAGCAGAGCTTTTTTCATCATCACATATTGCGACTTTGTACATTGCATCCCCCAATTATACTCTTTTACTTTTTATCATACATCGTACTCAGCAGATTCAACTACTTTTCCTGACTCCTGCTCTACCTTGCTAAAGATAACCTTCTTTGCCGCCTCATCATACTCTTTTTTGTATATATATCTGATTCCTTCTTCCACAACCTCACGGTCACCATACCACATAGGGCATTTTCCGACCAAAGGATCTGTACTCTGAGCTTCAAGCATGGCATTGGCAGCCTTCTCAGATATATTGTAGGCATCATCATAAGTGTACTCAAAGTCGGCATAATCGCCAATCTCTGCATTTTCTCTGCCGATGCTCTCAACATACTCTTCAGCGTAACCTCGCTCCATCTTTTCAAGCTCGCTCATATCATCTTCTTCAATTGATATGCATCTTGCCCACAGATCCTCAGGGAACATCTTCTTGATAGAAGGAACAAAATCGCTTCCGTCTTCAGCCTCTTCATAACTCACGATAGTGTATTCCTTGGAGTCATTCAAGACAAACGTGATAACTGTCGGAATAGCTCCGCTTCCTGCGCATTTAACAAAGTTTCCGTTCTGGAACTCATACTCGCCATACATAGCAAGAACGTAGGCTTTAACCTGAGGCCCCTCTTCTTCACTGCTCATAAGGATATGGCCTTCTGCAGCAAGCTCGCCTTCGTAATAAACACCAGCATTGGACTTAAATATTGCTGATGAAATAGCATCATCGAGAGCTGTTGGATTATCAAGGTCAACTTTGTTATAAGAAAGAGCTGAAAGCGCCTTTAATTCAAAGTCGTCGTATACACCATCGCTACCCATAGACGGCACCACGGTTGCAATAAATGTAGGCATGTTATCGTAGCTGATATCATCGTTTCCTGAAACTTTAATACCAGGAGTAACCTTCACCATCAGGTCATTACCTGAGTTTAAATAGTAGCTGATGTGATCACCAAGACAGATGTTTGTAACATTTCCCGGATTCTCAATACTGTAGAGCTTATCTCCGTCATAGTTAAAAGAGATAGTGCTGTCATCTGACTCTACAGAAAGCATTTCAAGAAGCTTATTCTGAACAAGAACAGGATCAACAACATAAATAATCTCAGCACCTGCTGAATCAATTGTAAAGAGATACGGAATCTCTGCATACACGCCATTTTCTGAAACAGCTTCGCCCACAAGCCACATTGTATTTTCATCAAAATCAGCATTTACCGCGGGACATCTTCCATGTCTTACTTCAGGGAAAACTGTTTTAGTCTTACCAGATCCTGTAACGATCACTGTTCCATAGTCGTTATAGTCCTTATTGCCCTCTCCGACACTGAGAAGATCCCACACGCTTACTTCCATGCTAAGGTCCCCGTAAACTCTCTGGAATCTGCTGTCACCAGGCAGATCTTCTATTGCCTCATCGTCAAGGATCTGGGCCATTTCACCAAAATCCTCATCTGAAATATGATCTACAGCCCATCCAAAATCCAGGGTTCCGGTAAGCTCAATAGAAGCCTTTTCACTTTCTGCAGTTTCCTGGACACTCTCCTCCTGTGAAGCAGCGTCAGTTGCACCATCTGTGTTTTCCTGCTTGCCGCAGCCAACAGCCAAAGATGATACTAAAGCTAAACTTGTAAATAATGCCAAAAATTTCTTTTTCATAATTCCCCTCTTTTCATAAACAATTAGACATCATTTCCACATGTCAGACAAAAAGTACATCATTGCTGCCCATGTATAAACTGAATAAAAATGTCCGTTATCATCAACTCCGTCTTTTAAGAGTTTACGCGCTTTTTCTTTTGTGACAAAAACAAATCCGTCAAAACATTCCTGTCCCAATGCTCCGTCCTGAGTCATTTTAGATAAGTCGGGGTCACGCAAAACTACTGAAACGAGACCATTACTTTCATCTGTCATTCCGGGAGTACTAAAGACAAGGGGGTTTACAACTGACATTTTGTCTATGTCACCCCTGACTGTTATTCCTGTCTCTTCAAATATCTCTCTTTTAGCTGTTTCAAGAAGCGGATTCTCTTTTGCCTTATCTTCAGGATCAACCAGTCCTGCCGGCACTCCTAAAAGAAATCTTCCGGTCGGATACCTGTATTCATATGATAAAAGTAGCTCCGGCTCTTTTCCCTCTTTCTCAATTATTACAAAGCAGCTTACCGCATCAGGGATCATTATTTTAAATTCTTCCTCAGTCATGGAAGCTGCAAGCTCTTCAAGAGGTCTTCTGGAAGCATCAAAATAATGTCTTCCCTCTTCATAATGAAGGTCGTACAGTCTCAAAAACTTTTTGTCCAGTACTGTTTCTACCTGGTCTTTTTTAATGTTATATCCACTCATGGCAATTCTCTCTTTGATTTATTTTACATAATAATGGCGGGCAATCCACTTGGAAAGGCCTTCAAGGCCCGGGTAAACAATACGCTCACTCATATTGAGCTGATCAAGCATATCTCTGACACGCCATCTGAGTTTTTTATCAATAATATATTTGACAGTATCTTCTGTGTTGTCCGAAAGGAACTTCTCAATATCTGTGATTCCTGTTGGTACTACAGCGAAGAATGAATGCTGGTTTATGATCCTCTGATTAAGTGATGGGGGCTCGATTATTACCATTGAGGAATCGCCCATATCAGTATCATACTGTTTTAAGCTGTTTCCCGTCAGTTCTTTTAACATGTCCACAGTAAAAATGGTTGAATGCTTCCTGTTTACCGCGTACTTGTAAGGTTCAGGAAGGTGATCAACAAGCTCTGACATATTGATCCTCCAGACCATGCAGTCATGCTTGTCCATTTCCTCAAGGTTTTCCTCTGTAGTTGCAAAGTTAAGTCCAACAAGGGCTGACTGAGTCCAGTCAAGAAGCCTTGTAGGAAGGCCGTAGTGCTGCCCGAGGATCATCTGTCTCCAGACGGAATGGCCTATTGAAGGCTCATCATTTATGGCATATTTGGCAAAGTTTTCAAGTATTGCAGGCTCAAGCTGCTTTTGAAGGCCCTTACAGTTTCTGCTAAGACTCGTGTACATCTTGAAGGATGAGTCCGACATTCCACGATATACGTATGGACTTCTGTTCCTGTCAAGATCCGGCCTGTACTCCTGCTCTGTCAAAAGAGGCAACAGCTCTTCCAATGTATCTATATGTATCTCTTTTATCATCACATGTCCCTTTCAGTAATATCTCCAGTCAGAATAAGTATATCATAAAATGAAAAAACCCCACAGCATACGCTGTGGGGCATTACTTACTAAAGCAAAATTATTTAACTGTAACCTTTGTGATGTGTGGGTTAGCACCTTCGTACCAGTAAAGGAATCCTTCAACATCAACTACTGTGCCTGCTTCAAGACCACTTACAAGGTTGTAGAACTCTTCGTCGCTACCATTTAAGTAGTACTCAAGGCAGAAATCATAGCTTGCTCCATCCTTTGAAAGAGTAACATAGATGTCATCTCCAGGCTGCTCGTTCTTGAATGCAACAGACTCAACTGTCATATCCTTGAAAGATACAAGCTGGTTCTGAAGGTCAATGAGCTCATCCTTGCCAAGAAGATCTGTAGCATCCTTAACTTCTGCTACAAAGTTGCCTTCCTCGATCTCGTATGTTGCGTCAACGATCTCTACTTCACCAGACCACTCAGACTTAACACCAGTAACCTTGATCTTTGTTCCAGGTGTAAGCTTGTTGTAATCATCCTCTGAGCAAGCCATCTCGTAGATAAAGTAAGCGCCGTCCTGATCCTGTGTGTAGAATGTTGCCTTGTCTTCCCACCATGACTGCTTAGCCTGTACATAAGTCTCAACTACAACCTCTGTCTCAAGCTCTGCTGCTGCGAACTCAGCGTATGTCATAACGCCTTCTGACTTAGCATCATCTGCTACTGCCTCTGCTGCCTCTGATACTGCTTCTGCAGCTGCCTCTGATGCAGCTTCTGTTGCTGTCTCAACTGCCTCTGATACAGCCTCTGTTGCTGTCTCTGCAGTCTCTGTAGCTGCCTTGCTTCCACATCCTACGAATGAAAGAGCAAGACCCATTGTTAAAACTACTGCCAATGTCTTTTTCATAATATCCCTCCATATAAAAAAGTTATGAGACATCTACTATTGATGTCTAACAATACCAAACAAGGAAATTATACTAAATAATAAATAAAATACAAACACTTATTTGGTTTTATTCTTTAATTTATCTTTTAAGGCAAAAGTTCCTATAAGAATCCAGGCAATTACAAGGAGACTTAAAAACGCCACAGATTCAAAAGGAAGTGGCCCAAGATCCTTTTTCTGGCCGCTATTTGCAGCGCCTGTTCTTCCCTGATCAAGATGATAAAGAGATTTCACTTCCTCATAGAGGTCATCAATAAATTTATCATCGACTGTTTTCTTTCTTCGAACCGCTTTGGTAACATTTTCTATAAGCTGTCCTGCCGCGTCTCTTACAGATGTGGAGCCATTAAACACCGGTGTGACAAAAGTGTTCTCAGTGTTGTTCATAAGGAGCTTCGCAGCATCTATTTTTACCTGATAATGCTCATTGTCATCAGTCCCGGCCTTGGCAATATAGTCCTGATATTCAGGTGCATTCTGGGCCTTTAATGTAACAGGCACATAGCCTTCTGTCTCTGAATAAGCGATCTGCACGTCATTAGTCAAAAGATATTGCGCAAAAAGCCACGAAGCAAGGACTTCCTGTGAATCTGCCTTATTAAAGACGCACACTGATGGTCCCTGGGAGATCATCTTGGGGTTTGACGGATCATACTGCGGAATGGTCATGACTTTTGTCTCAAAATCCACAAGCTTGTCTTCTGCAATATCAACAAGTGGAGCATCGCTTCCCATCCAGGTTGCACCTGCTGTTGAGTCAATAGCAAATATGCACTGTCCTGCATTTAAGAAGTTCGCAGGATATCCCGAAATCTTAAATGTGGAAAAAGCGCCGTTCTTTGTGTGCTCTGCTACAGTTCTAAGGATTTCTCTTGTGCTGTCATTAAAAAGTAAAATGCTCCCATCAGCATCTGAATAATCTGCTCCAAGCTGCTTAAGGCTCTGGATCATCATGTTGTCTGTTGACTTATAGATAAATGGGATCATTACCTGCTGCCCGTTTATCTTAAAGGTCCCATCAGCATTTTTTTCCATGGCCTTTTCTGAAACTTCCCACACAAAATCCCAGGTAAGTGCCTCAGGAAGCTCATATCCAAGAGCTTCAACATAAGTCTTGTTCACATAACAGGCCTCAGTAGATCTCATGTAGGGAATTGCATAGTGCTGATCCCCGATCATGCACTCATCCAAAAACTCAGGCACGATCTCATCAGCTCTCACCGAGTCAAACTTAACTTCACTTCCGCCAAGTCCATATCTCTCATCTGCAAATAAGCCATCAAGCGGCACCACCGTATTACTTCCGGTCATATATGTTGCAATATGATCAGGATATGTGATGCAGACATTCGGTGTTGTATTAGTAGATATATTAGTTATTACGTCATTGTAGATCTTTCCGTAATCCGTATATAATCTCATATTTACGGTGATGTTGGGATATATCTTTTCAAAGTCAGTAATTGCTTTGTTGTAGATTTCAGTCTGAGTCTTATTGGTATCATTCTTCGCCCAGAATGTAATCTCTATGTTTTTCGACTCGTCAAAGGTCTCAGGAATTTCAAACTCATTTCCACCTTTTGAACCATGGCATCCCGTTAACAACAGCGTAGCAAATATAGTAAAAATAATCGGTTTCACATTCATAGTAACGTCATCCTTTAGTCCCCCCTCGGGCAACTCCTTCCATGATCTTATCTCTGAAAACGAGGAACAGGACAACGAGCGGCACAGATATTACAACTACTGCGGCCATCATTGCCGGCACATTTTCTCGCCCAAATCCGTTTTCCCTGATCTCCTGAATTCCATTGGAAACCAGGAAGTAATTCTGATCATCAGTAATAAGCCTCGGCCATACATAAGAGTTCCAGCACTCAATGACCTTAAGGATAGTTATGGTAACTATCGTAGGCTTGGAAATCGGGATCATAACCCTGAAAAGATATCTGAAATCCGAGGTTCCGTCTACTTTTGCCGCCTTATAGAGGTTTTCAGGTATCTGCTCAAAATTCTCTTTTAAAAGATATATGTAGAACACTGAAGTAACTGACGGGAGTATAAGTCCCGAGAAGGTGTTCCTCATATTTAAATTTGTGATAGTAACGAAGTTTGTGATGATAACAAGTTCATTTGGAATCATCATAAGAGAGAGGAAAAGAGAAAACAAAAGGTCTTTTCCCTTAAAATCAAGCCTTGCAAAGGCAAATGCCGAAAGCACCACAACAACCAGCATCATGCCTGTGGTAACAACCGTGAAGACAATAGTATTAAAGAAATACTTTGCCAACGGAACTGCGGTAAAGGCTGTTACATAGTTCTCAACAGTGGGACTCAAAGCTATGAACTTTGGAACATATTCAGAATTGTATGAGCTGTAGCTTTTTATGGAAGTAAGTATCATCCAGTAAAAAGGAAACAGCACTATGATAGCCCAAATTGAAAGAAGGGCATAAATTATCACATTTCTGGTTTTATTTTTCATTGATAGTACACCGTCTTTCTACTAACCATGAGATTTATGGTTGTAATTGTAAATACTATGGCAAAAAGAATGAGCGCCGCAGCTGATGCATATGATGGATAGCCACCGCTGTTTCCATAGAGCATGTCATAAACATAACCAACTATTGTGTTCATTCCTGCAGCGTTAAGGTCTGTTCCAAAAAGAGCCACCTCATCGCTGTATGCCTTGAAGGCTCCGATAAAACCTGTTATTACCAGATAGAAAACCATAGGGGATATCATAGGAAGTGTAATCTTGTAGAATATTCTCCACTTTGGCGTGTCATCAACAACTGCTGCCTTGTAGTACATCTCATTTACTGATGCGAGAGCACTTGTAAGGATCAGTATCTTAAAGGGCATTACGATCCATATTGTGTAAAAGCACATAACAAACATCTTTGCTGCGTAAGGGCCATCAATAAAGTCAACAGAAGGGCCGCCAAAAAATTGTATCAGAATTGATATAAGCCCATCAGAATAAGCAGTCTTTTTAAAGAGGATCATAAATACCAGTCCTACAGCCAAGGTGTTTGTAACGTAGGGAAGGAAATAAACTGTCTGAAAGAAATCCCTCAAAACCTTTATCTGACTAAGTTCAAGGGATATTAAAAGAGCAATTCCGGTAGAAAGCGGAACCGTAATTATAACTATGATAAAAGTATTCTTCAGAGCCTGGATAAAAAACGGGTCGTGGAGTACATATGAATAGTTGTAGAGTCCTGTTCCCCAGAAGCTCTGCGATGCAAAATTATAGCCTTCTTCAAATGAATAGACCAATACATCAAATAAAGGGTAAACCATAAATATACCCAAAAACAAAATTGCAGGCAAAAGACAAAGCCATGCAGTCAGGTTTTTCTTCATAGCCTTATCCTCTCTTCTGAACTTCCATCAAAAATAAATACTTTGTTTGGTTTAAGTGAAAATCTGACTTTGCCGTTATCAATCTTAACTTCATCGTCAGATGATATAATTCCTCTTATCTTTTCACCGGTAAAATCAGGATGTGAAACGATAAGGCTTGTATCTCTGCCCATTATCTCGCGGTTTACATAGTCACAGGCAAAAGGTCCGTTCTCATCAAGGATAAATCCTTCAGGCCTTATGGCAACATAGACGTCACCATCTTTTACGCCCTTTGCATCAAGAACAGGGGCCTCTCCAATATAAACCCTGCCCTCTTTGACCTTTCCTTTGAAAACATTTATCTGAGGTGTTCCAAGAAAGCTTGCGACAAAAAGATTGTCAGGATCGTCGTAAATATCCTGAGGTTTTCCCATCTGCTGAAGAACGCCGGCCTTCATAACAACGATCATATCTGAAATACTCATGGCCTCTTCCTGGTCATGGGTTACAAATACAGTTGTAATACCGGTCTCAAGCTGGATCCTCTTAAGCTCTTCTCTTGTCTGAAGCCTAAGTCTTGCATCAAGGTTTGAAAGGGGCTCATCAAGCAAAAGAACCTGCGGCATCTTTACAAGGGCTCTCGCAATAGCAACTCTCTGCTGCTGACCACCTGACATCTCGTTTGGACGTCTGTCCATCAGTTCTTCTATCTGAACAAGCTTTGCTGCCTCTTTTACCTTGGCATCCATCTCTTCCTTAGTCAGCTTTTTATCGCCTCTGAAATTTTCAAGGGGGAATTTTATGTTCTCATAGACAGTAAGATGTGGATAAAGAGCATAGTTCTGGAATACAAGACCTACGCCCCTCTTTTCAGGAGCAAGCTCTGTAACATCCTTCTCACCAAAGAATATTTTTCCTTCTGAAGGTTTCTCAAGTCCACAAATAAGATTAAGGGCTGTACTTTTTCCACAGCCGGATGGCCCTAAAAGTCCGATCAGCTTGCCGTCAGGTATAGTAAAATTGAAGTCATTAACGGCAATCACATCATCCTTTATTTTTTTGTTCCTGTTAGGAAATCTCTTAGTTAAGTGTTCTAAAACTATTTTCATAAATCTCCTCCTCCGCTTACATCTGATGTCTTACAACTTTATACTCATCGTTGTCCTGATAATAAGGGCACTCTGAGCGATTCCCCGACATCATGCGGTAGTAGTCATCTTCATCCATATTTACCATGCATGTATAGCATTCCCAGTCTTCATCGTATACATAATTGGCACATGTATCACAGATCATACAAAATCCTCTCTCATAGGGTTAAAGATATCCAAAAGAACTCCCTTTTCAAGGCAGACACAGCCGTGCTCAACGCTGTTTGTCTTAAGCATTGTATCGCCGGCTTTAACAATTTTCTTTTCACCATCAATATTAAACTCAAATTTGCCGCTTACGACGTAAGTGATCTGAGTGTGTGGGTGATGATGAAGAGCTCCGATCGCGCCTTCTTCAAAAGTATTCTCAACGCACATAAGGTCTTTGCTGTAAGCAAGTACACGCCTTACCACACCATTTCCAAGGTCCTCTGCCTTTGCATCATCATGAAATACCCATCTTTCGTCTAGCATTAGTTTATCTCCTTTTTTAGAAATTCATTGCTTCTATATAATCACTGTCAAACTGATCCAGCTCTGCCAGCTGAATCACCTCAGAAATTTCAGTTATTCTTTTTATTTCCAAAAGAGCTTTCTCACCATCGCCCATAAGATCCTGCACCAGATATTTGATGCATCCCTTAAGAGAAGTGTTTCCCGCTGCTAAAGCTTTTGGCACCAATTCTTCAGGGAACATTTTGAGGTTCTTTATCCTGTCTATATCAATGTGGGAGCCAAAGCCTCCTGAAATATAGACACTGTCAGCATCTCTTCCGTCTAAGACATTGACTATACCGGAATAAATGGCAGCCTTGGCCAGCTGAACATTTCTGATATCGCCTTGAGTTATGGTAATATCTTTTTCCCCGGTAAGAGGGTAGCCGCTGTCAAAATATTGGTCGCACAAAAGCCCCGTGTCATCCATAAGTCCGGTCCTTAAGAGCTCCGATACTGTTTCAAGGACTCCTGTCCCGCAAAGACCTATAGGTTTATCATTACCTATTATATCCAATTCAGGAAAAAAATCTCCTATATTTATATGTTTTATTGCACCATTTATGGCAGGGACACCACATGAAATCCCTCCACCCTCAAATACAGGGCCTGCTGCAGTTGATGTGGCGTAAATCTTTGTACCGTCAAAATAAGCAATCTCGCCATTTGTTCCAAGGTCCACCATAAGGCTCTTTTTGTCCGGGTCTTCTGCCATATCAAGGGCATATATCCCGGCTACTATGTCTGCCCCTACAAAGGCTGATATTCCGGGGAAAAGAGTCACTTTATAGCCGGAAAGATCAGGGCTCAGCTCTTCTCCCGTAAAAATTTCAAGGTCAAGCGACTTGGGGCTATACGGGTATTTTCCAAGACCCAAAACGCTATAGCCTCTTAGAAGATGAAGCATTGTAGTGTTTCCTGCAATACAGATGGTGGTAACATCAGACTTTGCTTTCATCGAAAGCTCTTTTACCAGGCCGCATATATCCTGGGTCACAAGCCTTCTTAAGTCCTCGGCTGCTTCAGGATCGGATGCATTATCTATTCTGCTGATAACGTCCGCCCCGTACTTTCTCTGATGATTCACACAAGACGCAGTGCAGGCCACTTCGCCAGTCTGGTTTTTATGGTCAAATCCAACAAGAGCCGCAGCTATAGTTGTCGTGCCAAGGTCAATAGCGATACCATAGGCGTCATATCTTTTGTCTATATCACCGTCTACTATAGTGCTCTGAACATCTATCTGCTCAGCGTCAGAACATTTTCTTGTGCACTTATAACAATTTCCCTTGCAACCATGGGCTTTATAGATATTTAGTTTTTTCTCGGAAATAAGTGTATTTTTCATCCACATAATTGTATCAGCATCAGTTATTTTGAGCAAAAAGAAATAGTATTTTGTTATGTTTTGTGCGAAAATAGTAAATGTCTATAAAATTATCAGACAACTATTGTTTTTCGTATGAAAGGAGAAAGTTATGGGGCTTATTCAGGCTGCACTCGTTGCAGGTGGTAATGTTTTAGCAGATCAGTGGAGGGAGTATTTTTATTGTCCGTCTCTTACAAACGACGTACTCCTTACAAAAGGTGAAAAGAAAGAAGGAAAAGGTTCAAATAAAAAGGGCTCTGAGAATGTTATTTCCAACGGCTCTATCATCGCTGTTAATGAAGGACAGTGTGCTGTTTTGGTTGATCAGGGACAGATTACAGAAATCTGCGCAGAAGCAGGTGAATTCGTTTATGATACTTCAGCTGAACCTTCAGTTTTCTATGGCGACTTAGGCGAAAACATTGTAAACAGCTTTAAAGAATTTGCTAAACGTGTAGGTTTTGGCGGAAGTACTCCTAAAGATCAGAGAGTATATTTCTTTAATACAAAAGAGATCATCGGAAATAAGTATGGCACAGTTAATCCTGTTCCTTTCCGTGTTGTAGATACAAATATCGGACTTGACCTTGATGCAAGCATTAAGTGTCATGGTGAATACAGCTACAAGATTGTTGATCCCATCCTTTTCTATAAAAACATTTGCGGAAATGTGGAAGGTGAATACAGAAAAGACAAACTAGATTCTCAGCTTAAGAGCGAACTTCTTACAGCTCTTCAGCCTGCATTTGCAAAAATTTCCGCTATGGGAATCCGCTATAGTCAGCTTCCTGCTCACACAACAGAGATTGCTGATGCACTTAACGAAGTACTTTCTGATAAATGGACTAAGGTTTACGGAATAAAGATCTCAAGCTTTGGCGTAAGCTCAGTAGTAGCTTCTGAAGAAGATGAAAAGACAATCAAAGAGCTTCAGAGAGCAGGCGCATTAAGAAATCCTAATATGGCTGCTGCAACTATTGCCAGTGCTCAGGCTCAGGCTATGCAGGATGCTGCAAAGAACACAGCAACAGGTCCTATGATGGCATTTGCTGGTATGAACATGGCTGCACAGGCTGGCGGAATGAACGCAAGTCAGCTCTTTAACATGGGAGCTCAGGCTCAAAATGCCGCTCCAGCTCCAGCTGCTGCCCCTGCATCTGACGCATGGACATGCTCATGTGGCGCTACTTCAACTGGAAACTTCTGCTCTAACTGCGGAAAGCCAAGACCAGCACTTAACTGGACATGTTCCTGCGGAGCTGTTAACACAGGAAACTTCTGCTCCAACTGTGGAACTCCTAGACCAGCAAACTAATTCATTGATCCATTAGAGGGAAATATGGCTTTACAAGAATATGAATGCCCCGCCTGTGGCGGGGCAATGGAATTTAATCCACATACTCAGAAATTAAAATGTCCTTATTGCGATTCAGAATTTGATGTAAAAGACTATGTTGCCAATCACAATTCTGAAAGTAGCGGAACTCCATCTGATACACAGGATGAAATGTTCATCTACTCCTGCGGATCCTGTGGAGGCGAAATACTTGCAACAGAGTCTCTCGGATCACTGAAATGCCCGTTTTGCAGCAACAATGTCGTTGTAAAGGAAAAATTCACAGGAGAATTTAAGCCTGACTACATCATTCCTTTTAAACTCACAAAAGACGATGCTGTGAAAACTTACACTGAGTATGTAAAGAAAAAAAGGCTTGTTCCAAAGGTCTTTTTAGAAAAAAATCACATTGATGAGATAAAGGGTGTCTATGTTCCTTTCTGGCTTTTTGATGCAACAGAGGAATACTCCGGCTCTTTTGAAGGAACAAAGGTAAGGACCTGGTCAGATTCTAAGTATATGTACACTGAGACCAAGTACTACGACATCTCAAGATCAGGAAGCGAACAGTTCGAGAAAGTCCCTGTTGATGGCTCCAAAGAAATGCCGGATGACCTTATGGAATCTCTAGAACCATTTGATCACACGACAATGGTTCCTTTTAACATGGGCTATCTTGCAGGATTTCTTGCCAATAAATACAATGTAACATCTGACGAATGCAAAGATAGAGCATTGCAGAGGATGTCTGCTTCTGCTGCCGCAGATTTCAGGGCAACCATAAGCGGTTACAGTTCACTGCGCACTAAGCACGAGGACTGCAGCGCCAGCAGCTCATCAAGCAAATATGCTTTCTATCCGGTCTACATTCTAAACACAACCTGGAATGACAAAAACTTCCTGTTTGCCATGAACGGCCAGACCGGTAAATTTATAGGTAATCTCCCTATAAGCTTTACGCAGGCGCTCAAATATTACATTCCTATTGGATTTATCGCATCAATTATTTTTTACCTAATTTTGTATTCTACATTTTAAATTCAGAAAGATTGTTTAAGTATGAAAAAAATTAAGGGGTTTTTACTATTATCAATAACTCTTCTGATAATACCTTTATTTAGTATTACAGCATACGCTGACGGTGAACAGCTCTGGGACAGCTATGAAATTCCTTCCTCCAGGCAAAAAGAGCTTCTGCTTGATAAGGCAGATCTTTTAACTGATGATGAAGAAACTGATCTGCTTGAGCTGCTTGAATCTGTCAGCCAAAAGAGACAGTGCAACATTGTTGTTCTTACTGTAGATGACTACACAGGACCCATTCAGGACTACGCCGATGACTATTTCGACTACAATGGTTTTGGCGCTGATTACAATGACAGTGGTATTCTTTTTATGCTCTGCATGGGTACAAGAGAATGGGCTTTCAGCACTTCAGGTGAGGGCATATACGCATTTACTGATTATGGTCAGGAAGAGCTTATAGACAATATTCTTCCATATCTTTCAGATGGAGACTATTACAAGGCTTTCACCACATATGCAGAGATGTGCGATGATTATCTTGAAAGTTATGAAAATGGTTCCGCCATCGATATAGATAACGCATATCGCAGCAGAGGCAGTGGCATCAAACTGCTACTTATCAGCCTTCTATGCGGATTTGGATCAGCTCTTATCCCTATCTTTTTCATGGGTTCACAGCTCAAGACTGTCCACAGTAAGGCTAACGCCTCAGGTTATCAGTCACATCAGGGGCTTAACATGAGATCCCATGAGGACAGATATGTAACTACAAGAGTAACTCATACTCCTATTCCAAAAGATAATGATTCATCAAGAAGTCACGGCTCAGGTGGCTCATCAATACATACATCAAGTTCAGGCCATTCGCATGGTGGAAGCCACGGTCATTTCTAAGAAATAAATTTTTTATCTTTTCTTTATTATCTGTATACTGTTCAAGAATTATCTCTTGGAAGTATACTATAAGTGTGATAATAGGAGAAGTATACGTGAGCGTATTAACCAGAGTAAGAACTGCTTTCCTATCGCTACTGGGCATATCCTTAATTGTGCTCACAGTAGCGATTTTAGGAACATCAAAGTTTAATACTCCAAGCGAATTTGAACTTATCCAGCTGGATTCCGGCTGGACTATTTCTCGTGGCAGCGAATACCATTACATTGAGTCTTTAGTAAATTCTTACACGGGTCTTGCCAACAGAGGCGACAATATCGTAATCCGCACCAATCTCCCTGATTTAACTTCATATAATGACGTGCCAGTTGGCATCTGTTTCAGAAGTATTCTTTCTACTGTGGATGTTTATGTAGACAGTGCACTTGTATACTCATTTGGACATGACTATGTTGAGAAAGGCAAAATGGTTCCAAAGGTCTACAATTTTGTTCCTCTTCCCAAAAATAGCAGTGGAAAAACTCTTCTAATACGTTTTACAGCACAGGAAAACAATGCTTTTTCCGGTTTTTCTCCGGTGTACCTTGGCACTTATAATGACATTTCAAACCAGCTTCTAGAGCCAAAACGCCTCTCTGTTGTAGTTGGTATCTTCCTTATGATGTTCGGATTTATCCTACTGATCATTTCTCCATTCATGCTTTTATCTTCAAGCAAAGATACAAGCATCCTTTTCAGTGCCACAACTTCCCTTGCCATGGGAATATATATCTTTTGTTTCAATGACTTGTTCTGGATTGTTTCTGATAATCCGTCTCTTTATACCTTCCTGGAATATTTTTCTCTTTTCATGATTACGCCCAGTATTATCGGTTTTGTTCTCTTTAATGGAAAAGACCGAAATAAGAAAATTGTGACTTACGGATTTTTAGGAAGCCTTCTGTTCGTTCTCACGGTTACAATGATGCATGTGTTCAACATCGCTCATATCTGTAATTTTGTTATGTTATTCCATGTTACTGTCATTATTCAGGGTGTTTATATGGTAATAACCCTTAGTATGTCTTTGCGTAAGCGTCTCAAAGAAAAATCAGAGTTTCGTGGAGTTACCCTCTCCACTGTCTTCCTTGTAACAGGTCTTTTACTGTTTATGATCTGCGCACAGGTAGATATTGTATTCTTTAATCTGCTCAAGTACTCTGCCGAAGGCGAGCAATCAGCAACTATAAATTTTACAACAGTGGGTTCTCTGCTATTTATGATATGTCTTTTTCTGAATTACTTTTATCATCGAATTGAGTACCTGAGCGAATCAAATGTAAAAGAAAAATTGGAAGGAATAGCTTATACTGACGCTCTTACAGGCATTGCCAACAGGGCAAGGTGTGAGCTCACTTTAGCAAAACTCGACGGTGACTATACAATCATAAGTCTTGATCTTGATTATCTAAAATACACAAACGACAATTTCGGACACACTGAAGGTGACCACCTTCTCAAAGGCTTTGCCGGTATTTTGAAAGAGAGTTTCACAGAAGCCCTCCTTATCGGAAGAATGGGCGGAGATGAATTTATAGTTGTTTTACCATACATTGATGAAGAGCGCTGCGAGCGTGCCATCAAGTGTATGGTGGATTTAATGTGCTACAGAACAAGCAAAGAAGAACACATCAGATACTCCGCTTCCTGGGGCTATGCAACTAATAAAGAACTGGCATTTAAAGCAGGTGCTACCGCTCAGGATGTTTATCTTTTAGCGGACACAAAAATGTACTCAATGAAAAACCAACACCACAATCAGTCCCTTGGAAGGCTCTATGATGATCTTCTAAAGACTTTCTCGCAGAAGGGAGGTAGCTCAAATGAAGCATAAACAGCATTTGATTCCTCTTATATGCGCGTTTTCAGTCCTTATTGCAATCGAGATCGTATGCCATATTTTCTTTTCATTTTCTCCTAAATCTAAAATGGCACTTCTCGCAGATGGATGGGAAATTAGTATCAACGACACAAAATATGAAGATCAGAAGATTATTGAATTTTACAAACTGTTATCTGCTCCTTTGGAGCGAGGGGATAAGCTAACTTTCAAGACTACTCTTCCGGATTTAGGTTACCTTCCATTCCCGGGTATTATGTGGCGCAGCAAATACACAACAGTTGAATGTTATGTGGACGACCTTTTGGTCTATGAATATGCGGTTGATCTGTATAACTCAGTTTCTTTTATCGGTAAGCACTACAATTTCATCACACTTCCAAGAGAGTATCAGGGAAAAGAGCTGACTCTGAAGCTGACCGTATGTGAGCACAAAGCTGCGACAAATTATGAGGTTCCGCTATTTGGAAGTAATGAAGATTTAAAGGCAAAACTGATCCATGACAATATTGTTGTTATTGCAACAGGCGTATTCATGGCGGTTTTCGGCATAACATACCTGTTTATGTCACTTATTTTCTCTGCCGCTATTCCAAACAGCAGGGCCCAGATTCTGGAATCATTTCTATGTATGAATCTCGGCGCCTGGCTTTTGAGCTATTACAATCTGTTTTCACTTTTTTACAACACTCCATTGGAAACGCAGATTGAATTTTTCACGCTATATCTGATAGTTCCGTATTTTTACCTGATACAGCTTTCTATACAGAAAATAACGCGAAAGGCAATGTTCTATGCCATAGTTATCATAAGCTGCATTATTCCTGCCTTTCAGTATTTGCTGCACTACGCTTTCAACATTCATCTGCGCACAACAAGGCCGTTTTATTATGCCGATGCAATATTCGGTCTGGCTGTAACTTTGTGGTTTCTCAATAAAAACCTCAAAAAGCGTGATATTTCCAAATCAGGAATGATACAGATGAATGGTATTACAGGTTTTGCGATTACTCTTTTCATCCATTTCCTGTCGTACCTGGGCGAGCTCTACAACATCAGAAGCTTGCATGTGCTTAATCGCACCATCATATGCTTTGGTTACCTTATCCTGGTAGTTTCTATGCTGGCAAATTACCTGGTATTTATCACCTGGAACTATGCCCAGCGTCAGGAACATGACTCTTTGTCACACCTTGCCTATGCCGATGGTCTGACCAATCTTCCTAACAGAGCCAAGGCGGATAAAGAGCTTGAAGAATTGAAAAATGAGACCAACGACTACTGCATCATCAGTATTGATCTTAATGGTCTAAAACTTGTAAACGATAAATTCGGTCATCCAACCGGTGACAAATACATCAAAGATTTTGCAAAGGTCATTTCTACTACTTTTGGCGAAAATGACTTCTGTGCCAGAATTGGCGGCGATGAATTTATTGCTATTATTAAGAACTCTTCTACTAAGGATATTCCTTCTATGATTGACAGAATGATCAGTGCTCTGAACGTTATGAATGCGCTCTATTCTGAATACAAGAGAAGTGTAGCGACAGGATTTGCATTTCTTCATGAGTTTGAGGAAAACAACCCTCACGAAGTATATCTTTTGGCTGATCAAAGAATGTATGAGAATAAGAAGATCATGCACGAGCAGCTTGGTATTCATGCAAGGCTGTAAATCAGGAGCAATAAAAACTGCGGAGGGTCATACCCCTTCGCAGTTAAAATTTGGTATAAAGCTTTCGCTTGCAGTCTCTCCAACCTGGATAAAGCCATTGTTAAGCCCCATGTTTTCTGCATACTTTATGAGGCTATGGTATTCACTTCCACTGACTTTCCTGTCTATCTCAGGATAATCCTGCAATTCCCCATTTGGCGTAAACTGATTCATAAGACTAATGTATATACTATCTCCATATTTTTCATAGAGATATTTGATTATCATCTTGGCCTGTATAACTTTGCCGGGCATCAAAAGATGCCTTACGATAACGCCCTTCTTCATCAGGTGCTGGCCTTGTTCATCGTCGCAAAACTGGCACTTTGGCTGCTGCCTTACCATCTCATGGATTGCTGCCTTGGCTGCCTCTACATAGCCTGGAGCCCTGCTGTACCTTATTGCATCTTCATTTTTGATGTACTTAAAATCCGGAAGGTAAATATCTATGAGACCTTCTAAGCTCTTTAAAGTCTCAACATTTATGTATGATGCTGTATTTAGCAAAAATGGGATTTTAAGTCTTTGGTCTTTGGCACATTCGATAGCTCTTTTCACTGTGGGGATGAACATATCAGCAGTTACAAGATTGATGTTGTTTGCACCTTTTTCCTGTAATTCAAAGAAGATATCCACAAGCCTTTGTGGAGAAATGTATTTTCCTACTTCTCCGCGACTGATCTTTTTGTTCTGGCAAAATACACAGCCCATATTGCAGCCTGAAAAGAAAACTGTCCCCGAACCGCTTGTGCCTGATATGCATGGTTCTTCCCACATATGAAGGGCGGCGCGGCTCACGTGAAGCGTAGCTTTTTCCCTGCAAAAGCCTTGAGTACTTGTTCTGTCTACCCGGCAGTTTCTGGGACAAAGTGTGCAGGAGGTATATTCTTTCATTTTTGATTCACCTATTATCCATTACAAAGAAACAACAGAGCAGTAGTCTTTCCAGATTTCATTGATATATGCCTTATCAAGATGCTCTCCGATTATAATAATGGCATTTCTGCTGCTGGTAACCGGCTCTATCTTTATCTCTTTTTGTGTTGCATTTATTTCAACCTGCGCAGAATCTGAGGTTTTAACAAAACCCTTTATTCGGATGACTTTTCCTGCTTTCACATCTGCAAGGAGTTTTTTTGCTGTCTCTTTTAAAAGTGTCTCGTCCATCTCAACATCAAAATAAAACAGTGGCTGGTATTGAGAATCATCTATTTGCATCTTTGCGTATGAGGAGCGGCGATATCCGGCATTTTCAATGGAGTCAAATTCATCCGGTGATAAACTATCAAAGGATTTTGAATAAATGTCTTTTAACTGAAATCTTGCACTACAGCCATACTCTTCCATTGTTTCATTTATAAAAGCATGTATCTGACCGACATCTGTGTTTTCATCCACCTTGCTGATAAGGAGCTTTCCGGCCCATGCTATTTCTGACATAAACAGGTACTTTGATGTATCTTCAAGAAGCAGTACTGATTCGGCGTCAACGATTGATATGACACTTCCAATCTCATACCATCTATCCAGAGGCTCATCATAGAGCACATCAAAAAACTCATCAGCATCATAAATCCCCGATGGCTCAATGATCACTCTGTCGTATCCGCTCATTCCCATGGAAATGAGTTTGGTCCTAAAACGCCTTCTGTGAGCTTCTTTTCCGTCGCCTCCAACAATCATCTCAAGGTTACAATTATCCCCTAAAAGATCCTGAAGAAGAACCATGTCAATGTTTACTGCACCATAATCATTCTCAATTATGCAGATTTTTTCGCCCTTTGACATAAGGTATTTTGCGTATTCTCTTATGAATGTTGTTTTACCCGATCCAAGAAATCCGGTTATCAGATCTATTTTTACCATAGCTTTATCCCGCTTATTCCGTACATACATCAGCAAAGGTGTATCTTACAACCTTCTCAATATCTTTTACCGCAACTTCCACCTGGTAGCCCACTTTTCCGGCTGAAAAGAATATTTCCTCATAGTTTGATGCGCTCTCGTGGATGACTGTAGGGAAAGACTTTTTCATACCTATAGGTGAGCATCCACCATGAACGTATCCTGTAAGTGGGAGCAGTTCTTTTTGAGGTATCATGGAAACTGACTTCTCTGATACTGCTTTCGCAGCTTTTTTAAGGTCAAGCTCCTCTTTTACCGGAATAACAAAAACATAGTACTGACCTGTTTTTCCCTGGGTTACAAGGGTTTTAAAAACCTTATCAGCGTCTTCTCCAAGGATTCCTGCTATTTCTTCTCCGCTAAGCCTTGCATCAGGCTCATACATGTGACTCTTGTAGGATATCTTTTTCCCGTCAAGAACTCTCATTACGTTTGTTTTATCATCTTTGGCCATTAAATATCATCTCCAATTTCTCTTTCGATAAGGGATATGGTTATTTCAATTGGTGCAGGTTCTATGCAGATTGCCACCAGCATCGATCATGAGCTCCAAATCTGCTTTCTTACTGTGTTCGAGACAGATCCTTACATTTGCCATATCACTGAAATCCACGAACTTTTCAGCTTTCTCTCTTGTATTGCCGCTGGCTGTTTTTCTGTCGATCAGCCTTTTGCGAAGCATCTGGGGTTCTGCTGTCATTGAAATAGTATAGTCCGCATACTCAGAAATGTCACGCCAGCCATCCTGATCCAAAAGCAGGTAATTGCCTTCAAGCAAGACAATATCAGCGTCTACGGCAATTGCATCCTCGACAGGATTGTGAAGCATTCTGTTGTACTCAGGCCACTTGCATACATCGTTTTCTTTTAATTCTATGATTTTGTTTTTTAGCGCTTCAAGATCAAAGGTTATTGGTGCTCCCTTTATGTCAACCATAGGAATTTCTTTTCCATCAACTATAGTTGTATGGGAAGTTAAATACTCCTGCCTTCTGTGAAATCCATCCATTCCCACTGCCTGTACCTTTTGGGTTGGGATGATTTCTTTTGCCATGTGTTCCAAAAAGCTCACAAGTGTGCTCTTCCCTGCCCCTGGAGGCGCAGCAAGCATCACAAGAATGCGTCTTTTTTCTGAATCATGTTTCTTAGCCATTTTCTCTAGAAGAGGCCTTACTATTTCTTCTATTGCCTCTTCGCTATAGGCCGCATCAACATCAATTCCATTTATATTTACATTATATTCCATGGTATTTCCTCATCTATTATAATTCTCAAAACAATTCTATATAATTATTATGTAAGAGACAAATTAAAGTAAAAATTCTCTTATTTTCAGTGTTCCATTAGCTTTATCATCCTGTGAAAAAGTCCCATAAACATTGAAACCTCAACGTTTATGGGACTTTTATTCTTTTTTAGTCGTTAATTATTGTTATGTTTTCCGAAATCCTCAATCAGCCCGGTAACCAGGTTCTGTAATTCATTCGCGTTCTTGCTGGTTATAACAGGCTTCCCTGTTCTCTTTTCAACAGCAGCTCTGGCTTCTCCAGCTGCTGCACCACCTTCTTTTGCCACAATGCGGTTATCTGCAAAAGTCTCTGGTTTCTTCTCCTTTGAGATTTCTGCTGTAGTCGCCTCTGCAAGCATATTAAGCACCAGCTCCAATGTGGACATATTATCTCTGAGATTTTCTTTCTTCAGACCTTTGAGGTTCTTATATTGCCTTGTTGTCATCCCAGACCAGGCTTTTGTTATCTCATCTGTCAGGATTGCGTATTCTACGCCTTTTTTGACGCCGCGTTTGTCCCACTCATCAATAAGCTCTTTTCGCACCTGAATTGCCTGCAGACGTTGATTGATCCATTCTCTTGAATAACCCTTTTTGGCATAGGTCTCAAGGGCGCGCTCTATTGTGAGCTCCGGATCTATTACTTCTTCCATCCTCTCACGCCCAACCTGAGCAAGCCATAATTTAAAAGGCTCAGCTTTTTTTGATGGGATGGACTGGATAATACGGAGCAGTTGCTCTGTATCGGCTACATCTGTTAATCTCTTTTTGCCATCTTGGGCAGTCATTTTCAAACCGTGACAATTTGTCACGGTTTGATTTCCTTCCTCTTTTAGTCTTTGCTTAAGCTTTCTCCAATAAGCAGTTGCATCGGCGCTTTCTGTCAAAGCCCCTACCACATCCACAACCGAAAAATACCATTCTTCCTCATCCTCAACCCACGCTGTCCTAATCGGCTGATTTTCAAATAACTGTATTTTATCATTCCCCATTATTCTTATTCCTCATTACTTGACATTTTGTTCGAATGAAACGCATTATATCATCTGGTATGTCAATTTTACCATCATGTTTAATTATATAATCCTCTCTTTCAAAATAGTATTCTGTTTTGGTTGACGGTTCATACCATACCCCTTGCATATCTGCATTACAATATGTCTTTAAATATACCGCCAAAAGCATTGCTCATGTCCATCCGCACCATCAAAGCCTTCACCCCCTCCAATGTCAGAGGATTTGCTTTGGTATCAAAATTTATTCTCCCGTATACCATTGGTATGAGTTGATGGTATCATATTCCAATGGTATAATCAACAAATAACACCGAAATCAAATACTGTTTTCGAAGGAGTTTTCAGAAAGTATGAGTATTTCACTGAATATAAACAGATTAAAAGAGTGCAGAGAAAAACTTGGGATCAGCAAGATGGAAGCAGCCAAAAGAATGCAGCTCTCTCAACCTGCTTATCTGAGGTACGAATCAGGCGCCAGAACACCTTCTATACAGACTTTAGAAGTAATTGCTCAGGTTTTGGATACTTCCAAAGAATACCTGATGAACCTTACCGATGATTCCAGTCCCATATCCTATACCATATCAAGAGCATCAGATCCGGAATTATTCGAAATCATCAAATTATGCCAAAATCCGGAAACCGGAACGAGAAAACGGTTAATTGCATACGCAAACAAAATAGCAGGAATAAGCTAAAAGAACAGACCTTGGAAAGGAGCCGCGCTAGTCCTTTTCAAGGTCTGTTACTTATGTTCTATTTAATTCTTTTAGGGATAAAACAGTTTACCTCTTGGAGGATAATCTGCTTTGCCCTATAACACATATGTCACTCAAGTTCTATGGTGTCAAGTGTACTTCTCATAACAACCCCGCATGGTTAAGCACATTTTATCACAAGCCATACCATTGTGTACCTCTAACACACCCCTTTTTCGGATATTTACAAGCATATTACAAGCACGACTATTTTTTATTGTAAATATTCCCGTTTTTCATAGTCCTTAAAGCTATAACTCTTGGCTTCATCTTTAAGTAATGAATATGTCACACGATACTGAATCTTTATCTGTCGATACGGGTATGCATCAGGGTCTATTATCACAGAACCAGCAGGCTTATCTGTTATCTTAAAAATATACTTCGCCGTATTCTTGATTATTCTATAATCCAAATCTCTTGCAATAAAGGGAAGTAATTCATCAACTGTCATTGGCTTTCCATCAAGCCTTTTGAAAAATCCCCAACGCTTGCATCCCTCTTCATTCCAATATAGCTTCGCCATATCGAAACGATCAGCCTCATTTATGTTTTCAATAGTATCAAATGGCAGAACAGCGCCTCGCATCTTATATTCCAACCATTTTCCGATATGAGCTTTCGGCTTTATAGAATCAAAATTAATGACTCTACTTGCCACCTTTAGCGCTCTACTATACATTTTGTTTTTCACATTTGTCGCCAGCGCATCAAATTCTTCCTTGTTTTCAGCGATAAACACGCTTGTAGCATCAATATCATCAAAGTCGGGCAACTCTTTCTTTATACACAAAGACATCCACGATGCCAATAACTTCATATTCTCCGTAGCTTCCATACTCATGACCCTCCCCTCTATATATAGCCGATTATTCGGCAATAATCAATTATACGGCTAAAATCTACGATTTTATTAAGGTAGGTGAGGGTTAATGATTACATTTGAACCCTTATGGGAGACTATGAAGAAAAAGAATATTAGCCAATACTCTTTGATTAAAGATTATGGCGTCAGCACAGGTACATTAGATGCGTTGCGCCAGAACCGAAGTATTACATTGAATACTCTCAATGATATTTATAATATCCTAAAGTGTAATGTAGAAGATGTAATTCGTTTTACCTCTGACGAATAGTTCTTCATACACTCTTGCAAAGATAGCCCTTTTTATCTTTTTCTGCTTGTGAAAAGGCGACAGTAAATCCTCAATCGGATTTACCATCGCCTCAATCAATCTTCTAATTTATGTTGCAACTAAACGCACAGTTCTTAATAAATTTTTCCATGTAAGAATAATCCGGTTTTCCATTTTTATCTGATGGCAGATATAACATCGTATCTTGAATCAATTCCTTACTAAAAGCCCGACCAAATACAGGATATCTATACTTTTCAAAATTCAGAAGTGAAATGATAAAAAGAGCAGTATATACATTAAACCATTTAGCTCTTACAACAATAATATGTGGTCCAGTTATAAAATCCACTGATTGATAAAACATTGTTGCAGTGGTATCACCTATGGTTATAGCTCCCGCCTTTTCTCTCCCAGCATAATCATCATTTTGAACATACATTGATATGCCATTGTTTTGATCAGTACGAGTAACATAAGCAATATAATCATCAGAATCAGAAACCACTAAGTCTGACGCATTATAAGATTTTCCATTATGAACATCATCTACAATGTCGCCTAACCTAAATAGCTTCCAATCAACTATTTTTAATCGCTTTTTCCCATAGGCATTAGCATAGTTCTGCTCAAAATCTTGCTGATTTATGTGATCTAAATACCAACATGCTTTGTCATATCCTTCATCTAAAAAGTAATCAGGAATATTTGAAACATCTCCATTTAGCTTACTCATGAATCTATTAATGTAAGCTGTATCTAATTTACCCTTCTTTATTGGAACCTTGATAACTGTAGCATTCATTAACTCAAGATTCCATTTTCTGGCATATGACCACATTTGTTTTTCATGCCTAAGGATAGTGCAAAAAAACATACCTACCGTTTCGGTCATAATAAAATCTTTAGGATATAACACGTTAACATCATCTGATGCCCAAAAAGGTTCTGGCTGATAAAACGCTTCTCCAACTGAGCCATTATATGTTAATGAAATAGTGTTTCCTTCATGAATAGCATTCTGACCAATTCTTCCAGTTATCCCATTTCTAAGTGCTGTTGCCCCAATAAAAACAGTGTCACCTTCTGTCTGATCAGCCTTAGTCAGACGCTTACCTTTCTTTATTTCAAACAATTCAGAAAGTGTTCTATCTTCCCATTTTGAGAAGTCTATCATGTTCTATACCTCCAACAAACCATTTTCGTCCATGTACTTAAACAACGAATACTTTTTAAGTACCTTTTCAAAATCTGCTTCGCTGAGCTTTGAATAATCTGTTTCAACATATGCCTCAGCTAATGCTTCATCAGAGGCTTTTATCTTTTTCTTTAACCAAACATGGTCATCTTGAATTGCAGTACCATCTATCTGGTCTATCCATTCTGCTTTAATCTCATTCCAACGTCCAGCATCTTTTCTTCCGTTATGCGGAATAACTTTAAATCCATCGTCTTTCCATCTCGCAAAGAATGACGCCTTATTAGAATCATGTGGAACATGCGCTTTAAATACCATAATGCATGTTGCTGTACCTACATGGCTATCAAAAAACAACTGTGTTGGCATAGTCATACAGGCTAACAAAGTATGATATTTTAATAGCTCTGACCTCAAAGCCGACCCACTACTCCCAGCACAAGACATAGGAACTATCGCAATTCCTATTCCGCCTACTTTTAGATAATGAAGCATGGATGCTATAAAATCTAATTCATCCTGTCCTTTCTGAATAGCGACCTCACGCATTCCACTCTTTGTAAAATCATCTTCAAGTTTAAGTATTTTTTTGTCATTGTCAGCAACTTCTGCTAACAGTTTATTTATCTCCTTTGAATGATCTTTATTATCATTTTTTTTCTTAATATCTTTTATCTTTTTGTTTAATCTCTTATTCTTATCCTTCAGTTCATTAATCTGTTTTATCACAGGATATTCTTGTAATGATGCATTGTCCTTTTTATCAAGTGAATACGGCGGATTAATCATTCCTATATCAATATCTCCATATTCCTTTATTGCCTCATGCAACGGCACCTTCCTGTCTTCTACATATGTTTGTCCGCTTTCATCTACTGGCGCATATGAATCTATCAGCAATGAAGAGCAATTAAACAGATTAGACTTTCCATCACCATGGAATCTCATATTAGCATATGAAAGCGCAAACATAGAAGCGTCACGTTCAACCCCAATAAGGCTATTCTTTTGAGCCTCGCTAATCCTTTCTTTTTTCTTTTCATCGCTTATATTTTCCGCTTGTATATTATTCTTGATTCGATTAAGAGACGAGATTAAGAACGCTCCTGTTCCACAGCATATATCCAATATCTTTGTTTTCTCATCAAATTTCCTGTCACTATAGTATTCCGCTATATCACAAAACAAATCAGTAACATGCTTAGGAGTTAGCACTATGCCCTTTTCTTTCGCATTTCCTTTTGTAAAGCGAAGAAATGTTGTATAAAACTCCCCCATTACATCTATCCCAGAATATTTGTCGATAACCTCTATTACATGCTCGTATAGCGAATAAATACAGCATGATAACACGGTATCTCCATCTTGAAAATACTTATCCTTACCTTTGGGAGCTTGAAGCAATTCATCTTTTGCAAGAAGACTCTCATAGAATTTTTTTAACGCATTCCTTTTTCCACGTGGAATACCATCTATATCCCATATTCCCTTGATATATCCAGGGTCAAACTCATTGTCACCTTCTCCATAAAGCGAATTTTTAAGCTGATTAACCGCATTTCTACCGATAATGTCTGTGAGCATTTTTTTAGCCTTGGTAGATTTCTTTTGGTCTATAGCATTTTTGGTATTCTTATACAAAGTAGAATCATGATTTGTAAGTCCAAGAATAATAGCAGAAACAAATCCTGCTTTTGAATTATCCTCGATTCCATTGGATCTTAAGAAATTAGCACAATCCAATGTGTATCTACGTAATTCACGTCGAACAGCTTCCTCAGTCTCAGCAAAGCGTCCCAAAATTATGTCGATATCCTTCTGATACTGTTTAATAGAAACCAACGAATTATCTAGATAACCATCTTCTACTAACTCTATCTCAGAAATATCTTCCCCTTTTGGCCAAACAAAGGATGTCACCCTTGCTTCCGCTTCTGTTTGACCAGATACACTTATTGCCATGACATCATAATAAGATTTCAAAAACGAAGCATACCATAAAGCCCCATCAATACCATACTTCTCTGTTTTATCCGCAGAACCATAACCGTTAACTTTATAATCATTCACATCAGGATATGCAGAATGATCGCTCACGTCACCTTTACATTCTATAACCACTATTATTTCGGAATCATCAAGTGTAACAACAAAATCTGGTGTACCTTTCGATTTCATAGTCTGTTTTTTAGAAGCTTTCTTGAATACTTTACTAAGCGAATCGTACGAAGTCCCCTTGTAACTATCTTCCTTAAACCATGTAACTCCATCAACAGTAATGTCTTGTGCTGTAGGATAATCTTCAATCGCTTTCAGATGGTCAGCTGTAAGCCCCTTTGTCTTCTCTTCACTTGCTTTTTTGCTCTTTGCCATTTAAGGATTCTCCTTCGATTCATAATCAGTTATTATTTTTGTTGCTTCTAGCAATGCTGTACGTCTAACAAATTCACTATATGATGCGTATGCCTCTAATCTAGCTGCCTGCTTTAACTTATTAAGTTCTTCTTCACTAACTCTAATACTCATGGAATACGTCTTGTTCATAAATAAAACCTCCAATAATAGTATAGCAAACGCGTGGAACATTTGCCATACAATTATCCACCGTGCTAAAGAGTTTCACGCATTCCATTTTTTTGTTTCATAGCTATATCAACTAGACCATATCAACATTTTATACTACCTTTTATACTATTATTATAGCCATAAGCTGTACAATAAAATCACCTCAAAGATGACCCTAGCACTCTAGCACTTTGTTTTACTATAATCTACCATTTGATAAATCCCCTTCTTCTCACGGTGAGATATTTGATGTTTTATTGGGGGTCTTAGGTGGCTTGCCCCAACGCAAGTGACTAACAAGCGGGTATACGATACTCACGAAGTGGGGGAGTCGTACCCATTGCTTGCTAAGAGCAAAAAATATCAATTTGCTATAAAAGGGAAAGCCAAACTTTCTTACTTTCCCTTCATTCTTTATAAGCCTATTCTTTATTCAGCCCCGCAGATATTTCTACAATTGTTTTCAGATTTTCAATAATATCTTCATCAACATTCTCTGGAAAAACTATTGAAAAATATGCTCAACCATTTATCTGCGCCTTTCATATCTTTTTTTGCTATTGCAGTAAACTCACCCGGGAGTTTTTCATTTTCCCATGAAGGATGTTCATCAAAACGCTCCAAAGTAAATCCGCTCCCGATGATAGAATTGATGATCTCGCTGATGGTGTACTTCCTGTAATGGCATTTAGGGATCTGCTTACGGATCTCCTTATCGTAAAATCTTGCGTGCGCCATCTCACCTTCAAAGATATCTGTTGAGAAATAACTCATGGTAGGCTGCTGTAACCCCAATATATCCGAGATTTTGGTAAAAGGATGAAAATCGCTGCATATCATCTTTCCACCCGGCTTTAAGAGTCCGTTCATAACAGTCATAAAAACATCTATATCGTGGAAATAATGAAGGATCCCACCTTCCATGAATACGACATCAAAGAA
>JAEEGH010003631.1_pt1 | contig 40316 bp, 32 predicted proteins | sample 9134181 | NCBI WGS metagenome assembly JAEEGH01 (sample SAMN16246544, study PRJNA631951) | gut metagenome | biome: gut microbiome; feature: rumen; material: DP-attached | host: Bos | place: Iran: Karaj | collected 2018-10 | reverse complement strand
CGGGAAAGCCTGCGGGCAGGCCGGTATCCACAAGTATCACCTCGCTGCCCGTGTCAATCAGATAGTTCTGCAGACTGCCGCGATAGCGCACGTTCTTGTCAAACTTCTCTTGTCCTTCCTCGCCTCCGAACACGAAGGGCTGAGTGTAGAATCCGTCTCTGCGGAATTTTACTGCTTTGATTTGCATATTTTTTGTTTTAGATTGAATTAATACTCTACAAATATAGGCATAAAATCCCAAAGCAATGCACTTTGCCTTGGGATTTTATGATTTATTAGAGTTTAAGCGGGCTGCCACTTGCAACGAACGGGCGAAACAATAGCGCCCTCTTTCTTCAACTCGGCAAAAGCCTTATCTACTTCTTTACGGTCAATACCTGTGATTTCCGCAATCTTGCCAGCGTTGACGGGAGCACCGAACTCACGCATGGCCTGTAATACCTTCTCCTTCATAATTTCAATTTGTTTTAAGTTTCCAATGACAGTGCAAAGATACGACTATTTTTCAACACAGCCCCAACCCAAACGAAACAAAAACCGACCAAAACGAAACAACTTAAAAAAATATTTTGTATATTTGCACAGAAAAATCTGTGCGAAGTTGCTCACGCTCGGAAAAATGAGCAAGCTCTTTACACTCGCTTAATCGCAACATTGCAGATAATATGTACAGTTTGAAGGAATTTTGGCAACTAAGAAACCTGCCCGAACCCGAAGGGGAGTGGGACGGAAACATTATTTGTCTGGTGACCAACGCAGAGTGGTCATTCGGCACGAACAAGACGCACGGTTTCCTGTCGTGCTACATCTATACGATTGTCACACGCGGCTGGCTTACCATATTATATAATAATAGAGAACTTACGCTGCACGAGGGCGACCTCTATACCTATTCGCCCGGTTTCGAGATAACCATCCTCTCGTCTTCCAACGACTACAGCGGCATCTGCCTGCTGGGCGACGAGCACTACACACTCAGTCTGCCCACGGTGCGCGATGCCATCCGAACGGCCTACTTCTCGGTGGTGGAACTTACCTCGCCCATTATGCCGTTGAAAACCGACGACTTTCGCCGTCTGCAGGAACTGATGCAGATGATGATTCACTATCAGCAGATGGGTCTTCCGCTTTCCAACGATAGCCTGCGCATGCTCTATAACCTCTTCCTCACCGACCTCTCCACCATCCAGCAGCACAGCATCCGCGAGCACCGCTTCCCCAAGCGCGTCGAAGAAATCTTCCTTGGCTTCCTCAGCCTGTTGCCCCAGCATTTCGAAGAGCACCACGACATCGGCTTCTACGCCTCCGAACTCTGCATCACCACTACCTACCTCTCGCGTGTTGTCCGCCAAGTGTCAGGTGGGCGCACCGTCATTGACTACATCAATCAGATGCTGCTGATGGAGGCCACTTTCCTCTTGCGCCAGACCTCGCTGAGCATCACTCAGATCTCCGACCAACTCCATTTCGCCGAAGTCACCACCTTCGCCCGCTTCTTCAACCGCATGAAGGGAATGACCCCGAGGGAGTTCAGGAAAGGGAAGTAAATCATCAGCTGTTTTTCTTGTAACTCTGCACGGCCCAGGTGGACATGAAGAGGGCGATGGCGGTGAGGGCGAGGATTTGGTGCCAGATGCTGTGTAGACTGCCGCCGCGAATGAAGACGGTGCGGATGGCCTCGATGAAATAGTGCATGGGGTTGACGTAGGTGGTGAGGTAGGCCAGTGCGGGCATGGAGCGGGTGGGGGTGAAGAGGCCGCTGAGCAGCATCAGCAGCACGACGAAGAACCACATGACGAAGATGGCCTGCTGCATGGTGTCGCTGTAGTTGGAGATGATAAGTCCGAACGACGAGAAGAACAGGGCCAGGAGCATGGCGAGCAGATAGATAAGAGCGACGGAGCCGGCGGGCGTGATGCCGTAGATAGCCCATGACAGTAGCAGGCAGACGGTGATGACGAAGATGGCGATAATCCAATAGGGAATGAGTTTGGCAAGAATAAAAGCCCACTTTGAGACGGGCGTGACGTTGATCTGCTCGATGGTGCCGGCTTCTTTCTCGCCGACGATATTGAGCGTGGGTAGGAAACCTGTCATCAGCATGATCACGATGGCGAAGAGGGCAGGAATCATGAAGAGCTTGTAGTTCTGCCCTTTGTTGTAAAGATATAGGGGTGAGAGACGAGAGGTGAGAGGTGAGAGATTACCTTTGAGCGATGAGATATTGCCACTGATCACTTGGCTCATATAGGCTGCGCCCATGCTTCCCTTGGTGCCGTTAACGGCATTGGCAGCTATGAGATATTGTTTGTCGCGAATTTCCAGAATGACATCGGCCTTGCCGTGCTCCACATCGCTCAGGGCCTGGTTGTATGTGGGCTGCTGAGCATTGAAGATGAAGTAGTTGCTGTGGGCTACCTGCTGGATGAGTCGCTGAGACTCTACTGTGTGGTCGATATCGACCACATCCACGCGGATGTTCTTCACCTCCATGTTCATCACCCACGGCATGACGCACATAATCATGATAGGGAACATGACGATGAGACGCGGCAGGAACGCATTGCGACGTATCTGCGTGAACTCCTTTTGTATGAGATATCTGAGTGTCATAAGCTATTCCAGTCTAACGTTAAACTTCTTCAGGGCGACAACGAGGAAGAATATTGTTATCGCAGCGAGGATAGCCACCTCTTTCTGCACATCGCCGATACCCACGCCCATAATCATCAGCTTGCGCATACAGACGATGAAGTATCGAGGAGGCATCACAGCGGCTACCCATTGCAGCAAGGTCGGCATCGACTCTATGGGAAATAGCATGCCGCTAAGCATCACGTTGGGCACGAGCAGCATCATGGCCGACATGAGCAGGGCCGCCAACTGCGTTTGTGCGATGTTGGAGATGAGCAGCCCCAGCGAGAGTGCCAACAATATATATAAGGTGCTGATAGCGACTATCCAGAAAAGTGAGCCGGCCAGGGGCACATCGAGCACGAATCGGGCCATGAGCAAGATAACAACCATGATGCCGAAGGCGAGCACCAGATAAGGTACCACCTTGGCAATGATGACCATCAGCGGGCGCACTGGCGACACGAGCAACAACTCCATCGTGCCGCGCTCTTTTTCGCGCACCACGGAGATGGAGGTCATCATGGCGCAGATGAGTATCAGAATCACGCCCATGATGGCAGGCACAAAGTTGTAGGCCGACTTCATCTGAGGATTATAGAGCATTCTTGCGTTGACGAGTCCGCCAGCGGTATTCATGAGTACCTGCTGCGCATAGTTCTTCCATTGCACCGCCATATTGGGGTCGGCACCATCGACGATCATTTGAATACCACTTTTTTTACTGGCAAAATCCTTTGCGAAAACTACTGCCATATCCGCCTTCTGACTGCGAATCGTCCTTTCAGCTTCTTGTGGCGTGGCGACGGTGCGTACGATGTCGAAATATTCAGAGGCGGCGAGTCGCTCCACGGCCGCCCGAGTCTGGTGGTCCATCTGCGAAGTTACCACCACCGTGCGCACATTCTTTACGTCGGTGGTGATGGCAAAGCCGAAGATGAACATCAACACCACGGGCATGCCGAAGAGGATGAGCATCGTGCGCTTGTCGCGCAGGATGTGCTTGGCCTCCTTGATGACGAAACTCCAGAACTGTTTCATTTGACAATTTACGATTTTACTATTTAGTCTGACGACCTTATTGCCTGTCGCGCCAACAGCGTAAACACCCCGTCGATGTCGGACTGGCTGTACTCCTTCTTTAGTTCGTCGGGCGTGCCGATGGCCTTGATTTTCCCGTCCACCATGATTGAGATTCGGTCGCAGTATTCGGCCTCGTCCATGTAATGTGTCGTCACAAAGACGGTGATGCCGCGACCGGCCGCGTCGTAGATGAGCTCCCAGAACTGGCGGCGTGTCTTGGGATCGACACCGCCCGTTGGTTCGTCGAGGAACACCACGCCCGGCTCATGGAAGATGCTCACCGAGAAGGCCAGTTTCTGCTTCCAGCCCAGCGGCAGCGAACCCACCAGGTCGTTCTTGTGCTCCGTAAACTTCAGCCGCTCCAACAACTCGTCGGTCTTGCGCGCTATCTCCTTGTCATTCATCCCGTAGATGCCAGCGAAGAGTCGGATATTCTCGGCCACGGTCATATCCTCATAGAGAGAGAACTTCTGCGACATGTAGCCGATGTGCCGCTTGATCTGCTCGTACTCTGTGCGGATGTCGTAACCGCAGACGCGCCCCGTGCCCGACGTCGGCTGGTGCAGTCCCGTCAGCATGTGCATCGCCGTAGTCTTGCCCGCGCCGTTGGCTCCGAGGAAGCCGAATATCTCGCCCTTCTTTACCGTAAACGATATGTCGTCAACAGCGTGGAAGTCGCCAAAGGCCTTCACCAAGTGCGAGACCTCGATAACGTTCTTCGATTGGACATTGTTAGATGCCACCTTATTAATGCCTGGGGGATTGAATATATCTTTAAAGAGGTTGAGGATGACCTCTGGCGTATCGGTGCCGCGTATCTTCCCCTGGTCCAGAAACGCCACACGCTCACAACAACGCACCTCGTCGAGATACGGCGTAGAGGCCACAATCGTAATGCCGCGCTCTTTCAGCGTGGCGATCATCTCCCAGAACTCCTTGCGGCTTACTGGGTCGACACCTGTCGTCGGCTCATCAAGAAAAAGCACACTTGGCGAGTGCACCAGCGCACAGCTTAGCGCCAGTTTCTGCTTCATACCGCCCGACAGTGCCCCTGCCTTGCGGTCCTTGAACCGCTCTATCTGCGAGTAGATGGTCTTGATGCTATCGTAACCCTCATCGACGGTCGTACCAAAGAGCGTGGCGAAGAACGTCAGGTTCTCCTCCACCGTCAGGTCCTGGTACAGCGAGAACTTGCCCGGCATGTAGCCCACTCGGCAGCGCACCTCCCGCATCTGCTTCACTACGTCGAACCCGTCCACCGTTGCCGTCCCCGTTTCAGGCAACAGCAGCGAACAGAGGATGCGGTACATCGACGTTTTGCCAGCGCCATCAGGGCCGATGAGTCCGAAAACCTCACCCTTCTGGACAGCGAACGACACATCGTCGAGTGCCTTTACCTTGCCGTAACTCTTGCTGACGTTATTAACCTCTATCGCATTCATAATTTCACCTCTCCGTACATACCTATCTTTACGAAGCCGTCGCTTTTGATGGCTACCTTCACGGCATAAACCAGGTCGGCGCGCTCATTGTCGGTGAGGATGGTCTTGGGCGTGAACTCGCTGCGGCTGCTAATCCACGAGATGGTGCCGTCGTACTCCTTGCGCTGGCCGTCGCCATAGTCGGCGAAAACCTTCACTTGTTGGCCGATTTTGATGTTCTGAAGCTGGGCGGAGGTGACGTAGGCACGCAGATACATCGCCTCGGTGTCGGCCATCTTGAAGAGGGGCTTGCCGACGATCACGAACTCGCCGCGCTCCACGTATTTCTCGAGCACGGTGCCCTTGGTGGGGGTGACGATGTGGCACTTGCGCAGTTGGTCGCGAAGCTGACTAACCTGCACATCCGTTGCCGCCATCTGCTTGTCGAGCGAACGGGTGCTGGTCGAGAGTGCCGACTGCTGGGCAGCGAGTTGCTTCTGCAGTACCTTCACCTGACTGCTGGCATCGTCGAGCATCTTCGAGGGGGCGGCGCCGTCGGCCACCAATTCGTGGAAACGCTGCTCCTCCTGCTGGGCCTTAGTCAGTTGCTGGCGCGTGGCGGCAATCTGCGCCTCCATGTCGGGTTTCTGACTCTGATAGACCTCCTTCGTGGCTCCAAGTTGCTGAATCTTTAGCCATACCTGTGTAGTATCGATGAGTCCCACTTCCTTGTTGGCTTCGATGTTGTCGCCTTCGTTGACGCTGAACGTCAGCAATGCGCCGCTCTGCTCTGCAAAAACAGTGGTCTCCGTAGCCTCGAATGTGCCGGTGGCATCGTACTCTTTCTCATTCCCTCCGCAAGCGGCCAACATCAGCGCCACGCTTGCCAATATCGTTATCTTCTTCATGCTTCGTTAATTATTGGTCGTAAACTTATTGTCGTAGATTTCCTTCAGCATCTCAATCTCGTGCATCGACTGACTGACGCGGGTGGCGTTCTCCTGATTGATTTCGCGCACCAAGTCGTTCACGTCGATGATGCCATGTGAGAGTTTCGACTCTGCAGCCTGGCGGACGGCGGAGCGCAAAGAGATGATTTCCTCGTCGTCGGCCATCAGCTGACGATAGCGGGCGATCTCCTCGTTCTGTTGAATCTGTTCCAAGTTGTTGTTGAAGAGAAATACCTCGCGGTTCGACTCTGTCAGGTCACGCTGTAATTGTAGCTTCGCCTTGTCGTTCTTACGGGTGTAGAGAGCGCCGATGTTCCAGGTGAGACGGGCACCGATGATGCCGTTCAACGACCATTCGTAACGTGTCATATCCTCGAACATATTCAGGCCGGGATAGCCGTAATAGCCCTGTGCAAACACACCTAACTTTGGCATCAAGGCAGAGTTAAGCGCCTTCTCCTGAGCGTCTGCCAAACGGAGTTGCGCATCGAAGAGCCTCAGCTCAGGACGGTTGTTCGTAGCATTGACTTCGGCAACAGTGGGTTTCTGAGGATTCTTCACCTCAATACCGCAGAAAGTCGATATCATCGTTTGGAGCATGCGCTTTTGTGACTCCAGACTGGTCTTCTTCTGGATGACGTTCAACCGCTCGGCTTTCACACTCTGCCAGTCGCTCTCTGCTGCAGTGCCACCACGAAACATCGACTCCAGTTTCCGCTCGTTGCCTGCCAGCAGTTCCTGTAAGTCGCTGTTCAACTTGATTTGCTCGTCGAGCAACAGCAGCGAGAAGTACATCTCGTTCACGCGCTTGCGTACATGATATAAATTTACTTCGTTCTGTGCCGCCTGCACCTTACCCTGCTCGCGGGCGATGGCCTTCTGACTGCTGATGGCACCACCGTCGTAGATGGTTTGGCTGACGTCAATGCCCACGCGATACTGGTCTTTCTTCAGGCTCTGCATGTCGAGCCCCATCTGCTGGTATATCTGCTCAAACTGGTCAGGGAATGCCACCACATTACTCTGATACGTGGCCTGTGCCGAAGCCGACACCTGCGGCAGCCAGCCTTTGCCGATATTAGCCATTGTGAGATTGGTGGTTTTCTCGATCAGGTCATACTGCCGTATCAGCGGGTAGTTCTGTTCTGCCGCCCGCTGGCACTCTTCCAGGGTCTGCGCCTGCGCCGAACAATAACCAATAACCAATAAACAATATACGATTCTTTGTCTCATATCCTTCGTTTATTATTTGACTACAAATCAAAATGACCAGAGACATGAAGCATGGAGAGGAAATACACCATGCCGACATAGTACCGCCATTTGCCTGTTGGGGGCTGGACATCCCAGAGCCGCTGTACATATTCGCGGGCCAGCGCGCGATCCTCTTCATTGTCGCTGTCTGCCAGCGCAAAGGCTCCCACGGCATTGGCTCCAGCCATACCCTCGGTGTAGTTGCCTGTAGGCTCAGTACCATCAAGGTTGAATTGTCCGCCTTTGAATCCTTCATTCTTGAAGAATGTCAGCAGTCGGCGCATCATCGTGCGCTGGGCTTCTCGAGCCGCCCCTGTGAGATAATAATCCATACCGACGTTCATCGGGCAGCGGATGGCATCATACTGATAGCGGTCGGTATTGTAGTCGAAGTTAGGACGGCGATAGGGTTTCCCGTCGAAGAGACAGTAGTCGGGATAGAGACCTGTCACTGAGTCCTGGGATGCCTCTAATAGCCAACGTGCCTTGTCGGCAGCCTCGCGCCAGAAATCATTCTTCGCATCTGCCTTCTCTGCCCAGAGGTCGAGGAAGGCAGGCAGACAATAAGACGGATCGCTGTACCAGTGAACTTCTTCATTGGGAACAAAGGTGACAAGACGCGTCGAGTCGTCGAAGAGGTTATAGATGCCCGATGCCTTGCCGTCCTTCGATGTTACCTTGTGAAGAATCTCATTGGCATCGGCAGCATACTGCGGTTCGCCCCATTTCTCGGCGGCGAGGAAGAGGGCTGTGACGAAATAGATCTCTCCGTCGGAGGCGTTGCTCTGTCCGATTTGCGTGCCGTCGAGGGCACATTGCCAGCAGAAATAGCCATCCCATGGACTATCTGCGGGGTATGCCATATAAGTCTTGGCCCATCGCCAGAGTTTGTCGAACACTTCGCGCTTGTCAAGTTGCAGACTGATCATCATGCCGTATGACATACCTTCGGTACGCACGTCGTTACTACCTGTATCTACGATGATGCCCATCGAGTCGCCTACCTCATAATAGACGCATTTCTCACCGTCGGCATCATACTTGCTGATGTCGCCTGGCGTAAAGAAGTGCGTCCAGATACTGTCGATACGAGCCTGGACCTCTGCCTCGCTCTTGCCGAGCAGTGTCGAAAAGAGGTTGTTCGATGATGTCACCTCTGTCTGCTGCTTATTTCCACAGGCAACGAGCAGTATGCCTGTCAGCACAAGGGCTGAAATCTTTATGTACTTCTTCATAATCGTATTTGTTTTTGTGAGTTTCAATACTCGTAGAGTTTAATTCATAACCACATCGAGCACCATCATCAGGACAAAGCCAATGGCAAAGCCGATGGTGCTGAGGTTTGAGTGCTGACCATTAGAGGCTTCAGGGATGAGCTCCTCGACCACGACGTAGAACATGGCGCCTGCTGCAAAGGCGAGCATGTAAGGGAGAACGGGCATGATGAAAGAAGCAAGTAATAGAACAGCAATAGCACCGATGGGTTCTACAGCACCGCTCAGAGAACCAATCAGGAACGAGCGCCAACGACTATTGCCAGCGGCACGCATCGGCATGGAGATGATGGCTCCTTCGGGCACATTCTGGATAGCGATACCCACAGCGACAGCTAAAGCACTGGTTAAAGAAATATGAGTTGCGCCGTTATCAGCTCCTGCAAACACCACACCAACGGCCATTCCTTCTGGCAGGTTATGGATGGTGACAGCAAGGGCAAGCATCGCCGTCTTCGACAGATGCGAGCGCAAACCTTCTGGCTTGTCCGTGCCGATATGCAGGTGTGGTGTCAGTTCATCGATGAGTAATAGGAATCCCATACCTAACAGGAAACCAACAGCAGCAGGGAATACTGCCCATTTGCCACTATTAACTTCCATCTCTATCGCAGGAATCAGTAACGACCACACCGAGGCAGCCACCATCACGCCCGATGCAAAACCCAATAGCGACTTTTGCAATCGTACCGACATCTCGTCCCGCATAAAGAACACAAACGCCGAGCCGAGCATCGTGCCCAACAGTGGAATCAACAGTCCTATGATTAATGTTGTTGTCATAATCGAGTACAAAGATATTTGGGCGTAAAGGTACGAAAAAAAAAGAATAATTGCAACTTTTTGTGCAAAATACCATGTTTATGGTATGCGAATAACATGCAAAAGGTATTGTGGGGTTGCGAAAAACGCCGTACCTTTGCCGACGAATATGAGATTCGTCAGCGAGCTCAGGCGGCGCCTCAGCAATTCGAATACATTCGATTGCGCTCGGCTTACACTGACCTTGCACTGAATACAAGATTAAAATTTAGGTTATTACATTATTTATATTAAAAAGGTAAGGATTATGAGTAAAATTGCAAAACAGCTGACCGAGCTCGTCGGCAACACCCCACTTCTGGAGCTCAACAAGTATTCACAGGCAAAGGGTCTTGAGACACCCGTGATTGCCAAAGTAGAGTTTTTTAATCCTGGCGGCAGCGTGAAGGATCGTATCGCATTGGCGATGATCGAGGATGCAGAGGCAAAGGGTATTTTGAAACCTGGCGCTACCATCATTGAGCCGACATCAGGAAATACGGGCGTAGGACTGGCACTGGTATCAGCCGTCAAGGGTTACCATCTTATCCTTACCATGCCCGAAACCATGAGTATTGAGCGCAGAAACCTCGTGAAGGCCTACGGTGCCGAGGTACGCCTCACCTCTGGAAAAGACGGTATGCCAGGTGCCATCCGCGCTGCCGAGGAACTGCGTGACTCCATCCCTGGAGCCGTGATCCTCCAGCAGTTCGAGAACGCTGCCAACCCCGCAAAACACTACGCTACAACGGGTCCTGAGATTTGGCGCGATACCGATGGCCAGGTTGATATCTTCGTTGGTGGTGTAGGTACTGGTGGTACCATCTCTGGTACAGGTAAGTATCTGAAGGAGCAGAACCCCAATGTGAAGATCATCGCCGTTGAGCCCAAGTCGAGTGCCGTCCTGAACGGACAGCCCAGCGGTCCTCACAAGATCCAGGGTATCGGTGCAGGCTTCATCCCCAAGACCTACAACTCAGACGTGATCGACGAGGTGTTTGACGTGGAGAATGACGATGCCATCCGCACGGGTCGTGAGATTGCACAGAGTGAAGGTCTGCTGGTAGGTATCTCTGCAGGTGCAGCCCTCTATGCAGCTATTCAGGTGGCTAAGCGTCCAGAGAATAAGGGTAAGAAAATTGTGGCATTGTTGCCTGATACGGGCGAGCGCTATCTCTCTACCGTACTTTATGCATTCGAAGATTATCCACTTTAAGTTCTTTCCGGACTGATCGGTAACGTCAGTACGAAGCGGGCTCCCTTGGTATATGCTGCATCCAGTGTGATATGACCACCAAGGAGGCCCGCTAATTTTCTACATAGGGTGAGACCCATGCCAAGTCCCTCGCTGAAATCATCGAGTTTAGTGAACTGTGTGAACACTTGTTCGTGCAGTTCCTCTGCAATACCAGGGCCTGTGTCACTGACCATGAAGCAGACGGACTGGCTGTCGGGCTGAATACAGCAGATGGAGATACTTCCTTCCTGCGTGTATTTATTGGCATTGTGAAGCAGCTCGGAGAGAACCTTCAATAGACAGTCCTGATCGGTGATGATATGCAGACTGTCAGGCACATGGTGCTCCACTTTGAGTGTGACAGCATCAGGATTGCGGAGCGTGATGGTCTCAGCAGCGATCTTGCATATCTCATTGCAGCTGATCTCATCGTGGCGTTCCACCTTATCAATACCCTCCAGTGCCAATGTCCTCATCCAGTTGTCGATGATATGGGTGATGGTATGGCTGTTCTGCATGATGTCATGGGTGATTGTCGACACCTCAGTCTCATTCATTGCCTCATGTTCGTCACGTAGTACTTGAGTAAAACCGCCTATAATATTAAGAGGTGTACGGATCTGGTGGGACAGGTCTTGGATGAAGGCAGCCTTCTTGCGGTCTGCTTCCTCAGCTTTGCTTTTGGCGATAATCAATTCCTGGTTACGCTGCTCAGTCTCATTCTTCACATGTTTCAGGTTGCTGACGTAGTTAGCGATGGACTCCTGCATACTGACGAAGCTGTTCTGTAACTGTCCTGTCTCGTCGATGCGTTTCGTATGTTTGAGATGACCGTCAAACTGTCCATCAGCCATCTTCTGTGCTTGGTTGGCAAGGGCTTTGATTGGAGAGACGAAACGGTTGACAACGAAATAACTGAATGCCAGCATCAATAACAATCCGAATATAATCAGCGAAACGACGATATAAACCAACAGGTTGTAGCCCTTGAAGATGTCTTTATCGGGACAGATATAGGATAGTTTCCAATTCGTGTTAGGCAGAATGAGGCTTACTACGACACAGTCGCTACGGTTCAGATCGTCTGGAAGCGCCCGATCATTACTGGTGGCAATGAAATTTCCGCTTTCACCTGTTATGATGAAATAGGCATTGGGGAAGAAACGCTCCTGTAATAGTATCTGTGACAACTTGCGCTGAGAGAGATCGGTGGAGATGACGCCGATGGTACGTCCGTTAGTATCGATGAGTGGCTTACAGTAAGAGGCGATCATCATGTCGTATGAGGTGCCTGGAGTATAGTCGTGGAAGGGATCCACCCAACAGGCTTTGCCTTGGCGGATCGGTTCCTTATACCATGTCATCATAAAGTAATCGTAGTCATTGCTTCCCTCTTGTTCGGTCTCGATGTGTCCGTCTTCATTGGATGAATAGACTGAGAAGTATTTCCCCTGGTCCGCGAAGAAATATGGCTCGAAGGAAATGCTACAGCCATAAACGTCAGGATTCAGTTCCAGAATACGACGTGATAAGGCCATGATGGAGTCTGGATGTTGCTTGCGTATGACGAGCCATTCAGAGTTGTCGGTGGCAACCTCCACCTGTCCCATCAGACCCATGATGCTCTGGGCGGTATTATTAAGAATCTGAGTCGCCTGTTCGGTGGCTGTCTGTCTGACGAAATGTCGTGTACGGACGAAAATAATACCGATGGTAATCATAAAGATAATCACCGTGAAAGCAAGAATGCTCAGACTCAGTCTTAATGGCAGAGATTGCTTGATTTGTTTGATGAGCTTACTCATGCGCCTGCCTCCTTTCTTCCTGAGCCGCCCTGATCATCTCGTCAAGGAGTATGGTGACCTGATTGGCATTATCATATAATGTGTCTGTGGCCTTCCCAAAGTCCAGCGTGTCCTTTCCATAGTGGTCACACACCTGCTGGGCTGTCGTAAAGATTTCTGCCACAGGGGCTGCCATCTTATCAGGCATCTTATGAAGTACGGCCGTCTTCATGCGTTCATCCTCTTTAGTACGTTCGTAGGCTTCAAGCAATTCCTCGTTACGTTCCTTAAGAGTTTCCGTCTCATTACGCAGTTCATGGGTGTAGGTGTCAAGCGACTGCTGCATCTTTGTGAAACAACGTTGCAGCTGACCAATCTCGTCAGCGCGCATACTATTAGCAACGGTGGCAGAGAAGTCACCATTGGCAACCCGATGGGTGGTTTCTGCCAGTTCTTGGAGTGGCTTGAGACTGTGGCGGATGGTTATCAGAGAGAAGAGAAGTAACAGGATTAGTCCAGCTGCCGAAATCCATAAGGTATAACTCCTCAGACGTTGGTAAGGTGCAAAGATATCACTCTCGGGTATGACAATTGCAACGCTCCATCCCGTATTCTTAAAAGGTTTGAAAAATACGTGACAGGGCTCTCCTTCATAATCCAGGATCCTGTGCCCGCTCTCTCCTGCCAGCATCGAAGTGCCAAGGGCTTCTTTCATCGAATCCGGCTTCTCAAGCGTGCGGGTGAAAATGGTCTCGTAGAACAGCTTTGTCGTGTCAGGGTGTACAAGATAAGAACCTCCTTTTCCGAGCATGACGCAGAAGGAATGAGGGTAGGGCTTCATTTGGGCAATCATCTTAGTGAACCACTCCAGACGGATATCGACAGAGAAGGTTCCGACGCTGTTCCCCTTGGCATCGTGGATGGGACGACTATAGGATGAAAAGATATCCTTCACAATAATACCTTCTGTCGCATCTTCCATAAAGGGCTCAATCCAGTAGGGACGATCGAGAAGTTTGGGTATCAGATACCAGTCCATGCAGTGATACTGATAGTTGTCAGTACCTTCCTGTTCTGTCTGGATAGTGTCACCGTCGTTATACGCGTAAGCCGAGAAGTAACGGCCTTTCTCTTTATAGTAGTATGGATCGAAAGAGATACTGCAGCCTGTAAGTTCTGAGTTGTTTACAAGAACCTGCCTGCTGATTGAAAACATGCTGTCGGGCTTGTTGAGGTTTCTTTCGATGACACGGAGCATATTATCTGATGCCACCTCAACACGTCGGAGGGTGTTGTCAATATGTAAGACGGTGCCTTCAAGTGTCTTCGTGGCTTTGCCCCAGGCTTCTTCTCTGATGATGTCACGTGCTTCAGAGAACATAATACTGAATGCCCCCACAAAGATGACAGCCACAAAGAGCACCACAGCAAAGCTGAGACGTGCCGAGAGCGAACGGCGTAAGGCTGTTAATATCTTTTTCATTGGCCAGTCAGTTCTTTATAAGTCACGTTTCGTTTAATCATACCGCTTTCGAGCATCATCCGAGAAGCCTTTTCCACCATGTCAGGTCTGACACGGAATTCGCGTCGCTTAGAGTCGCGGCCAATCTGAAGGCGGAGCGTCTCTTTGAACATCAGTTTCTGCATCACAGCATTGGTAGCTGAATTATAGCGATGCACATACTTCATCACAATCTCCATCGCCTCCTCCGGATGTGCTGCCGCCCATTCCCATCCTTTACGGGTTGCCTCTGCGAAACGACGACATTCGTCACGATGAGACAGATAATAGTCACGCATCACATAGACGCCGTTCTCCTGAATGTTGTAACCATTCTCACTGAACCTGTAGATGCTCTCTTCTGTCATCTTGAAACCTGCTTGTTGTAGCTGATAATACTCATTATAACTAAGTGCCATCATTGCATCTACCGCACCAGAGAGGAACAGGTTGATATTGCTGGTGAAACGTACCCACTCAAAGTTCATTTTCTCCCGATGGTTCATGATCATGGCCATATAGCTGGGGTCGGAATTGAAGATCGCCACCTTCTTTCCTTTCAACTTCATGGGATCTACGTCCCAACGCGTCACCAGGATATTACTGCTGTTCATCGAGTCCTGAAAGATGTTCACCAAAGGGATGCCCTGAGAGATAAAATCAATGGCCGACATCATCGACATCATGATGGCATTGGTCTGTGCAGTCTGTAAACGGTGGAAAGCAGAACTGGTCAGTGAGGGATGTTGAATGACAACGTCAAGACCTGCTTGTTTGTAGAATCCTTTTTCTTTTGCGATATAGTAACCGGCAAATTGTGCCTGAGCCGTCCATGCTGTAGTGAAGATGAATTGCTCTGCCTTGGCTAAGCCTGGTGCTAGCCAAAGAAAGAGGGTCAATACCGTCAAGGTGTAATTGAACCGTCTCACTATCCGTTTAGTCTTCTGTTTCCACATAAGGAGTCAGGGGCTACGGTTGAATTATTCATTTGGATGCAAATATAGGCAAAAAGGTTGAATAATGCAAGTAAATTGGCGAAAAAATCACAATAAACCTTGTCAGAATGCGTTATTTAGGTGTGAAATTGAATTTTTATATCATTTCTATACTCTGTTTTGTCACTTTGACTGTCAGGGCTCAGTATGATGTCTCTTTCTCCCATTATTGGGCGATGGAGCCATCTTTCAATCCTGCTGCCGTAGGTAAGGAGGCTAAACTGAACATTACCGGTGCTTATGCCATCCAGATGGCAGGCTACGAGAACAATCCGAATACGATGTACGCTGCTGCCGATATGCCGTTCTATGCCTTTAAATCCTATCATGGTGTTGGTCTTCAGTTCATGAATGATGCCATCGGCCTCTTTACCCACAAGCGTTTAGGTCTTCAATATGCTTACCAGCCGAAACTGTTGGGAGGCCGCCTGAGCGTGGGTGTACAGGTTGCGATGCTCAGCGAGACCTTCGATGGTTCTAAGGCCGATGTGATCGACGACGACCCTGTTTTCACCAAGTCATCAGTCAATGGTTCTGCTTTCGACTTCGGACTGGGGCTTTATTATCGGCGACGCGACTGGTATGCGGGGTTCTCTGTCTTACATGTCACCTCACCTCGTGTGGAACTCGGTGAGAAAAATCAGCTCGATATTGTCGCCACCTATTATTTGACTGGCGGATACAATATTCAGCTAAGAAATCCGTTTCTATCGATACAGACCTCTGTGCTCGGACGTACCGACGGTGTGGCGTGGCGGGGAGATCTCTCCGGACGTCTGCAGTACTCGCATGAGAAACGGCATCTGTATGCTGGTCTCACCTATAGTCCTGCAACTTCGGTTACTTTTCAGCTGGGTGGTGTCATCAAAGGCGTCAAGTTGGGCTACAGCTACGAGCTCTACACCTCAGCGATAAGTGTCGGCAATGGAAGTCATGAACTCTTTGTGGGCTATCAGATGGATATCGAGCTTCATAAGAAAGGACGTCATCTTCATAAGAGTGTGAGAATTCTTTAAATGATCAAGTAGTAAACATCGAAATATGGGAACGAATAAAATTTTCAGCCTTTTAGCCTCGCTGCTTTTGTTAAGCAGTTGCTTTGGTAGTAAAATGGCCTCATCTGGCGGTGGCGAGGTGACAGGTGCGGGTGGACGTGCCTTCTCTGAGCCGACACCTTATGGCATGACACTGGTGAAACGCGGTCACCTGAAGATGGGTATTGAGAACCAGGATACGCTTTGGGGAAAGAAGACCCCTCTGCGTGATATCTCCGTTGAGGGTTTCTGGATGGACGAGACCGAGGTGACCAATTCCATGTACCGTCAGTTTGTGAATTATGTCCGTGACTCCATTCTGCGTGAACGTCTGTCGGAGATAGACGAGACCTATAAGAAGGTGAAGACCGATAAAGATGGTGAGGAAATCGGCAGCGTCATCAACTGGAAGAAGTCTTTGCCTCGTCGTCCGAGTGAAGACGAGCAGGAGATTATCGACGGCATGTATATCACCAATCCTGTGACGGGTGAGCGTATGTTGGATTATCAGCAGTTGAATTACCGTTATGAGATCTACGACTATACCACTGCAGCCCTGCGTCGTAATCGTATTAATCCCCAGGAGCGTAATCTGAATACAGATCTCACTGTGAATCCTGAAGAACAAGTGTGGATTTCTAAGGATACTGCTTATATCGATGATGAGGGCCGCATCGTGAGAGAGACCATCAACCGTCAACTCACAGGTCCTTGGGATTTCCTGAATACTTATATCGTGAATGTGTTCCCAGATACGACTTGCTGGGTGAATGACTTCCCCAATGCCGACAACGAGACTTATATGCGTTACTATTTCTCGAATGCCGCTTATAACGACTATCCTGTCGTGGGTGTCACATGGGAACAGGCCAATGCTTTCTGTGCCTGGCGCACGGAGTATCTGCTGAAGGGACTCGGACCAGCAGCGCGTTATGTGCAGCGTTACCGTCTGCCGACAGAGGCAGAGTGGGAGTATGCGGCTCGCGGTAAGGACCAGAATGAGTTCCCGTGGGACAATGAGGATGTGGCCAGTGGCAAGGGATGCTTCTATGCCAACTTCAAGCCCGATAATGGTAACTACACCAAAGATGGTAACCTGATTACCAGTAAGGTGGGTATCTATGCGGCTAACAGTAATGGCCTATATGATATGGCGGGTAATGTGGCAGAATGGACTTCTACCATCTATACCGAGGCAGGTGTGGAGGCCATGAACGACATCAATCCGCAGTTGAGGTATAATGCCGCTCAGGAGGATCCCTATCGCTTGAAGAAGAAGAGTGTTAGAGGTGGTTCTTGGAAAGATCCTGAGTCGTATATCCGTTCGGCTTGGCGTTCCTCTGAGTATCAGAACCAGCCGCGCTCTTATATCGGCTTCCGTTGTGTGAGAAGTCTTGCTAATACTACCAGCGACAAGATCAAGGTGAAAGGCAAAAAGAAGAAATAACCCTAAAGGAGTTTAAGATATGACTATATACAGTAAAATCAATATCATCTACCGCTTACAGAAGTGGATGGATAGTGTGCCTGGTCAGACATTCCTGAACTATGCCTATAGCTGGGGTGCGTCGATTGTGATCTTAGGTACGCTTTTTAAGTTGACTCACCTGCCAGGTGCCAACTTCTTCCTTTTCCTCGGCATGGGAACTGAGGTGTTTGTGTTCTTCATTTCTGCCTTCGACCGTCCTTTTGATAAGACGGCTGATGGCATGGAGTTGGATATCCATACAGACACAAGTATGCCTACAGGCCAGCACGCGGGTGGCGGTACTGTCGTTGTGGGCGGCGGTGGTGGTAATGCTCCTACCTCTGGCGGTCCTGGCGCTTCTGGTGGAACCGGTGGTGGCACTGTCGTTATCGGCGGCAGTGGTGGCGGTAATGCTCCTGCCTCTGGTGTTTCTGGTGGAACAGGTGGTGGCACTGTCGTTATCGGCGGTGGCGGCGGAGGTAATGCTCCTGCCTCTGGTGTTTCTGGTGGAACAGGCGGTGGCACTGTCGTTATCGGCGGCAGTGGTGGCGATAATGCTCCTGCCTCTGGTGTTTCTGGTGGAACAGGTGGTGGCACTGTCGTTATCGGCGGCAGTGGTGGAGGTAATGCTCCTGCCTCTGGCGTTTCTGGTGGTACATTCGTTGTTGGCGGTAGTGGCGCTGCACCTGCTTCTGGTGCACCTGTTTCTGGTGCCGTAGCTACTGGTGCCCCTGTCGTGGATAGCGAAGCTATTGCGGCCGTATCGTCCTCTGTCATTTCTGTTTCGGGTGGAGGAATACCTGTATCAGGAGGTGGCGTACATGTTTCTGGTGGTTCATCTGCTCCCTCTTCATTCCCACAGATGACACCAGAGCTCGAAGAGGCAACAACCAATTATGTGACTGAGCTGAAACGCCTCACGGAGATGCTCTCTCGTGTATCCGAGCAGACAGACAAACTCGCTCACGACTCTGAGGAGATGGAGAACCTGAATCGTACGCTGACAGGAATCTGCAAGGTTTATGAACTGCAGCTCAAGAGTGCTAGTTCACAGATCGGCACAATCGATGATATTAACGAACAGACTCGTAAGATGGCAGCCCAAATTGCTGAACTCAATAAGATCTATGCCCGTATGATTGAGGCAATGACGGCTAAGATGAACGTATAAGAACATGGCAATTAGAAAAAGACCCGTCTCCCCTCGCCAGAAGATGATCAATCTGATGTATGTCGTCTTGATGGCCATGCTCGCGCTGAACGTCTCTTCTGAGGTGCTCAACGGCTTCTCTATCGTGGAAGACAGTCTGAACCGTACTACCAAGGGCTCCATCAAGGAAAACAAGATTGTCTATGATGATCTGGAGATGCAGATGAGGCTCAACCCCACGAAGGTAAAGGCTTGGTATGATAAGGCTCAGGAGGTAAGACGCATCAGTGATTCCCTTTATAACTTCGCCGAAGAACTGAAGTTGGCCATTGTGCGTGAGGCTGACGGCAAGGATGCCACTATCGAGGATTTCCAGAATAAGGAAGACCTTGAGGCTGCCAATCAGGTAATGCTGGCACCAGGCCGAGGTAAAGGTCAGGAATTATTCAACGCCATCAGATCCTTCCGTAATCGTGTTGTGGGAATGACCTCGGATATGAGCAAACAGCAGATTATCAACGCCAACCTGTCAACGAGTATTCCGCGTAAGGCTGAGGCTTTGGGTAAGAACTGGCAGGAGTTTATGTTTGAGGATATGCCTGCTGTCGCAGCAGTCACCTTATTGTCGAAGCTGCAGAGCGATGTCCGTTATGCAGAGCGTGAGGTTTTGCATACATTGGTGCAGAATATCGACGTGAAGGATATCCGTGTAAATGCCCTTTCTGCTTTCGTCATTCCCAGTTCCCAGACGATTGTCAGAGGCGACCGTTTCTCTGCGCGCATCGTGATGGCAGCTGTGGATACCACCCAAGTACCTGATATTTATATTGGTAATCAGAAGGTGACCCTGAACAATGGTCTTTATGAGACCATCTGTAATCGAACGGGTGATTTCACGTTGGCCGGCTATATGGAGACCGTGAATGGTAATGGCGATCATATCCGCCGGGACTTCAGCCAGAAATATACCGTTGTGGATCCGAGTGCGACGGTGTCGGCAGACCTGATGAACATGCTTTATGCAGGTTATAATAACCCCATCAGCGTGAGTGTGCCAGGTGTTCCTTCCAATAAGATTCAGGCGTCGATGACGAATGGCACGTTACAATCCGTAGGTCCAGGCAAGTATATCGCCCGTCCTTCAAAGATCGGACAGGATGCTACTATCACCGTCGTCTCTACGAATACGGGGCGTCCGCAACAAATGGGACAATATACTTTCCGAGTGCGTAAGCTCCCTGATCCCACACCTTATATTTCGATGAAGGATGAACATGGTAACCCCACACGCTATAAAGGTGGTGGCTTGGCTAAGTCGCAACTTGTCGCAGCCAATGCGATTGGAGCAGCTATCGACGATGGCATCCTGGATATCGCTTTCCGTGTGCAAAGTTTCGAGACGGTTTTCTTCGATAATATGGGAAATGCTGTACCGATGGCATCCGACGGAGCCTCGTTCTCTGAACGTCAGAAAGATACCTTCCGCAAACTGGCGCGTAACCGTCGTTTCTATGTGTCCCGTGTTACGGTGGTTGGTCCTGACGGCCTGACGCGTACCCTTCAGAATCCGATGGAAGTGATTGTGAAGTGAGAAGTGAAAAGTGAAAAATGAGAAGTTTGACTGATAATAAAAATATAGTGGTATGATCATGAATCGAATGAGAATAATCGAAGTGAATAGATATTGTTGGATGAAAGTGATATTAGTACTTTTCACTTTCCACTTCTCTCTTTTCACTTCTACGGCCCAGCCAAAGCAGCGCCGCGTGCAGAAAAGTGAACAGCAACAGCCACAACCGCAGCAACAGCCACAATCGCAGCAACAGCCACAATCGCAGCAACCGAAACAGAATCAGCGGAAGAACCCGTCTTCTGCGATGTCTGTGCGCGCACAGATCTCATTTCCCACGGCAGTGGATATGCCAGAGGAGGTGGTGTGGCGTCGTGACATCTATCGTGAGCTCGATCTCTCGAAGGATGCCAATGCAGGTCTTTATTACCCCGTAGAGCCACAGGGCAGGCAACTGAACCTGTTTACCTATATCTTCAAACTGGCTCAGAATGGTTATGTCCCTGTTTATGAGTATCCTACGGATGGCAGCGATGTCTTTACGAATGAGGCCAGGGTGGATATGAAGACCATCCTCGACAACTATCACATCTTCTACGAGGAGCAGGATGGCAAGTTGAAGGTTGACAACAGCGATATCCCTTCATCCGAAGTTAAGAAGTTCTTCCTGAAGGAGAGTGCCTACTACGACCAGGCTAATTCCACCTTCCATATCAAGGTGCTCGCCCTCTGTCCTGTGATGTTGCGTGATGATGATTTCGGCGGAGAAGCCACCCAGTATCCTTTGTTCTGGGTGAAGTACAGTGATCTGGAGCCCTTCCTGAATCGTCAGACTGTGATGCCGAGTAATCTGAATAATGCTGCCACGATGTCGATGGACGATTACTTCACGCTGAATATGTATCGCGGACAGATCTACAAGACTAACAATGCCCAGGGTAAGACCTTGGCGCAGTACTGTCCTGATGAGGCTGCGATGACAGCTGAACAGAAGCGCATTGAGAAAGAACTGGCAGACTTCCATAAGACCATCTTCGGTGATCCCGTCAAGAAGGATTCGCTCGATAGTATCGCCAAACTCGATACCAAAAAGAAAGGCAAGGTTAAATCTGCTAAAAACAGCTCAAAGCGTACGAAAGCAGGCAAGTCAAAGAAGGGAACGACCACTACGCCAGCCAATAGCGCTGCACGTGTTACGGTGCGCCGTGAGCGACATTAATGTGTTAAAAGTTGGGCAAAACGATACGGATTCCAAGTTTTTTCGTATCTTTGCACCGATTTTTTAACTTAAAAAGATTTGAGAAATGAAAAAGATTTTAACCATTGCAGTTCTTTTCGCTGCCTTGATGACAGCTGTTCCTGCTAAGGCAGAAGTGAAATTCGGTGTGAAGGGTGGTCTGAACCTGACGAGCATCAGATTTGATTCCAGCGTTGCTGACAAGTCTAACCAGGCTGGATTCTTTATTGGTCCGACCGTGAAGTTTACGCTTCCTATCGTAGGTCTTGGTATCGATGCTTCTGCACTCTACGATCAGCGTAAGAGTACGGTGGGTAGTGATAGTGGCAATGAAATAAGTGTTAAGCAGCAGTCTATCCAGATTCCCATTAACGTCCGTTATGGCATTGGTCTGGGAAGTTCTGCCAGCATCTACTTCTTTGCTGGTCCTCAGTTCGGATTCAATGTAGGCGACAAGACTATTACATCAACTGTTGCTGATTGGACCTTTAAGAGTTCAAACTTCAGCGCTAATGTCGGTGCAGGTCTGATGTTGTTGAACCATCTGCAGGTATCTGTCAATTATAACTTCGCGTTTGGAAAGACTGGTGATTTCTCAGTAGATGCTCTTGGTCAGGTTTTCAAGGAAGATGCTAAGCTCAACGCCTGGCAGATTGGAGTCGCTTACTTCTTCTAAGCACATCCGTGCGGTACACGGATGTCATATTGCCCCTGCCGCTTGACGGCCTTTTTACCTATTCAGTTCCTTCTCAACTGGAGGATCATGTTAAGGTAGGTGCCCGTGTACTCGTACCCTTCGGAAAAAACAAGACCTATGTAGGTGTTGTATCGGAGATCCATGATCGGAAACCCGCTGACTATGAAGTAAAGGACATCCTGCAGTTGCTCGATGCTTCCCCAATCTTACTTGATAGTCAGTTGAGACTCTGGAATTGGATCTCCGATTATTATATGTCTCCCATCGGAGAGGTTTTTAAAGCCGCACTCCCTTCAGGTTTGAAGGCTGAAGACGGCTATCGTCCGAAGACAGAGCTTTATATCCGTTTGACGCCCAACTTCCGCAACGAGCAGACGCTCCATGTGGCACTGAGTATGCTCCAGCGGGCAGGCAAGCAACAGGAGGCCTTCATCCATTATCTCGCCCTCTCGCATTGGGATACGGTGGAAGGACAGGCTTGTCGCGAGACGCCTGTTGAGATCACCCGTGATGAACTGATGAATGCCAGTCACGCCTCGCTTCAGACGATCAACGCTTTGGTGAAACGCGGTCTGCTGGAGACCTATGAACTGGAGGTGGGTCGTCTGAATCATGGGGGAGAGCCTCATTTGGAGAATGTCAAACCCCTTAACGAGGCCCAGCAGGATGCCTACAATCAGATCCTCCTCTCTTTCATGAAGAAGAACGTCACGCTGTTGCATGGTGTCACTTCCAGCGGAAAGACGGAGATCTATATCCATCTGATCAAACAAGCGTTGGAGAAGAAGCAACAGGTACTCTATCTGTTGCCTGAGATTGCCCTGACGGTGCAGATCATGCAGCGTCTGCAGCATGTGTTTGGCGATCGCTTAGGTATCTATCATAGCAAATACTCCGATGCCGAGCGGGTGGAGATCTGGCAGAAACAACTCTCCAAGCATCCCTACGATGTCATCCTTGGTGCGCGCAGTGCTGTTTTGCTGCCTTTCCAGAATCTCGGCTTAGTGATTATCGATGAGGAACACGAGACCAGCTATAAGCAGCAGGATCCCATGCCTCGCTATCATGCCCGTTCTACAGCGATCATGCTGGCTCAGATGTTTGGTGCCAAAACCCTCTTGGGTACAGCCACACCATCGATGGAGACCTATCATAACGCCAAGACGGGTAAGTTTGGGTTGGTGACCCTCCAGCAGCGTTATCAAGGTATTGAACTCCCAGAGATACAGGTGGTGGATATCAAGGATCTGCAACGTCGAAAGATGATGAAAGGTCCCTTCTCGCCCTTGTTGTTGGCAAAGACGCGTGAGGCTTTGGAACGGGGTGAACAGGTTATTCTCTTCCAGAACCGTCGTGGTTATGCGCCGATGATTGAGTGTAAACAGTGTGGTTGGGTGCCCCATTGCCAGCATTGTGATGTGTCGCTCACCTTCCATCGCAACCTCAATCAACTCACCTGTCATTATTGTGGCTATACCTATCAAGTGCCTACGGAATGTCCTGCCTGTGGTTCCAAAGATCTCTTTACCAAAGGCTATGGTACGGAGAAGATTGAGGCTGAGGTGCAGGATATATTCCCTGAGGCCCGCATCTCACGAATGGATCTTGATACCACCCGCAGTCGTCATGCCTATGAACGTATCATCAGCGATTTCTCCGCAGGTCGTACGAACCTCTTGATTGGCACGCAGATGATCTCCAAGGGGCTCGACTTCGACAAGGTGAGTGTGGTGGGTATCCTGAATGCCGATGCCATGTTGAACTATCCCGACTTCCGTGCTTACGAACATGGATTCATGATGATGTCGCAGGTGAGCGGACGGGCAGGACGTAAGGGCAAACGGGGGCTTGTGATCTTGCAGACGAAGAGTCCTGATCTCCCCCTGATTGATCAGATTGTCCGTAACGACTATCAGGCGTTCTACAAGTCGGTGATTGCTGAGCGTCAGCAGTTCCATTATCCGCCTTATTATCGCCTCATCTATGTCTTTCTGAAACACCGTTATGACAACGTGGTTGATACGGCAGCCTTGGAGATCGGCAGCCAGTTGCGCCAGTGGTTTGGAAATCGTGTGTTAGGCCCCGATAAACCCGCTGTGGCGAAAATCAAATCCTTGTCCATCCGCAAACTCGTGTTGAAGTTGGAGCCAACGCTCAATATGTCGGATGTGCGCAAATATTTAGCGCTTGCCCAGCAGCAGATGCTCCAAGACAAGCGCTATTCCTCCCTCCAGATCTATTACGACATCGATCCGTTGTAAAACTACATTTCCCTATTAATTGGGGCGTTTTTTAGATTTAATTCCAGCACTTGTTAGAATTAAATGTAGCAAGTGCCAGAATTAAATCTAGCAAAAATTGTATTTAGAGACTGTTTTTGAAAATTAATCATTATCTTGCAGCCAGCGGGTGAGTACTTCGCAATACTCTTCGTGGGCATCGATAAAACAGGTGTGGCGGGTTTGGCGGAATAAGTGCCATTGACTGTGGGGAATATGCTCATAAAGTGAGGCGGCGACAACAGGCGTGCAGATGTCGCGCGTGCCACTACAGATAAGTGTCGGCTGGGAAATCTGATTCAGTCTGTCCGTATATTCAAAGTCTTTCAGACTGCCAAGCGGCTGATATTCGTTGGGTCCCCAGCCATAGAGGTAAGCCTCAGTGCCAGAACGTTTGGGACGTTTGATACACTCGGGCGAGTGTTCATCTACACTGATGACATACTGCTCGAAGTAATGATCGTTGGCTCGCAGATAAGCAGGATCATCCCATTTGCCAGTGGCTTCTGCACGACGGATTGCTTCCTGATCTTCTGCTGACAGATATTTGATAAGCCGATGCTGCTCACTCGCCCACAGGCTGCTGGAGGCATGACCTGAAGACAGTATCAGCGACTTGATGCCTTGAGGCTGGTGGTCTATGACATACGCAATAGCCTGCATGGCGCCCCATGACTGACCAAGTAGATGCACGTTGTCCAGATGAAGATACTCGCGGATGGCGATGAGTTCATCTATCCAGGTTTTCTGCGTCCATAGTTCAGGGTGACCGTCGAGATAAGAATTGCCACAGCCTATCTGGTCATAGGAGATCACCTGCCGACCTGTTTCAGCGATGCAGTCGAGCACCTCGAAATAGTTATGCGTGCTGCCTGGTCCACCATGCAGCAGCAACAAGGGGGCTTTCTCCGTTGCCTCGCCTACCACTCGATAGTAGGTCTGGTAGCCCATATAAGGCATGTAGCCTTCAGTGATCTTCTGTGACATCATTTGTTATTATCAAACAGGAATTCCAATAGATCTTTGGCCAGACTCTTGTGTAAGAGCAGTGTGCGGCGATGGAAGGTGGGAATCTTGATATCAAGGCCTCTCGTTGAGAAACCTCTGTAACGGTTGATGTTCATCTTGCAGACACTGTTGCCTGCAGCATCGATGACCTCCAATGTGCCAGAGATGATAATACCGCCACCACGCTTGTTCCAACTCCAGGTGGCTGCACCAGAGTTGCCTGGATCCAGCTGTGCGGCATTAATCTTGATGATGTAGTCGGGCGTGTCTATCTTGGTGAGTTTGATCACCTTCTTCTTGGCATCGTTCCAGCGTTCCATAAAGGTCTCTATGGCTTCTTCCTGATACTCACTCCACTTCTTGAAAACCTTCTGGTCGTTGGCAGCAAGATAGTCCATGAAGGTCTGATCCGTGATTTCCATCGTGGAGAGATTTCCAACTTTGGCCTTGGTGAAATCCACTTCCAGCCTGCCAGTTTTACCTGGCTGCCTGACAACATTGAAGTCGCCACTTGTCACCACGAACTCTTCCTCGTCGGCCTGCACTGCAATAGCCATCATCGCCATCACTGCTAAAAGAAACAATTTCTTCATTTTTATATCTCAGATAAATTGAAACAAATCAGTTTTGATCAAATTCTGTTTGCAAATATACTTCGTTTTGATGGCAATCAACTATAGCTCCGCCCTTTTTTGCGATTAATTAACATTTAGAAGTTCAGCTCGCAGCCGAGACCCAGCACACGATTGGTGCGGGTGAAGGTGTCGCTGACCAGAGGCTCTGTAGAGGTTACGCGCTTGGGATCATGGGGTCGGTTCTTGGGATCATAGGGTCGGTTCTACTGATCATTTTTGATCCTTACAGCAATCTGATTTTTTGGGTTAACCTCACTTTATTATCTAAGAGCCCTTTATACAAAGGGATTGGAGCCAGTGAGGTTCAAGTGAGGTATCCCCAATGTACCTCACCTATTTCAAATGCCCTATACATCGGTATTTTAGCCCTATCAAGTGAGGTTAGTGAGGATACTACACACTGTCTTACCCTCGTAAGTATTGTGTGCCCCGTTCGATTAATGATAACTATCAGTCCGAAGGCTTCGGACTGGCAGTCCGTAACTATCGAGCTCACAGTCCGTCGAGACGGACTAAAGACTCATTATTTCGCATTTTTCTTATAAGCTGCAACTCTCGTGGCTGCATTGGCCTTGATGTTATAGTAGTAGAGCGGATAGTCGTTCTCGTGGAAGCTGGCAGGTCCGAAGAGAGGAAACGTCTCGGGTGCAACGGCCTTGGAAGTTGTAATGACGACACCTCTCTTCAAGTCGATCTTGGCGTCTGCTGCGTGGGGATAGTCCTCGGGCAGTCCAGTCTCTTCGTTGAAGATATAGCCGCCCAGACTTTCCTCTGCCGAGGCGTATGTCTCGTCGCGCTTCCAGTTGATTGGATTGATGCTGATGGCACCTGGTCGTACCACGATGTTGTCCGTGTTGCCAGCCGCCTCTGTGTTATACGATATGATGACACCTGTGTCGTCGGCGCCCTCTGCAAACTTCAGATGCGGGTTTTCTTTGAGATAATCCTCAGTGATGGAAAAACCAATGACGTAGGCAGCAATCATGCGCTTCAGATACTCAGGATGCGCCTTCATGTACTCTGCAAGTACAAAGCTCTGCATGATGGAGCCCTGCGAGTGTCCTGCGAGGATGAAGGGGCGTCCGCCATTGAGGTGCTCAAAATAGTAGTCGAGGGCTGCAAACACATCAGTCTTTGGAACAGAGGTGAAGGCAGCTTCACGCTCTTCCATAGACATCTTGGCCAGAGCGGCCATGTTGCACTGCCTGTAGAAAGGAGCATACACGTTGGCGACCTCCTCGAAAGCCGTTCCCTGTACGAGATAGGTCCGCATGGCTGGCAGGCGCATCTCCGGTTCGTTGATGTCGGCAAATATGGGCGCACCCTCGGAGTCATCGACATACTCCGTCGGATAGACATAGAAGCAGTCAACATCCTTGGTTGCTTCGGGCTGATGCATCCAGTTGTCCTCGTCGCTGTAATCGACAGCTTTCACTGTCTCGTCTTCGGGTTTCACAGGAGTCGGATTGTCGTCCTTGCTGCTGCATGATGTGATGACCATTGTCGTGCCGCAAGTCAGGATGGCGGCAAGCATCCACTTTCTCATTTCTGTCATTTCTATACGCTATTATTTTGAGTGAAACTTGTCATAAGGAATCCAGGTGTCATACCCGTTTGCAAAGTTATGACAAAATTCCCATAATAGCCTTATAGCAAATGCCAGCAACAAAAGGTTTTGCTGATTTTGACACTATTTTTGCTAATCTTGAGAGTTTGGGGGCATCTCGTTCATCCACTCCCTAACGCTTTGCCCCATCCGCTGCTTGAAGGCGAGCCTGAAGGTGCTGTAGCTGTGGTAGCCGCTTTCGCCAGCCAGCTGCTGGGCTGTGAAGGAGCGGCCTTCGGCGATAGCCTCACGATAGAGTCTCGTGAAATGATTGATGCGCAGGTTGTTGATATAGGTATTGTAGGTGATGCCCTGGGCGGAGAAATACTGGCTGAGATAGAAACGGTTGGTCCCGATAGCTTTGGCAAGCTGGGTAATGTTCAGGTCGTACTGCAGGTATAGTTGCGCGTCTATGCAATGGCGTTGCAGCAGTGAGGTGAGGTCTTTAGGTTGTGAGGTTTTCTCAGGACCAGAGATTTTCTGGATGCTCAGGTCGCTGAGTGTCTCTACACGCCACAGGAGATAGCAGGTAAGTGTGGCGGTGACAACCAGCATGGCGTATTCATAAACCGGGGCTTTGTCGCAAAACTCATTGATGGTGAACGCCAACAGTATGATGGCCAGTACTATAAAGCTGCGCCAGATCTCCTTGTGTTCCAAGTCGGCATAGTTGTCGCGCAGCCAGCGCCCGTACTGTCTTAATGCGCGTACCATATATATGATAATGCCTATGATCAGCGGCAGGTCGTAGGCATAAATCAAAGGGTAGACTGCCTTGCTGCGACTGACGACACAGACAGCCAAGCCTAACACAGCAGGTGCTATCATCACGGCAAAAGGCCATAACGGACGCTTGCGGTCTTGCAGCATGGCAAGCAATACGACGATCGCAACAGGAAGAATCGTCACGCTTTGAATCAGCCCGCCTATAAGGTCTGCCATCTCAACATCTTCGCTTGAGGACAAGAAAAACAACTGCATGTACCACATGTGATTCACGGCTATGGAAGCCAAGAACACGCCCGTCCATCGGCGCAAGCGCACAGGGGGCGTGATACGTGGAACAAAGGCATTAGCCTTGCTGAACAGCAGATAACAACCAGACAGCAGGGTGATGGCCATCACCACTGAATATAGGATAGTGAAGAGAATGTCACCTCGTGTCTGATCGTACATGTTCTGTGTTGCGGATAGATGAAAAAGCAGTTTAGAAGTTCAGCTCGCAGCCGATACCCAGCACACGGTTGGTGCGGGTGAAGGTGTCACTGACCAGAGGCTCTGTAGAGGTGACGCGCTTGTAGTCGTCATAGTTGGTCTGGAAGTAAGCTGCCTTCAGCGTTACAATATCTGACACCTTGTAGTTAAAGCCCAGACCGAAGCTGAAGCTGTTGACAACGAACGACATATCGTTCATGTACTCATCAGTGAGCTGATAACGGGTGAGCTGACCACCAGCTGAGATGGTGAGCTTCTTGGTGACATCCCACTCTGCACCTCCCAAATATTCGTTGGTACCACCATCGAGCAGCTCCTGCGTGTCGTTATACCATCTGGCGTTCTTATCATAGAAGTGGTGATAGCCAAGGTTCAGACGGACAGCATCCGTGATATTCCACATGGCACCAACAGCGAGCTGTGCAGGCATATCCTCATTGACCTTCTCACCATCGCGGAACTTATTCACGGCAGGAATCTCACTTGCCTTATTGACAGTTGACTCATTCTCCATGCGGATCTGAGTCTTGAACTCATATTTGGCAGCGAAGTTGAACTGACCTACACGCCAGTCAACACCGATGACAGGTGCAATACCAACACTCCACTGGTTACAGAGCAGATTCACACCCTCAGAGTACTTCTGCAGGTTGTTGAGGCTCTCGCTGGTGCCCTGAAGTGTGGCAAGCGATCCCTCAAGCTGTGCCTTGGTGGCTACGAGTTCCTGATACTGGGGGAGGGCTGTGGCACCTGCTGCCTCATATTGGGCCATACCTGCATCTACCAGAGCGAGACCGTCGCTTACAGTAGTGATGCCGCCATCAACCATAGCTGTAGCAGACTGCAGGAAACTGCCGAAGTCCTGATAACCACCAGCGGTCTTTACCATAATATTATTGATCTTAGCCTTATAGGTGGCTGTTCCGTAAAGGAAGCGCAGACCTCCATACACAGAGAGATCGGGGGTAATCTTGTAGGCAGCACCAAGCTGTACGCCAAAATAATACTGGCGGCCCTGCATATAACCATCCATATCGTAGCCGCTGACACCAGGAGCTGTCTGGCCTAAGGCTGTGGCAATCTGATCAAGGCCGCTGAGCTGATAGGCAATACCACCAACCACGCTCTCGAAAGAACCCAAACCGTCGTTGAACTCACAGGCACCACCACCGCCAGGAACGGAGAAGTTGAACTGCCAGCTCCAGTTACCTTTATTATAGGCACCCTGAAGTGAAGGGATAAACGGTGCGTCGGCTACACCCTCGAAAGTCTTGGAAGTGCTACCGTTGTTCTTGCGACCCAGTGCATAGAGTGGGTTGTTGCTGGTGATTGTACGCGTCTGATGGGCGTACTGCCAGTTGAATGCAATATGGAATCCCTCAGGCAGGAAAGCGACACCTGCGGGGTTAGAATAGACACCGTCGAGGCCGATCGCTGCATCGCGAGCCGGATTCCTGAGGAAATCAACACTCTGGTTTGTATTGGTTAAGATACCGCCAGCATTGGCTGAGGTGGTTGCTGCCAGCATCACGCAGGCAAGAATTAACTTTAATTTGTTCATAATCCTAAAAACTTCTTAAAAAACCGGGTGCAAAGGTATGCAGATTGTTCGGAAGTTTTCTGTTTGCGCACACAAAGTTAACATCTATTAACTTAGAATAGGGATTTTCCTGCACAAAAAAGCCCATTTGTGCAATATTTTCTTGCACAAATGGGTATAAGGGTGTGCAAAATTCCGCTACTTTTTCAGTTCGGGATAGTTGACACGGGTGTGATAAATCGTCTTTAGCTTCTCAATCAGCACAGTCTTGGCATAGGCAATATCGCGGAAGGTGATGGGGCACTCCTTGAAATAGCCTTCAGCCACTTGGGCATCGATAAGCTTGTTCACGAGGTCGCGGATGCTCTGTTCCCTATAGTCAGGAAGGGAGCGTGAAGCAGCCTCCACCGTATCGGCCATCATCAGGATCGCCTGTTCCTTGGTAAAGGGGTTAGGACCTGGATAGGTGAATAGCAGATCGTCAACCTCATCATTCGGATGCTCGTTTTTATACTTCACATAGAAATACTTAGCTTTGCCTTGTCCGTGATGGGTGGCGATAAATTCCCTAATGATGGTGGGTAGATTATATTTCTCTGCCAGTTTGATGCCTTCCGTCACATGACTGATAATCATTTGGGCACTATCGATGGCCCCCAACTTCTCATGAGGATTGACGCCCGACTGGTTTTCGGTGAAGTAGATAGGGTTCATCATCTTACCGATGTCGTGATAGAGGGCACCTGTTCTTACCAACTGACTCTTGGCATCGATCTTATTGGCAATCTCTGCGGCCAGGTTGCCTACCTGGATAGAGTGCTGGAAGGTACCTGGGGCCACCTCGCTCATCCTACGGAGTAAGGCTTTGTTCATATCCGACAACTCGATCAGCGTGATGTTCGAGATGAAGCCGAAAGCCTTCTCAATGAGATAGAGCAGAGGGTAAGAGCAGAACAGGAGCATACCGTTGATGGCGATATAGTTGTACTCCCTGAGACTGAGACGGGCCAGATCGTCGTCACGGATCCATTCGAGCGCGAGGTTCGTCAGTCCTGAGGCTAATGTGACCAAGACGGCTGTCCAGAACAGTTGGGAGCGGCTCGACAGCTCTCTCAAAGAGAAGATAGCCACAAGACCAGCTACCAGTTCTACTGCGATGAATTCAAGTGGGTGCTGCAACAGGCAGGCACAGATCATAATCATCGTGGCATGGGCCATGAAGGCAGTGCGTGAATCCATAAACACGCGGATGAAGATAGGCACCATCGCGAAGGGCACAATATAGACGTGCAACACATTATGATCGACCATGAGCGATGCCACAATGACGAAGATTAGAATCAGGGAATAGAGCATCAACATGGAACGGTAATTCTCGAAATAGTCTTTCCTGAACAGTGTGAGGTAGATGGTGAAGCAGGTAATCAGGATCAGTACGTATAAAACATGGCCAAGGATGACCAGACTGACGCCCTGCTTGTTTTCTTCACGACGTTCCGTCTCCTTCTTATAAGACACCAGGATGTTGTAGGTGTTTTTGTCCACGATGTCACCTCGGTCAATGATCTTCTGACCTCGTTGTACAATACCGCTGGCCAACGGGATGCTGTTGTGGAGCTCGTTCAGACTCGCCTCACTGCGGGCTTTGTCGTATCTCAGGTTGGGTGAGATATAGTCGTTGAGATTACATTTGCGAAGCACCTCTTTGTGCTTGGCTAATGTCTCATCGAGAAAGATCTGTTCATAGGCAGAGACGACGGAGTTAATCTTGTTGATGGGCACACTGGTGGCATCCTTGCCATTGATGACTCTGACAGCTTTAGATGTGTCCTGATGCAGGATGGCGTATTCCGAACTGTTCATGATGCCTTGGGCATAGATGTCGCGCAGGCGATTGGCTATGATGCTCAGAAAGTCGTCAGGGAGACCTGGAATACCTTTGTTATAGTCCTTGTAGAATTGACGGACTTCCTTGCCTACGACATCCTCATTATAAATGTAGTAGGGCTCGTAGCGCTTCATCAAACTATCGCGTTCTGCCTTGACGGCCTCGTCGCTTTTATAGATGGGGAAGTCGAAGGGAGCACTCAGGTCATTATAGACCCAGGGCTTGCCTCTTTCTATCTTGAAACTGGCTTGGGTATTACGCGGCATCAGCCAGACGATGATGGCAGTCGTTGCCAAAATCAGTGCTGAACGGATGAGAATGTCACGCCAACTGAGATCATTTTTAATGTTGAAACTACTCATTTCTGTCTCTTTTTTCAATATTCGGGGCAAAGATACAAATAAAATAAGAATTATGAATTAAGAATTAAGAATTATTTTGTACCTTTGCATCCAAAATTACGCAATTTATGTCAGAAAGAAGAGTAAGGGTGCGCTTTGCACCAAGCCCTACGGGGGCATTACATATCGGTGGTGTGCGTACTGCCTTGTATAATTATCTGTTTGCGAAGCAACATGGTGGCGATCTGGTGTTCCGTATTGAGGATACCGACTCGAATCGTTTTGTGCCAGGTGCTGAAGCGTATATCATAGAATCATTCAAGTGGTTAGGCATCAAGTTTGACGAAGGTGTAAGCTTTGGTGGCGACAAGGGACCCTATCGCCAGAGCGAGCGTCGTGATATCTATAAGAAATATGTACAGCAACTGCTCGATGCAGATAAGGCTTACATAGCCTTTGATACACCAGAGGAGTTGGAGGCCAAGCGTCAGGAGATCCAGAATTTCCAGTATGACTGCCATACCCGTAGTCAGATGCGCAATTCGCTGACACTTCCGAAAGAGGAAGTGGAGCAGCTGATTGCTGACGGAAAGCAGTATGTGGTGCGCTTCAAGATCGGGGCAGGTCAGGAGGTCCTGGTGAACGACCTGATTCGTGGTGAGGTGCGTGTGAAGAGCGATATCCTTGATGATAAGGTGCTGTATAAGAGTGCGGATCAGTTGCCGACCTATCATCTGGCGAATATCGTGGATGATCACCTGATGGAGATCTCTCATGTGATCCGTGGTGAGGAGTGGTTGCCGAGTGCTCCGCTCCACGTGTTGCTCTATAAGGCTTTTGGCTGGGAGGATACGATGCCTCAGTTTGCGCATCTGCCCCTGTTGTTGAAACCTGATGGCAAGGGAAAACTCTCGAAGCGTGATGGTGATCGCTTGGGATTCCCAGTGTTCCCTTTGGAGTGGCATGATCCGAAGAGCGGTGAGGTGTCGCGCGGCTATCGTGAGGACGGCTACTTCCCTGAAGCAGTGATCAACTTCCTGGCGCTGTTGGGCTGGAATCCAGGTACGGAGCAGGAACTTTTCTCTTTAGAGGAATTGGTGCCTCTGTTTGACATCACCAAGTGCTCAAAGGCTGGTGCTAAATTCGCCTACGACAAAGGCATTTGGTTCAACCATGAGTATATCCTGAAAAAGTCGGCTGAGGAGATCGCCCAGCTGTTCTTCCCCATTGTGAAAGAGCACTGCCCTGATGAGACGCTGGCGCGTGTGACGGCTGTGACAGCAATGATGAAAGACCGTGTGTCGTTTGTCAAGGAACTCTGGCCCCTTTGCTCGTTCTTCTTTGTGGCTCCTGAGGCTTACGATGAGAAAACGGCTAAGAAACGTTGGAAGGAAGATAGTGCGCAGGTGATGAATGAACTGATTGCTGTACTCGAAAGTATCGATGACTTCTCGTTGGAGAACCAGGAGCAGATCGTACATGCATGGGTGGAGCAGAAAGAATATAAACTGGGTAATGTCATGAATGCCTGGCGCCTGACCCTTGTAGGTGAGGGTAAGGGCCCTGGTATGTTTGATATCTCTGCTTTCCTCGGTAAGGAGGAGACGATAGCTAGAATGAAACGTGCAATAGAAGTACTCGGCTGATGATTTACAACCTGATCATATACCTCTATCTTTTAGGAGTGGCTATCTATAGCCGCTTCAACGAGAAGGTGCGTAAGATGTGGCGTGGTGAACGTGATGCCTTTCGTATCCTGAGGGAGAAGGTGGATCCTAACGCTAAGTACGTCTGGTTTCATGCCGCTTCGCTTGGCGAGTTTGAGCAGGGACGTCCGTTGATGGAACGTCTGCGCCAGGAACATCCTGAATATAAGATTCTCCTGACTTTCTTCTCACCGTCAGGTTATGAGGTTCGTAAGAACTATGAAGGGGCGGATATCATCTGTTACCTGCCGTTGGATACGATAACCAATGCACGTCGTTTCCTGCGAACTATCCGTCCTGTGATGGCCTTCTTTATCAAGTATGAGTTCTGGTATAACTATCTGCATATCCTGAAGCACAGGCATGTTCCTGTGTATAGTGTTTCAAGCATTTTCCGTCCGGAACAGGTATTCTTCAAGTGGTATGGTCGTCAGTATGGCCGTGTACTGAACTGTTTCACGCATTTCTTCGTACAGAACGAGATCAGCAAGGATTTGTTGGAGAAGATTCATATCAAGGATGTCACAGTGGTGGGTGACACCCGTTTTGATCGCGTGCTCCAGATCAAGGAGGCGGCGAAACATCTGCCTATTGTCGAGACCTTCAAACAGGATGCACAGGTGTTTGTGGCTGGCTCTTCTTGGCCTCCTGATGAGGAGATCTTCATACCTTATTTTATGAAGCACCCCAAGTGGAAGATGATTATTGCCCCTCATGTGATCGGTGAGGATCATCTGCGTCAGATAGAGAAACTGTTAGAGGGGCGTAAGGTCATCCGTTATACGAAGGCAGAAAATTCTCAACTCTCGGATGCCGACGTGCTGATTATCGACTGTTTCGGTCTGTTGTCGAGTATCTATCATTATGGTGAGATTGCTTATGTAGGTGGCGGCTTTGGCGTGGGTATCCACAATGTGCTGGAGGCTGCCGTCTGGGAAGTGCCCGTATTCTTCGGACCGAACAATCAGCGATTCCAGGAGGCTCAGGGACTGAAAGCCGCAGGTGGTGGCTTCGACTTCGAAACGGCTGAGGCTTTTGAACGTCAGATGGATATCTTCCTGAAAGATGCAGAGAAACTGCGCGTTGCAGGTGAAAAGGCTGGTCTGTTCGTACAGGGCCTGGCCGGTGCTACAGAGAAAGTTCTCTCGGCTGTGGATCTGTAGATTGGATGGTTTGACTAGACTTAAAGGATGAAGTATATGTGGATGTTGATATTTTGGATATTGCCTTTATTGGCCATCATCTATATTGCCTGGCATGTGTGGACGCTCTTGCCTTTGGCTGGGATATGGAAGGCGCTGGTCATCCTTGTAGGCGTCTTTTGTGTCGCACTGCTGTTTATGAACTTCGGCCGTAAGTTCGATAATCTGCCTTTGCCTTTAGCGCAGGCAGCTTATGAGGTCGGCACCTCGTCTGTCATCGTACTGCTCTATCTCGTCATCCTCTTTTTGGTGCTCGATTTAGGAAGACTTGTTCATCTGATTCCGAAAGCATGGCTCTATCATAACTGGTATGCTGCCATCGGTGTCTTTTTTCTGTTTTTTGGTATTTTTCTTTATGGCAATCTGCATTATAATAATAAGGTACGCGTACCATTGCAACTTAAGTCCTCGAAACCGCTGCCTCGTGAGTATAAGGTGGTGATGCTGAGTGATTTACATTTGGGTTACCATAATCCTCGTCAGGAACTGGCTCGTTGGGTGGATCTGGTCAATGCAGAGCATCCCGACTTTATCTTGATTGCTGGTGATATCATCGATGGTAGCATGCGTCCGTTGATAGAGGAGCAGATGGCAGAGGAGTTTCATCGTCTCAAGGCTCCTGTCTATGCTTGTTTGGGAAATCATGAGTTCTATGCCGGCCATCCCGAGGCCAAACTGTTCTATCAGGATGCGGGTATCCACTTGCTAATAGATGAGGCAGCTATCATTGATAGCTGCATAGTGATCATCGGCCGAGATGATCGTACAAACATGCGTCGCAAGCCCATTAAAGATTTGAAAGACTCTCTGAATTCTAACATTTCAAATCTTAATTATACGATTGTATTAGATCACCAACCCTACAATCTCGATCGTGCTGAGGCGGCAGGCGTTGATTTCCAATTAAGTGGCCATACCCATCGTGGACAGGTATGGCCGATCTCCTGGATTACGGATCGTATCTACGAATGCTCGTGGGGCAGTCATCAACGTGGCAATACCCAGTTTTACATTTCTTCAGGCATTGGCATCTGGGGTGGAAAGTTTCGCATTGGTACCCAGAGCGAATATGTGGTAGCTACTCTTCGTTAAGATAGTATTTAGAATATTCGACGTAGTGCTTGGCATTGTCGGTCTGACCTGGTCGGACGGGTTTGATGTACTTGGCTGGTACGCCGCCCCAGATCTCTCCTGCGGGAATCTTGGTGTTCTGAAGCACTAGGGCACCGGCAGCGACGATAGAACCTTCACCAATTTCACAGTTGTCGAGTAGGGTGGAGCCCATGCCGATCAAGGCGTTGTCATGAATGGTGCAGGCATGAACGGTGACATTGTGTCCAATGGTGACATAGTTGCCGATATGTGTGGGGCCCGTCTCATGGGTGACATGGACACAACTGCCATCCTGAATGTTCGTACAGTTGCCGATAGTGATAGGGGCCACATCACCGCGAACCACGGCATTGAACCATACAGAGCACTCATCACCCATCGTCACGTCGCCTACAATCGTGGCGTTTTCGCTGAAATAACAATCTCGCCCCCATTTGGGAGCGAGACCGCGATAACTTTTAATCAAAGCCATACCTCTAAAATCTAAGTTCTTTAGAGGTTCGGATTGATCTTATTCCACTCAGAGATGGGAGGAACGATGTTCAGTGTTACGAGCTCGTCGCGCATCTTGCACAGGTGCTCGTAGCTCTGATCCAACTTGGCGTTCTCCTCGGCAGTACCCTGAGGAACCTCAAACTTAGCACCCTCGGCAGTCATGGTGGTCTTCATGGCCATCATGATGTGATCGTACTTGTCGGTCTTTACGTATGTTCCGACAGGGAAGCGGAATGGCTCACCACCCATAGCGGCACGGATCATCTCAACAGAGAGATAAGCGGGGCTCTGGAATGAAGAACGTCCGCGAAGCTCGATGATCTTGGCACCGCCCTTTGTGACGTCGATCTTCATCTGCTCCCACTCCTCAGCGGGGAACTCTGCAGTACCGATGATGTCAGTCAGCTTACGACCGGCAATCTCTACATGGCTTCCGAAGACAGCCATCTGCTCGCCGTGGCCACCATAAGTAGCGCAACCGGTGATCTCGCTCTGCATCACACCAAACTTCTTGGCGAGGGCGCTCTGCAGACGGGTTGTATCGAGACCTGCGAGGGTTGTCACCTGACCAGGCTTCAGACCAGAGTACAGCAGTGTTACCAGACCGGTAAGGTCGGCGGGGTTGAAGATAATCACCACGTGCTTCACGTCGGGACAGAACTTCTTGATGTTCTGACCGAGCTCCTCAGCAATCTTACAGTTGCCAGCGAGCAGATCCTCACGGGTCATACCTGCTTTACGGGGCGCACCACCTGAAGAGATGATGTACTTAGCACCCTTGAATGCCTCCTCGGCATCAGTGGTGGCTACAATGTTTACGTTGTCAAAACCACTCTGGCGCATCTCCTCGGCAACACCTTCAGGAGAGAATACGTCATAAAGACAAATTTCACTTGTCAGACCCATCATCAGGGCAGACTGAGCCATGTTTGAACCAATCATACCGGCAGCACCGACGATGGTCAATTTTTCGTTTGTTAAGAATGCCATAATTGTATTATTATAATTGTTGAGTAATCAAAAGTGCTGCAAAGATAAGAAAAAAGTGGCAAATATTCCCCCTTTTTAATATTAATCTTAGTTAATCCGTTGAAAGTCTGATAAAAACATCGTATCTTTGTAAAGTCGAAATTACAAAATTGGATATAATATGAATATTAATCAGCGACTGGAAGATTTGAGGGAGGTGATGCGACGTGAACATCTGTCGGCTTTCATCTTTCCAAGTACCGACCCTCATCAGGGTGAGTATGTGCCTGACCATTGGAAAGGGCGTGAGTTTATTTCCGGCTTTAACGGTTCTGCCGGTACGGCTGTGGTTACGTTGACGTCGGCTGCCCTCTGGACGGACTCTCGCTATTTTCTGGCAGCGGCAGAACAGCTGAAGGATACGGAGTTCCAGTTGATGAAACAGAAGATGGAGGGTACGCCTACGATTGCCGAGTGGATTGGTAAGGAGTGCGGTGCGGGCGTGGAAGTCGCTGTAGATGGCATGGTGAACTCCACTAGTAGTGTCAGGGAACTGATTGCAGAACTCCGGAAACAGGGCGGCATGACGCTGCGCACAAATCTTGACCCGTTGGTGCAGATCTGGCAGGATCGTCCACCGATTCCTGAGAATCCTGTGGAGGAGTATCCGTTGGCTTATGCCGGTGAGGCTGCAAACGTCAAAATTGCCCGTATCCGTCAGGCCCTCCGTAAGCTCCATGCAGACGGTATGCTGATGGCTGCCCTTGATGATATTGCATGGACACTGAACCTCAGGGGGGCGGATGTGCATTGTAACCCTGTCTTCGTGAGTTATCTGCTGATATCCTCAACGGCTGTCACCTTATATATAAATAAAGAGAAACTGACGCCTGAGGTGATGACTTATCTGAAGGGGGAAGGCGTGGGGGTGGATGCCTACGAGAATGTGCGGAAAGGTTTGAAGGATTATTTTGATTATAATATTCTGCTCGATCCAGATGAGGTGAACTACACGCTCTTTAATGCTGTTACACGGGAGGTCATTGAGGCAGAGTCGCCTGTCAAGCGGATGAAAACCATCAAGAATGAAACAGAGATAGCGGGTTTTAAGCAAGCGATGCTGAAAGACGGTATTGCGATGGTCAAGTTTCTTTATTGGTTGGATAACCAGATGTCCTCACTCCCAAATGAGATCCCTACTGAGATCTCTATTGCGGAAAAACTGGCATCGCTCCGAGCTGAGCAGATTTTGTTCAAAGGAATATCCTTCGACACCATTGCTGGCTATGGACCCCATGGCGCTATCGTTCACTATGAAGCGACGCCAGAGACAGATGTGCCTTTGGAGCCAAAAGGTTTCTTGTTGTTGGACAGTGGTGCACAGTATCTTGAAGGTACGACGGACATTACACGCACGATTGCTCTCGGTCCGTTGACAGAGGAACAGAAGAAAGTCTATACCTTGGTATTGAAAGGTCATATCCAGATAGAACTTTGTAAATTCCCCAGTGGCAGTAGTGGGACACAGCTTGACATTCTGGCGCGTAAGGATATGTGGCGTGCGGGTATGAACTATCTGCATGGTACTGGTCACGGTGTTGGCTCTTATCTGAATGTGCATGAAGGTCCTCACCAGATCCGCATGGAGTGGAAACCTGCTCCTTTGGTGGCTGGTATGACGGTAACAGATGAACCTGGTATCTATCTCGCAGGTAAGTTTGGTGTCAGAATAGAAAATACCTTACTCATCACCTATTACAATGAAACGGAGTTTGGTAAGTTCCTGCAGTTTGAGTCACTCACCCTTTGTCCTATCGATAAAAAACCGATTATCAAGGAGATGATGCTACCTGAAGAAATTGTATGGCTGAACCAGTATCACCAGCGTGTGTTTGATGTTCTCTCGCCTCGTCTTGATGACGATGAAATAGAGTGGTTACAAGAAGCTTGTGCACCTCTTTGAGGTTGAAAACCAGGAAAATGTGGCTTGTTTTAATAAAAATATGGTAAAAACTTGGTGGATTTGCAAAAAAGTAGTAACTTTGCACCCGCTTTTCGTGGCCCTGAGCCCGAAGACATGAAGTTTAACATAAAATATTTAAAACAAAAAACAATGATTATTGTACCAGTAAAAGAAGGCGAGAACATTGAGAAGGCTCTCAAGAAGTTCAAGAGAAAGTTCGAAAAGACAGGTGTTGTGAAGGAATTGCGTCGTCGTCAGCAGTTCGA
>JAEEGH010003630.1_pt1 | contig 40318 bp, 34 predicted proteins | sample 9134181 | NCBI WGS metagenome assembly JAEEGH01 (sample SAMN16246544, study PRJNA631951) | gut metagenome | biome: gut microbiome; feature: rumen; material: DP-attached | host: Bos | place: Iran: Karaj | collected 2018-10 | reverse complement strand
CCGCCAGGTGATAGAGGAAGAGACCAAGCGCGGCTTCCGTGTGAAACTGATCATATAATATTCTTCTGCGTCCACTAATTCCCCCACATGCAGCGGCCATGCCTCTCTTCCGTGCCGGTATCAGCGAAAATCCCAAGGCATCAGTTGATTATGCTTTGGGATTTAGGTATTAAAAAATAAAGGGTGTACATTCAGACTATGCAGAGTTTTGCAAATGATATGTATATTCTGCTCGTTTAATATTTTTTAAAAGAAAGAGAAACTGGCGATTGTTATTTTCTGCGTAACTTTGTAACAGATTCAGACAACAATCAACAAATGACAAACAATATTAAAACAAAATGAGAAGAACTACTTTTTTACTAATGCTGTTTGTGTACGGGTTAATCTCTGCCTCTGCACAGACTGCGACCAAGATGGAAGCCGAAAGCGCTAACTACGAGAATTGCAAACTGATCGAAGATGCGAAGTATTCAGGAGGAAAGGCCCTCGAACTAACAGAGAACAATGCAAAAATCACCTTTACCTATGCGGCTGTCGAAAGCGGTAAGTACACTATCACCGTAGGCTATGACGGATTGTATGGCGACAAGGTGGTTAATCTGACTGTAAATGGAAATGCTGCCACCTTCAACACGACGGAAAAAGGACCTGGCGAGGCCGTTGTGGGACCCTACCACATGAATCAGGGCAACAATACTATTGAGATTACCCCCAACTGGACTTGGTTCCGCATCGACTACATCACTATTGCCAACAGCGAGAGTGCCCTACAGTTCAATATTGCACAGACTCCTGTTGATGCCAATGCCTCCGACGCAGCCAAGACCGTATATGCGTTCCTTTACGACAACTTCGGCAAGAAGACCATCTCGGGCATCATGACTGGCGATATGGATAACGCCAATGGCGACGTGACCCAGCATCCCGATGTGCAGGCCGTTTATCAGGCAGCAGGCAAATACCCTGCTCTCGTGGGCTTCGACTTTATGAATGCCACAGGCATCAATGAGACAGATGCCTGGTATAAAGAATACACCGACAAGAGCACCACCCTTGCCAAAGACCTCTACCGCCGAGGCGGACTGCCCGCCTTTACCTGGCACTGGCGCGACCCCAGTCGGAAAACAGGCGATTTCTATGCTACTATAGATGGTAAGCCTGCCTGTACCACGAAGATCTCCGATGCCATGAACGCCGATGGCTCGTGGAACACCTCGTCAGAACTCTATCAGTACCTCGTCAAGGATATCCACACCGTAGCCGACTATTTCCTTGATCTGCAGAACGAAGGCATGGCCTGCATCTTCCGTCCGCTACATGAGGCCAGCGGAGGATGGTTCTGGTGGGGAACAGATGGTGGTGCTAACTACGCCAAGCTTTATCAGCTTATCGTCGACGAGATGGTAAAAGTGAAAGGTGTACACAACCTCATCTGGGTATGGAATCCCTGCAACGTAGATGATGCCGACTGGAATCCTGGCGACGACTGCTATGATGTAGTTTCCATCGATATCTATAATGATGCTTACGACTATTCCAGTAACTATGTCGCTTTCGACAAGCTCAAGGCGCTCACCGCCGGCAAAAAGATTATCGCCTTGTCTGAGAACGGCCCTATACCCGACATCGACAAGGAGTTTGCCGAAGAGGCCGTCTGGTCGTGGTGGATGCCTTGGTATCAGACTTGGGGTGGAAATTTTGTCGCCAAGACCAGCAACGAAGAGTGGACCAAGTGCATGAACGATGCCCGTGTCATCACACTCGAAGATCTCTCTGCAGGGTGGGGTACCGTGACCTCCATTCTTACGCCCAAAATCTATGCCCCCAGCTCTAGCGGAATCTTTACCCTTGACGGACGGCAAGTGAAACACCCACGCCGAGGCATCTACATCAAGGATGGCAAGAAAATTATCATTTTCTGACGATTGAAATATCTGTCTGTAGATGTTGTGCCTGATATCTCCGTCCACGACGAGGCCGCCTTTGTCCGTCAACTCACTACCGAGCTGCAGCCGTTAGTTCCCGACCAAGAGGTTGTTATCGTAGTGGATCATAACTATACAGAATAACTAGATATGCCAGGTCACGGCTTATGTTGTGCCATCATATGGCATGGCATGAGTAACAGCAACATGGCTGCCATGAGTAGTTTTACAGTAGTTTGCATATTTGGAAGTTATTTAATGGGTAATGTCATTACAAAACGCGAGCCGCCGATGTAGGCGGTGTCAACTTTGATGTCGCCACCTATACGGCGGGCCAACGAACGGGCCACCGTCAGGCCTATACCTGTGCCGTCGTAGAATTCGTCCAATTGTACAAATTCGTCAAAGATTCGCTCTGCATCCTTGTGAGCGATGCCAATACCCGTATCCTCGACCGAGAAGAACAGGCGACCGGATAAAACCGTCAACCTAAGTACCACCTTCTGTAACTGATCAGACGAAGGATTCTGAAGATGCCCCTTGACAGGAACCGTAAACTTACGGGCATTGTCGAGAATCAACGACAGAGCGCGTGCAGCTGCAGCAAGATTGGTTTGAATACGAACACCCTTGGCAGCGGGCGCAATCATCAGATCAAATTCAAGATGGGTGGCTTGCTCAATCCCCGAAGCATTAATCGCCTCGGTAGCTATCTGAACTGCAGTCACCTTGTCGTTACACTCAATCACGGTTTGATTCCTGGCTTCCGACAACTCCAGCATTTTGTTTACCAAACTGGTGATACGATCGGTATTCTCGGTTATCTTGCTATTTATTTCCAGAAGCGTAGCCTCGTCGTACTTGGCATCGTGCATGGTAAGCACTTGTGTAAAACCAGAAAGAATATTGAGCGGTGTACGGATTTCATGAGATATCTGCTGTATGAAATCACTCTTCATACGCGACAACTCCTGTGCACGTTTATTAGCAATCTCCAGTTCGCGTAGAGCCTTTTTCAAGCGAACCGACGAACGATGATGGAAATAGATAAAGAGACCAAAGATAATGATGATAATTACCAATGCCATGATGTTATAGAACCTGATTTCCCGCTCCTGGCACGATACCAAAAGCAATGAGCTCAGCCCCATACATAGCATTGTTAAAAAACGTGTTTGTTTCATCATCATCAATATTTTGTGTGCAAAGATAGATATAAAATAGCAAAAATGGAACATTAATTGAAAAAAAATTGTATCTTTGCACTCACTTAATCACAACATTGCCATCGATTATGATACAAACAGATTCTACATATTGGTATGGAGTAACGGCAGCAGCCTATTTGCTTTCCTGCTGGTTCTTTTCTGGAGTAAGAGGTGTACACAACTGCGGTACCCCCAAGGAGCGTAGAGCCTATATCTGGCCTGACCGCAAAATGCAGGTTATCATTTATCTTTGTGGCACCGTATTGTTGCCATACGTATTGAATCCGCAGAACGAGGCAGCGTGGATCCTAATGAAATCATACTTTCCCGGTACCTATTATTTCTACTGCGGAGCGTTGATTTTCTGTTTCTTCGGCACAGTAAAGCAATGGAAGGTATGGAAGAAGGCCAATGCGATTGCTGCCACTATCATATTCATTGCCATGGCGCCGCTTGTGGTTAATGCCTGGTGGCCATCAGGACTGCTTAGTGAGCAGTTTCTGAAGGTTTGGAACATCGTTGTGATAGCGGTAAGTATCTGTATGATAGGTTATGCCAGTGTTGCTATGTGGCAAGTTTGGCAATGGCTCAGAACAGCCCGCGAGTTGAACTATTCAAACCCAGATGACTTCCCAGCCGAATATGCCCACCGCATGTGGTTGACGCCCATCATACTAACCCCATTTCTTTGGCCGGCCTTCATCACCGACTCGCAAACAGTCATGGCATATTTGTGTATCCCATTGGCCATTTTCAACATTGCGTTACTGCTGAATGTGATGCCGGTATGGCGCCGTGCAGCCCTTCTGACGGATTATGATGAAGAAGAGGCAGAAAGCTTCGACGACGATGAGTTGGCCGAGGAGCGCAGCAACAGAATTGCCATGGAAATCGAGCAGTTTGTGAACACAGAGGCTGCCTATCTCGATTCGCATCTTAAACTGGAGCAAGTGGTAGAACGCTGCAACTTTAGTCGCAGATATGTTTCAAAGGTATTTATCGAACGCTTCGGCGGTTTCTCCGACTATGTCAATGGCTTGCGTCTCGACTATTTCGAGCGATATAAGCTGCAACACCCTAACTCTACCGACGAGAGTGCAGCAGAAGCCAGTGGTTTTACCTCATACAAATCGTATCTTAAAGCCAAAGAACGATTACCACAAAAGTAAAGTTATAATCTGAATTGCTGGGGTGTTACGCCGGCGTGGGTTTTGAAGTAGCGGGTCAGAGCGCTCTGGTCGGCAAAGTGGTATTCGTCGGCGATTTGTTTCAGACTGGCTTTCGAGGTGCGCATGGTGAGTTTCAGGCGCAGCATCAGGTATTCGTCGATAATCTGCTTGGGCGAGAGCCCCGTCTTGCCCTTTACGATGAGTCCTAAGTATTTACGGGTGATGCACATGCGATCGGCATAGTAATTTACCTCGTGGCCATGTCGGAACTCACTCTCCAGCAGTTCCATAAACCTTACGAACAGCTCGTCGGTGCGCTGCGTACCTTTATCCTGATTATCCTGGCGCGGATGGGCCTGCAGATAATCGTAGAAGCCCAAGAAGAAGGCCTGAAGATGAAGCGTTACGATGCGATCGGTTAGCTGGTAGTGCTCCTGTGTGAAATAGAAGTTGAAGATACGAAACATGCTGTCGACCACCACGTCGATCAACTCGCGATAGCCACAGCGGCGGTCGGCACGCAACTGCTCATACACGGCATGCTCCACATTCAGACTAGCAGCACGCAGAATGTCGGAACTGTAGCGGATGATGTCGGCAGAGAAATCTTCATTCATCATTTCCCATTTTACCATATCACCAGGAAAGAAGATGAGCACATCTTTCTCTCGTAATTCCCATACGTCGAAATTGATGCGCACACGGGCTGTTCCTGCCTGTGAGTAAAGGATGGCACCATGATCGATGGCGTGTACTTCGCTATCGATGGTGGTACGGGCTATTTTTTCCAAATTAGTCTCGTTCATGCCGCAAAAATAATACTTATTTCCCAAATTGCCAAATTCTGACGCATTTTTGTTTGCAATCACATCAAAAAATCGCCGTACCTTTGCACCCGAATTCGAGAAATGGTATGAAAAAGAAGATTTTTATGATGCTGGCGATAGCACTCGCCACAGCTGTATCAACTGAGGCTCAGACCATCAGAAAGATGGACATCAATGAGCTGTTTAAGTTGATAAGCGAAAACAACAAGAGTATGAAGGCTAGTCGCACCACGGTTGCAGCTGCCCAGGAGGGTGTAAAGGCTGCTAAGAGCAATCGACTGCCCGATGTGAACGCCCAGATCAGTGCTAGCTATATTGGCAATGCGCTGATGATGGATCGTGATTTTAGCGACTGGCAGAATCTGACGTCGCCCCATTTTGGTAATCAGTTTGTAGTAGATGCCCAGCAGACTATCTACGCCGGTGGTGCTATAGATGCTGGTATAAAAATGGCAGAACTGGGTGTAGAACAGGCTGCACTGGGTATGGCTCTGAACGAGCAGAACCAGCGTTTTGTGGCACTGAGTCAGTATCTCGACCTGCAGAAGATTGCCCATCGCCAACAGGTACTGGAGAGCAACATCGCACTCACCCAGAAACTGATTGATAACATACGTGAGAAGCACGAACAGGGAGTGGCGCTGAAGAACGACATCACCCGCTATGAATTGCAGTTGGAAACCCTGCGCCTGAATCTGGTGAAGTTGCAGAATACACGTAGCATTCTGAATCACCAGCTGTGCAACACGCTCGGCATCAGCAACACTGAGATGATTGAACCTACCGACGATGCTGCTACCACCTTATTTAATAAAGAGGGCGAGGCCCACTGGCAGGAGGCTGCAACTGCAGTTAATCCACAGCTGCAGATGGCAGGCGTGAACGAGCAGATGGCTCAGCAACGGGTGCGTTTGGCCAAGAGCGAGCTGCTGCCCAAGGTGGCTATCGTGGCTCAGAACAACTTCAATGGTCCTATCACCTTCGAGTTGCCACCCGTAGATAAGAATCTGAATATCTGGTATGTAGGCGTGGGTGTACAGTACTCGCTGTCGTCGCTCTTTAAGAGCAACAAGAAGCTGTCGCAGGCCCGCTTGCAGCATCAGGCTGCCACACAGCAGAAGGCTGTAGCCGCCGAGCAACTGAACAATCAGGTACAGGCCGTCTACACCAACTATCTGCAGAGCTACATTGAACTGGAGACACAGCAGAAGAGTGTGCAACTGGCACAGGAGAACTACCAGGTGGTGAACGACCGCTATCTGAATCAGTTGGCCCTGATTACCGATATGATCGACGCCAGCAACATGAAACTGGACGCCGAACTGAGCGAGGCCGATGCACGTATCAACATCGCCTACGCCTATTACAAAATGAAATTCATCGCAGGAAATCTTTAAACAACAGGAATTATGAACAAGAGAAAACAAATACTGAGAGCATATAATATTGTAGTAGTAATCTTTTTAGTACTGGGTGTTGTGTATGCCCTGAGTCGCTTTGTGCATCTAGGTAGCACGGAATATACCGACAATGCGATGGTGCATCGCCATCTGTCGCCAGTAAACACACGCGTGCCAGGATTTATTAAGGAGATCAGGTTCGACGAGTTTCAGTTTGTACACAAAGGCGATACGCTGGTAGTGATTGAGGATGCTGAGTTCCGCCTGGCTTTGGCTCAGGCCGAGGCTGGCGTAAAAGGACAGAAGAGCGGTACATCGGCCGTATCAGCTGGTATGAGTACCACGCATAGCAACGTACGTGTGGCATCGGCTGGCATCGACGAGGCCCGCATACAGATGGAGAACGCCAAGAAGGATTATCAGCGCTTTGAGCAGCTGCTGGCCAAGGAGGCTGTGACGCGCCAGCAGTACGACAACGTGAAGGCACAGTACGAGGCCGCCAAGGCTCGCTATGAGGCAGCACGCAGCAGACAGCAGGCCACCAGCATGGTACTGGGCGAGCAGCAGCAGCGCTTAGGACAGTCGGCTGCCGGCGAGAGTGTGGCCGAGGCTCAGTTGAACCTGGCCCGTCTGAACCTGAGTTATACCGTAATTACTGCACCTTGCGATGGCTATATCGGCAGGAAGGATATCCATGTAGGCCAGTTGGTACAGCCAGGACAGTTGCTGGTGAACGTGATCGACCAGAACTCGGTATGGGTGATTGCCAACTATCGCGAGAGTCAGATGCATCACATCGCCATCGGCGCCCCTGTAGAGTTTGAGGCCGATGCCATTCCTGGCGTCACCTTCAAGGGTGTGGTAAAGAGTATCTCGGCCGCCAGCGGTGCAGCTTACAGTCACATGCCTGTTGATAATGCTACCGGCAACTTTGTAAAGGTAGAACAGCGTGTGCCTGTGCGCATAGAACTGACTGAGGATAACAATGAGGATGACGTGAAGCGCCTGCTCTCTGGACTCAATGTAGAATGCGAAGTAGACTATTAATATGGCCGATCCAATGATAGGGCGCCCGTTTGCGATGCCCATGCTGAAACCCTTCATCCCCAAGGCGCTGCAACCCTGGACATATCTGCTGATGGCAGTTATCTTCCAGCTGGTAAACGTTACCTACATGGGTAACATGCATGAGATGATGGGAGCGATGAGCATCATGCGCGAGGATGCCACTTTTATTTTCCTATGTGGAGTAGTGGGGGTAGCAATGCCTTTCCCCATCTTGTTCCGACTGAAGTTCCGTTTCACCAATCGCTCGCTGCTGCTTTTCTCTGTATCGGGTATGATTGTGTGCATTCTGCTGTCGCTGCTCACAGAGTCGATACCTGTGCTCTGCGTGCTGTCGTACGCTTGCTGTTTTATGAAACTGATGGCCACCTTTGAGTGCTTCAGCAACATACAGCTGTGGATGACACCTAAGCGCGACTTCGAGATATTCTTCCCCTTGCTTTACATCGTGGTGCTGGGCGACATGAGTGCCAGCGGATGGCTGTCGCAACAGCTTAGCTACTACTGTGGCAGCTATCATGCCATGCAGTATTTTATTGTGAGTCTGCTGCTTGTGGCACTCATCTTTATCTATACCTGTACGCAGCACTTCCGCTTTATGCGCCCCATGCCGTTCCTGGCTATCGACTGGCTGGGTTGTCTGCTCTGGTCGGCCTCGGTGCTCGAAGTGATCTGGCTGTTTACCTACGGCGAGTACTACAACTGGAGCGATTCGCGCGTGTGGTGTACAGTGGCCTGTGCGCTGCCCATCACGGTATTCTTTGCCTGTGGACGTATGATGCATATCCACCATCCATATATCGACCCTCGCGCCTTCGGCTATAAAACACTGGCCGCCATCCTGTTCTTCTTCGTGGTAGAGGAGTGGATGAACTCTACCCACAACGCGCTGGAGGGCGTGTTTACGGGTAGCATTCTGCACTATGGCATGCTCACCTCGTCGCAGTTTAATATCGTGGCTTGGTTAGGCTCGGTATCGGGCTGTTTGTTCTGCTTGTGGTGGATGAAGATGCTGCGCCTGAAGTACACACCGCTGCTCACCATCGGTTTTGCGCTGATGCTGGCTTATCAGGTGATGATGTACTTCTACATCACACCCGAACTGAATATCGAACGACTCTATGCACCCACGTTTGTGCGCACCTTCGGCTACGCCATCTTCTTCTGCGTGCTCACCATCTATCTGGAGGAATTGATGCCTTTCCAGCATTTCTTCATGAGTTTGACGATAGCCGCATTCATCCGTAATGGGGTAGTGGATAGTATCAGCGGTGGTATTTACAGTTATCTGATGCGCTATCATATAGCCGATAACTTTGCCCGCGGATTGGCTATTGACGCCCCGCAGAGCATTATGCTGAGTGTAAAATACCTGTACGGTACCACCTGCTTGATGGGTTGTTTCTTCCTGTTGCTGCTCATGCTGTGGCACGTACAACCTGTACGTTCAACCTTGAAGCACCTACCATATTGGAACAAGATAGGGCAGGAGATGCGGAAAGAGTTAGCTAAATAACTAATAATAAAAAAATCCCAAGGCATAATCAACATGCTTTGGGATTTTTTCGTATCTTTGCAACCAAATTATTAAAAATCTATGATAAGTAAAGATATACGTGAGCAGATAATAGCTTTGGTACATCAAGAAGTTGTACCTGCTATCGGCTGTACCGAGCCGATGGCGGTGGCACTGTGTACGGCAAAGGCAAAAGAGCAGTTAGGCTGTAGGCCAGAAAAGATTGTGGCCCTGCTGAGTGCCAATATCTTAAAAAACGCCATGGGTGTAGGTATTCCAGGCACAGGTATGATAGGACTTCCCATCGCTATCGCCTTGGGAGCGCTCATCGGCAAGAGCAAATACCAGTTGGAGGTACTGAAGGACCTTACACCTGAGGCGCTTGAAGAAGGTAAACAATACATTTCAGAGAATAGGATTGATATCCGGCTAAAGGAGGGTGAGTGTGACAAACTGTACATTGAGGTTATTGCATCGGCAGGTGACCGAGAGGAAACGGCTATCATCGCAGGCAGTCATACCCATTTTGTTTCGGGGGATGCCAGCTACTCGCGTACGGCGTCGACTGATGGAGATGACGAGATTGCGCTAAACTTGCGACTGGTGTACGACTTTGCAACTACAGCCCCTTTGGACGAGATACGCTTTATTGAGGAGGCGCGAACCTACAACATGAATGCTGCCCGCGAGGCGCTGAAGGGCAACCACGGTCATAACCTGGGTAAGACCATCGATCGTCCACTGGCCAAAGGAATCTTTGGCAATAGCATCTATTCGCATATTATTTCGCGAACGGCTTCTGCTTGCGATGCTCGTATGGGTGGCGCCATGATTCCCGTGATGTCGAACTCAGGATCGGGTAATCAGGGCATTTGTGCCACAAACCCTGTATGTGTGTATGCCAAGGAAAACGAGAATACGGAGGAAGAACTGCTGCGTGCCCTGATGCTCAGTCACTTAACTGCTATCTATATCAAGCAGAGTCTTGGAAAGTTGTCGGCACTCTGTGGTTGTGTGGTTGCTTCGATAGGTTCCAGCTGTGGTATTACCTACCTGATGGGAGGTAACTACGAGCGTATCTGCTATGCGGTAAAGAATATGATTGCCAACCTGACGGGTATGATTTGCGACGGAGCCAAACCATCGTGTTCGCTGAAGATTACAAGTGGCGTTAGCACAGCCTTGCTATCAGCACTGCTGGCTATGGAGGGAAAATGCGTTTCGCAGGACGAAGGCATTGTGGATGATGATGTTGACAAAAGCATTCACAATCTTACCAGCATTGGTGCCGAGGCCATGTGTAAAACCGATGATATGGTTTTGAACATCATGACCTCGAAAAAGCATTGATTATCCCAATAAAAGAAGTGTTATTTGATAGTCAGCTTGGCAGTGGGCAGACTGCTTTTGATGCTTACTGTTGCCTTGCCTTTATTCTTGCTGCTGCGTACAACGAGCAGGGCGCGACCCTTCCAGGTGGTTACACGGGGTGAAGTCTTAGGCTCGCGGTCTTGCATATTGGCAGTAGCAAAGGCCATCAGTTGACCTTGTCCCTGAACGATAGCCTCGCAGGGGATAGCAGCATCAGGACATACACGGCCCTGAGCATCAACCACCTCGACAGTGATGTAAACAAGATCCTGACCATCAGCCTTGAATGTTGGTTTGTCGGCAGTGAGACGCAGCTGAGCAGGCTCACCGGCCGTGCTCAGCGTAACGCTCTTACCTCCTGCATCGGCACGCAGTGTTCCTGCCTCGTAAGGCACACTGAACACAGCCTTGAATTCTGTGCTGAGATCAACATTCTTTTTACCAATCTGTTTACCGTTTAAATACAATGTTACCTCGGGAGCCTTGGTGTAAATCTCGACCTCGATGGGCTTGCCTTCCCATCCCTGCCAATTCCATGATTCCCAAGTGGGCCATACACTCCATGATGTCATATTAATCTTGCCACGATAGCCATCAGGCTCTTTTACGGCCATGTACAAATCCTCAGTATCCTTCCACAACATCTCGCGATAATGACTGATGGGTTTGCGCCAGCCAGTGATATCCACATCGCCACAATAGGCGCCATGCCACTCGGGTACACCACCTTCGCGCCAGTGTTCGCCAGGCGTCTCGCCATCGTAGTAGTTTCGACCGATACCCGACTCACCAAGGTAGTCGAGACCAGTCCATACGATATCGCCAATGACGTATGGATAGTCGCGAACAATTTTCCAGTTTCTGAAAGCATCGCGCGGATAGCTCTCGGTCTGCCACATCACGCGTTTAGGATTGCGCTGGTGGTCGCTAGCGTGCTTGAATATCATATAGTTATAACCACCGATATCGAGCACATCAAAGTGTGGATCGTAGATTTCCCAATCTCTGTCCCAGGCACAAAGAGCCTCAGTCACAGGGCGTGTGCTATCGTATTTAAGTATTTCATTCTTCAACATCTTTGCGGTGTGTACCACGCGGATGTCCTTGCGCTCTATAACCTCGTTGCCGATGCTCCAGCAGATGATGCTGGGGTGGTTGCGGTCGCGCACTACCATGGCACGGATATCCTCCTGATAGCACGAGTCAATCAGCGTAGAATAGTCGTATGGTTTCTTAGCTGTACGCCAGCCGTCGAAAGCCTCGCCGATAACCAGCATACCGATAGAGTCGCAGGCATCGAGGAAGGCACGTGTAGTGGGGTTGTGCGAGGTGCGGATGAGATTGAAACCGGCATCCTTCATCTGGCGTACCTTTCTGATTTCGGCAGCGTCGAATGCCATCGCACCCAGCACGCCATCGTCGTGATGCACACAGGCACCATTGAAGAGTATAGGCTTGCCATTGAGCAAGAAGCCCTTCTCGGCAGAATACTCAATGGTGCGGATTCCATATGTAACGGGCAGTACATCGCCCTCAGCCTCGATGGTAGTATGGTACAGGTAAGGATCTTCTGGCGACCACAGATGAGGATTCTCCACATGCAATGTCTTCGTAATCGGTTTGCGTGAACCATCCTTCATGACTACCTCGGCTTTGATGTTTACGGTGTGAATATCAGGTGTAGTAACACACAGGCTCTCTTCGTCAATGTACTGCTTTCCCTTTGTCACCAGCCACACATGGCGGTAGATTCCAGATCCGGTATACCATCGACAGTTGGGCAGTTCGGAGTTATCTACCTTTACCAGTACCTCGTTCAGGCGTTTGTCTTTATACAGGTATGGTGTAATATCCACTGTGAACGGCGTATAACCATAGGCATGCTGACCGGCTTTCTGTCCGTTGATAAATACCTCGGCTTTCTGATACACGCCCTCAAAGAGCAGTTTTACTATCTCGCCCTTGGGAGTAGCAAACATCTTGCGATATTCGCCCTTGCCACCAGGATACCAACCGCCATCGGTACCATTGGTAGCTTCGGCTGTTGGGTCGGAGGCATACGATATGGCCCAGTCGTGAGGTAGATCTACACTGATGGTCTTACCTGCGTGGGTAAACTTCCATCCATTGTCGAATAACTGCTTGGTTCCAGCTGTGGCGCTTATGAAGGCCGCCAGCATCATGGTGCATAAATAGAAACGTTTCATATTATAGATTATACTATTCATAATGATTAGGTTTTGGCTGCAAAGTAACTAAAAAAACTGATTCATTCCAAATTTCTTCCATGTTTTCTCTAAATAAAACGTATTAATGCCTATATTTTCTACCATAATATCGATATTATCCTATATCAAAAAGCAGGTAGGGGATTGATTTATGGCACTAATTACGCGATTTTTAATAAAATAATTGGAATAAGTGTGGTTAAAGCCAAAATTATTTATTAATTTTGCACCCTGTAAGCTGATAACAACGGAACAAAATTATAGAATGAAAAAAAAGCTATTAGCCATTGCTATATCCATAGCCGGTGCATTCCTTTTGCCGATATCTCTAACGGGATGTCATGATGATGCTGCATTTAAGGAACGATGCGAAGATGCAGAACGCATGGTGTACTTTGCCTATCTGGACAAAGACTACAACCGCATACTTGAACTGACCGACAGCGTGGAGCAGTTGGGACTCTTTTCGGAGGGAAAAGCCGACTATTGGATGGGTTATGCTTACGATCGCATGATGCAGAAGCGTATGGCCGAGCTGTATTGGAAACGGGGTCTTACGGCTGTTGAGAATTTGACTGACGACGAGGATATCAGGGTGTATGCAGGTATTGCCCACCGACTGGCAGGATTGAAGTATTTGTGGGGAGAGTATGAGGAGGCACTGAAGATAGCCCAACCAGCCATCGACCGGCTGGAGAAACTGGGCTGCGACAGCACAAGCGAATACACCAATCTGCTGATTTATGCTGGCTGTTGTCAGAGTCGACATGGTCTCAGCGAGCAAGCTACAAACAGTAGTTTTAATCGCGCATACGATTTGCATCTCGACTATATCAAGCGTCATCCTTATGCCACATCCTATCGCGATGCCATCGTGGGCGTTATCAGTATCAGCTATAATTATATAGAGATTCACGACTACGAGAAAGCCCTGATATGGCTGGATCGTATGGCTCAACTGATACGAGGCTATGAGCCAGCAAAGGATGCCCGACCGGATTATGCTGAGAAACAATGGGCCAGATACTATATTTATCGTGCCATTACCCTCGAGGGGCTGCACCGTTCTGAAGAGGCTGCCGAGTGCTATCATACCTTTCAGAAAACAGGTATGAGCCGTACACCCGAAGGTAGCAACCTGAGTGGAACCTATCTGGGCGTGGCAGGCCGCTGGCAGGAGGCTGCCGACAATTTTAAGGACCTGAAAGAGCTCCTTAAAGAATACAAGGTAGGCTATACGCTCGAGATGATTCAGAAAGTGATGCTAAAGAAATACGAGGCCAACCGCAATGCAGGCAGATTGGATTCGGCTAAAGCTATCAGTGTGGATATTATTGAGCACCTCGACTCGGCCATCAACGTGTCGCGACATGCTGATGCACTAGAGCAGGAGGCTGTGCATCAGAAAGAACTTGAGATGGCAGCTGAGCGTGAAAAGGATCTGCATACCCGTCAAGCCTGGCGCCTGGTTTCGCTGATCGTACTGATTGTTATCATGCTGATATACATTGTGTTGCGTCATCGTTCGCAGGCCAGATTGGCCAAGGCGCTGGAACGTGCCAAGGAGTCGGATCGCATGAAGACGGCATTTGTTCAGCACATCAGTCACGAGATACGTACACCACTTAATATCATTACAGGTTTTGCGCAGGTGGTGAGCAATCCCGACTACGATCTGAGCGACGAGGACCGCAACCGTATTATGGCCGACATCAGTCATAACACCACCGAGATTACCAACTTTGTGAACGAACTGTTGGAACTCTCTGAAAGCGAGAGTCAAAGTATGTATCAGCTTGACGATGAGGTAGATGTAACTGTCATCTGTCAGGAGGCTATAGATGCCAGCGAGGCTGATAACCAAGGACGACTGGCGCTGAGTGTGAGCAGCGAGCTACCTGCCGATTACCGCCTAAAAAGCAATGCCACAGCTATCCGCAAGATATTGGACCGACTGATGAGCAACGCTTTGAAGTTTACCGCAAAGGGTAGTGTAACCATCAAAGTGAAAGCAGATAACAAACACTTGCAGATAGCCGTAGAGGATACCGGCAAGGGAATCCCCAAAGACCAGCGGGAACGCGTGTTTGAACGGTTCTACAAGGTGGATTCGTTTGTGCAAGGCATCGGTCTGGGTCTTACCGTAGCCCGTCGTTCAGCCGAATTGCTTGGCGGCACGCTCACCATCGATCCAGATTACACCTCTGGCTGCCGCTTCGTTATCACCCTGCCAGTGCAGTAAAATACAATTGGCTTAATACCCAGGATTTTGAGTAAGATTTTGGTTTAATGCCCGTACATCGGCTGGGATGGGGAATACCTCGGTGTGGCCATCCGACTCATTGATAGCATCAGGTCCTTCGTAAAGCGATCCATAACGATGGAAGCGGATTAAGTCGGGGCGGCGCCAACCTTCCCAAGCTAATTCCAACAAGCGCTCGTCGAGGATGTTATCCAGAGTGCATTCCCGAGTTGTAGCACCGGCTCGTTTCCTCACAGCATTATAGTCGGCACTGCCATCCTTTCCCAATCGCACATTACATTCGGCACGCATCAGCAGCACATCGGCATAGCGGAAAAGTACGATGTCGTTGTCGACCAGTTTGCCATCCTTGATGGCATTCTTGTCGAACTGGTATTTGAACATACGGGCGCCTGCAGTCTCTACATATGGCGAACCGCTGAGGTCGAGTTGTATCTTGTCGGGTTCGTACGTCAGTGGGTTCCCTGTCCGGTCGGTTACATGTTCTCCTGCTGGGCCATATACATTTGAGTAATGGTAGCAGTCGATGAAACGTGGATCAAGGTCGTCGGGATATCCAAACACCTGTAGTGTTTTAAGCGTGGCGCAAGCACCATTTTCGCCATTGTAACCGTAGGCTGCTGCATGACGGTAGTGCAACGATCGGATGATGTTCTGCTGCTGATTTGAGAAGAGATTCTTGTTCATGGGGATGGTGAAGATGTTCTCCTTTGAATTCTGATTGTAAACCTGGAAGTTAGAGCTATAAACAGGTTCGAGACTGTAACCCAGGAAATCCAGTTCGTTGCAGTAGCTGATGCAATCGTTCCATCGGGGCACACCTGTATATACCTCCGCCTGCAGCATCAGCTTTGCCAGAATGAAGAATGCCACGGGTTGGGTAATACGCCCGTAGTAGTCGCCCTCGTGGGTGCTGTTTTTGTCGGGAAGGAAGTTGAGAACGCTGAGGAGTTCATCTTCGCAGAATTTGAACACAACGGCGCGCTGCTCGCGCTTCACTTCATTCATCGAAACGCTGCTGTTGGTAACTAAAGGCACATCACCAAAGAGATCGATGAGATACCAGTAATACATGGCACGTAACGCTCTCACCTCGGCTGTCCAGGCACGATGATTATCTTCGCCTGCCAGAGTTTTGTAGGTGTCGAGTGTCTCGAGCGATCTGTTGCAAAGGGTGATAACCTTATAGAGATATATCCATGAATTCTTCATCAAATCGTGACCAGCTGTCCACGAGTGCTTATACATGGCTTGCCACAGACCACCATCGTACCAGTCGCCACCACGTTGGGGAATCATGGCCTCGTCGCTGCCAAAGGTCTGCAGATCGTAGATACCTCGACAGGTGCCTTGCAGTCCCTGTCCATCTTCGTATCCGCCTATGTAATTATATAAGGTGGCAACGGTATTGAGATACAAGTTCTCCTTGGATGTGTAGGCCTCACTCTCGGGTAACTCGCTGCTTGGTGTTTCGTTGAGCGAGCACGACGTAAAGGCAAGTGCGATGATGATGCAGAGGGTTATATATTTTTTCATTCTTAATTATCAATTGTCAGAACTGTATGCTGAGTGCGAGTGAATAGGTGCGGTAGGGCGGTATAGTGCGCTTGTCGTCGACACCGAGTGTAGGATCTACTACCGATGAGTTGATGATAGGTGTAAGACCTGAATAAGAGGTGATGGTGGCGAGATTGTTTACAGAACAGGCCACGCGCATTTTGCTGATGTAGCGGGAGCGGATGGGAACATTCCAACCCAACGTGACATAGTCGATGTTTACATAGTCGCCGGGTTCCAACCAGTAGTCGCTGATGTGCTGGTCCTGAATATTCATCTCGGGTGCTCCCTGCATCACGTTGTAGTTGGGTAGCGAAGCCATATTCATGTAGGCCAGCGCCGTACCGTTGTATATCTTGTGACCAAAGGCGCCGTTTACTTGCATGGTGATGTCGAACTGCTTGTAACGGAAGGCAAAGTTTGAACCCATCAACGCCTTGGGGGTTGCCTGTCCACAGATGTATGACTCTGATGTCAGGTCGTAACGCTTCGAACCGTCATCTGCTATCGTAAAGCCTTTGCAGTGAGGCAGATAGAACACGCCTAACGGCTGACCTACAATCTGGAAGCACACACCACTGGCCCCATGATAGCCGGCTCCATAGAGATCGCTGATGCCCTGCACGTCGGGCGCTGTAATGTATTGTCCCTGATAGTATCCGTTGAGGGTTACAAGCTTGTTGCGTTCAAAGGTCCAGTTCATGTTGATGTTCAGCTCGATATCTTGTTTCTGTAACGGTGTGATACCAAAGCCTATCTCCAGACCGTGGTTACGCATTCTGCCGAGGTTGGCCAACAGATGGTCGTAAGTGAAAGGTGGTACGGGTACGGTGTAGTTGTAGAGCATGTCGGTGGTACGCGAGGTATAGAAATCGGCTGTTAGCACAATCCTATGGTCCCAGAAGGCCATGTCCACACCTACGTTGAAGGTGCGCTTGATTTCCCACTTCAGGTCGGGATTGGCATTGCGAATGATACCTAAGGTAGTGGTAGGCATACCACCCACGCTCACTACGCCGTTGGGGCGAATAAGCTGTTGCGACAGGAAGGCATCGATACCACCAAGATTACCACTCTTACCATAGCCTACACGCAGGTTGAGTTTCGGGATAATTCGCTTGAGCGGCGCCATCCAAGGCTCTTTAGAAACGTTCCAGGCGGCACTGACAGAGGGGAAGAAACCCCAACGATTGTTTTCGCCCACTTTTGAGGAGCCATCGATACGCGTGCTGAGGTTAAGTGTGTAGCGATCGTTGTAAGTATATTGTGCCTTAGCCAGATACGATGTTAAGCTCGAGCTATAGTTATAAGAGTTGGTACCTTCCCAAGGGCGGATAGATCCAGCAGATAGGTTGTCGTAACCGAAGGCATTTGTGTTGAAGTTCGACGAGGTGGCATAGAATCCTTTAATCCTTTCCCGGCTTCCCTCTACCAGTGCCAGCAGCTCCAACTGGTGGCGCATGGCTATACGTCTGTTCCAACTCAGAGCTATATTACCTAACAGTTCTATGCGTTTTTTGTCGCCTTGATAGGCCTCGCCATGACTCCACACGTAGGTGGGATAATAGTGGGCGTTGCCAAAGTCGGAATAGGAGTAGCTACCGAAAAAGACCAAGGTGAGACCGTAACCCAAGTTGATGGTTGCCTTGGCGTGTACATTCACGTGGGCATCGTCTTCATCCTCCTTCATGGTGAGCAGGGCATAAGGATTATTAATCCACCAGGCCTCGGTTACGTCGTCGTAACCACCAGAGGCATTGGTTCCAGCTGGGATGGTGGGATTAAAGGTGGCTGCCGAATAGAATAGTTTTTGTTTGGAAGGGATAACATTATTGTTCTGCAACGAACCTAATACGCCGAGATCAACTGTCAGATGGTTGTCGAAAGCCTTCTGATGCAAGTCGAGCTTGGCTATGTAGTTACGCAGATTGTAGTTCTTAACGGTAGTCTTTTGGTTGGTCATACCAATTGAGGCACGATAGTTGGCCGTTTCCGAACCACCACCAAAGGCCAAGTGGTGAGTCTGTACAAGGCCCGTACGGATAGGGGCTTTGGTAAAATCGGTATCAGCGCCTTTATCGAGTATGCTCATACCCAAATTGCTGGCTGCCTGTCGGAACTGACTGGCGTTGAGCATGTGTAGATTCTTGTAGGTGCTCTCTAAACCAACGCTACCGTCGTAGGCTATATGGAACTGTTCAGCTGTACCTTTACGCGTTACCACCTGTATCACACCGGCAGCACCGCGGCTACCATATTGTGATGTCTCGGATGCGTCCTTCAGAATAGTAAAACTTTCGATGTCGGCAGGATAGATGGTGCTCAGTGTGATGATGTCGGATTGTACACCGTCGATTACCACCAACGGGTCGTTGCCACCTGTGAGTGATGTGGTACCACGTACTCGTACTGCCGACAGCATGGCCTCGTGATTACCCCCAGACTGCACCTGCACACCTGCGGCCTGCCCGCTGAGAGCATCGAGCGAGTTGGTTATCATACCTTTGTTCATGCGTTCCTGCGTTACCGTACTCGTGGCTCCCGTCACTGACGTAGAGTCGCGTAACGTCTGTGCTGTCAGAGGTACTGTCAGTGTCAGTAATAAAGCAGTTTGAATAATCTTTTTCATCGTTCCATTGTACATATCTGTGGCAAATATACGAAAAAAAAGTAAAAAAGTTACTTTGTAGCAGTTTTTTTTCGTACTTTTGCAGCCGATATATGAAACTAGCGAATAAACGACATATGGCCGCATGGATGCTATTGGCAGTTTTTGTGCCAATACTGCTGCTGTCGTCTATTCACATTCATGAAACTGGCAATACAACAACTACCGAGTGTAACGACTGCGTGCACCATAGTTGTCATGGTCACCTTTCGTCGGTGGCCTCGTGGGATCACGACTGCGTGCTGTGCCAGTTCCTGACGCTGACTATGTTGGCAGCCGCTGTGATGGCTGTTACGTTATATGTTCATGTATGTATTAAGAGTTATGCCCAGCCTTTGTGCGGTTTTCGCACCTACAGCTGTGGCAACATAGTAACTCGAGGTCCTCCAACACTCTAATTACCTCAGATTATTTACATACATATATATAACATAGAATTAATTAGATAACAGAATGAAAGCAAGATATATCATTCTGCCATTGTTGTGCGTATGCATGGCAGTGGCAGCTCAGGATAATAGTAAACATCACCATATAGAAGATTCAACAGATGTGTTTTTCCGTCATCTGAACTTAAACGAAGTAATAGTAACAGGCGTAACGGGCGATACGAAACTGAAACACGCCACAGCACCCGTGAGCATTGTTACACCACAGATACTAAAGGCAACGGCCTCTACCAATATCATTGATGCCATCGCCCATCAGCCTGGTGTGAGTCAGCTCACTACCGGTGGTAGCATCTCGAAGCCCATCATCCGCGGTCTGGGCTATAACCGCGTGGTGGTGATGAGCGAAGGTGTACGCCAGGAAGGACAGCAGTGGGGCGACGAGCATGGCGTTGAGGTAGATGGCAGCAGCGTGGGCAGTGTTGAGATACTGAAAGGTCCTGCCTCGCTGATGTACGGCTCGGATGCCATGGCAGGTGTGGTTATCCTGCACGCTCAACCAACACTGGCCGAGGGTGAGCTGAAAGGTAATATCAGTACCGAATACCAAACCAACAATGGTCTTTTTAATTACTCGTTGCAAATGGCAGGCAACCAGAAGGGGGTTGTGTGGGATGCCCGCTATAGCGATAAAATGGCACATGCCTATAAGAATAAATACGACGGCTATGTGCCTGGCTCGCAGTTCCGCGAAAGAGCAGGACGACTGATGCTGGGCCTGAACAAAGGGTGGGGACACTCGCGTTTGACGTGGACTGCCTATCACTTAACGCCAGGCATCGTAGAAGGAGAGCGTGATGCTGAAACCGGTGAACTAGACCATGAAGATGGTTGGACCGGACATCAGTACTCGAAAACACTCCCATTCCAGCAGGTAAAGCACTACAAGGTGGTATGGGACAACTCGTTGAACCTCTCATCGGGCTATCTCAAGGCCATCATCGGTTACCAGCAGAACCGTCGACAGGAGTTCGAGGAAGAGATGGATGAATACGAACTGTATTTTAAGTTGCACACACTGACATACGATTTGCGCTACGTTACCAACGAGTTTAACGGTTGGAAACTGTCGACTGGTATCGGTGGTATGTATCAGAAGTCGGGTAACGAGGGCGAAGAGTATCTGATTCCTGACTACCGACTGTTCGATTTTGGTTTCTATGCCACCGCCACAAAAAATCTTGGTGACAACTGGACACTGAACGGTGGATTGCGTTACGATCATCGCCGGTTGCACGGTTACGAGCTGATGGAGGATGGTGACGTTCGTTTCACGAACTTCAGTCGCCATTTCAACGGCGTAACAGGTAGCATCGGTGCCGTATGCAACATCAATGAGCACTTTAACCTGCGCCTGAATCTGGCTCGCGGTTTCCGTACACCTAACATGAGCGAACTGGCTTCAAACGGTGTACACGAGGGTTCTTTGCGCTACGAGATTGGTAACCAGGATCTGAAGGCCGAATACAGTATGCAGGCCGATATGGGACTGGAGTTTACTTCGCAATATGTATCGGCACAGCTGTCACTTTTTGCCAATCGCATCGACAATTACATTTTTACCCACCGACTGGCCGATGAGATAGAGGAAGGCTACCTGACTTACGCCTACACCCAGGGCGATGCCCGATTGTTAGGCTTCGAGGCGGGCGTGGACTTACATCCTGTACACAGCGTGCATTTCTCGAACACTTTTTCGTTTGTTGATGCACAGCAGATGCATGCCGAACCGGGTACGAAGTATCTGCCCTTTACGCCGGCACCTAAATGGGCCTCGGAACTGAAGTGGGAGCTGTTCCATCACTCGCATACCACGGTAAATCATCACCATACTACCGATGCAGCCCACCGTTCGGTACTGAATAACCTCTATATTGCCGCTGGTCTCGACTGTTATCTGAAGCAGTCGCATATCTATAGCGCCGACGATACAGAAACAGCGACACCCGGTTATGCGCTACTCAATCTCTCGGCAGGAACCGATATTCAGGTAAAAGGTAAGAAAAAAGCAGAGTTCTACATTACCGCCGATAACCTGCTGAACAAGGCCTATCAGAACCACCTGAGCCGTTTGAAGTATGCCGACGAAAACGTGGTTACCGGCCGTCGAGGCGTATATAACATGGGCCGCAACATCACCTTCAAGTTGGTAGTGCCCATTTCTCTATAAATTTTAATAATCTCTAAATCCCAAGGCATTTTGTAATGCTTTGGGATTTTTTTTCGTATATTTGTGACAAATTTACTAACACTAAACAAATACTATTATGAGTAAAGTACTGATTTTACAAGGCTCTCCAAGAGCTAATGGAAACACCGCATGGATGGCGGAAGAGTACAAGAAGGCTGCCGAGGCAGCAGGTCATGAGGTGACACTGGTGAACGTGGCAAAGAAGAATATTGCAGGCTGTCAGGCTTGCGAGTACTGCCACAATAAAGGCAACGGTGCCTGCATCCAGAAGGATGATATGCAGGAGCTGTATCCACTGATGAACGAGGCCGAGGTACTGGTGCTAGCAGCCCCCATCTACTACTTTACAATCTGCGCACAGATTCAGGCTTCCATCCAACGTATGTACTGTGTGAACAAACCCGCCAAGTTGAAGAAGATGGCGCTGCTGATGTCGTCATACTCGCCTAGTGTATATGATGGTGCTACAGCCGAGTTCCGTGATATATGCAACTATTGGAAAGCAGAGAACATGGGCTTTGTATCTGCTAAGATTGATGAGCAGAAGACAGAGGAAACAAAACAGAAGGTTCTGGCTCTTGCTGCGAAAATATAAACAATACCTACTTCTGATTAACCAGCTTTTGTAAGGTTTTGCAGGCGTGCAATACTTAAAACACTCGATTTTAGGTATTGTACACCTTTTATAATTGTCTTACCTTTGCAGCCGAAAAAGATTTTGTTAGTTATTAGTTATAAAAGTAAGAAGTAAAATATGAAAATTGAAAAGATTCATGCGAGAGAGATTCTCGATTCAAGAGGTAATCCAACAGTAGAGGTAGAAGTAACACTCGAGAATGGAGTCATGGGCCGTGCCGCTGTGCCATCAGGAGCATCGACTGGCGAGAACGAAGCCCTTGAACTGCGCGATGGCGACAAAGAACGCTATCTGGGTAAGGGTGTATTGAAGGCCGTTGACAATGTAAACAAAGTGATTGCACCTGCGCTGAAGGGCGACTGTGTGCTGGAACAGCGTGCCATCGACTATAAGATGCTGGCTCTCGACGGTACTCCTACCAAGTCGAAACTGGGTGCCAATGCCATTCTCGGTGTTTCGTTAGCTTGCGCTCAGGCTGCAGCTAAGGCACTGAATATACCTCTTTATAGATATATAGGCGGCTGCAATGCATACACCTTACCTGTGCCTATGATGAATATTGTAAATGGTGGTGCACACTCTGCAGCCCCTATCGCTTTCCAGGAGTTTATGATCCGTCCTGTAGGTGCCAGCAATGAGCGCGAGGCCATCCGTATGGGTGCCGAAGTATTCCATAACCTGGCCAAGTTGCTCAAGGCACGTGGTCTTTCTACAGCCGTAGGTGATGAGGGCGGCTATGCGCCTAACTTCGACGGTATCGAGGATGCACTCGACACCATTGTAGAGGCTATCAAGAAAGCTGGTTATGAGCCTGGTAAGGATGTAAAGATTGCAATGGACTGTGCTGCATCTGAGTTTGCTACCTGCGAGAATGGACAGTGGTTCTACGACTACCGTCAGCTTAAAAATGGTGCGAAGAAGGATCCTAACGGCAAGAAGCTCTCAGCCGATGAGCAGATTGCTTATCTGGAGCAGCTCATTACTAAGTATCCTATCGACTCTATCGAAGACGGACTGGACGAGAACGACTGGGATAACTGGGTAAAACTGACCGAGAAGATTGGCGACCGCTGCCAGCTGGTAGGCGACGACCTGTTTGTGACCAATACCAAGTTCCTTGAGAAGGGTATCAAGATGGGCGCTGCTAACTCGATATTGATTAAAGTGAACCAGATTGGTTCGTTGACAGAGACCTTGGAGGCTATTGAAATGGCGCACCGACACGGCTACACCACAGTGACCTCTCACCGCTCGGGTGAAACAGAGGACACCACGATTGCCGACATCGCAGTAGCCACAAACTCTGGACAAATCAAGACTGGTTCACTTTCTCGTACCGACCGTATGGCCAAGTACAATCAGTTGATACGTATCGAGGAAGAGCTTGGCAGCACAGCTGCATACGGCTACCAGCGACTGAAATAAACGCATTAACTTTTTGAGTAAATCATTTATAATAAAACAACTTAAAAATGCAGATAAGCTGTGAAGCTTGTCTGCATTATTCTAAAAAGATTGTATTCTAAAAATAATCAAACATAACAATTATGGTAAAATCAAACATCAACTATTTCGGCATCATCGGTTGTGCCATTGTTTATTCAGCAACATGTTTCGCTAGCGCCTTTATCGGATTTGTTAACCCTTGGTGCTGGATTGTAGTTTTCCCTGTTCTTGCAGCAGTTCTTGGTGTACCTTCTTATCTGTGGGCAGTGTCGAGATGGCAGCGGTTCGGAGTAGCCATGCTGTTTTCGTCAGTATTAGCAGCACTCCTGTTGTCGATGGGCGAGATAAATCTTACCCAGACAGCTTTGATGGTTATAACAGGTGTGGTTTCGGATGCTGTCAGACAATTCAAAGGAAACAACTCGAAGCAAGGGGCTTTTTTCGCTTATCCCGTTCTGTCGCTCGGCGTTATTGCCTGGCTCATGAAACTATGGACCGATTCGGAGTGGTACTATCCTATATGGGAATCTCGACTTTTAGTCGTTTACGTATAGTCCGCGACAGATGGACTTGATTTGATAAGTAAATTATTACCAAAAAACGCTAATATTTTTGGGCCTTTCAGGAATTATGTTTATATTTGCATCGGATAAGATTATTTAAAAGTGCTATTTTATGAAACTGTTATCAACTATCATACTTGCATTAAGCAGCCTGAATGGCTTGGCACAGAATAATGCCAACGATAATACGATGCCTTTTGTGTATCGCGGGCATATTTATCTGCAGACTACCATTAACGATAATTTGCGTGTAAATACGCTGTTTGATACAGGCGCAGCTAACATCTTTGGTATCGACAGTGTGGCGCTTGCACAATCAACCTGGCATCCACAGAAAGTAGGTAAGGCCAGAGCTGGTGGTGCCGCAGGATCAACTATGGTAAGAGTGATAGCCGATGGCACCAAGGTACAGATGGGTAATGTTGTGCAGCAATATCAGATAGTGCCGATATTTAAGTTGCGTGACGTTGTAAATCGTCATGTGGATGGTATCTGGGGCATCAAGGATATCTCAAAATATCCGCTCGAAATCAACTTCGAAAAGCAGTATCTTAAACAGTACACTAACACGGCGCCCCATACCGAGGGCTTTATGCAGTTACCCATTAAATACGAGAATAACAGAATTATGCTGCAGGCTGAGGTGCAGTTGGGCGGCAAGAAGATACGTGGCTGGTACTTGATGGATACGGGTAGCGGCAGTTCTGTAACCTTTACATCGAGGGCTATGACCGAATTCACTCTTGATAAGATTGAGGGCAAACGCTACTTGGCGGATATGACTCAGCCGGGTATTGGCGATAAGGCGATGGAGACGTCGGTTGAGATGATGAGCGACCATATATTAATAGGTTGCGACACCATCCGTTATACAGATATCAGCTATGTACAAGATGGGGTAGGGGCTATGGGCGACAGACCTTATCTGGGTATTATCGGTAATGATGTGTGGGATAGGTTTAACATCATTATCGATGCCAAGAAACAGATGCTTTATCTTCGCCGACATAAAGCCGATGAACCCATCGGTAAGAGATATGGTTATGGCTGGCGTAACCGCACAGATATCTGTCGTGGTTGGGTGGTGTCTTATATGAACCGTTCGAGCGAGGCCCACGAGGCTGGTGTGGAGATAGGCGACACGATTACCACCATTAATGGTCGCGATGTGAGGGATTACACCTGGGATGAGGAGGAAGCCCTACGCAAGGCACCCCACCACGAACTTGATCTCGTGACGCCACAAGGCCAGAAAAAACATGTGATACTTGAAGCAAAAGAATATTGGTAATAATATCTTCTAATTTATACGATTATGGTACTTTCAACAACTCCAACAATCGAAGGTCACACTATCCGTGAGTATAAGGGTATAGTGACAGGTGAAACAATCATCGGTGCAAACATGTTTAAGGACCTGTTTGCTGGTATTCGTGATATCGTAGGTGGTCGTGCCGGCAGCTATGAGAAAGTGCTGCGCGAGGCCAAGGACGAGGCTATGCGCGAGATGATGGAACGCGCACAGATGTTAGGTGCTAACGCTATTGTAGGCATCGACCTTGATTACGAGACCATCGGTGCTAACGGCTCAATGCTGATGGTAGCCGCCAGCGGCACTGCAGTTGTGCTATAGCTATAACTACCTTAGTTTAGTCAAACATATCGCGAGCGATATTTAGTTAATTCTTATTAAAGTTTTAACTAAATCGCTTGCGATATAAATTATTGTATGTACCTTTGCAGCGCAATTAAATAATAAGATCACAAAAACGAATGAATATGAAGTACGTTAAGATTCTTGCACAAGTGCTGTTAGGTATGTTTATGACCTATGCAGGTTTTAGTCATCTGACTATCGCACGTCAGGAGTTTGTTGCACAAGTTCCCACATGGTTACAGTTCTCGCCAGCGTTTACCGATTTTGTAGTACTGGCATCGGGTGTAGTTGAAATTTGTCTGGGCTTGGGCATGCTGCTGATGTGGAAGAAGTATCGACCCGTGGTAGGTGCCTTGCTGGCTCTCTTTTATGTAGCTATCTTCCCTGGTAACATCAATCAGTACGTAAATCATATCGATGCTTTTAACCTGAACACCGATACGGCTCGTTTGGTAAGATTGTTCTTCCAGCCAGTGCTGATAGCTTGGGCATTATGGTCGACCGGAGGATGGGCTTATTGCAAGCAACTGTATAGAAAATACAAAAACAAATAAATAAGAAGAATCATTGAACAAATAAAACAAAGGACTTATGAAGACAACAAAGTTATCAGCATTGCTGCTTACAGGTGCGATGTTTATCGTAGCCTGTGGCAACAAGCAGCAGAAGAGTGAGGCTAACGTTAACGAGAACCCCACCGAAGAGAAAATAGATGTGAAGGCAGTAGAGGGGCGTAAGAACTTTACCGACCAGATGGTTATCACACCACAGCCTGCTATTATGATTGCCACATGGGATGAGAAACAGAATCCTGATGTGATGATGGCTGCATGGGGCGGACAGTGTGGTCCAAAGCATATCACTTTCCAGCTTTCGGCTCATAAAACCACAGAGAATATCCGACTGAAGAGAGCTTTCACTATCAGTTTCGCAACCAAAGACGATGTGGTACAGAGTGATTACTTTGGAACTGTATCGGCCAACGATGTGCCTGATAAGGTGGCGAAGGCAGGTTATACTGTAACAGCTAGTCCGAACGTGGATGCTCCCATCATTAATGAATACAAATTAACCTTAGAGTGTAAGGTGGTTGAGTTTGAGGAGAATGGTAATGACGGTGCGCGTGTAGTTGGTGAGATAGTGAACATGAGTGCCGATGAGAACATCCTCGACGAAGATGGTAATATCGACCTTGAGAAGCTTCAGCCAGTAGTATTTGATTCAACCAAGCGCATCTATCGCGTATTAGGTGAGAAGGTTGGAGATGCATGGGGCTCAGGTAAGGCCATTATCGAACGAGAGGTAAAATAACTATAGATAAGGAAGAAGCTCATATAGTGATTAATGGATTGAAAACGAGGGGCTTGCCAGTGTAATATTGGCAAGCCCCATTTTTTTTGTGTAGTTTATTTCCAAGTATTGCGTCTAATAGGGTAAAATGTCGAACTAAATTAAAACAAAAATGAAACAGAAAACCCTATTATTGGCTTTGTTGGTATTTGTATGTACAACCTGTGCAAAAGCCGATGTGTTAGTGAAAGAATGTGGCAATGGCAGCAAGGTGATGGTAATGATTCCAGGGATACCCGCTATCAACAGTTGACACAGATGGGCGCAGCCACCCAGACCCTAACTATCGACAAAATTCCTACCATTAACGCCTGGACTTCGAAAACCGACCGGCACACGTATTTCAGTATGTACTACGATTACACAAACACCGATTTGCGCGCCGAACTTAAGAATATCAAAGCCCCAATGTTAGTATTGCTAGAGCCCCAGTTTCGAGGTGTCGACCAGATGGTAAAGAGTCAGTTTGAAGCATGCCCTAATGCCACCATCCGTTATGCTACCAAAGGTTTGCATTTCATTATGTACGATGATTGGGATTGGTTCTCCAAGCAATTCTGAAAAATATACAATGAATGTTATAGGATTTGGGTGTAACGAAATAATACGATACCTTTGCCAGCGAAATTATTCAATCAAATAACAAAAATGAAAAAGATAATTTTAGCTTTGGCTATTGCTTTTACAGCAGTAGTAAAGGTATGCGGGCAAAGTGAACTTGCTGGCAGAGTGTATCACTGCGACAACTTGTTTGCTACAGGTATTAAAGAGCTAAAGGCACAGGCCGACAAAAAAGAAATGAGCAATATCCAGGCCATCACAAGTGCTATTACAGCCAAAAGAACGGTAAAGTTCATAGATGGGAAAACGGCTCATGTAACAACCATCTTAAAATACGACGAGGATAAAGCCAAAGCCAATGGTGCCTCTTGGTTTTATCGTAAGATGGCAAAAATGAAATTTAAGACAGGACAATCGAGTGGTAATACCAGCTATACTATTAATGGCAATAAGTTAACCATCATCAGTGTAAAAAGTAAAAAGCCCATCAACTACGAGTTGAGTCAGGATGGCCAGACGCTTACCGAAATCAGTGGCAGTCCACAGGCTATATTAAAGCGCATCAAATAATAAAAAAGAGGCTTGCCATATTACAACGGCAAGCCTCTCGTTTTTCAATCCATTAATCAATATGAGCTTATTTATTTGTTCATCATCTGTTCTATTTCCTCGCGATGCTCAAAGAGAGTGCAGCCTCCGGTGTGCTCCCAACCTAATGCGCGGGCAGCTCGAATTTTCTTGAATAAAGGCGATTTAAGTGCCTCGCGTACACCGAGTTTAATCACATTACTATCGCTGAAGGGTGAGAACGGGCAGGGCTCAGCCGATCCATCGGGACCGATATGGAAGAAACCGCGACCTGAGGCCAGACAACCACCTAAAGCCTTCTCATCACCGGGGAACGATAGGAAGATGATATCCTGATAAGCCGTGCGGCGTTCTTCGAGTACCTGCTCCATCTGGGCCACATGTGCATCGCTAAATGCCAAATGCTCAGTGCCTGGTTCTGTGGGCACATACTCGATATAGAACACGATCTTACAACCATAGCCGCGCAGCTGATTAATAAACTCAGCGGATGTTACCAGCTGCATGTTCACGGTAGTAACGGTGATGCTGGTGCCGAAGAAGAGATTCTCGGATTTCAGCATCTCCATCGACTGCATAGCACGCTTGAACACACCCTGACCACGACGTTCGTCGGTGCCGATGGCAGTTCCCTCAAGACTGATGATAGGCACCATGTTCAGATTCTTACGCAGAAACTCCATGTAGGATGGACCAATCAGTGTGCCATTGGTGAAAATGGGGAATATCATATCCTTAACCTCAGCCACCTGCTCCAGAATATCCTTGCGCATCATAGGCTCGCCACCAGCCAGCAACGAAAAGTTGATACCCATCTCAGCAGCCTCCTCAAAAATGTGGCGCCACTGCTCAGGAGTAAGTGTTGACTTGCGATTAGCCTCGTTATCCTCAGCTATTCCGTTTGAACGGGCATAGCATCCCTTGCAGTGCAGATTGCAGGTTGTTGAGATACTGCTAATTAAGAAAGGTGGCACATCCAAACCTTCGCTCTCGGCCATCTTCTTACGGCGTTTCTCCGATTTCTCGAACAGGCGCTGCATTTTGAAGGCAAACTTCGCTTCACGTGGATTACTCAGCACATTCTTATAGGCAGTAGCCATGATATTGCGAATGCTACCATTCATGTATTCAGCCAAATTAATGGCACACTGACTTTCCATACGAGTTTATTTTTTGTACTTGTTAATCAGTTCTGTAAGCGTATCGCCATGGTGACGCTCCTGCTTGGCAAACACTTCCATCTCGTCGGCAGCTTCATCCAGTCCTACAGCACGGAATGCCTGGGCAAACTGGTTGACCTGCTGTTCACCATGATACTCGCCCTTGGCAAAGTTCTCGGCAATCTTCCAGATATCGCTATCGTACTTAGCCATCAGGGTAGCATAGAATCCTGCATGTACAGCCTCTTGATTAGCCATCTCGATAAACTTAGCCGAAACCTCTTCGGGATAGCCCTGTTCACGAGCCATTCTTGCCAGCGCATAATAAACCATTACTCCTTGCGCCTCGGCCTTAGCAGCACCATCGCACAGCTTTTCAAAATCGGTACCTTTCGTTTTTCCGTAAATCATTGTAATTAATATATATTGTTGTTTTTGTGATGTTATCAACTAAAAAGCGATGCAAAGGTAACAAGAATAATTTATATCGCAAGCGATTTAGATGATACTTTAAGAAGAATTAACTAAATATCGCTTGCGATATGAATAACAACATATATGTATTATCTTCTTTTTTTAGGTGCTACTTTACGTTTGGGAGTAGCTTTTGGAGCAGGTGGGGCAGGGAGGTCCTTTGTAACGGTGGCCTTCAGAATACGGATATCCTCTAAGGGGCGATCGTTCTTATCTACGGCCACACCTTGGATAGCTTCGACTACATCCAAACCCTCGATAATCTCACCAAAAACAGTGTACTGGCCATCGAGATGGGGCGTGCCACCGATGGTTTTATATACCTCGCGCATCTCAGGGGTAATTTTTACCTGTCCGTTAGTTATCGAGTCGATCTTCTGCTGGGTATAATCCAGTCGGCGATCGTCGTACACCTTGCCCCAAACCATGTAGAACTGACTGGCACCAGAACGGCGCTCAGGATTCTTCTCGTCGCCCTCGCGTGCAGCAGCTACTACACCACGACGATGGAATATCTTTGGTAAACGGAACTCGGCTTCGGTGGTATAGTCGTAATCGCCCATTCCTAACAGCTGTCCGGGTTTGGCTTTCTTGCTAAAGATATCACCCGTCTGAATCATAAAATCCTTAATCACACGATGGAACAGCAGCGAATCGTACGACCCCATTTTTGTAAGCTTCAGAAAGTTATCACGGTGCTGTGGGGTTTCATCATAAAGGGCTATGCGTATGTTACCCTTAGTGGTTTCGAAGAGTACTTCGGTACTTGTTGTTTGTGCTTTTAAAGACGCCGATGCCAGGAAAAAGGTGCATGCAAAAGTAAGTATTTGTTTCATATTGACTGTTTTTTGGCTGTAAAAGTAACAAAAAGTAACGAAAAATGCGAAAAATATGCGTATTTTTTTGCAAAATGCGTATAAATTCTTATCTTTGCACCCGATTTTATTGAAATTTCAAACACAATAGATAAACTTAAAATAACGTGATGAAAACTAGAAAATTCATTTTGGCTGCTGGCCTCCTGATGGCGGGGCTTAGCTCTCATGCAGAAGAAGGACCGCTGTGGATGCGGTACACTGCCATCTCGCCCAATGGCAAAACGATTGCCTTTTCATATAAAGGTGATGTTTATACAGTAGCTGCAACTGGCGGACAGGTTCGACAGCTTACCACCAATGCTGCTTACGATGCTTGTCCAGTGTGGAGTCCTGATGGTACCAAACTGGCCTTTGCGTCGAGTCGCGAAGGTAGCATGGATGTATATGTGATGGATGCACAAGGTAGCGAACCTGTGCGATTGACTACAAACAGCACCAACGAGATGCCAATGGTTTGGCGAGACAACGAACATGTGCTGTTCTCGGCCTCGTGGATGCCTTCGGCCCAGTCGATTCTGTTCCCTGGCGAAAATCAGGTATACGAGGTGAGCATCAAGGGCGGTCGTCCACGTATGTTCTCAACCTTGCCTATGGAGGATATCAGCTTTGCCAAGGATGGTCGTATGCTTTATCACGACTATAAGGGCTACGAGGATCCTTTCCGCAAGCATCATCAGAGTCCTATCTGTCGCGACATCTGGTTAGTACAGGATGGACACTATAGCAGACTGACTGACTTTAAGGGCGAGGACCGCACACCACGTTGGGCCGATGCCAACTCGTATTATTACACCAGCGAGGAAGATGGTACTTTTAATGTGTATCGCCGAAATATAGACGGCACAGGCAAAAAGCAGCTCTCGCATCATCAGATGAATCCCGTTCGCTATCTCTCGGTAAGCAACGAAGGCACACTCTGCTACAGTCAGAATGGCGAAATTTATACCTTGAAGGAAGGCTCTGAGCCACAGAAGGTAAAGGTAACTATTACTGGCGACCGACAGGATAAGGATCTGATTCGTCAGCTCCGTTCGAGCGGTGTAACCGAAATCAGTCTTTCACCTGATGCCAAAGAGGTTGCTTTTATTCTGCGTGGCGATATCTTCGTGACATCGGTCGAGTATAAGACTACCAAACAGATTACCAATACACCACAGCAGGAGCGCAGTGTTGATTTTGCGCCTGATGGTCGCAATTTGGTTTACTGTGCAGAGCGTGGAGGCGTTTGGCAGATATATCAGACAAAACTGAAAAATAAGAACGAGAAACTCTTTACTTACGCTACCGCCCTGCAGGAGGAACGACTGACTAACAGCAACGAGACATCGCTGCAGCCAAAGTATAGTCCTGATGGCAAAGAGGTGGCTTACTTCAAGAACCGTTCGGAGCTTTGTGTGATTAACCTGAAGACCGGTTTAGAGCGCACCGTGCTTGATGGTAAGTACAACTTCTCGTACCGTGATGGCGACCTCTGGTTTGAGTGGAGTCCCGACAGCAAGTGGCTGTTGGCCAGCTATATAGGTACTGGCGGTTGGAATAGCAGCGACATTGCTCTGGTAAATGCTAGTGGTAATGGCGAGGTACACAACCTGACTGAGAGTGGCTACAACGAGAGTTCGGCCCGCTGGGTGCTTGGTGGCAAGGCTATGCTGTTTGAGAGTGATCGCGCCGGTTATCGCAGTCACGGTAGCTGGGGTGCCGAGTCAGACTACTACGTGATGTTCTTCGATGTAGATGCCTACGACCGCTTTACCATGAGTAAGGAGGATAAGGAGATACTGGAAGAGGCAGAGAAAGAGGCTAAGAAAAATGAGAAGGCTGACGATAATAAGGATGCCAAGAAGAAAAAAGACAACAAGAAGAAGACCGCCGAGAAGCCAAAGACCGAGAAGTTGCTGGCATTCGACCTGGAGAATTGTCGCGATCGCATTGTGCGCGTAACTGATAACTCAGCTCGCATGGGCGATGCTGTGCTGAAGGGCGACACATTGTATTATCAGGCCTCGTTCGAAGGTGGCAGGGATCTGTGGGTACATTACCTGCGCGAGGATAAAACCGAGCTGCTGATTAAAGGTGTTGGTGGCGGTGCTATGCAGCCCGACAAGAAGTTTAATAACCTGTTCCTGGTTTCGCGTGGTGGCATTAAGAAGTTGGATCTCGGAAAGAAATCTACCAAGAACATTGATTTCGAGACCGTATTCAACTATCGTCCTTACGAGGAGCGTGCTTACTTGTTCGACCACATCTGGCGCCAGGTTAAGGATAAGTTCTATGTAGAGAATCTGCACCAGGTTGACTGGGAAGGCTATCGCGATAACTATCGCCGTTTCCTGCCTTATATTAATAATGAGTATGACTTCAGAGATATGCTGAGCGAGATGCTGGGCGAGTTGAATGCATCGCACACAGGTGCCAGATATTATCCTAATGGCGCATCACTCAGTACTGCCACATTAGGTGTGTTTATCGACCAGAACTATCAGGGCGATGGACTGCGTATCGAGGAGATTATCAAACGCTCGCCATTGGCTCAGAAGAAGTCTGGCGTGATAGCCGGATGTATCATAGAGGCTATCGACGGTGTAGCTATTAAAGCTAACGACGACTACTTCCCACTGCTGGATGGTAAGGCTGGAAAACGCGTACGTTTGACCATTCTGAACCCTTCAACCGGTAAGCGTAATGACGTGACTATCAAGGCCATCAGTCGTAGTAACCAGACCGAGTTGCTGTATAAGCGTTGGGTTGACCGTCAGCGTGAGATGACCGATAGCCTCTCGGATGGCAAGCTGGCCTACGTGCATGTTAAGGCGATGGACAGTCCAAGCTTCCGTACGGTTTACCGTGAACTGCTGAGCGACAAGAACCGCAATCGTGTGGCCGCTGTAGTTGACGAGCGACACAATGGTGGTGGTTGGTTACACGACGATTTGTGCACCCTGTTGAGCGGTAAGAAATATCAGGAGTTTGTTCCTCATGGCAAGTATGTAGGTTCTGATCCTTATAACAAGTGGCTGAAGCCTTCGTGCGTGCTGATTTGCGAGGATGACTACAGTAACGGACACGGTTTCCCATGGGTATATAAAGAACTGAAGATTGGTAAACTGATTGGTGCACCTGTAGCCGGAACAATGACTGCCGTTTGGTGGGAGACCCTGCAGAACGGAATGATTTTCGGTATTCCTCAGGTAGGTTGTCGCGATATGCGTGGCGTGTTCGGCGAGAACACCACACTGAATCCTGATATCGAGGTGTATAATACTCCTGAGGATTATATCAACGGTCGCGACCGTCAGTTGGAGCGTGCTGTAAAGGAGATGCTCCGTTAAAAATACTTGGTGATATTGGCGTTCTCGAAGTTGTTCATCTCGTTCATCATCCGAACAGCTGAATCAACTATCGGGAATGCACAAAGAGCTCCAGTGCCTTCGCCTAATCGCAAACCCAGATGCAGCAAGGCATTTGCACCCATCGCATCGAGCATGCGTTTGTGACCGTTCTCATCACCACAATGTGTAAAAATCATGTAGTCCTTTGCTGCTGGATATAGCTGAATAGCAGCCAACGCACAGGCCGTCATAATAAAGCCGTCGATGAGTATCACCAGATGCTTTTCGGCGGCTTTTAGCATGGCACCGATAGCAGTTACCATCTCGAATCCACCAAAGTAACGGATATGGGTGATAGGTGAAAGACTACTGGTGTTGGATTGATAGTTTGCTAATGCTGTAGAAAGCACCTCATATTTATGACGGATGCCTGGAGTATCGAGGCCGGCACCTGCACCGATACAGTCTGCTAATGGAATACCTGTAAACTGATGCATCCAGATGCTGGAAGGAGATGTATTGGCAATACCCATCTCGCCGATACTCAGTACACGACAGCCTTCGGCGATACAATCATCTACCAAGTTGCAACCTATCTGAATGGCGCGATCGAACTCTTCTTCGGTCATTGCTGCTTCATACAGGAAATTCCTGGTGCCTCGGGCTATCTTGCGGTCAATGATACCATCGATGCCTACCAGATTGTAATCTACACCCACATCTACAATCCGCAACTTAAATCCGTGCTGTCTACAGAACATATTTACACCACCACCGCCATGGGTAAAGTTGATCATCTGCTGCCAGGTTACACAGCGAGGTGAAACACTCACACCTTCGCGTTCAATACCGTGATCGCCACCCAGCAACAAGTGACAAGGGTGGGCGAGTGAGGGGTCTAATGTCCGTTGGATCAGGCAGATTTGAAGGGCCAGATCTTCTAATCTACCTAACGAGCCTTTGGGCTTGTTCAGGTTATCAATCTTAGCCTGGATTGTTGACTTAATTGTTTGGTCAACGGATTGTATGTTGAATAACTTCATCTTATTTGATTTTTACGGGGATGCCGCTGACCATGAGAATTACCTCATCAGCTTTTTGGGCGATATATTGGTTCATCCAACCTTGCAGGTCGGTGAATCGACGTTGCAGAGCATTGGTAGATGTTCCGCCACTACCAATCTCGTTGGTTACAAAGATATAAGTGGCATCAGGTGTGGTAAATTTATCGAATTCAACTTTGGCTTGTTCTAGGGGATTGTCGCTGGCTTGTAGCCAATTAGTAAGCCAAAGGGTAACGCAATCAATCACTACCACACGACCAGCGAGGTTGTGTTTCGAGAGGTAGATTTCTTCTTCGATATTAGTCCACTCGGGGCCGCGACGCTCCTGATGCTTACGTACTCGTTCACGAAACTCATCGTCCCAGATATGGGCGGTGGCTAAGTAAACGGGATTCGCGCTCATTTGCAGCGCCAGTTCTTCGGCTTTGGTGCTCTTACCCGAGCGCTGACCGCCAGTAATCAATATAATCTTTTTCATTGCGTACAAACTACCAAATAAACGCTCAACTCTACCAACAGGCAAACGGCACCGCAGCAGTCGCCAGTGTAACCGTGAATCTTGCGCCAGATGAGCAGATAAAGAAAATACATCACAAGGGCAGGGAGGAAGATAATGAGATCCCAGCGAAGGCCCGTGTACCAGATGTATGCCGCCATGGGGAGCAGTCCTTGAACAGCTAACCCGACGCCAGCCTTCACGCTGATTTTTCGATATACGGTACGTGCTTTCGATTCCTCGATATTACGTGCATAAGGCATCATAATGATGAGCTGCGAAGTTACCATTTTGGCATATGGATCGGCAGCTAAAACGGTGAGTGCTGCCAAAGCGGGAGGCATGGCGAACAAAGCTGCAAATAACAACAACTCGTAGCAAATCAGACCGATAACGCCATAAGTGCCGATATGCGAATCTTTCATGATGGCCAAGATGCGTTCTCGGTTGTTACCGCCACCACCAAAACCATCCAGGAAGTCGGCCAGTCCGTCCTCGTGTAGCGCACCAGTTATTAGCAGTCGTACCACGATAGCCAGTATCACAGCCACCATGTAAGGCAGATACCAACTTCCGAAATACAGCGTGGCAGCCATAGCACCACCTGTAATCCAGCCTGCCAAAGGCCAGTGTTCTACTACCGTTTTGTAGCATGCCTGTGGTGGCTGATGCAGTCGCCAAAAGGGCAACCGGGTGAAAAATATCAACGCCGCCCAAATACGATCGTACCAATGCGTCTGATCAATGTTTATTTGCATAATTTTCGTTTTTGTGGGCAAAGATACTAATTATTTTTGTACTTTTGCAAACTGAAACAAATAAATTGTAGCATCGTGTTCATAAACCCCATATCACTGCTTATAGGTTGGTTGGCCGATTTGGTGTTTGGCGACCCGGAGAAGTTGCCACATCCCATCGTGTGGTTCGGACGGATGATTGCCTTTGGCGAGAAACGTCTGAATCAAGGCAACCATCGCAAACTAAAGGGCGCCATTCTGGCCATAGGATTGATAGCAATGGTGTTTGGTGTCACTTGGACTATACGTAAGCCGCTCGAGCTTTGCGAATGGTCAATGATATTCGATGCTATCGTTGTGTTTTATTGCCTGGCAGGAACGACGTTGATACGTGAGGTGCGACAGGTGTTTTTGGCATTAGATAGATCGCTTGATGAGGGTAGGGCGCAGGTAGCAAGAATTGTGGGCCGCGATACCTCAGAACTTACAGCCCAAGAGGTTCGTACAGCTGCACTCGAGACTTTGGCCGAGAACCTGAGCGATGGAGTAATAGCGCCGCTGTTCTGGTTGATGTTGCTGGGTACACCAGGCATGTTGGCGTATAAGATGATTAACACGCTCGACTCAATGATTGGTTATCGTACCGAGCGCTATCTACAGTTTGGCTGCTGGGCCGCCCGTATCGATGATGTAGCCAACTTCATTCCTGCACGTTTAACAGCGTTACTGATGGTTATTTGGTGTCCAAAACATCTTGGATTTGTTCGTAGATATGACCGCCAACACGCCTCGCCTAATAGCGGTTATCCTGAGGCGGCATTAGCCAGCATACTGAATTGCAGGTTTGGTGGACCACATAAGTATTTTGGTGAAGTATTCGATAAACCTTATATCGGTAATAACGACAGAGAACTGACCACAGCAGATATGAAAACAGCTGTACGAGTAAATCGCACAGCTGAAATCATCATGGTTATTATCGTGTTGGCAAGTAGTCTGATTAGCCTACTTTTATCTCGATAGTCTTACTTAGTTTTCTGCTCTTATCAGTTACCTTTAAGATGGCTGTTCCTGGTTGCTTGGCACCACGAACAATCACTACCAACAGCCCCTTAAACAGCTTCATGGTAGGCTGCTTAAATGGCTCCAAACTAGTGGCATCACCATTGCATACAGCTTCGAAGGTTCCTGCACCTGTAACCTCGAAAGTAAGCTGATCATCAGCTTCGGGAATCATGATGCCATTCTTATCCGTAAGCGATACAGTAACGAAGGCTAAATCGTCGCCATCGGCCTTGAGGCATGGGGCATCGTGCTGAGTCCAAACATCACAAGCGATAGCAGAAGGCTTGCCAGCCGTGCGGATGGTCTGCTCGCCAGCCTTGTTACCCAGGGCATCATAAACAACAACTTTCACTTCGCCTGGCTTATAAACCACGTTGTTCCAACGCAGACGATAGCGGTCTAATCGCTCAGCAGGATTCTTGGTAACCTTGCCCTGACTCTTGCCATTTACAAAGAGTTCGCCCGTAGGATAATCGGTGTAGCAATATACTGGTGTAACCTTACCAACGCGCTCCTTACCAAAACTCCAGTGGGGCAGCAGATGGATGGTGTGCTGATCCTTGTTCCATTTTGAACGATACAGGAAATAACGATCCTTTGGCAGACCAGCCAAATCGCAAATACCGAAATAGCTGCTGCGTGCAGGCCAGTACTCGTCGTATGGGGTGGGCTCACCCAAGTAGTCGTAACCAGTCCACACAAACTCACCAATCACCCAAGGCAGATCGTCCTGCATCACCCAGTCGTCATCGGGCAGATTGCTCCATGAGCAGTGTTCTACATCATAAGCCGAACACTGACCATCTTCCTTCAGTACGGCACCAGGAATATAACCAGGCGACCATGAGGCATACTGCGAGTTGTCCTTAATCTCGACAGGGAACTTATATACACCACGACTGCTGACAGTTGAAGCGGTTTCTGAACCTAACAGGAAACCCTGTGGCAGCTTGTCGTAATACAGTTTGTATTTAGGCAGACGATAGTTATAACCTGGTACATCCATCACAGCTGCAAAACCATAGTTCACTGCTTCATCTACTCGGTCCATACCCTGTGTAACGGGACGTGAAGGATCAAGCTGATGGCACAAATCCTGCAAGGCTTTGGCCATCTTCGGACCTACGGCTTTATTGCCTTGTTCAGGGATTTCGTTACCGATACTCCACATGATGATGCTGGGGTGATTACGGTTGGCCAGTACCAGATTAGTAATGTCCTTTTCCCACCACTCATCAAAGAAGCGGGCATAGCCGTTCTTGCACTTAGGATACTTCCACATGTCGAAACTCTCGGCCATCACCATCATACCCAACGAGTCGCAAACATCCATCTGCATCTGACTGGGCATATTATGCGATGTACGAATAGCATCGCAACCCATCGCTTTCATCATTTTTATTTGACGGATAAGCGCACTCTTATTGATGGCAGCACCCAGCGGACCTAAATCGTGATGCAAGCAAACACCTTTGATTTTACGTGATACGCCATTGAGTTGGAAACCACCATCCTTTGAACATTTGATGGTGCGGATACCAAACTTCTGTGTCACTTCATCGAGCAGTTCGCCACTCTGTGAATATTTAATACGAGCGGTATATAAATAAGGTGACTCAGGGCTCCACAACTTGGGCTGATTGACGGTTATTGCCATTTGTACGATGCCCTCGTTATTCAGGTCGTCGCTACTGCCGCTTGCTACTACTTTACCAGTAGCATCGCAAATCTCAACATCGAATTTTAAACCACCATCCAGCGCACTGCCGATACCTACATTTACATCGAGCAAAGCCTGATTGGCATTCAGCTCACGGGTGCGGATATAAGTCTTCCAAGGGTCAATCCATCCATATTTTGTAAGTACCAGTTTTACAGGACGGTAGATACCAGCGCCAGGATACCAGCGACTGCTTTCTTCTACGTTCTGCAGATCAACTTCCAGCAAGTTGTCGCCTGTTTGTATAAATGGGGTGATATTTACGCGAAAGGTATTGTAGCCGTAAGCCCAATAGCCGGCCTGCATACCGTTGATACTAACAGTAGGTTCGGCCATAGCACCATCGAATACCAACATGGCATACTTGTAACCCTCGGGGATGGTGATGGTTCGCTGATAATGTCCCTCACCAATCCAAGGCAGGGCGCCCGAACGTCCACTCTTTTCGGTTGCTTCAGTTTCGCCATTCTGTTCGATAGCCACCTTCTGCAAGTCCCATTTCTTATCAAACGGTCCTGCAATAGCCCAGTCATGAGGCACACAAACGGTTTGCCAATCGGATTCGTTTTGTGAGAAGAGCCAGTTATCACTCAATGTGATTTCCTGTCGCTGTTGGGCAAACACCGATAACGGGGCTGCGAACAGCATTGTAATTAGTCCCTTTTTCATTTCAATTTGTTATTAGTAATCATTATTTTGCTGCAAATTTACTAATAATTTTCCGAAATAGTTGGCTATTTGATAGTTTATTTG
>JAEEGH010003627.1_pt1 | contig 40337 bp, 17 predicted proteins | sample 9134181 | NCBI WGS metagenome assembly JAEEGH01 (sample SAMN16246544, study PRJNA631951) | gut metagenome | biome: gut microbiome; feature: rumen; material: DP-attached | host: Bos | place: Iran: Karaj | collected 2018-10 | reverse complement strand
GACATCTGGCGCAATGTCCAGCAGGGAATCGACGACCCGGAAACCAGCGAGGCGACCGTCGTGGGCGTGGGCATCACTAACACCGAGGCTTCGGTGGTCTTCGTGTGGTCCGGAGACGAGAGCAAAGTGGTTCCGACGGCAAGATTCGGGAGCCCGAGCGACATTTCGGTCAAGGATGGCCGCACGCTTCTCAGAGTTGTCATAACGGATGGCGTCGGCAAGTTCGGTCTGAAGGGCACCGGCGCCGTGGGCGACACGGTAAAGATATACATGAACAACAGCGGCGCCGATGACTACAATAATGTCGGCGAGCCCATCGAGGCGTCTGCGTGCGTGCGCACCGTGAAGGTGGTCAAGGCGCAGCCGCAGATCACCATAAGCGACCTCCTAGGCAACACCAAGCTGGACGTGACGGCCACGACCAACTATGAGAACGTGACAGAGATGAAGGTCTCCGTCTCGATGCGTCCGTCGGACATCCCTGACGACATGCCCATCAGGGTCAAGCTCAACCCGCACTTCCAGAAGTCCGGTACGGACGTTCCGACCACTGAATGCCACCCGGTCGCCGATGGCTACATAGTGATTCTTGCAGAGCCGGGTGATCCTACGACGTCCACCAAGGTCGACGAGATTGAGATTCCGGGCGGGCGGACGGAGGCTGAATTCTACGTCTATGCCTATGGCGCACCGAGCGACAAGACGATGAACAGGCTGGTCCTCAGCCCCACCATTGAAGATCCGACAATCTGGGCGGCATACGAGAACGGCCCCAACAAGAGCGCCGTGATAACGCTCAAGGACCAGGGACCGGTCGTGTATTCGGAAAGGACCGAATACAACGCTTTCGAGGGCGAGGTCATCGCTGACTTCAAGGTCAGCATCGATGACAACTGGCGCGATCTCGACCCTACTCTCAACACGGAAGGCTACACGGTGAAGGTGAGCTTCCCCGGTGTCGGCCAGACTTTCACGACAAACGGCGTCCACTTTGTAAAAGAGGTGGCAGAGACCTTCGCGGTGACCGCGCCTCCTTACCAGGACGCGCCATATTCGGCAATCATCGAGGTGACGGACCCGAGGGGCAACCGCGGCAGCTGCACGGTGAGCGTCAAGTCGAGCGCTCCGCGTACGGCGTTTATCAGGGCGTACAAGGACTCCACCATGACGGAGGCGTATCCGGCAGGCTACATCTTCAAGGAAGGCGAGTCGCCGTATGTGCGCGTCGAGCTGAACGTGGCCGCCGACCAGGCGATGTATGCGTTCCTGCGTCCTCTCAACGACGACGCCACGAACTATGTCGATTGCGCGAACATCTCCTCCGGTCTCGCGATTGGAATCGGTGAGACGAACTCGCCTGCCACCAAGGTGACGTTCAAGGACGGCTTTGCCGCAAGCAACCCGATGCGCGCGCGCTTCAAGGTCGGGCTCAAGGGCACCGAGGAGTGGTCCGATGGAGGGGCCGACTACAGCACGACGTACGCACTGCGGCAGATCGAGTTTGCGGTTGAGAACGTTTCGCCGAAGATCAAGCCCAACACGATGAAGATGAACACGACCTACGTCAACGACGGCGCCACGCTCAACGCCAAGGCGCCTGCGGGTAGCCGTGTCTCCTTCACGGCGCTGTTGGACGATCTGGGAATTGCCGACCTCGAGGCGACGGAAGGCAAGGCGATATTCTCAAGGTGGGTCTATTCTGACGGCCTTGAGGGCTCGAAGAGCGACCACACGCTCTTCGTGACCAGCGTGAACAAGCGTGTCGTCTGCCCGATCACCTTCAACGAAGAGGGCCAGAAGCAGACCGTCAAGGTGTACCTGCTCGACAAGGACGACCGCGCCGCGCAGACGGGGATGACGGACCTCGAGGACTTTGACTGGGGCGAGCCCGCCTACACGTTCTACGTCAACGTGAGCCAGGCCGCCGGCGTGATCCTGACGCCGCCCGACGGCGCCCTGGTCTCCGGCGGGACGGTGTACTACAGCGAGACGGCCACGAAGGGGGATGCGTACTTCTGGGCGCAGCTCTCCACCTCGCCGCGCGAAGTCGGCGCGGCGGAAGGCAACCAGCCCATCAGCGAGACGAACCCGATTCTCATCGAGTTCACGACGGAGTCCTGGGGTTCCGACGGCATGGTCAAGCTCGAGTCGCAGACCGTTCCCTTCGCCGACGGAATCCGCAGGAAGGTCTTCCTTGACGTCAGTTCGCTGAACGGCGGCTACGACACCTACTACCAGATTACCGCGAAGGTCATAACCGACAGCTGCTCGAACGTCTACAACCAGGCGTGGAGCGACTACTACGCCTCCGGCTCGATCGAGGTCAAGGTCGAGAACGTCGCGCCCGCAATCATGTGGGTCAAGCGTACGAACGGCCCGTTCTCCGGCGACTCCCCGGGCAGCACCAACAACTGGGCTGCGGGCGAGAGCGTCGAGTTGGAGTGGCTCGTCCAGGACATCGTGCCGGACATCACGAACGGCCAGTTCACTATTACGTGGTCGGTGGAGTCCGACGATCCCTCGGCTTATCCGAACCCCCTCATTCTCGAGAGCTGCACCCTCACCCAGGGCAAGACCGGAAAGGCCCAGGGCAAGTACAGGTTCCTTGTGCCCGACATCGAGAACCAGAGGCTCACCTTAAAGATCGAGGACGGCGACGGCGGGTCCGACGAGAGGTCGTATCTGATACACGTTGCGGCCACCAAGAAGCTGCAGGTCAAGACGCTCGGCCCGTCCCGCGTGTCTAAGTCGAACTACGCGACGGCGGCGGGTCTCGGCAGGGGCCACGTCTACGTCGACGACGCCACGGCCCTGCCCAAGGTCAGGCAGTTCGTGCAGGAGTGGAGCTTCAACGAGGGCCGCAAGGACGCCAAGGTGCTTGCCGCGGGCTATCCCGCCGTCGAGACCAACGCGTACGACAACGGCTCGATCGACGGCCCCGGCTTCGTCGGCGCGCGCATCGGCCCGACGGGCAACAACGCGGTCGGCGACAACTTCTACAACTACGGCAACAGCAAGTACGACAACTTCTTCTACACGTGGGTGACGATCGACCCCGAGCAGAACACCGCGACGGCCCAGTCGCCTTCGCCCGCGATGTCGCCGGACACGATCGTCGACGAGGTCTTCCAGCTCGACTCCGAGAAGCAGGAGAACGGCGGCGGCTACGGAATGGTGCAGGTCGAGGCCGTGTTCTCGAGGGAGTACCTGACGAGCGACAACATGGGCGACATCAACGGCGACGCGGTGCCTGACGTCTACACCGTCAAGTACAAGGGTCTCGGCGTGATCGGAGACGACGGGGCGCCCGCCGGCAACGACACGGACGACATCGGCCGCGAGAACATCGACGAGGACTTCCTGCCCAGCACGCCCACGGCGTCGTACAACTCCCTCATACCGGGCATTGCGGCGACATGGGCCTCCGATGGCCGTCCCTTCACGACAGCGGTCGAAATCCGCGGCTGGGACGAGCACCTGAACAACGCTCCCGCGATCATCAACCTCGTGGGCGCGAACCCGGACCGCCGCTACACCGATCCCGCGAGCGACCCCGAGTCCACGCTTTCGAGACTCGAGTACTGGGCGTTCACGAACTGGTGCGAGAGGACGTCCGCGGGTGACCCGAACGAGCCGGCCACCTGGGATCTGTGGTCGCCTGAGCGTCCTTCCGATCCTTCGAAGCCCGACACCGACAAGGACAACATGCCCGACGGCTACGAATACTACTTCTGGTATCGCGCGCACGTCGGCTACCTCGCGACCTCGGTCGTCGAAGGCGAGATCGTCAGCGAGTACCGCAGGCAGGAGGGCCGCAAGTACAATCCGGCCAATCCGTGCGAGCCTGTGATCATCGATGCCGACGAAGTCGAGCGCATACTCGACCCGATCGTACCGAACGACATCGCCGCCGAGACCGACACCGACAACGACGGCCTGCCGGACCTCATCGAGCTTGAGCTCGGCACGAACCCGATCGACTACGACACCGACGGCGACGGGCTGCCTGACGGATACGAGGTTTCCATCTCCATGACCGACCCGCTCCTCTATTCGACGGACAAGGTCAAGTGCGACGCGGACCTCAACCCCGACCAGGACCAGATGGCCGTCGCGCTCTTCAAGGGGTACGAGATCACCTACGTCGACGGCGAAGGCGCCGAGGGCGTCCTCTACTCGGTGGTGAAGCCCGAGACGGAGTCGGCCGGCGATACGCTCAAGCTTCTTGCGGGCGTCAACCTCTACACGCGCTGGAAGTACGCGAACGACATCTGGTTCACGTCCACCAACGTCAACGAGGCGGTCTGGGTGCTTGGCGAGCGCAAGTACAGGGCCGACAAGGACGACGTGATGAAGCTCAAGATCAAGTCCGTCGAGAAGGCGGGCGATCTCTGGGCGATACACCACCAGGTGTACAGTGAGAAGGGCTTCGACCCGAGGGTCGGCTGGAACAAGACGCCGTTCGTCAAGAACCACAGGGTCGACACGGCCCTATACACGCACTACGACGAGTTCATGTCGCTGGCGTTCTTCATCCGTTCGGGCGGTCTGCCGGCCGAGTCGCAGCTTGTCTTGAAGCCTTCCGAGATCATAGACCTCTGGACGAAGTATTCGACGAGTCCGCAGACAGCCGACACCGACGAGGACGGCATGCCCGACGGCTGGGAGCTCTACGTCATGACCGGCGACAAGAGTGAGCTAAAGGACCTCTCGCCGACGTCGCCCTACTCTCCGATTGGTCAGCCCGGCGCCGACATCGTCGAGGAGAACAACGAGAAGGGTCTCACCTGGAGGCTGAAGTACTGCGGCGTCGAGAGCTGCGGAGTGTACTCCGAGTGCGGCACTGTCGCCGACAACAAGAACGCCGAGTGGAAGAACAAGCTCTGGCCGGCGAACCCGTGGACGAGCGACACCGACGGCGACGGCATTGCCGACGTTGCAGAGAAGACGTGGATCTTCGGTACGGCCGACCATGAGCGCCCCGACTTGGAGGACTGCGTGAACGGCGGTGGTCTCAACCCGCTCTCCGTCGACACCGACCGCGACGGTCTGCCCGACGGCTGGGAGCTCGATTTCAAGGCTTCGCTGAAGGGCAGCGGCGCTGCCGACGCGGAGTACACCGACGTCGAAGTCGGCGCACCGCTCCCGAACGGCATGAACCCGACGGCCAAGGACTCGATGGCCGACTACGACTGCGACGGTCTCAACAACTGGCAGGAGTACATGGTCGGCGCGATGCGCTGCTGGCGCTACGACGACGTGACGTCGCCCTGGGTCGTCCACAAGATGACGTCCGCGGAGTTCGCCGAGATCGTCGCCGACGACCAGCTGCTTGGCCAGGTGCTCGTCGACGGCTGGGCCAAGGGCGAGGACGGCAGGGTGTACAACCCCGGCTTCCGCACCGACCACTTCGATCCGGGCGTCTACTTCACATGCAACCGCAACGTGTGGGACTGCCTCAAGGGCGGTGACAGGGACAAGGACGTTCCTTACCGCAGGTTCTACATGTTCAGGGACGGCGTCAACCACGACCTCTCCAGCGAGATTGCAGAAATCAACAAGGTCAAGTACAACCGCTGGACGCTGCCGTTCAAGGACATGATGGTGCGTGCCTGCGATCTCACCGACGCCAAGGGCAACCCCGTCAAACCCAGCAAGTACATCTCGTGCAACCCGCGCGAGGCCGACACCGACTTTGACGGCATGGACGACTACTTCGAGCTCTACCACGGCATGAACCCGCTTCTCGGCGTGGACGGCCAAACCGGCAAGAGCGGACTTGCGTTCGACGTCGTCTTCGACGCGTACTACAACGAGAAGGACGGCGTGACCAGTCCTTGGTCGGCCAAGAACAACTACTGGCTCTGCGGCGACATGATTCTCCATACGCCGATGGGCGGCGACGTGCGCGTCAAGCCGATCGACGACAAGGGCACTACCATCACGTCGGTCGACTTCTACCAGTTCCCGTGGCTCGCGGGCCTTGCCGGCGCCGACCCCGACGGCGACAACATCCGCAACCAGCAGGAGGCGATCATGCCGTACGTGCAGGCTGCCTCCACCTACCAGCACATCGACCCGACGCCGCTCTGGATGACCGATTCGTCGTATACGAACTCGCTCACCTACCGCTTCTACGGTGTGCAGAACCCCGGCTGGAGCGATAATGGCATCTACTTCGGTGAGCGCCCGAAGGGCACGTTCCTCTACCAGAAGCCGTGCGACACGAAGCCCAAGGTCTACAACCTTGCGGACTTCCCGTGGATCAGCTACGACGAGAAGAGCGGAAGTGTCGCGCTGGCATCGTACAACATGAACCTCTGGGACTGCGGCGACACCATCTTCGACTACGAGGAGAACGAGGGATACGACACCGACCACGACTTCCTCGGCGACTTCGAGGAGGCGCAGGGCAGGACGAAGCCCGCGTCCGACCCGCAGATGAGCGACGACCCGATTCGCCACCAGGCGATGTGGTTCAACGGAACGGACGCGTTCCTGCAGACCCCGCTTGAGCTCGACGAGGAGACTCCGGTAGTCCTCGCGCAGGCGGAGACGCACATGAACTTCCTCTACTACACGGTCGAGGCTTGGGTTCTGCCCGACAACTCGATGCTCAGGGCGTCCGGTCTGCACACGGTTCTCGAGCGCGCGGTCATCGGCAGCGAATCCGGTCCGGCCGACGAGCTCTACCTGCGCAAGAACTTCCTCATCGGCCTAAAGGACGGCCGCTGGTACACGAAGTTCGATTCGACGGGCACCGACTCCGAACAGCCTGTGGAGATCGCGGACGGTCCGTTCGCTACTAACGGGTGGACGCATGTCGCGGCGACGTACGGGCCGGACAGCGGCAATGAGACCGACGCGGCCGCGCGGATGGCTCTCAGGCTCTACGTCAACGGCGTCTGCGTCAAGACGGTGCGCACGGCGATTCAGCCCGAGCATGGACTTTCGTGTCTGACGACGGATGTCGCCGGCAGGCTCGCCGGTCTCACCTGGAGGTCGTACAGCGGGCGCAAGATCCCGGCGTCGATCATCGTCGGCGCCTCGGCGGCGAGCCTCAAGGGCGTGGTCTTCAACTACGGCTGGGAGTTCCGCAACTACGACTACGTGAGCGACGACAACCCGTATGGCATCGACCAGCCGACGGAATTCAGCGACTATGCGAACTTCTTCAAGGGCTACATCGACGAAGTCCGCATCTGGGACGGCGCGCGCTCCGGAACCGACATTCTCGCCGATGTCGAGAACAGGACTCGCTACACGAAGGAGCTTGTGGACGAGAACCGCAAGGCCGTGTACGACGCCTGGTCCAAGGGCGCCCAGCGCACTGCGGCGAACCAGGCGGGACGCCCGCTGCCGGCGCAGCTGATGTGCCACTGGTCGTTCGACCACCTGCCTGGCGCGGCGGTACTTGGCGACGTCCTGACGACGCCTGCCGGCTTCACGATGCCGGAGACGATGCCCGACGCAAGGGCGGTCTGGTCGCGTCCCGAGGGCTGGACATGCGCGTGGTGGGAGGCCGCGGCCGTCCGTTCGACGGTGTTTGCCGACGCCTCGTGGGTGCCGTGGATCAACAACACGGTCTCGCACCTGCCGCGCTTCGACGGCACGACGGCGGACTCGGTCTACTGGACTGAGTCGTGGGCCGGCGCGAAGGCTTCGACGAAGTACGGCGTCCCGGGCTTCAGCTTCCCGAGGACCGGCGAGTCCGTCAGCCGTGCGGCGCAGCAGATCTATTATAAGTTCGTGGGCGCCGACGGCGGCTCAGGCGATGGCAACGGCGAATCCAAGATGGCGACGCAGGCGTCGCGCTGGAACGCCTGGAAGGGCGACTCCGAGCTTGCGATGAAGTACAAGTTCACGATGCGCGGCAGCATGATCGAGGGCGCGGACCTTCTGCCCATGGGCGGCGCGTTCCCGAAGCGCATCTCCGCCGCCGAGGGCGGAATGTGGGATGACGGCTCGCCCGCAGACGCGTGGGCGCAGACCGGAGTCGACATCGACAACAACGGCCTGCCCGACAGGTGGGAGGAGTACGCCCGCAAGAACTACTCCGGCTCGCTGCATCCCGACACCAACTTCACCCGCGACACGGTGATTTCGGTCGACGGCGTCGAGATGCCGGCGTGGCAGCTCTATCTGCGCGACATCGCCAGGGGCATGCTCGGCGACGGCAAGTTCTATCCCGAATACGTCAATTCGCGCGACGATGACCGCGACGGAATGCCCGACTGGTGGGAGGACATGTACAACATCGGCGTCGGCGACGAATCTGATCGTGACCGCGACACCGACGGCGATGGCCTCTCCGACTTCCAGGAATACCTGATTGGCGAGTACTTTGGCTACGCCAAGTGCGACCCGACGAAGGAGAAGACCGACGGCGTGACGCCCGACTACTTCCTCAAGGTGGGCGATCTCTACCTTGGAGAAATCTTCACCGACCACGATCAGGTTGACAACGCCTGGGAGCGCCTCTACGACAACGACTACGCCAACAACGCGGTCTACGATCCGCTTCGCGACAAGGACGGCGACGGCTGGTCGAACTTTGCCGAGTCCCGCAGTGGAACCGATCCCGAGCGTTCGGCGAGGCTTATGATCGGCGGCGACGAGATGGCGGAGTATCCCATACCGCAGATCAACGTCAAGGCACTGTGCTCGGAGGCGGCCAACATCGACGCTCCTGTCGTTGTGCAGGCGTTCTCCAGCGACGATCTTTCGATCGCAGATGCGAAGTGGACGGTTCCTGGTGCCGAGGGCAATACGAAGCAGGAGCTTCTGCTTGGGCTCAATCCTGGCACGGAAAAGACCATCCACCTTGGACCTTGCGCCGTTGTGCCTGGTTCGGTGAGAGTGCTGTTCCGCGATGCCTCCGAGGTCATGATCACCCCCAAGGGCTACACCGTGCTGCATCCCACCGCCACGACGTGGCGCGAGGGCCTTGTCGAGCAGACCATCGTCGGCGACATGGACAAGGCCAACATCGTCAAGGTGTCTGAGCCTGTCGGAACCATCTACCGCAAGTCTGGCGACCTGACGGTTGATTTTGCGAACCTTGGGCGGTACGCATACTACCTCGCCGGCGTGTACACGTTCTATCAGCCGGCGACGAATACGTACAACCGCATAGACCTCACAAGGTCCTACGTCAAGGTTGAATGGGAGAGCAAGCGTCTCTCCGGCGAGTCGCAGTGGCAGTTCACTCTGTCGACGGCTGAGTCTGGCCATATACGCGAAGGGCGCAACACGTTCGTCTGCTTCGCCGACGAGGACGGCAACGGCGAGTATACGCCTGGCGAGCCCTATGGCTTCGTGAGAGACGTTGACGTCGGCTGGTCGGGGGCGACGCTCGAGGTCGAGCTTGCCAGGACGAGCCCGGTGTTCGCGCGCATTAACGTCATGGACGGCAGCAGCGACCGAGCCACGCTCTGGGGAACGGATGTCGACGTCGTCGTGCAGGCCGAGTCCGAGAGCGGAAGCGGCGGTTCCAAGGACAACGACGCGGCGGTTGCCGCGCTCTCGGGCGGCTCCTGGAACCATGTGCGCATAGTGCCGTATCTTGTTGCCGGCACGAAGACGGACACGGCCCTCTGGACGCGCAGCTACGTTGAGTGCATCAAGTGCGCTCCCAACCGCGTCGTCGCCGAATTCGACGTGAACACCGCGACGCACCCGTACATCACGGAGGCGGACATCATCCGCGACGGCAAGTTCGACATTGACTGGGACGGCTTCTTGACCACGGAGTTCTCCATGCGCTCCGACATGGTTGACGCGGTAGGCGACGTGACTGCGGTCAAGTACCGCATCGTGCTCGGCTCCGACGGTCCGATAGGCCCGGTCAATGCAAAGGACACGACGACGGTTGTTCGTGCGTTCTCGACTCTCGTCGAGCGCAGGTTCGAGCCCTCGGCGAGCCGTACGCGTCCGAGCGCGCTGGAGCTCGACCACGGCTCTGTGCTCTACTCGGCGCGGCCGACGTTCAGGTGGCGTCTCGACGCGCCCACCGAGATCGGCACGACCTATGCGTCCCATGCGTCGCTTCTCGGCTGCTCCTACACCGCGTTCCAGATTCAGGTCGCCGACCGCGCCACGGGAGAGCTGGTGTACAACTCCGGAGTGCTACGTGCGCCGATCAAGGGCAAAGACGGCTACTTCTCGTGGACTGCGCCGCTCTCGGCGGGGGACCAGACCGGTCTTGCGAAGGTCTTTTCGAACGTCGGCGAGTGGAAGTGGCGTGTCGAGATGTACAACGCGAAGTTCACGCCGAACACGCCTGAGGCGTTCAGGGGCTGGTCTGCGTACAGCGACTTCTCGACGGCCGTCAACCAGCAGCAGGAGTACGACGACCACGGGTTCAGCAAGCTCTCCGCGCGGGTGAAGTATGCGGGACACTCGCTCGTTCTCTCCAAGTGCGAGAACCTTAGCAAGACAGAGGGCATTGTGAGGGTGCAGGCGTTCTCGACGCCGGACTTCTCGGGCGAGCCTCTGGCGCAGACGTTTGTGTCGAGCCGCGCCTCGATCGTCAACATGGCCGACGAAGAGCCCAACGCGGTGCTCGGCGGTCTCAAGCCCGGCAAGTACTACGTGAGGGCGTACATCGACAGCAACGGCAACCGCGTCAAGGACGACTGGGAGTCGTGGGGCGCCGCGAAGACCGCAGTGACGCTGATGGCCGACAGGCCGTCGTTCACGGCCGACGTCTACATCGAAGACGCCGATACGGACGGCGACTGGCTGCCCGACGCGTACGAGTATGCGAAGAACGGCAGCCTCGAGGCTGCGGGCTCGAAGGTTGATCCCGACGGCAAGATCGTGTTCAAGGCGACGATCTATAACGCGATCACGAACGGCGTGGCGCGCTTCCCGAAGAACCTGCCCTCGACCTCGCTCTCGTTCTTCGAGAACCTCGAGGCGGCGGCGCTCCTGCTCGACCTTGGCTCCGACGCCGCGACCGACACGATTGCGGCCATACGCGAGGCTGTCGAGAGGAAGGTGACGAAGGGCTCGCTGAAGGTGACGGGCATCAAGGCCGCCAACAGGCAGGTGGAGATCTCCGTCGCGGCAAATGTCGAGGATTCGCCGGCGGGCGCCCTGCTCGCGCCGGTCTACAGTCTGCCGAAGACGTCCACGGTGACGCTCAGCGTCTACACCAAGGGGTCGCTCGTCGACAAGGATTGGATCTGGGTCAACGACTACCCTGTGGAAGTCTCCAACTCGCTCGACACCACGGTCACCGTGGATGTGAACGAAGACATGTCCAACGGCTTCTACAAGGTCGAGGTCTCGGAATAAACAGCGAAAGGCAAGAGGTCTAGCAAGGGAATGAAAAAGAAGGTCAGGAAGGTTCTCGTCGTAAACTCGGGCTCGTCGAGCCTCAAGTACCAGCTCTTCGACATGGAGACGGAGACCCGTCTCGCGAAGGGCCTTGTGGAGAGAATCGGGTGCGGCGGGCCGAAGGACCACGCCGAGGCCCTCGCCAGGGTCGTCGCCGAGCTCGGCGACGCGGCGAAGGGCATTGACGCCATCGGCCACCGCATCCTGCACGGAGGCGAGGTCTTCAAGGATTCTGCGCTTATGAACAAGGCCAACATGGCCAAGGCGCGGAAGCTCGTCAAGTTCGGCCCCCTGCACATGCCGGCCAATCTCGGCGGCATAGACGCCTGCGCCAAGATATTCAAGGGAGTGCCGAACGTCGGCGTCTTCGACACGGCGTTCCACATCGCGACCATGCCCGACTGCGCGGGCATGTACGCGATCGACCCGAAGTACTACAAGAAGATGGGCATCCGCAAGTACGGCTTCCACGGCACGTCGCACAAGTTCGTCACGCAGGCGGCGGCGGCGTTCCTCAAGAAGCCCGTCTCGAAGGTGAACCTCGTCACCTGCCACCTTGGCAACGGCAGCTCGCTTGCGGCCATAAGGAACGGCGGCGTCGTGGACACGACGATGGGCCTAACTCCTCTTGCGGGCCTTGTGATGGGCACCCGCTGCGGCGACATCGACGCGGCGGCCGTGCTTTCCATCATGGAGGCCGAGAAGCGGACTCCCGCCGAGATGGACACGATTCTCAATAAGAAGTCGGGGCTTCTGGCCCTTGCCGGCTCCAGCGACTGCCGTGACGTCTGCGCAAAGGCCGCGAAGGGCGACAGGGGCGCGGAGCTCGCGCTCGAGATGCTCGCCTACCGCGTTGCGCTTTACATCGGCGCGTACAATACGGTAGTCGGCGGCGCTGACGCGATCGTCATGACCGGCGGCATCGGCGAGAACTCGTCCGAGGTGCGCGAGCGCATAATCGGGCGTCTGGGCGCGCTTGGCGTGAAGCTTGACGCGAAGGCGAACAAGGTGCGCGGCGAAACCAAGGTCATAAGCGCGAAGGGCTCGAAGATCCCGGTGGTGGTGCTTCCGACGAACGAGGAGCTGATGATTGCGCGCGACACGGTGAAGGTGCTTGCGGATTAAGGGAAAGAAATGAACGCTATAAAAGAGATTATCGAAAAGGCCTCGAAGCTGAACGGAACGGTCGTTCTGCCGGAGGGCATGGACCCGCGTGTCGTTACGGCGGCCTGCGCCTGTGTTGACAGGAAGATCTGCACGCCCGTGGTGCTGGGCACCGCGGCGGAGATTTCGGACGCCGAGGCCAAGGCCGGTCTTTCGCTTGCCGAGCGCGGCATCAAGACCATCGACTACACCCAGGGCGACGCCGAGCTCGAAAAGGCCTATTTGGAGGCCTGGAACGCGAAGGAGTCGAAGAAGCCCGCCGAAAAGCAGAAGATCATCGATCTCGCCGGCGCCGAGAAGACGCTGAGGACGAAGCGCATCTACTTCGGGGGAATGATGGTGAAGCTCGGCCGCGTGGACGGTCTTGTGGCCGGTTCGATAGCGTCGACCGGAGACATGCTGCGCGCGGCGTTCCACACATTGGGCACGCAAAAGGGCGTGAAGACAGCCTCCAGCTGCTTCATACTCGATCTCAGGGAGCCGACGGCCTCCGGCGACGGCGTGCTCGCGTTCGGCGACTGCGCCGTGATACCCGATCCGACTGCGGAGCAGCTGGTGGACATCGGGCTTGCCACGGCGCGCACGTACAAGGATCTTACGGGCAAGGAGCCAAAGGTCGCGTATCTCTCGTTTTCGTCAAAGGGCTCCGCGGGCGGTCCTCTCGTCGAGAAGGTGCAGAAGGCCGTGGAACTCGCGAGGCCGCGCTTCGAGGAGGCCGGAATCAGGATGGACGGCGAGCTGCAGTTCGATGCGGCGATCGTGCCGTCGGTCGGGCGGCAGAAGAACAAGGACGGCGCGGTGCAGGGCGATGCGAACGTCTTCATCTTCCCGGATCTCAATGCCGGAAACATCGGCTACAAGATCGCGCAGCGCCTTGGCGGCGCGGACGCGATAGGGCCCAACCTCCAGGGGCTTGCGAAGGCGATGAACGACCTTTCGCGCGGATGCTCCGCCGAGGACATAGTGGGCACGATCTGCGTGACGCTTCTGCAGGCGCAGTCCAAGAAGGCGCTCTGAAGAGGCGCCTGGGGGAGGAAACGGGAAAATGACCGCCAACGAGATGCTCAGCCGCGCGCGCGAGGTCTTCGATGTTGAGATCGAGGGCCTCAAGCGCACGCGCGCCTCTCTGGGCGGCTCGTTCACCCAGGCGGTCGAGATGATGCTCGACTGCGTCGCGCGCGAGGGGATTGTGGTCGTCTCGGGCGTGGGCAAGAACCTTCACGTCGCCGAGAAGATGAGCGCCATATTCTCGTCGACGGGAACGCGTTCAATAGTCCTGAATCCCGTGCAGGCGATGCACGGCGACCTCGGGATGGTGTCGGCGCGCGACATCCTGATCGCCATCTCGTTCAGCGGCGAGTCGGAGGAGGTTCTGCGGCTTGTGCCTGCAGTAAGGCGGCACGGGCTCAAGGTTATAGCGCTCACGGGAAACTCTGACTCGAGCCTCGCGAAGGCCAGCGACATACATGTCGAGATACCCTGCGGACGCGAGGCGTGCCCGTTCGGCATGGCGCCGACAAACTCCGTGACGGCCACCCTGGCCATGGGCGACGCTCTGGCGATGGTCATGGTGGACGCGCAGAAGTTCAAGATCGAGGACTACGCGATGAACCATCCTGCGGGCGCTATCGGGCGCGCGCTTGTGATGAGGGTGTCCGACATCATGCGCACGGGCGAGAGGTTCGCAAGGGTCTCGCCCGACGCGGCGGTGATGGCGACGGTGATGGCGATGACGGCGGCGAAGGGCGGCGCCGCGGTTGTAGTTGACGGAGACGGCCGGCTGGCGGGCATATTCACCGACGGCGACTTCAGGCGCGTAATCTCGAAGGCCGCCGACAGCAATGCGGCGCTTGCGGCGCCGGTTAGAGATGTAATGACGGCCTCGCCGCAGTTCGTCTATGAAGACGCGTATGCGGCGGAGCTCCTCAAGATATTCGAACGGCGGCGGATAGACGATCTGCCGGTCTGTTCGCGCGACGGCCGGGTGGTCGGCCTTGTGGACATACAGGACCTTCCGAAGATGAAGGTCCTGTGAATCGGTTTCAAACCTAAAACACGGAAAGGAAGGATACAGACATGAATATGAAGCTTGCGATGATGACCGCAACGGTTCTTGCGGCGGCAGTTGCCGTGGCCGCGCCGAAGACGAGGAGGGGCGCCCCGGCGCCTGCGGCGACGGATGACGAGCCGACGACCGGCAAGGCGGCGAAGGTGCTTATCGAGCAGGAGCCGCGGCTCGGCCAGCAGGCCTGCCTGAACGCGCCGTCGCTTCAGGGCGCGTCGCTTATCGGCCAGTGCTACAAGAAGCCGCGCAAGTGGATCGTGCTCGAAGCGAAGTACGCCACGTTCGGAAGCGAGACGTCGAAGTTCCTTGATCAGCTTACGTTCACCTGGCACGTCCTTCTCGACACGAAGAGCGCGACGGAGAACAAGGGCAACAAGGAGAAGCTCGCCCTTTACAGCTACTTCAACTGCACGACGACCTACTTCAACATCCCGATGGGCTCCCACGCCGCCAGCGTGGTGCTGCCGCCCAGCTATCTTGAGCGCTACGGAGAGCCCAAGGCAATTGGCCTCGAGATTTCGAACCAGAACGGCGAAGAGCTCGCCGGCGACTGCTGGAGCGAGATCAAGGGCATTGCCCCTCACAAGAAGTTCTGGGAGGACCAGAACATAATGAACGCCACGGGCGGTGACGGAAAGCCCATGATCGAGCGTCGCCAGGGGCTTGTGGACCGCGCCAAGACAATCTGGGGATTGGTTAATCCGAACGACTACGAGGCGACAGTCCAGTGACGCGCCGCGTGCGGACCCTGACACAGCTGCAGGTTTTTTATGGCTAAGAGAATTCTTACACTCAACATCGGGACGATAGCCGTCGAGCTCGCGGAGTACGAGCAGCGCGGCAAGGGCGAGCTCGCCCTGACGCGCTACGGCATAACGTATCTCGAGGCGCCGCTCGACTTCACGACGGCAGAGACCATACTTGCCCCCGCGCTTCTCGGGCTCATCCGGGACACGGGCATAAGGCCCGGGCCGGTGGCGCTTGGCATCCCCGGGCAGAGCGTCTTCACGAAGTTCGCGGCTGTGCCGATGGCAGGCGGTGCCGAGAAGTTCGAGCAGATGGTCCGTTATGAGATCGAGCAGGGCATACCTTTCCCGATCGACGAGATGATCTGCGACAGGCAGGTGATCGGAGACACGGAGAACGGCGACAAGTCTGTGATGATTGTTGCGGCCAAGACCGACCAGGTCGAGGCGCTGACGTCGGCCGTCTCCGCGGTCGGTTTCACGCCTGTGCTTGTCGACTCTGCGCAGGGTTCGCTTACCAATGCCGTCAGGTACGTCCATCCCGCAGCGTCCGAGGCGTGCGTGATAACGCTGTGGCTCGCCTCCAAGACGACGTCTCTGATCATAACCGAAGGCGGCAAGGTCTACACGAGGCTCATTCCGATCGGCGGCAAGGCGGTCACCAAGGAAATCGCGACGGCCTGCGGCTGTTCGATGGACGAGGCCGAGAACCTCCGCAACGAGAAGGGCTACGTGGCCCTCGGCGGAGTCGTCGAAGACGAGGACAGCGTCGCGGACCGCGTGTCGAAGGCGTGCCGCGTCGTCATGACGCGCATCAACGCCGAGATATCGCGTTCGGTCAACTTCTACCGCAGCCAGCAGCAGGGCAGCGCGCCCGTGAAGCTGTATCTGACAGGCGGCACGGCGCTGCTGCCGCAGATTGACGCCTTCTTCCAGGACGCGCTTGGCATCGAAGTCGAGTACTTCAACCCGTTCGACCGGATCGCCGTCGGCGCCGGGGTCGACCGCGCGGCGCTTGAGACAGATTCCGCGTATCTCGCGGCGACGGCTGGCCTTGCGGCCCAGATTGCGGGCGAAGCGCGCTTTGAGATCAACCTTCTGCCGCCGTCGCTCGTCGCGGCGCGCGAGTCCAGGGCGAAGATACCATTTTTGGCGGCCGGCGGCGCTGGGCTTGTGCTGGCGCTCGTGCTGGTGGCGCTTGGCTTCGGCAACGAGACTGAAGTTCTGGAGGCTCAGCGTGACGCGGTGCAGGCCAAGGTGAGCAAGCTTGAGTCGCTCGACAAGAAAGTCGCCGCGGCGCAGGGAGAGCTTGAGGTGGCCAGAGCCGACGCCGAGTCTCTGCGCGGACTGCTCGCAAGCAGATCCAAGGCGGTGCAGCGCGTAGTCGCAGTCCGCACGTCGCTCAATCCGGGCATGTGGATATCCGCATGGGACGGAGAGCGCATTACGGTGCGGTACTGGAAGGACAACGCAAAATCCGCAGCTGGGGGCAAGACGGCGAGCGAAACGTTTGTGGACAAGCTCAAGAGCAAGCACGTGGTTGATGCGAAGTCTGTCAAGATATCCGACATGTCGTCCGTCGGCGCGGGAGGCGCCGTTGAACAGTTCACCGTGGAGGTGAAATTCAAATGAAGAACACAAAGGTCATTCTGGCCGCGTTGGGCGGCATCATTCTGGTGGCGGTTCTGGGCGCCGGGTTCTTCGCTTGGTGCGAGATTTCGGCTAAGACCGCCGCGATAGAGGGCGACGAGGACGGCAACGACGGTCTCGAAACCGTTCAGGCGAAGGCCGACAAGCTCTCCCGCAAGAGCGTCTATCCTTGTGACGAGAGCCTCAAGCAGCTCAAGGAGTCGCGCGAGACCGTGACTGCGTGGCGGGACGAGGCGTTCGCCCTCGCCTCTGCAGGCGACAGGGCCGTGACCGAGACGACCGACGCGGCGTTCAAGGAGTTCATTGTCGGCGACGCGCGTCGCCTTACCTTGTTGCCTGAGGACTCGCCCGAGAAGATTGTCGAGGCGAACTTCGAGTTCGGCCCGTTCAAGCCGTACATCGCCGAGGGCAAGATGCCGGAGCGCGACGAACTCAAGACACTTCAGCGCAAGTGGGACGACGTCGCGACGATCATCGAGACGCTTGCCTCCAACGGAGTGTCGCGGGTGACGGCGATCGAGATAAAGGCGCCGGGGGCGGCTGGCGCCGCCAAGGGCGAAGGCGAAGAACAGCCCCGCGCTCGCAAGGGTCGCAGCGGCAAACGGCAGCAGGCGAAGTCCGACGCACCCGTCGGAGTGCAGCCTGACTCGTACACGTATCTGGTGACGTGCCAGATGCGCCCTGCCGCGTTTGTCAAGACGCTCAATGCTCTCGAGAAGAGCCAGCGTTTCATGACGGTCGACGATTTCTCGTTCCGTCACGACAAGGACGTGATAGCTGAGGCGTTTGGCGCCGAGAAGAAGGACGACTCGCAGTCCGCCGGCGGCCGCCGTGGCAGACGAGGAAGGCGCTCCCAGCAGGTGGTGGCTGAGGCCGAAGACGCCGACAAGCCCAAGTTCAAGACGATAACCGACCCGATGGCGGATCCGCCTTTCGAGGTCAAGCTGACCGTAACGGTCTATGACTTCAAGTCCCTCGAAGGGGAGAAGAAGGAAGGGGACAAGGAAGAGGAGGAGAAGAAATGATTTCCAGGGCCGGCAACGAGAACTTCATCGTCCGCCACTATGACTGGTTTGTGGCGGGCGCGGGTGTCGTGGCGCTTCTTGGCGCGGGTGTGTTCTTTGCCCTGTCGCTTGGATCGGACGCGGAAGAGGCTGCGCAGAGCGCGGTTCGCGAGGTCGAGCGCAAGAAGCCGGAGAAGACCGGCGTTGTGAAGGAGGACATGACGGCCTTCGCAAGGACCAAGGCCGCGACGCTCAATCCGCTGACCATCTCTGAGATTGACGGCAAGCAGGAGAGCTTTCTCGCCAGCGAGAAGCGCGTCAAGTGCAAGTGCGGCAAGGTGATACCCGGTAGCCTCAAGGCGTGCCCCTCATGCGGTGAGTCGCTTTCCGACGTCAATGACGCCACTGAAGCGGCGCTTAGGGCCGAGGCGTGGAAGAAGCAGTACGGCATCGCCCTTGACGATTCCGACAAGGACGGCGACGGCTTCACCAACAAAGAGGAGTTCGAAGCGAAAACCGACCCGACCAATGCGTCGGAGCACCCCGACTACTTCGCTTCGCTCAGTCTGCAGCTGCCGCTCAAGGAGACGTATGTGCCCTTCGTCTTCACAAAGGCGACGCAGATACCCAGCGGGTGGCGTTGCGAGTTCTTCGACCCGAAGCAGAAGGACGACTACGGCCGCATGGGCCGCACCTTCACTGCAGTCATCGGCGAGGAGGTCGGAGCGACCGCGAAGGCGCCTTCGGGCTATGTTCTCAAGCGTTACGAGAAGAAGGAAGAGAAGCGCGCCATTCCTGGCGGAGCGGGCATGACGAGGGCGGTAGACGTGTCGGTCGCGACTGTAGAGCGCAAGCTCGACGGCAAGTCTGTCGCCCTTGTGGTGCAGAGCCGCAAGGCCGCGAAGCTATCGCCGGTCGACGTGCAGGCGACGCTCGTCTATGAGCGCGTGGGCACGAAGACATTCGATGTAATCACTGGTTCGGAGGTCGATCTGAACGGTGAAAAGTATCGTGTTTGTGGGATAAAAACGGTTGGCAAGGGTGCCGAAGTGACGATGGAGAACTGTGCAACGAAGAAAAAACAAGTTCTCAAGGCCCTTGAATGATATCACAATATTTAGTATAATTTTCCTCGACATTGTAAGGAGAAGACGGTCGATATGACACAGATTCAGAAATTCGTCGCCCTCGGTGCAGCCGTGGTAGGCGTTGGCCTTTGCCAGTCAGACTATGCTCAGGACGATCTCGACGATCTCTTGAAAGCACTCGAATCAGAGGTCACGCCGGCCGCCGAGGCGCCAGCGAAGACCGAAGCGCAAGCCGCGCCAGTGAAGGAGGAGGTGCCCGCTTTCGCGGCCGAAGCCCCGGAGCCGGTGAAGCCCAGCGAGGTCGCGGCCGAGCCCGCGCCGGAGGCGCCTGCGGCTGAAGAGTCCACTTCGGAGGAGCCTGTTGCCGAGACGCCTGCTGCAGAGCAGCCCGAGGCACCTGCCGCAGAGGAACCGGCAGCTGAAAGCGCCGAGACCGAAACAGAGACGCAGGAGGAGCCTGTTGCGGAGAGTGCCGAGGCCGAGAAGGCTGAAGAGCCTGCGGCTGAGTCTGAGGGGAAGGACGAGGAGGCCCCTGCGGCTGAAGAGCAAGCCGCGACGGTGAAGGCCGAGGAGGACCCTGTCGCGGAGTCTGCTCCCGCAGCCGAATCTGCTACTGCATCCGAAGCCGCGCCTGCGAAGAAGGAGGCGCCGAGCCCCGAGGCGGAGCTTCTCGCGAACATCGTCACGACCGAGAAGGTCCGTCGCTCTGCGCTTGACGCGCAGGCCAAGCGCGAGATAGCCGAAGCCCGTGCGAGCATGTCGGCCGAGGAGTATACCGAGGCTGTGCGCCACTACGGTATTGCGGCGAAGCTCATCAACGACCGCGAGTCGATGAGGCCCCTCCGCAGGGAGTGCGAGCAGGGCATGGCCGAGGGCCTTTACCGTGCCGCCATGCAGGAGGACAAGATTGGCCGTCGTGAGCGCGCGACAAGGCTCATGACCAAGGCGCTTGACATGCGGCATCCCAAGGCGCATGCCGTGCTTGAGCGTTGGGCGGCAGAGGGGGCTGCGGTCGTTGAGACGAAGGATGTCTCCGAAATCATGCATCGCAAGAACGACGAGGACTACAAGACCCAGCGCGAGCAGATTCGCAGGCATCTGCGCCGGAGCCGCCAGTATCTCGCCCTTCGCGAGATGGAGAAGGCGCTTGAGGAGTGCGAAATCGTTCTCGTCAACGATCCGTACAACGAATCCGCGATACGTCTTCGCAACGAGATACAGACGAAGCGGCAGTGGATTCTCCGCCGCGAGCGCAAGGCTTCCCGCGACGGTATGATCGCCGATGTGGACGAGGCGTGGCGTCCTGTCTACGCCGTGAACGCGTCGCAGTTGAACACGCAGTCGGCTGAGACCTCAAAGATCTCAACGGGTGATGACCCCGAGCGCACGCAGGAGCAGGACATTGAGCGCCGCATGAAGGAGATGCGTCTGCCCAACATCTCGTTCAAGCCGCCGGCAACGATTATCGACGCTGTCGAATTCTTCCGCCAGGCGTCGAAGGACTACGATCGTCCAGACATCCCTGCTGAGAGGCGTGGCTTCAACTTCGTGTTGCGTACGCCGCTTGGGGCGATCAAGCAGCAGGCCAGCAATGACTCTGACGATTTCTCCGCGAGCGCGGGCGACGATTCTGGCGCTCCGGCCAACGGTCTTGAGCCCATTCAGACGATCACGGCCAGCGACATAACCTTCTACGAGGCCATGAAGCTCGTGTGCGACTCCGTGGGTTATAAGTTCATCGTGCGCGGCCCAGTCGTCATGGTCATGCCCAGCGACATGTCCACGGCAGAGCTTCTCTCCCGCAAGTACAACGTCCCTGAGGCGTTCGTCGAGCGCGTCAGCAACGCGTCTGAGGAAATAAAGACGATGGGCGGGTTCGGAGCGAACAACAACAATCGTCGGCGCGCCAACGAGAGTGAAGAGGAAGGCGAAGGCCAGGACTGGAAGGCGTTCTTCGAGGAGATGGGCGTCAAGTGGCCTGAGGGTTCCTCGATCAAGCATATCAAGGCCCTTGGCAAGCTGTATGTCCGTAACACGCGTGAGAATCTCGCCGAGTTCGAAAAGGTGCTTGACGAGCTGGGCGGCCAGCCGCAGCTCATCGAAATCGAGACCCGTTTCGTCGAAGTCTCGCAGGAAGATCTGAACTCCCTTGGGTTCGAATGGCTGCTCAACACCGACTATTCGCTCAACATCGGCGACCGTCTTGGCAAGGCTCTTGGCGTGCGCAGGTCTACATGGGGCAGTGAAACCGGCACCCGCAAGGTCACCAGCATGTCTGAATCGAGCACGACGGATTCGTGGATTACTGATAGCCGTGGTAGCGTTGTGAAGGCTTCGGACTTTGGTGGGACGCAACGCCTCATTGATTCTGTCAGCTCCACCCATGATCGTACGTATACGCCGTTCAGCAAGGGCGGCACCCTCATGCGCGACCATGGCAGCAGCCGAAAACTTGGGCTCAACGCCTTCGGCGGCGACTCCGAGTTCGGCAACGGTAACCGCTATCTCTCGACGATTGGCAACCACATCTCCGGTGAGTCCAACTCGTCCAACGACCAGTTCATGCGTGTGAATGCGTTCCTTGGCAATGCGGATCTTTCGATGATTCTGCATATGCTCTCGCAACGCAGCGACACGGATCTTCTGTCCGCACCGAAGATTGTCACGAAGTCCGGCGAGAACGCTGTCATCAAGGTCGTCACCGAGTACATCTATCCGCAGGACTACGATGTTCAGCTTCAGTCGAGCTCGTCTTCCTCGTCGGGTTCGTCGGGCGGTTCTCAGTCTGCGATTCTTGCGGTCGTTGAGCCTCAGAACTTTACGATGCGCGAAGTTGGTGTTATCCTTGATGTCACGCCGACATATTCCGAGGCAAACGGTGGTACGATTGACCTTGAGCTGAAGCCGCAGGTGGTCGACGAGCCTACTTGGAGGAACTACGGCATGAAGATCCCGTTCACGGGGAACTCGTCGCCCCTCAGCATCGGCAACCTCGGCAACGGCCCGTTCCCGGAGTATCCTCCGTCCGAGGACGTCATCACTCGCATCACAACTCGTTATTGGGACGCTGTTGCGACGCTCTTCGAGAATATCGGTGGCGGTGGAAGCAACATCACGTACTACGACGCCCCGATGGAGCAGCCGTTCTTCCACGTTCGCTCGATCGATTCGAAGGTCTCGATCACACCTGGTTCTACGGTCGTAATGGGCGGTCTTATCACCGAGCAGCGCAAGGCGATGGATGACAAGGTGCCGTTCCTCGGAGATCTGCCTTTCATCGGTAGGCTCTTCCGTTCTCACGCCGAGCAGACGGTCAAGCGCAACTTGCTCATCTTTGTCACTGGTCGCCTCATCACGCCTGCAGGTCGCGAGCTTCGTTTGAATGAAGAGCGCATCGACGAGGCAGAGGTGAAGGCTGCCCCTTCGGCCGAGTAACAGAGTCTAGAATAATTACGTCCGATGGGGGGCCCCGCGAGGGGTCTCTCATCGTCGTTTGAAGGAAAGGAGAAAATAATGAAGTCGCTGCAGAAAACCATCTTCGCGTTTTTTGTGTTTGCATTTTCGCAGGGCCTTGCTGCAAGTGGCCAGAAGGTGTGGGTGAGCCGATCCTGGATTGATGGCTCTAACACTACTGATGTGTATTATATTCGCAAGGCTGGCGATGAACAGGCGGCTCAGTCTTATACAGGTGTTGCCAATGGCACTGTATTTGAAGCAATTGTGCCTGACGGGTATGAAGTTGCCATGTGGTCATGGGGTTTCCACTCTGACGAAACGGAGGCGGTAAATGTGGGCCATTTCGCAGAGACGAGCGTACCTGTCGATGGGGCGATTACATTCACATGGAACGGTACGCCTTCTGGCAGTACAACATATCCTGACAAAAATCTTGCTGTACATCTAACCCGGCTCCGTTATGCTATAGAGTTTAAACCTGGCAATGGCGGATCGGGTTCGATGAGCTCAATGACTGGCCTAGTCTACAACGTCGAGACGAGCCTGGCAGCCAACATCTTTCTGAACCAAGGGCATCACTTTTCTGGATGGTCGCTTTCAGACGGAGGCTCAGCAGTCCTTGGGGACAGGGCGACAGTTTCCGGCGCGACATTTGGACTTTCCCATACCAACAAGACGGTTACTCTTTATGCTACATGGGAGCCTAACTCGTATACGGTAACTTTCAATCCAAACGGAAGTGGAGCAATTACGCCGACTCAGAGCAAGTCCGTTACTTTCGGAAGCGCATATGGCACATTGCCTACGCCGACGCGGGAGAAATCGGGGAGAACGCCAGGCAATAGCTATCGCTTTGACGGATGGTTCACTGAAGCGGAGAATGGCACGAAGGTCGAGATCACGACACCTGTTGCATTGGCCACGAATCACACATTGTACGCGCACTGGACTGAGAAGTTCATGGTCAAGTGGATGGATTTCGACAGTAATACAGTTGTTCGGACTGATTATCCACTCAGAGGCTCAGGGGTTACTCCGCCAACTGCCCCGTTGCACACTGGCTGGACTTTCCAGAAATGGGAAGGCATTGATGGCTTTACCAACATAACTCAAGACCGGACGTATTTCGCCAAGTATGAGAGCAAGAAGTACACGATACGGTTCCATTCGAATTTTGGAACTGATCAGACAAAGGATATGGAAGCTTTGTGCACAGCCTCTGTGACCTTGAACACAAATGAGTTCGCACGTGTTGGATATACGTTCGAAGGCTGGAGTGACGAGAGCGATTCAACCTTTGCGGACTACGATGACGGCGAGAAAATCGATGACCCGCTTCTCCAGGACATTGGCTGCGTCGAGCTATACGCTGTTTGGACTCCTATCACGTACACGGTTGAGTTTCTCCCTGGAACGGGTTCGGGAAATATGAGTCCGCAGGTGTTTGAATATGATGACGCACAGGCCCTTGAGAGTAATGCCTTCACAAATGGCGTGCTTGATTTCGTCGGCTGGCTTGATCCTGGTTCGTCAAAGCGGTATTCAGACGGGGAAGTGGTATCGAATCTTACTGCCACGGCTAACGGCACAGTGACTCTTCAAGCGCTTTGGAACTCCAAGTACTTTGTAGAGTTCGATGGCAATGGCGCGACATCTGGCGAGATGCAGCGGCAGGCGATAGTGCGAGGCGTCCCGACCGCGCTTTCGGAAAATGCATTTGTCAGGCCGGGCTATACGTTTATGGGCTGGGCCGAGTTGCCGTTGGGCAAGGTGGAGTGGGCGGATTGTGCACCGGTGACCGATATAGCGGAATCGGGAGAAACGAAGAAGGTCTACGCATGCTGGTCTGTCAACCAATATACTGTCGAGTTTTACGCGAATGGCGGTCTTGGCTCGCTTGATGCCGATATGACGCAACAGTCATTTGTCTATGATTTGGCGGACAACCTCGACAAATGCGAGTTTGTGAGGCCTTACGGAGAATTTGTTGGATGGGCGACAGATCCCAGCGAGCCGGCCATCTATGCGGATGAGGCGCTGGTTTCCAATCTCTGTACGGTTGCGAACGGAACGCTGAGACTGTATGCGAAGTGGCAGGGTACCGAGGGCGTGGCTTCTGAGCTAGAGGAAGCCGCAGATTGCGGGGAGACGACAGCGGACGGTGCCAAACTCAACATTACAACGAATTACGCCGCAATGGCGCAGTATTATGTCGATGAGGGCGATGACAAAGGGGGCAATGGTAAATATATCAAAATGACGGAGTCTTATGACGCGTCACTTTGGGGAAACGTAGTGGAGTTCTCTACTGTTCTGTGGGGAGCGGGGGACTTCTCTTTCTGGTATAAGACGCAGAGTACGGAGAGTAGTGGCTACGTTTATTTCGCAGTTGCTATGGAAGAGTCGGATGATGCATATGCCGGGCAGGTCTACAAAGAGAAGTTGTTGCCAGATGACAGTCAAACCCATTCAGACTGGGTTCAGTTCACCACAAACTTCACTGCCACGACACGTAAGAAGATTATCTGGCGATTGACGTTCCCATACCCAAACGTTAGCAACGATTGGGCCGCCGTGGACTGCATCCGTTGGATGCCGACAAGCCAGGACGTGGTGCTGTCGGGTATCACATATCGCCTGAACGACGGCACTGCTGCGCCGGACGACATCTGGGACAACGCGACCAAGACCTCGGGTGTGGCGTTCACGGAGCTACCGGTGGAGCCGAAGCGCACGGGATACATCTTCGCGGGCTGGTTCACTGAGCGTACAGGCGGTACGCAGATAGACGAGGCGACACAGGTTGGCGGGGACCAGACGCTCTATGCGCAATGGCTTGATGACGAAGCGCATCAGCTTGCGGTTCCCACGGCGGTTGAGGGCCTCGTTTACGATGGTGCCGCGCACACAGGTGTGGTCGCAGGCGTCAATTATTCGATTTCCGGGAACGTAGCCACGAATGCCGGCCAGCATGTGGCCGTTGCCGTGCCGGATGCGGATTTCATCTGGAAGAACGGCTCGTCTGGGTCCACGCAGATTGTCTGGCAGATAGCGCAGGCGGACTACGACATGAGCGGCGTCAAGTTCCAAGGCGCGACATATCCGGCAGACGGCACCACCAAGAGCCTTGCGATAACCGGTACGCTTCCTGAAGGCGTGACTGTCTCGTACGAGGGCAACGGGAAATCCGAGCCTGGAGACTACACGGTGACGGCAAAGTTCTCGGGCGACGCGGTCAACTACAAGCCGATCGCGGACATGAAGGCGACTCTGTCGATAAAGACTCCGGTAGCCGTGCCAGCCGCGAAGAGCGGTCTTGTGTATGACGGACAGGCCAAGATCGGCGTGGCCGCGGGGATGGGCTATGCGCTCTCAGGGAACGTCGCCACGAACGCGGGCCATTACACGGCCACGGCCGCGCCTCTCGCCGGCTACTGCTGGCAGGGCGGCGGTACGGGCGCTAAGCAGATTGCCTGGCAGATAGCGCAGGCGGTCTACGACATGAGCGGCGTTACATTCCCCGGCGCGACATACAATGCCGATGGCACTGCCAAGAGCCTCGCCATCTCCGGCGCGCTGCCGACTGGCGTGACCGTCTCGTACGAGGGCAACGGAAAGTCCGCTCCCGGCGTCTACACGGTGAAGGCGAAGTTCTCGGGCGACTCAGTCAACTACGCGCCTATTGCCGACATGACGGCGAAGCTGACCATTCTTGACGAAGGCGGCAATCCCGGGCCGCAGCAGCCGACGGAGATCGACGTCCCCGCCGCAATCGAAGGACTGGTGTACGACGGGAAGGGCAAGACCGGCGTCAAGGCGGGGACGGGCTATGCGATCGCCGGCAATGTCGCAACCAACGCCGGCGAGTACGTGGCGACGGCGACGCCTCTTGACGGCTATAGCTGGAAGGGCGGCGGAACCGGCGCGACTAGCATTTCGTGGAGCATAGCCAAGGGCGCGTACGACATGTCTGGCGTGACGTTCGACGGCGCGACGTACGTCGCAGACGGCACGGAGAAGAGCATCACGGTGAAGGGCGATCTGCCGAAGGGCGTGACCGTCGCATACGAAGGCAACGGAAAGACCGAACCGGGTGCATATGCTGTGAAGGCGAAATTCTCAGGAGACGCGGCGAACTACGAGCCGATTGCGGACATGTTCGCCACGCTTGCGATTGTCGAAGCGGCCGAGCCGGAGCCGGTGCTCTACCCCGACGACTTTGCTTTCACGCCTTTTGCGGGCAATGCCGCCTATGTCGGCTGGCTTGACCGTGACGGCGCTGTCGCCGGCCTGGTCACAATAAAGGCGGGCAAGGCCAACGCGAGGACGGGCCTTTCGGCTGTTACGGTCGCCGCCACGCCGGCGGGAGGCAAGAAGTGGACGCAAAAGCTGAGCGTCCCGGCGGGGGCCATTCGGGATGTCGTTTCCGACGCGGTGGCGCTGACGTTCACTGGCGAGTACGTTTCTGGCAAGGTTGCCATCGCCGGCGTTGAGTACAGGGTCGTGGCCGGCGCAGACTTCTTCAAGGCCAAGGACAAGAGCGTCAAGGCCGCCGCCAAGGCGAAGGTGCCCGTTGGCACATGGACGTTCGGCTTCGAGTCGGGCGACGGCGATTTCGCCGGCGGTTCCGCGGCGGTCGCCAAGTCGTCGGGCAAGACGAAGTTCACCATCTGCCTTGCGGACGGCACGAAGGTGTCCGTGTCTTCGGCAGGTGTGTACGGAGCCGGCATGGAGCGCCTTGCAGTGCCCGTTTCGTATTCCAAGAAGGGTGTGTCCTTCGGGTTCGTCCTCTGGGTCGGTGCGGGCGCGCGGATATCCAGCATGGCCGGGAAAGACGTTGACATCATCCAGCCCGAGCCGGTGCGCGAGCTGCATGGCAACTACAAGTTCGAGCTGCAGGCTCTGCCCTCGCCGTATCTCCAGGACAGGTCTCCCGACGGATTCGTCTTCTCGGCCGCCGGCACCAAATGGACGTTTGCGAAGAACGACGCGGCTCTCAAGCTGAAGTGGGCGAAGACCGGCGTTGTCACGGGCTCTCTCAAGCTGTTCTACCCCGGCAACGGAGCGAAGCCCAAGTCGGATTCCGCGAAGTTCATCGGAGTCGCAATCGGAGACAAAGTGCATGGCGCGGCATCCGTGAAGAGAAAGGCGGTGTACTTGACCGCAGGGGCGTCGCCAGCGGAATGAAGCGCGTCGCCCTCACAGGCGGAATCGCCTGCGGCAAGTCGCTTGTCGCGAGGCGGCTCAACGAACTCGGCGTCGAGACGATCGACGCCGACGACGTTGTCCATAGCATCATTCCAGATCCGGACGAGCGAAGGCGCATCGCGGCGGAGGTGTTCGCCAATCCCAAGAAGCGTATGGCGCTGGAGGCGCGAATCCACCCGATTGTGCGCAGGGAGATAGACGAATTTCTGGCATCGGCGGGCGCGTCGCCGCGCATAGCTGTGATTCCTCTTCTTTTCGAGACACATTGGGACAGAGATTATGATATAATATGCAGCGTCTGCTCGTCGCGGGAGACTCAAGTCGAACGCATGACGGCGTTGCGCGGCTACACGCGCAACGAGGCCGAGTCAAGACTCGGCGCGCAGATGCCAGCGGCTGTGAAGGCTGCGAAATCCCACTACGTAATAAACAACGACGGCTCGGAGGAGGAGCTGTTCAGACAAGTCGACAGGTTTGTATCATGGCTGAAGAATTCGATGTGTTCGCAGGTTCGCTGAACGCCAAGCCTCGGGGCGCTGGCGATGGCTCCGTCTCGCAGCCGGGCCCGAAGAAGTTTCGTCCGTCTTTCAAGAAGTTCGGCCGCGGCATGGGCGGCGGCAAGCCGAACAACTCGCCGCTTCGCGGTGCGAACGGCGAAGAGTCGGTGAACCCGCTTCTTAATCCGCCGCTGCCGACTGACGTAGAGGCGTCCGCTGATACGGAGTCGAACCCCAACCGGGACCTGTCGTTGCCGGAGTTCCGTCTTGCCGACATTCAGACATGGCCGTCGCCTGTCATTGTCGAGCGGATGATGCCTGGCGCCGACCCCGAAGAGCTTGGCTCTTATCGCAAGCATGAGCTGATCTTCGCCGCGATACGCGCATATCTGGCTCGCGGCGGAGCGGTGCTTGCGAGCGGGTGCCTCGAGATCATGCGCGAGGGTCACGGGTTCCTGCGCTCGGCGAAGAACAACTTCATCGCCTGCCCCGAGGATGTCTTCGTCACGCAGCAGCAGATTCGCCGCCATGCGCTGAGGACGGGCGACATCGTTGAAGGCCCGATACGCGATCCTCGCGACAAGGACCGTTTCTTTTGCCTGGGCAATGTGAACACGGTGAACGGGAAGGAGCCGTCCGTTGCCGCGCGCGTCGTCCACTTCGAGAACCTCACGGCGACATTCCCGACGCGCCGCATCATACTGGAGACGGAGGCGAAGGAATTTGCGACGCGTGTTGTCGACATCTTCACGCCGATCGGCTTCGGCCAGCGCGGCATGATAATCGCGCCGCCGCGCGTAGGCAAGACGGTCCTACTCCAGAAGATGGCGAACGCAATCTCCAAGAACCATCCGGAGGCGATGCTCATAATACTCCTCATAGACGAGCGCCCCGAGGAGGTAACCGACATGCAGCGCAACACGAAGGCGATGGTGCTTTCGTCGACGTTCGACGAGGAGCCGCAGCATCATGTCAACGTGACCGAAATGGTGCTTGAGATGTCGAAGCGCCAGGTGGAGAACGGTCGCGACGTCATAATCCTGATGGATTCCCTGACGCGCATGGCGCGCGCCTACAACACCGTACAGCCGCATTCTGGCAAGATCCTGACGGGCGGCGTGGATGCGCTTGCAATGCACCGCCCGAAGCGCTTTTTCGGCGCGGCACGCAACATCGAGGGCGGTGGCTCCCTGACGATAATCGCCACTGGCCTCATCGACACGGGCTCCCGCATGGACGAGGTCATCTTCGAGGAGTTCAAGGGCACCGGCAACATGGAGATTCAGCTTGACCGGTCTCTCGCCGACAAGAGAATCTTCCCCGCGATTGACATCGAGAAGTCCGGGACGCGCAGGGAGGAGCTGCTGCTGGATCCCGTCGAGCTTGAGAAGACATGGGGACTGCGCCGGATTCTCGCGCCTGCCGGCGCCGAGAGCGCCATGAAGAGCGTTCTCAACTCCTTGAAGAAGACACAGTCCAACCCTGAGTTCCTGCTGGCCCTGGACCTCTCCAAGCTGTGATGGTGAGCGTCGACGGCCGGCTGCCGAAGGAGTTCGGCCTCTCCCGCGGCGAGCTGAAAGCTGCCGCGGAGTTCTTCGCCGGGCTTTCTTCGGCGCGGGTGCGCACTCCGTTCCGCGGAGTGGCGGTCGTGCTGCAGAACGACGCCGAGAGCGACGCGGTGCACCAGGCGGTCATGGGCGTTGCCGGCGCGACTGACGTCATAACCCAGCGCTACGACGCGATGCCTCCCGAGCCGGACGGAGTGTACGGCGAGATATACGTGAACTGCGAACGCGCGGTCTCCGCCGCGCCGCGCCGCCGCGGATGGAGCGCGGCAAAAGAGCTGCTCCTGTATGTCGCGCATGGCATGGACCATCTTTCCGGCGCGGACGACATGACGCCCTCGGATTATGCGCGCATGCGCCGACGAGAGCTTCGCTGGATCGAGGCGCTGGCACGGACCGGGCGAATCGCCATCTGACAGACATGGACATCGAAATAAGAAACGCCAGGGTGCACAATCTGAGGGGAATCGACGTGACGATACCCCGCAACTCCCTTACGGTTGTGACCGGCCTTTCCGGCAGCGGAAAATCCTCTCTGGCCTTCGACACTCTCTATGCCGAAGGGCAGCGCCGCTATGTCGAGTCGCTGAGCGCCTACGCCCGGCAGTTTCTCGATCGGCTCGCCAAGCCTGACGTCGAGAGAATCGAGGGCCTCTCGCCTGCGATTTCGATCGAACAGCGCACGACAAGCGGCAATCCGCGCTCGATCGTCGCCACGGTGACGGAGATACACGACTATCTCCGAATACTCTACGGTTCGGCGGCGACGCCCCACTGCCCCAAGTGCGGAAGGCCGGTAACGCGCCAGAGCGCCGAGCAGATAGTGGACGCACTTCTGGAGAACGCAGGGGAAGGCGGCGCCTCGGGCGGACGTGAGCGCGCGATTCTGTATGCGCCTGTGGCCAGAGGCAGGAAGGGCGCGCATGAAGACGCATTTGCCGCGTTGAAGCGCGCCGGCTTCGCACGTGTGCGCGTGGACGGCGCAACGTACTCCCTTGACGAGCTGCCCGCGCTTGACAAGAAGAGGGCGCACGACATCGACGTGGTCGTGGACAGGCTTGTTCTCCCATGTGACAGAACGAGGCTCACCGACTCGGTGGAGCTCGCTCTTAGGCAGGGCAAGGGCGTCATGGAGGTCGAATGGCCCGACGCCGAGGCGGATGACGGCTCCCGCAAGGCGCGCACCCGCGTTTTCTCCGAGCTGAACGCCTGCACCGCGTGCGGAGTTAGCTTCGACGAGCTGAAGCCGCGTTCTTTCTCGTTCAACTCCCCTTTTGGCGCGTGCCCGACCTGCTCGGGCCTCGGGCAGCTCTACTACTTCGACGAGGAGCTTGTAGTGCCCGACAGGTCGCTGCCGCTGCGCGAGTGCATACACCCCTGGCGACGGGCGGGGCACAACGCGATAATGTACTACAACGCGCTCCTTGAGCAGATCGCGAGCCAGTACCATGTCCGCCTCGACACGCCTTACGAGAAGCTTCCGGCGAAGTTCCGGCATGGGCTGATGCATGGGTTCAAGGACGACCTTGTCCTTCCCTGGCGCTCGGTGGACCGTCCGTTCGAAGGGGTTCTCGCCACTCTCGCCAAGAGGCTGGAAGAGGCGGAGGACGACGAAACACGCGCGAAATGGGAGGCGTACCAGAGCTTCAAGACGTGTCCTGCGTGCCGTGGCGCTCGGCTCAACGAGTTCTCCCGCGCGGCGACGGTCGCGGGCAGGACCATCGTCGAGGCGATGGCCATGCCGGTCACGGAGGCGCTTGAGTTCTTCGACGGCCTGGCCAAGGCCTCCGCAAAGGGCGGCGTTGCAGGCATATCACAGGCGCGGCTCGCCGGACTCAAGGACGTTGTCGCCGAGATTGTGCGCAGACTGCGCTTTCTGCTGGATGTCGGCCTCGACTACCTCACGCTGGACCGCGCGGCCTCCACGCTTTCGGGCGGCGAGATGCAGCGGATACGCCTCGCGACGCAGATAGGGTCGGGCCTGACGGGCGTGTTGTACGTTCTCGACGAGCCGACGATCGGGCTCCATCCGCGCGACAACGAACGGCTCATTTCGACGCTCAAGGGGCTTCGCGACCGCGGCAACACGGTGGTCGTCGTTGAGCACGACGAGGAGATGATGCGCGCGGCCGACTACATTGTGGATCTCGGGCCGGGCGCGGGCCGCGAGGGCGGCCAGGTCATGTATCAGGGCGGCTTCGACGGTCTGCTGAAGGCCAAGAGCCTGACCGCCGACTACCTGGCCGGCAGAAAGCGGGTTGTCCCGCTGTCACGGACGGCGAAGGCTTCCACTGGCCGGCGCACGGAGAAGTTCCTCTCCATTGCGGGCTGCAGCGAGCACAATCTGAAGAACATAACGGCGCGCTTCCCCGTCGGGGCCTTGACGGTCGTCACCGGCGTATCCGGCTCAGGCAAGTCCACCCTTGTCGACGAAACGCTCAAGCGCGCGCTGATGCGGCGCTTCTGCGGCTCGAAGGCCGTCCCAGGCCGCTATCGCCGCCTTTCCGGCGCCGAGAACTTCGACAAGGTGATCGAGATCGATCAGTCGCCCATCGGCAGAACGCCCAGGTCTAACCCTGCGACCTACGTCGGGTTCTTCTCCGAGATCCGCGAGCTTTTCGCGAAGACGGAGGCTGCGAGGGCCCGCGGCTACACGGCGGGCCGCTTCTCGTTCAACGTCAAGGGCGGACGCTGCGAAGTGTGCGGCGGCGACGGAGTGCAGAAGCTGGAGATGAGCTTCCTGCCGGACGTGTACGTTACGTGCGAGCAGTGCGGGGGCAGGCGCTTCAACGCCGAGACGCTCGAGGTGACATATGGAGGGCGCAACATCTCGGATGTGCTAGAGATGACTGTCGCGGAGGCGTCGGAGTTCTTCGCGAAGGTGCCTTCGCTCGCCCGCAAGCTGAAGACGCTCGCCGACGTCGGGCTTGGCTATGTCGCCCTTGGCCAGCCCGCGACCACTCTTTCCGGAGGCGAGGCGCAGCGCATTAAGCTTGCGGCGGAGCTCTCACGGCGCTCGACCGGGCGCACCCTCTATCTGCTGGACGAGCCTACGACCGGACTTCACTTTGACGATGTCGCCAAGCTGACGGCGCTGCTTCTGCGGCTGCGCGACCAGGGCAACACCATCATCGTCATCGAGCACAACCTCGATGTGATGAGGTGCGCCGACTGGATTGTCGATCTGGGGCCCGGCGGCGGCGACGCTGGCGGCAAGCTCGTCTGCGAGGGCCCTGTCGAGACGATACGCGCCTGCGCCGAATCAGTGACGGGCAAGTTCCTTTAATGCGGTTTTTTTGATATAATTCTCATGGTGCAGTGTCTAAATTAGGGTTCAACGCATGAAAAAGAGATATGCCGTAGTTTTATTTGCGGTCGCCGCGGCGCTTGTTACGGGCGCTTTTGCTGGTGGCGTAAGTTCCACGAATGCGGAATTGGCGGCTCGGGGCTGGTGCTTCGAGAACGGGGCGGCCTTCGGCGCACATGGTGGCGTCAAGTCCGTTACGGCGGAATGCGACGAGAACGGCCGGCTCCTTTGGTACGCGGTCTCGTTGGCCGACGGCCTGGCGATTGTCGCGCCCGACACCGAGATCGAGCCGGTGATTGCGTTCCTGCCGGGGCTTTCGGGGACTGTCCCCGAGGGCAATCCGATCAGGGCGATCCTGAAGAAGGATCTCGCCGGTCGTATCGACGCAGTCTCGAAAGCGGCTTCCCTGAACGCCGTGCCCAGCGGCATGAAAGCCGCTTCCGGCAGCAGTGGCGGGATGTCCGCGAAATGGCAGAAGCTGGAGCGTCTCGGCATGCTCAAGGCCCTTCCTGGCGGGGGTGAATCACCGGCCAAGGTGGTGCGGCTTCTGGATGGGTGGTCCTCGGCCGACACGACGACGTCCGGCGGGAAGACGGTTCAGACGTTGCGTTTCTGGGATCAGGAAGACTCGGAGGAATACTTCACCGACGGCAAGGTGTTCAACCTGCACACGCCGAGCAACAGCCCATGCGGATGCGTGGCGACTGCCGGCGCTTCCGTGTTGCATTTTTTCCGTGTGCCGTCCGGCAAGGTCGTCTCGAGGGAATGCGAATACGGGGATACTGCCAGTGCCGCGGAGCCGGTCATGCTCCAGACTAAGGGCGGCTCCTACGACTGGAGCGTCGTTGATGCTCTGACGCTCGAAAGGGGCACGCCGATCGCGCTTTCTTCCGGGGCGCGCGATCTTCTGGCTCGCGTCGCCTACGACTGCGGCGTCGGGTGCGAAATGATCTACTCTCAGTCGGCGTCTTTGTCGGGTACGTTCAAACTCGGCAAAAGCTTCAGGGATGTCTTTTCCGTGAGCAACGCTCAGGTTGTGACGAAGAACGGCGGTTCGTATGGCAAAGGCTTGTCGTCTGATATCGGCAACTATCCGGCGCTCATCTACAACCAGATCAGGGGCGGCGCGCCAGTGGTCCTCGGCATAGACGGGCATGAGGTCGTCGCATGCGGCTACGGCCTCGACGCGGACGAGGCGGAGTACACGTATGTGTTTGTCGGATGGGGCGGCTCTGGCGATGCGTGGTACGCTCTGCCCAACATCGACACGAAGGCCACCGGCGAAGGGAACACGTACCAGTCCAAGTTTGTTGACGAGATCCTGACGGCAATTGCGCCGTACGACGACAAATTCGTCCCCGTGGTGGGCCGCTGTGTCGACGCGTCGGGAAATCCCGCGCCCGGAACCGTGACGTTTGGCGGCGGCGAAACTGTCGAAACGGATGCCGACGGCTACTGGGGCGTCCGCGTCTCTCCGTCGTCTCCCCGCTGGTTCCTGGACACAAGAGGCGACAGGCACACGTATGCGATCGGCGCGACTGCCAAGGCGACTTCCGTGCAGGCCAAGAAGTCGGCAACGTTTGCCGCCGATTTGCCGGCCGTGCAGAACATAGTCGTCCGAGAGCCTTCCGCCGTTGTCTACGACGGAGCGACCGAGGTCTCCACGCATGGCACGCTTGACGGGGCCCTTGCGGCGGCGGCGAACTGCGCGGCGCCTGTAATTTCGCTGATCGGCCCGTCGTGCCTTCTCGAAGACGCCGAAATCGGCTTCAACTGCGAGATTCGGGGCAACGGGTACCCCGTCGAGGCCGGCGATGCGGCGCTTTCGGTCGCATCCGGCGCGCGCGTTCTCTTCGACAGCGTCTCGTTTGCGACGACCGCATCGCCCGCCGTCACGGTAGCCGCCGGCGGCGTGATGGCCGTTTCAGGAGATGTCGGGACCGGCATCGTCTCGGTTTCGGACGGAACCGGCTTCGAGCTTGCGGGAGCGATCACGTCCCCGATCGCCGTGTCGTCGCCTGGCAACGTGTTCGGAACTTATTCGTGCCCGGCTTCCACCGCAGCCTCCTGTGCAGCGCTGCTGCTCAATGCGGCGGACGACGAACTGGGCGGCGAGGCCTCCAACGGCCAGCTTAAGTGGGGCGCGGTCGCGGTCCCCGACGCCGCGGCGACGCTGCGCCTGATTCAGGGCGGCCAGAGCACCAACTACCGCTCGTTCCGCACGCTGATGAAGTTCGTCACCGGAAATGCGTCGATCGCCGTGCTCAGGGAGTGCCCGCTCGACGAGGCGGTGCCGGTCGGCAGAAGCCTGGTTCTGTACGGCGCGGCGCCTGGCGCAAAGGTCGTCGCGTCTGGCGCCGGGTCGTTCGTGATAGAGGGCGGCTCCATGGTCGTGTCGAACCTTCTCTTCACCGGCGAGACCACGGACGCCATCTTCCACGTCGGCAGCTACGTTCGCGGCGCTTCCGGCGATCTGACGCTCACGACCGGAGCGGTGGCCCAGGGCGTCACAGGCCGGAACGCCAACTGGGGCGGCGTGATCGTCGTCGAGAAGGGCATTGCCAGGGTGAAGACCGGGGCGGCGATTCGCGACTGCTCGGCTCTGGGCAGAAGCTCATACGGCGGCGGCGCCTACGCTTTCTACGAAGGTTCGACGATCGCCGTCGCGGGCGGCGTGATAACGGGATGCTCCGCGATGAAGGGCGGCGGCGGCGTTGCGGCGGCGTATAGCGCAAAGGTGCAGCTCTCTGGCCCGACGCGCGTGTTCGGCAATACCGTCGGCGGAACCGTCTCGGTAAAGACGAACGACGTGGACTCCGTGGAGCTGGTCGAGGTCGTGGGGGCTCTGACCGCCGGCGCAGGCACGGTGGGCGTGCGCGTCAGCGGCAGCGATTCCTCCGGCAGCGGCGAGGACGATGCGTTTGCCACGTATTCGCAGTCGATGTCTTCGGCGCAGGCGGCGCAGTCGGCCAGGGCGTTCTTCAACACGACGGACGCATCCCTCGCGGCGACGGTCGGCACGTCCGGCAGGCAGCTCCTCTGGATGGCTGCGGCTGAGGAGGTTCCGGAGGCCGAGGCGGTCGCGCGCCTCGTCTACGCGGACGGCACAAAGCGCTTCTACGCCTCGGTCAACGACGCGTTCTCGGCGATCACTGGCGACTGCGCGGTCGAGCTTCTTGAGGACGGCTGCGAGCTCACCGGCGACGTCGTCGCGGACTGTGCCGTTACGCTGCGCACCGTTCCGACGGCAGGCGCGGCGTATACGCTTCACCGTGCCGAAGGTCGCATCATGGTCTCGCCTACAGGTAGCCTTTCCATCTCGAATGTCGCGATCTCCGGCTCGATGTCCGACGAAGTCGGCGCGGGACGGCTTCTCGAAGTTGACGGCGGCTCGCTTACGCTGATGTCCGGCGCGGCCGTCCGCTACGTGTTCGGCAGCGTCTCCCGTGCTGATTCCGCCGTGGTCGTCTACAACAGGGGCTCCTTCGAAATGCGGGCTGGCGCATCGGTGGAGAACTGCTTCAACGGCTATGTGGACTCCGGCGCAGGCTACAACTCAGGAGCCGGCGGCGGCGTGCTGATCGACGGCGTCTCGTCCGCCAGGTTCCTTGGCGGCTCGGTGACCGGCTGCGCCGCCACGTTCGGCGGCGGCGTCTGCGTCTGCAACGAGTCCGTCGCGTACGTCTCCGGCGAGTTCTCCGTCACCGGCAACTTCAAGGCCGGCACCGAGTCGGCGAGCGACTTCTTGGTCGAGGACCTCTCGCGGCTGTATCTCGATGCGCCTCTGACGGGCGCCTCGGAAATCGGCGCGATAAGCGGCTTTAGGACCGACACCAACCTGGTCGCATGCGTCGAGGGCTGGCGGAGCTGGAACTTCACGGTGCTCACGAACAGCGCGGCGAAGTTCTTCAAGGACGAGCGCCCGATCGTGCGCGGCTTCGTCGTGACGAACGCCTCCGACACCGCGCTTGTCGTCTGGTCGACCGCCATCGCGAAGGACGGCTCCTACGAGTCCGTCGAGGGCGAGCAGTTCTTCGCCGCCGGCACTCCGCCCGAGATTCCGGAGGAAAGCCATGAAGACGAGTACGCCAACCCCGAGCCCATCGCCTTCTCCGCGATAGAAGGGAGCGCCGACCGCAAGAGCTGGACCCTCCGCCTCACCAACGCGGTGCAGTGGTGCGAGTACACCATCTACGCCGTGGACTCTCTGGAGGGCGGCTTCCCGCTCAACGCGGCGTCGCCGGTGACGAATTTCCAGTGGAAGAGCTCCGACAAGGAGATCGAAGTCGTGGTTCCTGCCGGTGGAACGCAGCGTTTCTGGCGCGCGACGGCGGCGCCGGGCGTAGTTGGGGAGTAACGGTTTATGGCAAAAGAGGCTAAGACAGGGAACACCGCGCTCGACGCGGTGATGAGTCAGATTCGCAAAGAGTTCGGCGAGATGTCCATCATGCGTCTCGGCGACCGTGAGATAGAGCAGATACCGGTGATTTCGACCGGCGCGCTCTCGCTGGACCTCGCGCTCGGCGTCGGCGGCCTGCCCAGAGGCAGAATCGTCGAGTGCTACGGGCAGGAGTCGTCCGGCAAGACGACGCTGGCGCTGCACGTCGTGGCGAACGCCCAGAAGAGCGGCGGCGTCGCGGCGTTCATCGACGCCGAGCACGCCCTCGACCCGGGCTACGCGCGCAAGATAGGCGTCAATCTCGACGACCTGATCGTCTCCCAGCCCAATTCGGGCGAAGAGGCGCTGACGATCTGCGAGCAGCTCGCGAAGTCCGGCGCGCTCGACGTAATCGTCGTCGACTCCGTCGCCGCGCTCACGCCTCAGGCCGAGATCGACGGCAACATGGGCGACAGCCACGTCGGCCTGCAGGCCCGTCTCATGAGCCAGGCGATGCGCAAGCTCACGGCCGTCGTCGCCCAGACCAAGACGCTCATCATCTTCACAAACCAGGTGCGCGAGAAGATCGGCGTGATGTTCGGCAACCCCGAGACCACGCCTGGCGGCAAGGCCCTCAAGTTCTACGCAAGCTGCCGCCTCCAGGTCCAGCGCATCGGCGCCATCAAGAACACTGCGGGCCTCGTCGTCGGCAACAGGACGCGCGTTAAGGTCGTGAAGAACAAGGTCGCGCCGCCTTTCACCGAAGCCGAGTTCGACATCCTCTACGCCTGCGGAATCTCCTGGGAAGGGTCCGTCCTTGACGCCGCGCTCGCCCGCGGCATCGTCGAGAAGCGCGGCAGCTGGCTCTCGTTCGGCGACTCCCAGCTCGCGCAGGGCTCGCTCGCGACGATCGACTACCTCAAGTCCAACCCCGAAGTGACCGAGAAGATCGTCGCCCTCATCCGCGAAACCCCCGTCAACCCGGCGCTCGTAAAGAAGAAATAACGCAGTGAAGGCGGTCGTCGTCCTCTCCGGCGGACAGGATTCCGCAACATGCCTCGCGCTGGCCGTAAGGCGTTATGGCGCGGACGAAGTGGCTGCCGTCACCTTCGAGTACGGGCAGCGCCACGCTCTCGAGACTCGCTTCGCCCGTCGACTGGTCAGGCGCATCCCCGCGATCGTCGAGGGCCGTCCGGACGCGCGCGTCCAGCACAAGGTCGTGAAGCTCGGCTTCTACGGCAGCCTCACCACGAACGCGCTGATGGACCCCTCCGTCAAGATCGGGCGGAAGCCTGGCGCAAAGTGCCCGAACACCGTGGTCGAGGGGCGCAACGCCGTGTTCCTGACTCTTGCGGCGGTCTGGGCCAAGACGCTCGGCGCGACCGAGCTGTACACCGGCGTGAGCGAGGCGGACTATTCGGGCTATCCCGACTGCCGCGGCGTCTTCATCAGGGCGCAGCAGAAGGCAATCCGCCTGGCGCTGGACTATCCGATCAGGATCGTTACGCCTTTCGCGCATCGGTCAAAGGCTTACGAATGGGCTCTTGCCGCGAAGCTCGGCATCCTTGACGTCGTCCGCAAGGAGACCGTCACCTGCTACAACGGAATCCCCGGCGACGGATGCGGAGAGTGCCCCGCCTGCCGTCTGCGCGCCCGTGGATACGGCGAATGGATGTCATCTACGAAGACGACGCGCTGATTGTCGTCGACAAGCCGGCTGGCCGCATAGTCCATCCCGCGCCTGGCCACGAGTCCGGCGCGCTTACCGATGAGCTCGTCGCCTCGCGCCCTTCGATGCGCGGCGTGGGCTCCGCCTCAAGGCCGGGAGTGGTCCACAGGCTGGACATCGACACGTCGGGCGTCATCGTCTTCGCAAAGACGCAGGCGGCCTACCTGAACCTGCGGCGGCAGTTCGAGTCCCATCGCGGCATACGCAAGACGTATCTTGCCGTCTGCCACGGCTCGCCCAGTCCCGCGAAAGGCGAGCTCCGCACCCGCATCGACCGCCATTGCCGGGTCGTCCCGGCGGAAGGGCACGTCGGCGATCTTGCGGTGACGCGCTACGAGACTCTCGGACGCCGCGGCGGACTTTCCCTTGTCCGGTTCGACATCGAGACCGGGCGCATGCACCAGATCCGCGTCCATGCAAAGGCGCTTGGCGCGCCAATCGCCGGCGATTCGCTCTATGGCGACGCCGAGGCGGACCGGCACATGCGCCGGCGGCCCGCCAGAACTCTTCTGCACGCGGCGGAGCTTTCATTTCTGCATCCGTCCACCGGGCGCCGCGTGACCTTCTCCGCGCCGCCCCCAGCCGACATCGTCTACGCTCTCTGACGCCCGCTCCGTAAAACCCTTCTCGAATCGTAACCGCCGCCGCAAGCGAAATCTCGCCAGCTCCAAGGGCCTTTGAAGGAGAAATGTCCGCTCGTACAGGGAAGGGCGCTTGCTCGTACAGTCGGAATCAAACCGCCGTACAGTCGGAACCCGTACAGGGGGAATCGCCAATCCCTGCAGGGGAAATCCCCAAGGGGAAGTGCGCCCCTGCTCAGCCGTTGCCGCGCTCAGGCCGCGCGTTCTGCATGACCCTTGCGCTTACGCGCGACCACAAAAGCCGGCGATGCGCCGTATCGTCTTGCGACGATATTCGCCATGAGCGCCGCGCTCTCGCTTGAGGCTTCGCCTCGCCAGTCGCGACGCCCATGCCGAACCCTTCGGGCGTCGTCGCATCGTCGGACACGAACCCGGCTTCCGCCGGACACGAACCGACACGAAACGCTCCAGCGTCTTGTGCCCCGCCATTCCGTCCCAAACGTCCCATATGTTCCCAATGTCCCCTTGTACTGGCACGCGTGACCGCCGCAAGTAA
>JAEEGH010003626.1_pt1 | contig 40350 bp, 33 predicted proteins | sample 9134181 | NCBI WGS metagenome assembly JAEEGH01 (sample SAMN16246544, study PRJNA631951) | gut metagenome | biome: gut microbiome; feature: rumen; material: DP-attached | host: Bos | place: Iran: Karaj | collected 2018-10 | reverse complement strand
CAATAATACTCGATTGGCTTGGAGGTATCGGGATCACGGTACAGACCGATATGTCCCACCTTCGCCGCCGGGATCAGATTCAGCATGCCGTCCACCATGCCCAGGCCGGCTCTCAGGATCGGGATCACCGCAAGCTTCTTGCCGCTGAGCTCCTTCACCGTCGTCTTGCAGATCGGCGTCTCGATCTCCACATCCTTCAGCTTCAGGTCTCTGGTTGCCTCATAACAGATCAACATGGCGATCTCGCTGATGGTATCGCGGAAATCCTTCGTACCGGTATCGGTTCTGCGAATAAACCCGATCTTGTGCTGAATCAGCGGATGATCCATAATCATTACTTTTCCCATATTCTTATGCCCCTCTTTCCGCCCGCAGGCTCACTGTTTTCTATCTCACTAGGCGCATGAAATGCGCTTCGCATCTGATTATCGGTCGATCTGATCGATCAGGTCGACTCTGCGCTGATGACGCTCTCCTCCGGAAAATTCCGTCTTCAGGAAGACATCGGTGATCTCTTTCGCCATGTTGTCCCCGATCAGTGCGCCGCCGAGCGCCAGCATATTGGCATCGTTGTGAAGTCTCGTCATCTTCGCGCTGAGCGGCTCCGAGCAGAGCGCACAGCGGATCCCCGGCACCTTGTTGGCCGACATGCTGATCCCGATCCCGGTGGTGCATATAACGATCCCGAGATCGCAGGTCCCGTCCGCAACCGCTCTGGCCACGGCATGTCCGAAGGTCGGATAATCGCAGCTGTCCTTGCTGTAGGTACCAAAGTCCTTCACCTGATAGCCCTGTTCCTGCAGGTAAGCCTGCAGCATCTCCTTCATATCAAAGCCGCCGTGATCACTTCCTATTCCGATCAGCATCTCACGATTCCTCCGTTCTCATGATCTGTATCCATGATCCATTTCATTATAATACGATTCCGCCCGCTTGTACAACCCGGCTACACCCGCACGACCCTGTGGCCCGCCGCCTTCAACAGCCGGTTCATGATCGCCTGCCCCAGACCGGTATCCGCGAAGCCTTCCGAATAAATGACCTCCACCTGTTCATCATCGAATTCCCGCAGGATCCGGTACAGATTGTGCGCGATCTCATCCTCCCGGTCCCGGCTCCCGATGCACCTGAGGACATCCGCCTTAAGCGCCTGCGCATGTTCCGCGGTCACGATCAGCCCGACCTTCCGCCCGGATCCGTGCGCTTTTTGCACAGCCTCCCGCAGATAGGCAAGGACGGCACTTTCCTCTCCCTCGACGATGGTGAGCTCCCCTTTGGGCGCATAATGGCGATACTTCATGCCCGGAGCCTTGGGGGCCTTCCCGCTGTCCGGATCCAGAATGGCGCGGTCCGTCTCCACCGGCCGGCCTAAGGCCTCCGCCAGCATTTTGTCCGTGATATATCCCGGCCGCAGGATCACCGGATCCGGAACCGTGAGGTCCACGATGGTGGATTCCAGCCCGATCGGATTCTCCCCGCCGTCGATGATCAGTTCCACTCTCCCGCCTAAATCCTGGATCACGTGTTCCGCGTCCGTGGGGCTCGGCCGCCCCGACAGATTGGCACTGGGAGCGGCGATATATCCGCCGGCATACCCGATCAGCAGCGCCGCCACCGGATCCGACGGCATGCGCACGGCCACCGTCTCAAGCCCTCCCGTCGTCTCCCGCGGAACGATCTCCTTTTTCGGCAGGATCAGGGTCATCGGCCCCGGCCAGAAGGCATCCGCGAGCTTCGCAAAATTGGGATCGGATGTGTCCGCAATGCGGTCGATCGCCTCCAGGCTGCACACATGCACGATCAGCGGATTGTCCGAGGGGCGTCCCTTGGCCGCATAGATCCTGCGGGAGGACTCCGGATTCAGCGCATCTCCGCCCAGCCCGTACACCGTCTCCGTCGGGAAGGCAGCCAGCGCCCCCTCCCGGATCCGCGCGCCCGCCGCACGGAGCTTTTCCCGGTCCCCCGGCGTGGGGTTGCCCGGATCGTCCAGTTGAATAATCTCAGTCTGCGGCATAACCACTTATCAGCTGCCAGACCTCCGGAGTCCCGTATCCCAGTCTCCAGGCGGCAGCACCTCCGATTTCCTTAGCCTTCATCACATTCAGCTTCGCCAAAATGGACTCCTCATCCTCGAGCCAGATCCGGTAGGTCGTCTCTCCCGAGGTCCACTCCGCGTAATTCTGGCAGGTTTCCTCGTTCCACTCCGGTTCGATCCCGGTCCGCTCCACGAAGGAATCCACATTGTTCAGCGTGATATACTCACTCCCGGGCTCGGAACCCGTCTGGCTCCACAGGATCGTGTAGAGCGGCAGCGCGTTGATCACCTTGCCCGCGGGCACCTGATCAAGCGTGCGGTCCAGCCCGTTGGACACATAATCGATGCTCGCGACGCTTCCCTGCTCGCTGCTTCCGAGCGTGTGCTCGTCATAGCCCATGATGATCACATAGTCCGCCACCCGGCCCTGTACGTCCAGACGATAGAAATTGTTGAAATGGAACGGAACATAATTGTCAACGGAAAACACGAGGCCCTGCCTGCGGCAGAGGATCCCCAGCTCCTTCAGGAACTGCACGTAATGGGGGCCGCACTCGCTGGTGAGTCCCTCCATGTCCAGATTGATCCCGTCCGCCCCGATGGCGATCGTCTCGTCGACCATCGCGCGTGCCAGGCGGTCCCGCATCTCCATGGAGGAAAAAAGCGAAACCGTATCTATGCTCGTCCCGTTCTCGAGCGCGTAATTGAAATTGTCCCAGACCGGCCATACCTGCAGGCCCTTCTCGTGTGCCTTCTCCACATAGGACGCGGAGGCATAGCTGCGATAGTCGGCCGCTTCATTTTGAAAACTGTACCAGGTAGGCGCGATCACATTCATCCCGGGTGCCTCGGAGAGCACCTCCCCGAGTGTGTCATTCCCGCCCTCGGAATAAATGGCATGGAATCCGACCACCGCCTTCCCGTCCAGGGAAACGGAGGTGTATTCCGGAAGGTCCGGCGCCTGCGCTGGGATCTCCTCCAGGGACGAGGCTGCGCGCATTTTCTTGTTCTCCACATAGCCGATCAGGGCATCCGAGGTCTTGACCTTGCTCCAGGTCTCCATCTCCTCGAGCAGCTCCACCGAATCGCCTTCCGCGACATCCTTCAGGATCGGGCTCTTGATCCCTCCGAGGACGCGCACCTGCGTATCGTCGGTGATCTTGCGCATATCCGCAAGCCCCCACTGCGTCTTCAGCTGCACGTGATGATCGTAGACCGAAACGGAAAACCGCGCGAAACGGCTGAGCAGATCCGTCTCCAGATAGATCTCGTTATTCTCGCGGAAGCTCGCCGGATAGCCCAGCCCCTCGGAGCCGTTCGTATTCCGCAACTGATCCGAGCCGATCTCCACCGCGTAGGTCGTATCCGCCGTCGTAAACAGAAGGCTGTCGACCTCTTCCTCATAATAGAAGCCGTCGGTCAGGTACTCCTCCACCACGCTCATCGGAAAATAGCACCGGCCGTCCCGCAGGATGGCCCGCTCCTGCAGCAGATCGTTCTGGAGCAGGATCGCCGCCTGCTCTCCGCTGACGCCGAAATACTCCTGCAGATCCGCATATTCCTTTCCATAGGAATATTTATCGATCAGTTCCCTGCCGATCGCGCGATACCCGACCACAGCGGCCAGGATCAGCAAGACCAGGGTCACCAGAAACTTCTTCATCGTTCTCTTCTCCATACGCAAAATGGTGTGCCGGAATCTATGCACATACATAGTTATTCTAGCACACCATCTTTTTACCGTCATTAAATTTCTCGGAAGTATCCGTCGGCATGGAGAGGCCCCCGGTTGCCTGGATAACGATTTGCCCTTCCGGAAGACCCAAAAGGAACAATTTCTGAAGTTTCGTGGTATATTACAGCCTTCCGTAACGGCAGAAGGACTCTGCGGTATCTTGTGCGGCGGGCATTCCCGCCGAAGAACATGCTTTGCCCGTTTTGGGCCGGGCCGGGCGTCCGGTGTCTCTTCGCCTTCGAGCGTTTTCCTTTCCCGGCAGGCAATCACTCCTTCCGGGTGCGGCGACTTGACCGATTGGATTGATGATTTGCTTGAATCAGCAGAAAAATAAGATTATCTGACTATATCAAGAAAACAGACACTGCTTACAAAGCAGATTTTTAAATCCCAGATCTCCTCCTTTCCGATACCGGGATTGCAGAGCCACGGTCATCTTAAGTCTCCCGGCTGCCCTTTTCAAGCCTTTTTCGCGTTGTGCAAAATGTCCTCTTGCGCGTTTCGTTTCCCTTGTTATTTTTTTATAAACGCTTATATTTCCCGCATTTTTATCCGAAAAATATATACAGAAGAAGGATGCGAAGAGCGCTCTCCCCGGCACAAGTTTGTGCATTCTTTCCCAATTTTAAACTTTCTGTAAAACTTAACCGCGGGTATATTGACGCACCCCTCGCAAAAGACTATGATGTATAAAATTTCAAAAGGCACGGTTTTTTTCCCTTAAGAAAACCTGCTTTGAAAGGAGGTTCCGCATGAAGATCGAACGCATGAATGAAAATCAAATCCGTTGCACCCTGACACGCGAGGACCTGGCAAGAAGACACCTGAATATGAACGAACTGGCCTACGGCACGGAGAAGACCCAGAACCTCTTCCGGGAGATGCTCCGCGAGGCCGATTATACCTGCGGCTTCGAGACAGGCGACATGCCCCTCATGATCGAAGCCATCCCCGTCAGTTCGGATAATATTGTCCTGATTATCACGAAGATCGATGATCCCGAAGAGCTCGACACCCGCTTTTCGAGATTCTCCCCTTCGAACCGCGCCGATTCCTACGAGGAGGACGAGGAGGATCCGGAGGACGAGGAACTGTCGGATATGCTGGGCGCCTCCGATTCCCGCCCGATCCCGACGCCGTCCTTCCGCGAGGTGCTCGATCAGGTCAGTTCCCAGGCGGACGATCGTCTGATGGCCTTCTCCATGAAGGACCTGGGCAGCGTGATGGATCTCGCCGGCATCATCCGCTCCTTCAAGGGCGACAGTTCTCTGTACAAGGCAAATGACGGCCGCTTCGTTCTCGCCCTGCGCAGAGGCTCGGAAGATCCGGAGAAGTTCCGCAGCATCTGTCAGACGGCCATGGAATTCGGCAAAGGCTCCGTCCTTCCGCCCGCCGGTGCGCAGGCACTCTCGGAGCACGGCGAGCTGCTGATCGCGGATCACGCCGTACTTAAGCTCGGCGGAGACTTCTGATCGCGCCGCACGCAAGTTCGGTGGAGGCCTCTGATCCTCCGCCGTATCGGGACACGAACAATAAAACCCTCCCGGGCTGCATGCCGCACACTGCGGTACGCTCCTCCGGGAGGGTTCTTTTGTCTTTGTCCGGCTTCTTACTCCTCGGCCGGCTTTGCCTCGAGGGAAAGGGATTTTTCGATGTAATCCATCAGATCATCGATATCGATCCCGTGCACCAGAGCCGCTTCCTCCAGGCTTTCCATCATGGAGGCCGGGCAGGAGATGCAGTGCATTCCGGCGCTCATCAGAACGGGGATCACATCGGGCTCGTTTTGCATGATCTCTCCCAGGGTCATTTCTTTCGTGATATTCATCTTTGATTTCTTCGTCCTTTCCGTATTCGTATGCGGGTTTTTTACCGTTTGTATCCCCCACTATACTCCCCCTCCCGGCCCCTTGCAAGAACCCGGAATACATTTTGTCAAATATTTCGAAAAAATTCATTTTGTATACACAAAAAATTCCCATTTTATAAGGGTTGTACGGAAAAAAATACATTCTGTTACCTTGACGAAACAGGGGGTGTTACCTATAATGAATTCACACTGCAAATGCTCTGAAATGCTTTTCGGACAGAGCTATTTGTGTTAACAATTTCATTAATTTTATAGGAGGCACATCAATGAGACCTGAATGGCAAGATTTCGTAACAGGTAAGTGGGACAAAGAAGTCAATGTCCGCGATTTCATTCAGAGAAATTATCATCCCTACGACGGCGATGAGAGTTTCCTGGCTGGCCCCACGCAGAACACGAAGGATCTGTGGGCTATGGTCCTGGATCTTCAGAAGAAGGAAAGAGAAGCAGGCGGCGTCCTGGATATGGATACCAAGGTTGTTTCCACGATTACTTCTCACGGCCCCGGATATCTGGACAAGAGCAAGGAGACCATCGTAGGTTTCCAGACCGACAAGCCTTTCAAGAGATCTCTTCAGCCTTACGGCGGTATCCGTATGGCAGAGAAGGCTTGCTCCGACAACGGTTATGAGGTTGATCCCGAGATCAGTGAGTTCTTCACGATCCACAGAAAGACCCACAATGCAGGCTGCTTCGATGCATACAACCCTGAGATGAGAGCTTGCCGTTCCTCTCACATCATCACCGGTCTTCCCGATGCTTACGGCCGCGGCCGTATCATTGGCGACTACAGAAGAGTTGCTCTGTACGGTATCGATCGTCTGATCGAGGACAAGGAAGAGCAGAAGGCTTCCACCGGCCGTGTTATGACCGATGATGTTATCCGTCTTCGTGAAGAGCTGTCCGAGCAGATGGTGGCTCTGAAGATGATGAAGGAGATGGCTGCATCCTATGGCTGCGATATCTCCAAGCCCGCTGCAAACGTACAGGAAGCAATCCAGTGGACCTACTTCGGATACCTGTGCTCTGTCAAGGAGCAGAACGGTGCCGCAATGAGCCTTGGCCGTACGTCCACCTTCCTTGACTGCTATGCTGAGAGAGATCTCAAGAACGGCACCTTCACCGAGGAGCAGATCCAGGAGTTCGTGGATCACTTCATCATGAAGCTGCGCTGCGTGAAGTTCGCTCGTACTCCCGAGTACAACCAGATCTTCGCAGGCGATCCCGTGTGGGTTACCGAGTCTCTGGGCGGCGTAGGTGTTGACGGCAGACATATGGTTACCAAGATGAGCTTCCGTTATCTCCACACCCTTGAGAACCTTGGTTCTTCTCCCGAGCCCAACCTGACCGTTCTCTGGTCCACCAGACTTCCTCAGGCATGGAAGAAGTACTGTGCTAAGATCTCCATCACCACCTCTTCCATCCAGTATGAGAACGATGATCTGATGAGAGTGACCCACGGTGACGATTACGGCATCGCATGCTGCGTATCCTCCATGGTCATCGGCAAGGAGATGCAGTTCTTCGGCGCTCGTGCAAACCTTGCAAAGTGCCTGCTGTACGCTCTGAACGGCGGTGTCGACGAGGTTACCAAGAAGCAGGTTGGTCCCAAGTATCGTCCGGTTGTCGGCGATGTGCTTGACTATGATGATGTTGTCAGCAAGTTCCTGGATATGATGGAGTGGCAGGCAGATGTCTATGTCAACACCCTGAACATCATCCACTACATGCATGACAAGTACTGCTATGAGAGAGCAGAGATGGCTCTTCATGACAAGAATGTCAAGAGATACTTCGCTACCGGTATTGCAGGCCTTTCCGTTGTCGCTGACTCCCTGTCCGCGATCAAGTACGCTAAGGTTGAAGTCATCCGTGACGAAGACGGTATCATCACCGACTTCAAGACCACCGGTGAGTTCCCGAAGTACGGCAACGATGATGACCGCGTTGATGAGATCGCTCAGTGGGTTGTGCACAAGTTCATGACCGCTGTCCGCAGACATCACACCTATCGTGACGGCGTTCCTACGACCTCCATCCTGACCATTACCTCCAACGTTACCTATGGTAAGGCTACCGGTAATACCCCCGATGGACGTAAGAAGGGCCAGCCTTTCGCACCCGGTGCTAACCCGATGCACGGCCGTGACAGCCACGGTGCAGTTGCATCCCTGTCCTCCGTTTCCAAGCTTCCGTTCAATGATGCACAGGATGGTATCTCCAATACCTTCACCATCATCCCCGGCGCTCTGGGCAAGGAAGACAAGGTCTTCGCAGGCGACATCGAAGTCGATCTGAACAAGTAAGATCCGAACCCGTCAGATATCTGACGATATGCATTTTGCAGAAAGGAGGCCGCAATGGACGAGAAGCAAATGATTGATGATCTGGTAGCAATGCTGGACAGCGGTATGGCAGAAGGCATGGGGCATCTCAATGTAGACACCTCCGAGGATCAACAGTCGAAGGAGGTTACGACCATGGGCTGCACGGACTGTTCCAGGACCCCTCTGGCCTGTAGCGTTCCGACTCTCCATGAGGGTCTCGACGACTTTAAGTAAATCCATTCTTTAAGGAGGAAATCAATTATGGCAGCAAATACTCAGCAGGTCGACAACCTGGTTAATCTGTTGGATGGTTACGCAACCAAGGGCGGTCATCATCTGAACATCAACGTTCTGAACAGAGACACCCTTCTGGATGCACAGGCTCATCCCGAGAATTATCCTCAGCTCACCATCCGCGTATCCGGATATGCAGTTAACTTCATCAAGTTGACTCCCGAGCAGCAGGCAGACGTTATCTCCCGTACCTTCCACGAGTCCTTCTGATCGTAGGGCGAGAGAAGCCTAAAGTAAACACCGGGTCCCGGGAGAGAAATCTTCCGGGACCTTTTTTGAATCCGGGCGCAGAAGCGTTTCTCTCCTGCCCGATTCTCAGAAGAAAGGAATGCTATGACTGCAGGCAGAATTCATTCTCTTGAAAGCTTCGGCACCGTGGACGGCCCCGGAACCCGTTTCGTCGTGTTTGTACAGGGGTGTCCGATGCGCTGTGCCTATTGCCACAATCCGGATACCTGGGAGATGAACGCAGGCACCCTGATGGAGCCCGCAGAGATTCTCGAACAGTACCACCGCAACGAGCCCTTCTACCGCAACGGAGGCGGGATCACCGTCACCGGCGGAGAGCCCCTGATGCAGATCGATTTCCTGATCGATCTCTTCACGCTGGCCAAAAAGGACGGCATCCACACCTGTCTCGACACCTCGGGCATCGCTTATAATCCGGACAATGCGGTGATGATGGAGAAATTCGACCGGCTGATGCCGCTGACCGACCTTGTGATGCTGGATATCAAACATATCGATCCGGAAAAGCACAAGGAGCTGGTAAAGCAGCCGAATACCAACATCCTGAAATTCGCCGCATATCTCAATGAGAAGAACGTGGATATGTGGATCCGCCATGTGATCGTTCCCGGCTGGACGGACGATGACAAGTACCTGTACGAGCTGGGCTATTTCATCGGACAGTTCCACAATCTCAAGGCGCTGGATGCGCTGCCCTATCACACGATGGGTGTATCCAAGTACGAGAAGCTCGGGATCCCTTATCGTCTCGAGGGTGTCCCCGCCATGAATCAGAACACTCTGCTGGAAAAGAAGGAGAAGATTCTCGACGGCGTGCGCGCGCGCAGAGCGGAGATGAAAGAAGCCGGCGGAGATGCGGCGGCGAAAGGTGATAGATGAGTCTAACCAAGATTAGTTCAGACTACTCGGCGTTATTCTTGTCATTTTCTGACAATTGTACTAAGATATTTTTGTACAAATTTGAAGAAGTTCTGTTCACAGAGCATCAGAGCGTTTTGCAAGGAGGTAAGTAATATGGCATTCGTTATCAGTGATTCCTGCATCGCATGTGGTTCCTGCGAGTCTCAGTGCCCCGTAGGCGCTATCTCCATGGGCGATGGCAAGTTTGAGATCGATGCGGACAAGTGCATCAGCTGCGGAAGCTGCGCAGGTCAGTGCCCGGTCGCTGCGATCTCCGAGAACTAAGGATCGGATATTTACAGAAAAAAAGAACCCTCTTCGTGAGGGTTCTTTTTCTTTTGCCTTTTTATTCTTCCGAATTCCTGCGCCGGTCCTGATTTTCCATATTCGCGAACTTGGTAAGCTCCGGGATCCACGCCAGCTTGATGGTATCGGTCGGGCCGTTTCTCTGCTTGGCGATGATGACCTCGGACACATTCTTGATCTCCGTGTCCTTCTTGTAATAGTCCTCGCGGTACAGGAACATCACCACGTCCGCGTCCTGCTCGATGGCGCCGGACTCGCGCAGATCGGAGAGCATCGGGCGCTTGTCCGGGCGCTCCTCCACCTTACGGGACAGCTGGGAAAGGGCCACCACCGGAACGGACAATTCTCTCGCCAGTGCCTTCAGCGAACGGGAAATATTGGAAATCTCCTGCTGTCTGCTGTCCGAGGCACGCGTCGAACCGGTCATGAGCTGCAGATAGTCGATGAAGATGATATCCAGTCCGGTGGTCATCTTCAGCTTTCTGCACTTGGAACGCAGCTCCTGAACCGAGATACCGGGCGTATCGTCAATGATCAGATGGCTGCTTCCGATCTCGGTGGCCGCTTCGGTCAGCCGGGTCCAGTCGTCGATGTTCAGGCTGCCGGTACGAAGCTTCTGGGCATCCACGGAGGAGCGCAGAGAGAACACACGATTGATCAGCTGCTCCTTGCTCATCTCCAGGCTGAAGATCGCCACATGCTTATTGTCATGCAGTGTCATATACTCCGCGATATTGAGGGCAAAAGCCGTCTTGCCCATGGAAGGTCTGGCTGCGATCAGAAGCAGATCGGAGGGCTGGAATCCGGCCGTCTTGTAGTCCAGATCCAGAAAACCGGTTGCGATACCGGTTACCACGCCCTTGTTGTGGTAGGCCATCTCAATCTTATCCAGCGCGTTCTCGACCACCTTGCGGATAGGCGTGAGGTCCTCCGTATTGCGGTTCTGCACCAGATTGAAAATGGAGCTCTCCGTGCGCTCTAAGATCTCCTCCATCTCGGTCTGGTCCTGGTAGCAGATCCCGGCGATCTCCTCATTTGCACGGATCAGCCGCCTAAGGAGCGCCTTCTCCGACACGATCGTCGCATAAGCCTTGATATTCGTGGAGGTAGGTACCGCGCTGACCAGATTCTGGACATAATCGAGGCTGCTCACCTCGGGCGGTACATTCTTCTCGCGCAGCTTGTCCTGCAGGGTTACGAGATCCACCGGCTTCCCCGCCTGCTCCAGCTCCACCATCGTATCAAACAGGATCCCGTAGGTATGATTATAAAAATCCTCCCCCGTCAGAATCTCCGCAGCCGTGATAATGGCATCCCGGTCCATGAGCATGGACCCGAGCACGGACTGCTCCGCTTCATCGTTGTGGGGAAGGATCCGCTTTACAACACTCTCCTGAAATTCCGGCATTGCTTATTCCTCTTCCACTCTCACAGTCAGTTTTGCGGTCACCTCCGGATGGAGCTTGACCCCGATCTCGTAGGATCCGAGATTCTTCAGAGGCTCGGGAAGCACGACCTTCTTCTTGTCGATCTCGATCCCGTGCTGCTCCTTGCAGGCCGTCACGATCTCCTTCGAGGAAACCGAGCCGAAGGTCTTACCGCCGTTGCCGGCCTTGATATGGGTCACCACCGACAGCTCTCCGAGCTTCTTGGCCATCTCCTGCGCCGCCTCAAGCTGTTCCTGTGCCACCTTTGCCTCATTGGCCTTCTGAAGCTTGAGATCGTTGATATTCTTCGGTGTCGCCTCGACCCCGATCTTCTTCGGGAGGATGTAATTGCGTGCGTAGCCGTCGCTGGCTTCGATCACGTCCCCCTTCTTCCCGAGATTCTTATCATCTTTCAGCAAAATAATCTTCATTCCGTCCTCCGCTCCTTGTCTGCCACGGGCGGGTGCTTAAAGCTCCCCGCTCTCCTCCATGGCATCAATGGTATTCTTAAGTGCCCCGATGGCTTCGGCGATGCCGACGCCCTCCATCTGGCAGGCCGCAACGTTCATATGTCCGCCGCCGCCCATACGCTCCATGATCAGCTGCACGTTCACCTCGTCGATGGAACGGGCGCTGATGTAGATCTTGCCCTGATAATCCGTCATGACAAAGCTTGCTCTCACGCCGCGGATATTGAGAAGCTCATTGGCCGCCTGCGCACCGATCACGGTCGGGCTGGGCAGGTCGTCCGCCGTACAGATGGAGATCGCATAGACCTTCTTGTAGATCTCCGCCTGGCTCACGGCATCCGCCTTGGCCTTGTACTCGAGTGCATCCGCGCGGAACATCTTGCGCACGCGGGTCATGTCGGCGCCGCAGCGGCGCAGGAAGGCAGCCGCCTCAAAGGTACGCACACCCGTCTTGGTCAGGAAATTGTTCGTATCCACCGTGATACCCGAATACATGCAGTCCGCCTCCTCCGGGCGTATTTTCGCATTGTCCTGGATGTATTGCAGGATCTCGGAAATCATCTCGCAGGCACTCGACGCATAGGGCTCCACGTAGGAAAGGGTGGCATTCTCGATCACTTCATTCCCCGCGCGGTGATGGTCGAGCACCACCACGGTCTTACAGAACTTCAGAAGCTCCGGGCATTCCGTGATCGACGGCTTGTTCACGTCCACGATTACCAGGACCGCATTGTTCCCGGCCATCTCGATGGCCGACTCTCCGGAGATGATCGCATCCTCGTATTCCGGGCCGTTGCGGAAGGTGTCGATCAGCGGCTGGATATCCGAGCTCGGACGATCCAGAACGATGTGGCATTTCTTGTTCAGCATACGGCTGATGCAGTAGATGCCGACCGCCGAGCCGAACGCATCCGCGTCCGGATTGTGATGTCCCATTACCAATACCACATCCTTGGCGGAAATAATCTCCCTCAAAGCATGTGCCTTCACACGAGCCTTCACGCGGGTACTCTTCTCCACCTGCTGGCTCTTGCCGCCGTAATAGGTCACGGCTTCGGGCGTCTTGATGACCGCCTGGTCGCCGCCGCGGCCGAGGGCCAGATCGATGGCATTGCGGGCAAACTCATAATTCTGCGCGTAGGTCAGTCCGTCCACGCCGAGTCCGATACTGATCGTGACCGCCATCTCATTGCCGATGCTGACCTTCTTGATGTCTTCGAGCAGGTCAAAATGGTTCTCCTGAAGCTGCGCCACCGTCTTCTTGCGCAGGATCGCCATATACTTGTCCTTCTCGATCTTGCGGCAGATGCCGTCGAGGCCGGAGACGTATTTGTTGATCCTACGATCGATCAGCGCCACCAGAAGGCTCTGGCGCACCTCCTCGACGCTCTCGAGGGCTTCATCGTAATTGTCCAGATAGATCATGCCCACGCACAGGCTCTGGTCATCCACCTCCTGCAGAGCCAGGTGAAGGGCCGTCTGGTCAAAGAGGAACACGGCGATCAGGAAGCCGTCATAGCCCTGCGCCTCGATCATGTCGCTGTGCTCCGCCATCTCCTTCAGCGGGATCTTGCGGAGTCTGGCGGTGTAGTCCTGGCCCTCGAACTCCAGCTCACAGACCGCTTCCTCCACCTCGTTGTTGTTGGGCAGGCGGTCCTTGGTCAGCGTCGGGAAAAGCGTGGTGATCGACTTGTTGTAGCCCTTGGGCTGGTGCGTGATCGTCTCAAAGGCGATGTTGGTCCACATGATCCGGCCGTCCTCGTCGAGGAGGGCATACGGAATATCCAGCTCACGCAGAAGCTTTCGCTGGATCTGCCCGTACTCCGTGGCAAAGCTCACCAGCTCGTTCATGATCACCGGCTTGTTGTAAAAATACAGTGTCAGCGTGATGGCAAAATAGAGAACGGTAAACGCGGTCAGAATAAATGCCGCCGTCAGATCGATCAGATACATGGCCAAAGTGACAGCCAGCAGCAAAAAGCCGAGATATATACTGAATCGCATATAGGTGCGAATACGTCCCTTAACCTTCATGCGTGTCTTCATTCGATTCACCCCAAATGATTGTTTAGATCTCCCCCGCGCGTAGCTTTCTGACGTTCCCGGGCCCCGCGCAACAAAAAACCAAATAACAGTATACCACAATCTTCGGAAAAGAAAAACGGCAGTCCGATCGGACTGCCGTCTCAAATAAATCAGTCTTACTGCTGAACGTAAGGCAGGATAGCAAGCATGCGCGCTCTCTTGATCGCCGTGGTAAGCTCTCTCTGATGCTTCGCGCAGTTGCCGGTGATGCGGCGGGGAAGGATCTTTCCGCCCTCAGAGATGTACTTTCTGAGCTTCGCTGCATCCTTATAATCAATAACGTTGTCCTTGCCGCAGAATACGCAGACCTTCTTGCGTCTGTGCATGCCGCCCTTTTTTCTGACAGGACCGTCGGGTCTCTCGGACTTAACAAATGCCATGATCGGTTACCTCCTAATGTAATCTTAGTTAAACGGTAAATCTTCCACCACGCCGTCCGGAACATTCATAAAGTCCGCATTGGCGCCGCTGGGTGCGGATCCGCCGGCATTGCCTCCTGCCGGAGCTCCCCCGTAATTGTTATTGTTCTGGGAAGCATTCTTGCTCTCGGCGAACTCCACCTCTTCCACGATGACCTGCACGGAATAAACCTGCTGGCCTTCCTTGTTGGTGTAATTGTCATTCTGGATGCGTCCCACAACGACAACCTTGGTTCCCTTCTTCAGATACTTCTCGACGAACTCTCCCTGTCTGCCAAAAGAGGTGCAGTTAAAGAAATCCGCATCCGGCTCACCCTCGCGCTTGCGCTGGCGATCCACGGCAATGCTGTAACGCGCGATTGCCATCTGTCCATTTGCATTCTGGGAATAACGAACCTCGGGATCACGGGTCAGACGACCCATAAGAATTACCTTATTCATAGTCTACTCTCTTTCTTAATTAAGCCTCGTTGGGTTTAACGATCAAGAATCTGAGAATATTGTCCATGATGCGGACTCTGTTCTCGATCTCGGCGGGAGCAGTAGCCTCTGCATCGAACTGGATGAAGTAGTAGAAACCTTCCTTCATCTTCTGGATCTCGTAGGCCAGCTTCTTTCTGCCCCACTCGTCCACATTCGTGATGCTGCCGCCGAATCTCTCGATAAGAGCCTTGCACTTGTCTACAACTGCAGTTCTCTCGTCGTCCTCGATGTTAGCATTCACAACGATGGCCAACTCATACTTGTTCATTTAGTTACCTCCTTTTGGTCTCTGGCCCGCATATTCCGCCGTTTTCGGCGAATTGCGAGCAAGGATAATAATATACCACGGAGAAACATAATACCATGCGGGGAGTCGAAATGCAAGGCTTTTTTGAATTGTTCAATTTACACGAAACTGCTTCGGATAGTTTCGTATCCTTGTCTATTTTTACCAAAGGTGGTAAAATTATTTGCGTGTTTCCACATGCGGAGACGGAATAACAATAACGTAAGGAGAACGCTATGTCAAAAGAAATGATTGCAATGATTTTGGCCGGTGGTCAGGGTTCCAGACTCTATGCCCTGACGGACAAGCTGGCCAAACCCGCAGTTCCCTTTGGCGGCAAGTACCGTATCATCGACTTCCCGCTTTCCAACTGCGTCAATTCCGGCATCGACACGGTCGGAATTCTCACCCAGTACCAGCCTCTGGTCCTGAATGAGTACATCGGCCACGGACAGCCCTGGGACCTGGATCGCCTTTACGGCGGAGTGCATGTTCTTCCTCCCTATCAGCAGGCGAGCGGATCCGACTGGTACAAGGGCACGGCCAATGCCATCTATCAGAATCTTGCTTTCATTCGCCGCTTCGATCCGGAGTATGTGATCATCCTCTCCGGCGACCAGATCTGCAAGCAGGACTACAGTGATTTCCTTGATTTTCATAAGAAGAATGACGCCGAGTTCAGCGTTGCCGTCATGGAGGTGCCCTGGGACGAGGCTTCCCGCTTCGGCCTGATGGTCACCGACTCCTCCGACCGGATCACCGAGTTCCAGGAGAAACCCAAGGATCCCAAGTCCAATCTTGCGTCCATGGGCATTTACATCTTCAACTGGGATGTTCTGGAAAAATATCTGACCGAGGATGAGGCCAATCCGGAATCCTCCAACGACTTCGGCAACGACATCATTCCCGCGCTCCTGCGCGACGGGCGCAAGATGTACGCCTACCGCTTCTCCGGTTACTGGAAGGATGTGGGAACCATCTCCTCTCTCTGGGAAGCGAACATGGAGGTCCTGGATCCCGAGAACAGCGGCATCGACCTCTTTGATAACGACTGGAAGATCTACAGCCGCAACAGCGGTCTGCCCGGTCACAGAGTCGGTGAGGAGGCCGTCATCGAAGACTCGATGATCACCGACGGATGTGTCATAAACGGAACCGTCCGTCACTCCATCCTCTTCTCCGGCGTCACCGTGGAGCCCGGCGCTGTCGTCGAGAATTCCGTCATCATGAGCAATACCACCATCAAGTCGGGTTGCAAGGTGACCCACAGCATTATCGCCGAGAATGTCACGCTCGAAGAGAACGTGAAGGTCGGCGCAGTTCCTTCCTCTGCAGCCAAAGAAATCGCCACCATCGGCTCCAATGTGACCGTTGGCAAAGGCGCCGTCATCGGAGCGAAGGCGATGATCAAGGAGGATGTAAAGGAGGGCGAGGTCCATGATTAAAGCAAATCAGCAGGATGCTCTGGGCATCATTTTCGCAAACAGTTATGACAAGGAGGTCAGTTCTCTTGTCAATGAGCGCCTGATGGCTTCCATTCCCTTTGCCAGCAGATACCGTCTCATCGATTTTAACCTCTCGAGCATGGTGAACAACAGCATCGACAACATCACCGTGATCGTCCGCAAGAATTACCGCAGTCTGCTCCGCCACCTCGGCTCCGGCAGACCCTGGGATCTGGCCCGCAAGAGCGGCGGCCTGAACATCGTTCCTCCCTATGCGGAGAAAAATGTGAAGGTATACTACGGCCGCATCGAAGCCCTCGCGAGCATCCTCGTCTTCCTCAAGCAGCAGAAGGAAGAATATGTCTTCATCACGGACTCCAACATCGCTGCCAATTTCGATTACAAGGATATGCTCGCTTTCCATAAGGAAAACGGCGCGGATGTCACCATCGCCTACAAGAACGAGCCCATTCCCTACGGCTTCATGAATCTGCAGGCAAACCCCTCCTCGGACCTGTATTACACGCTGGATTTTCAGGACCGGAGAATCGTGGCCATCCATACCAACCCCAAGGATTACGGCCCGCAGAACCTTTCCATGAACATTTATCTGATCCGCAGAGAGCTTCTGATCGAGCAGGTGGAGCGCGCCTACGCGGACGGCAAGACCTTCTTCGAGCGCGATATCCTTTCTCCCCAGCTGGATGTGCTGAAGGTATACGGATACGAATTCAAGGGCTATACGGCCCGTATCACCGACATGGTGAGCTATTACAACGAGAACATGAAGCTCCTGGATCCCGAGAATCTGGAGCAGCTCTTCGCTCCTTCCCGGATCTACACCACCGTCCGTGACGACAACCCGACCCGTTACATCGGTCGTCCGAAGGTGAAAAACTCCATGGTCGCCGACGGTTGTATCATCGAGGGCGAAGTGGAGAACTGCGTACTGTTCCGCGGTGTCAAGATCGGCAGAGGGACCGTGGTGCGCAACAGCATCATCATGCAGGATACCCAGATCGCCGGCAACTGCACGCTGGATTACCTGATCACCGACCGCAACGTGGAGATCACCAGCGGACAGGAGCTCAAGGGAAGTCCTTCCTTCCCTCTGTTCATTCCCGGCTTCAAGAAGATCTGATCCATTCTAACGGTTCTGCACAGGAAAGGAGGAGGCTATGGACGAAGGAAACGTATTGGAGCAGAAGATCAGGGAACTGCAGACCATCGTGGACACGCACAGCCGGATCGTCTTTTTCGGCGGCGCCGGTGTCTCCACGGAGAGCGGGATTCCGGATTTTCGCAGCGTGGACGGGCTCTACAACCAGCAATATGATTATCCGCCCGAGACGATCCTGAGCCACTCCTTCTACCTGCGTAACCGTGAGGAATTCTACCGGTTCTACCGCGCGAAGATGCTCTGCCCGGACGCGAAGCCGAACGCGGCGCATTTAAAGCTCGCCGAGCTTGAGGCCAAGGGAAAGCTCATCGCCGTCGTCACACAGAATATCGACGGGCTCCATCAGGCCGCCGGAAGCAAGCGGGTCTACGAGCTCCACGGCTCCGTGCTGCGCAATTACTGCGAGCGCTGCCACACCTTCTATGATCTGGACTATGTCATGAACCGGACCACCGGTGTCCCGACCTGCGAGGCCTGCGGCGCGCCGGTCAAGCCCGACGTCGTCCTCTACGAGGAGGGACTGGACAACGATACCATCTCCGGCGCAGTGGATGCCATCGCGAAGGCGGATGTGCTCATCATCGGAGGCACCTCCCTGGCCGTCTATCCGGCTGCAGGGCTGATCGATTACTTCCGGGGCGATAAGCTGGTGGTTCTCAACATGTCCCCCACCGGCCGCGACAGCGACGCCGATCTGCTGATCAGTGCACCGATCGGAAAAGTACTCGCGCAGATCACCGTGTAGCTTTCAGCACTTCCAGACACATACGTCCGTTGTGATACGGACATTTCCAGGGTTCCACAATGGGCTGTCCCGGTAAGGGGCAGCCTTTTTTGTCCACCGCACGGAACCATTCCGAGCCTTCTCTCGCATCGACCACATGGTCCCGGATGAAGGCCCACTGGGATACAGCCGCCTGAAGATACTCCTGCTTGGACGGATCTGCGCGGTATCCGTTTAAGAATCCGACCACGGACTCCGCCTGCACCCACCAGATGCGCGTCTCATCCACCGTGCCGCGGTCGCACTCATTGGCCAGCGAATGCCCGTCAAAAGCTGTCCGGTAGATCTGCGCGGTCAGATCCTTCGTGATCGGAAGCATTTTGGCTTCATACTGCGGATCCCCGAGCACCAGTGTTCCGCGGTCCATCAGCCAGGCCGTCTCAATGTCATGTCCGTAGGAGTGCAGATCGAGAAGCGGCTGATAATCCGCATCGAAAAAGACCTCCAGCCGGTGCAGAGACGGGTTGTAGATCCGGTCCGCAAAAAGATCCATCATCCACCGGAGCTTCTCCCCGATCCCGGTTTCCTTCGTCACCCGGTAGAGCTCCGTGTAGGCCTCGAAGACATGGAGCAGCGTATTCATCGTCTTATCCGCCAGAATTCCGTTCTCGGAGAGCTTCTCGTTGGATTCCGGGGCAAAGGTGATGGTACGCGCCTCCATATAGCCGATGTCGTCCCTGCATTTGCCTTCCACGACCTGCACCAGCTCCCGCGCCAGCGCCAGGGCGCTCTCGTCCCCGAAGGCATCATAGTACGAGCTGAGCGCATAGATGCAAAACGCCTGGTTGTACGTATGCTTCGTCGTATCCAGGGGCGTTCCGTCCTGTCTGAGGGACCAGAAGATGCCTCCGTTTTCGCGGTCGATGCACTTCTCTTTCAGAAAATCAAATCCCTGCTTCGCGCAGATCCGGATCTGCCCGGCGTCGTATCCGTGCGCCGTAAAGTCCGCATCCGTCAGAAGTCCGTTTTTGTATGCCAGAAATACATTTGCGAAAAACCAGGTGATGCGGCTGTTCAGAATGCAGCCCTTCTCCGCCTGTTTCTCCAGCTTCAGATCATAGTCAAGACCACCGTAAAATCCACCGTATTCCTCATCCCGCAGTCCCATCCAGAAGGGAAGGATCTTCCCGAGGAGATGTTCCTTTACTTCGGCTCTCATGGCTTCGAGTTCTTTCATAATCCCTCCGAGGTCGCCTACGCGCGCCTTCTTTTTCCGAATCATTTCCGATTTTCCTTACGCTTTTCCTTACGCTTTTTCTCTCATTTCCCCCGTTTTTGCCGCAAAAGGGCCCGGCAGCACGGGGCTGCCGGGCTTTATAAGAGGGTTTTCGTATGAACCGTTTATAGCTTAGAACATTGCATCCAGAGCGGCCTGCACTTCCTGTGCATAGGTGGTCTGGAACTGTGCGGGCGTAGACTCGCCGAGAACGATGGACTCAAGATCCATGTCGACGCCCAGCTTATCCCAGAGCTCTACGCCGCTGTGGGACAGGCAGTAATTCTGAACTTCGAAGTTGGCAGCCTTCAGCTCTTCCTTGTTGGCCGTCTCGTTGTACCACCAGTTGGCGGTAGCGGGATCGTCGCGAAGGGAGGTGTCGCCGTCAAACCAGTTGTACAGATCATACAGGAAGTTCACAACCGTTGCGGGATCCTGTACATTGACGGGGATCACAAACCAGTTGCCGTCCGCGGAGTTCACGCACGCATTGGTCTCCTGATTGCCGGAAGGACCGACCGGCCACTGCACATAAGCGGTATCCCAGGTCAGGTTGCCCTGTCCGTTCTGATCCATCGGATAGTTGCCGTTGCCGTTCTGGATCCACACAGCGATCGGGAAGAAGGCAATGTTGCCGTTGTTGTACTGGTTTCTCATAGAATCGGAAGGATTGCCGCCTGCTGCCGCGCTGTCATACGGATAGCAGACATTGTAGGTATTGTACATATCGGCCAGCATCTGAAGCGCTTCGCCGGTAGGTGCGCTGGACAGACCTTCCTGGGTGCCGGCTGCGATCGTCGCGCCGTTGCTCATCAGGAGCTGGCTGAACACATCGTTGGCATAGCCGCAGAAGCCGTACTGATCCAGCTGTCCGTCCCCGTCGGTATCCTGGGTCAGGACCTTGCAGTACTCGATGAACTTATCCCAGGTCCACTCGCCTCTCGCATAGAGATCGCGGGGATCCTCCAGGTTGTTCTCCTCGAGCATCTGCATATTGAAGCCCAGAGGATAGGTATTGGACAGACCGCCCTGAACGTGCAGGATGCAGGCCTTGCCGTCGCCGAGATCCAGATAGGAGAAGACAGTCTGGGTCGTGAACAGGTCGTGATCCTCGGGAAGCACGGTCTTCAGATCCAGCAGCAGTCCGTTGGCCTGCGCGGGGATGGCCATTCCGGTATCCACCATGTAGATATCGCAGTCCGGGGTACCTGCCAGCGTGGAGTTCTGCAGGGACTCCGTGGTTCCGGCATAGGTCAGGTTCTGCCAGTAGTACTTGCAGTTGTACTTGTTCTCCAGCACGGGAACCAGATCCCACTTGCGCTGTGCGACTTCCTGGTTGACTGCCTTCTCGGCCTTCTGTGCGTCGGTATCGCCATCCGCGTACTGCGCGTTCACCCAGTCAGCGGAATCTTCCTGCACATCGCCGGACGCATAGTACTGTCTCCACCAGGAGCCGATGTTGATGATACGGGTCTCCCCGGATGCCGCGGGAGCGCTTGCAGCAGCTCCGGAAGCAGCTCCGTCCGAGGTTGCGGCCGAATCCGATCCTGCACTTCCGGATCCGCTTCCGCAGGCTGCAAGAGACAGAGCCATCACGCCTGCCAGCCCAAGAGCCATTAATTTCTTCATTTTCTTCATGATTGTTGATCGTCCTTTCTTTTATGACGGGGGGAGTCGCCCCCCGCCTCACTTACTCTTTTTGATCGTTACTGTGCGGAAATGCCCTGACCGATTTTGACGGAAAATACTTCAAACGCGGTGTCGGACTCGACAAAGATGGACTTGTCCCAGGCACTCGGATCGTCCCCGCATACGGCTGCGATCATGTCATAGGTCACATAGCACTTGCTACCGTCCGTAACTGCGTCCACGGAGCCGGAGCCATCGGCGTTGCCGACACCGACACGCAGCCAGTTGTTGCCGGACAGGCCGATCCAGAGATCTCCGTCATCCGACGTATAGGAGACCACCACCACGCTGCCGGGGGTCTTCAGGAGTTCAAACTGCTCATCGGTCAGCTCTACATAGCCGATCTGTGCCCAGCCATCGCCCTTGCCTTCAATGCCGAGGTCTACCTGGCGATTGTTCGGAACGATCTCTGCCGCGGTACCGATCTTGATGGAGTAGACTTCAAACTTGGAATCGGACTCTGCGAAAATAGCCTTGTCCCATGCGCTCGGATCATCGCCGCATACCTCGGCGATCATATCGTAGGTCACGTAGCAGGTGCTTCCGTTCGTGATGGCATCCACGCTGCCGGAGCCGTCCGAATTGCCGACACCGATGCGCAGCCAGTTGTTGCCGGACAGGCCGATCCACATTTCGCCGCTCTCGGACGTATAGCTTACTTCCACCACGGAGCCGGGAGTAGACAGGAGCGCAAACTGCTCCTCCGTCAGCTCCTGATAACCGATCTGTGCCCAGCCGTCCCCGGTGCCTGCAATGCCCAGGTCCATGGCATTCTGCACGACGATGCTCGGAGCCTGCTGCCCGATCTTGACGGAGAATACTTCAAACGCGCTATCGGACTCGATAAAGATCGACTTATCCCATGCGCCCGGATCATCGCCGCATACCTTGACGATCTCTTCGTAAGGGATCTGCGCGATGTTGCGGGAATCATTGTAGTAGGAATAGCCCTGACCGGAGCCGTCACAGTCACCGACACCGATGCGCAGCCAGTTGTTGCCGGACAGACCCATCCAGATGTTGCCGGAATCGGACGTGTAGGAGATCTCCACCACGCTGCCGGGTGCCTGCAGAGCAGCCAGCTGTTCCTCGGTCAGCTCAAGATAGCCGATCTGTGCCCAGCCGTCGCCCTTTCCTGCAAGGCCGTCCACGGTGATCGCACCGGCGATGCCGAACAGATTGCTTCTGTCCTCTCCGGTATCCACTGCCTGGTACTCCGCTGCAGCGTCCGCGCTGATCAGCGCGCCGGATGCATCCTTGAAGGTCACATCCAGGAGGTACAGCGTGCTCTGACCCGCACCTTCATCCGCCGCGACGTCGGACTCCAGCGATACCACGATGTAATCGCCGGCCACCGCACCCTCCACGGGCGCGCTCACGGTCTTGGGAAGCTGCTTTTCCATATAGATGGACCAGTCCACTCCGCTGAAGGACTTGTCCTCGCCGCGAACCTGGTAGATCTTGCCGGATGTCGCATGGAACGCACCGTCCGGAGCCTTGGTGGCCATGGTCAGCTCGACGGAGGCCACATCCGCCACCTTATCGCCGACCATCTGATCCATCTGGATGGCAACGAAAGGCTTCTTGCCCTGCGGGGTGATGACTGCAGCGGAATCTCCGTTGTAGTCGCCCAGCTCGATGAGCGATGCATCGGAAGTGGGATTGACGATGGAATCCTGCCCCAGGAAACTGATGGAACCCTCATCGAAGGTGATGCTCTTCGGGGTATCCTCTTTTACTTCCTCCGCCGGAGCTTCCGGCTCTGCGGGGGTCTCCGCGGGAGTCTCAGCGGTGGTCTCTACCGCAGGAGTCTCGGCAGGAGTTCCGTCTGCCTCTGTACTGCCGCAGGCAGCCAGAGAAAGAACCATTGCGCCCGCCATCAGACAGGCTAAAACTTTCTTTGACTTCAACTTTTTCATCCTCCTTTTTCTTTGTGAACAACTTTCTATGCAAGCCCTCCCCGGGGCTACGCATCGGTGCCGGATCATCCTACGATACCGCTTCGCTCCGCTCCTTCGATGAACTGTTTCTGGAGGAGAAGGTACAAAAGGATGATGGGAAGCAGGATCAGAAGGATCCCCGCATCCACGTACTGTTCCTGAATCGTGACATTCAGGATCTTGTCCTGGTTGGCAATGACGCCGGCCAGCGACGAAATCTTCTTACTGATCACCACATTCTCGCTGATGAGGAACAGGTTCGCGTAAAAGACATCGTTGAACTGCCACACCAGGGAGAAGACCGTGACCGTGATCACGGAAGGCATTGCATTGACCAGCATGATCCGGAAATAGGTGTACCAGACACCCGCTCCGTCCACGAAGGCCGCTTCCTCAATCTCCTTCGGAAGTCCCCGGAAAAACTGATTGAAGATGTAAATATACAGTCCGGAACGGACCCCGCAGCCCAGCGCGGTCATCAGATACATCGGCGCCACGGTGCTCATCAGGTTGACCGGAGACCCGTGGATCAGCGTCACGAGGCCGAGCAGATTAAAGTTTTTGAAGGTCATGTACAGCGGAAGCATGACCGTGTGCGGCGGGATGACGATCATCACCACCACGCAGGCGAAGAGGATATTTTTTCCTTTGAAATTAAAGCGCGCGAAACCGTACCCCACCATGGAGCACACCAGAAGCTGCAGAAGCGTCAGCGTGATGGTGTAGATCAGATCTGCCCCGATGGTCCGGAAGTAATCCATGCGCTCGATCACCAGCCGGTACTTATCGAGGCCGGGATCCGCCGGCAGAATGAACATCATCGGATTATAGATATCCTTCGTCGAGGCGATGGAATTGACAAACATTCCGATCAGGGGCGAAAGGATCACATATCCGACGCCGGTCAGGATCGCGATCTTTCCCAGCGCGAGTGCAAAATCCCTGAGATTGCCGAAGGCCACCTTGCGGTCGAGTTCGGACATTTTCTTTTTCTTTACGTTGCTCATTCCCTACTCCTCAGGTGTAATAGAAGGTCCGCTTCTGGATGTATCCGCACACCAGCACCAGGATCAGACAGGTGACGATGGTGGATACCAGCGAAAATACGGAACTCAGACCGTAATTGAACTCCCCGAACGCCGTCTGATAGGCCAGGTCCACCACATCAGACTCCGTGTAGGAATCGACGATGGTATAGACGATGTTGGTGATGATATGGGGCATCACCATGGGAAAGGTCACCTTCCAGAAGGTCTCATATCCGGTCGCCCCCTCGATCCTGGCCACCTCGTACAGAGAGGAGGGAATGGACTGCAGCGCCGCGATGAAGATGACGATCTGCACACCGGAAGCGAGAATGATATCGTTGATCCGGTCCACCGCTGCGACCATGTAATCAAGAAGCTTTGCCGGGATGCCCAGACTGACAAACATGTCGATCAGGTAGTCCATGGAAAAAGCCACGGAACTGGTCGTCGCTCCTGCGGCCGCCATCTCCGTCACCTGCGAGGTGACGCCGCCGTTCATCATGGTGGCGCTCAGATCCATCGCTGCCGTGATGGCTCCGGAATTGAGGATGACCGGGAGGAAAAAGATGGCTCTCACGATACCCTTTCCCGGAAATTTCTTATTCAGGAGCATGGCAATGAACAGGCTGAAGAAAATGATCAGCGGCACATCCACCACCATATCCAGGACGGAGGTCGTCAGGATCTGCTTGAAGGACGCATGTACCCGGAAGGCGTACAGGAAATTCTCCGGCCCGACGAACCGCAGCTGATACCCCCCGGCGGCGGCATCCATGGTCAGCTCGCTGAAGGAGAACTGAAGTGTCATCACGATGCTGCGCACATAGAAAATGAGGAACCCCGCCACCCACGGAAGGATGAAGAGATATCCTTTCCGGTCACGTTTCTGAAGCAGTGTAGATTTTGATCTCGGCCTGCGCGGTCTCTTTGCTAGTTCGGCCATTCCCTGTCCTCCACAGCGTACCCGCGTGCGGGCACGGTCAAGCCGCCGACGGTTGCCGGCTCGGAACCGTAATTGATCAGGATCTCGGTTCCGTCATTGTAGGTAACTTTCCGGACGTTTTCGTCCAGGATCTCATGCTTTACGATTGCTTCATTCTGTACGCTCTTAAGCGCCGCATTCACTTCACGGTAGGTCTCGGCCGCCGTATCCTTCCAGTTGGTGAAGGTCGTAGCATAGAAGGTATTCAGCGCGGTCAGCTTCATGCGGCTCGACTCCTCCCAGGTGAATACATAATGGGGAGAAGCTCCGCATTCGATCATCCGCAAAACGGTCCCCGGCAGATCATCGTTGTTCTCATAGTTCAGAAGGTCCGAGGAGTAATTGATGTATCCGTGCAGGATCATTTCATACAGCGGGATCCTTGCATCCACGATGTCATATGCCGTGTGTCCGAGCGGTGCGCTTAAGATGTCGGTGCTGTAGGCGAAGGCGTATGCATTGGCCTGGCTCGTCATCAGACGATGTCCGGTCGCTTCGAGCGCTGCGAGCTGTCCGGTGACGATGTCCATCGCTTCCTCACGCTCGATGGTATTGGTCCTCTTCTTGTCGGAAACAAGGTAGTTTCCCAGATCCCGGAGGGAATAACCATCGACATCGATCGAAGCACTCTTTTGGATGAATTTGGACACGTAGCGCGGCAGGAACTTGGGCGAGAGCGCGCTGTAGATATTTTCCCGATAGCCCAGGGAGGCGGTATTGCGATAGGTGGTCGGGTTGACCAGACCAAAGCGGGCCGCATAGCCGGAGCCGTAGTACCGGGAAGCCACCTGCGTATAAGGGAAGCCCTTGTCCGCCGCCGTCACCTTCTGGAAGGCCACATCCGCATACAGAGTTCCGTCATAGGAGGCAAGCTTGTCATTCAAGGCCTCCAGACCGGATTTCCCGCCGAGCTTTCCCATCACATGGACGGAGTCCGTCGCGTTGTGGTAATAGCCGCCGTTGAACCATCCCTGCAGGTTCATAACCTGGTTCGTGATCCCTTCCGCCGCCAGCGCATCCGCCATCTGTCCGGCCTGATCAAAGGTCGTCATGGGGAAGGAATGCAGGTACTGCACGCCCAGCACATGCCCGGTCTCCTTCACGCCGGTGATCACGTCGCAGTAGAACGGGATGTCGGTATCGTTCTCATTCGGCACGAGGACGCCCTCGCTGACCAGACGCTCGCGGTAATAGTTCGCCATTCCGGAATATCCGCCGTATTCCCCGGTGAGGAAGGTATAGCGGACCCGGATATTGCTCTGGTAGCCTTCCTCCTCCATCACGAGCACGGAGGTGGCGGAATCACCGAAATTCTTCAGATCGTCCACGGTCCGCAGAACAAAGGTAGGGAAGGCGTAATTGTAATCGTTGAACGCTCCGGATACCTCGGCATTCAGCACACAGTTGGAAGCGGAATCCTCGATGCTCACCAGCAGTCCCCCGTCTTCCTCCATAAGGCCGAAGATCGGAAGTCTGGCCGTCTCGAGAGGCTCCACATTGGTGTAGGTGGCAGCCAGCGGGTCGATGTCGTAGACATACTGGGAATAGGCAGCAGCCGTCGTCTTGCCGTTGTTGAATTCAATGATGCTGCCGGAGCCGTTCGGAACCACGATGTAGCCTTCATCGTCGTAGGAGGTGGCTCCCATGTACCGAAGCAGCTGGATCCGGTAGACATAGCCCGCGCCCAGCTCCTGGATCTCGGAGGCCGGGACGGACACCTCGAGGTAATCCTCTTTGAGTCTGTATTCCAGCGGAACCACAAAACCGGCCGTCGCATCGCCGATGGTGTAGATGTAACGGACTCCGTCCGCGATGCTCTCCACTTCAAACCTGCCGGCCTGCACGCAGTCCTTGTAGGAGTTCCAGGATCCGGAGACCACGTCATCGTTGTAGTAATAGAGCAGGAACTGGCTCTTCAGGAAATTCTTGTTGGCACCGTTTGCCACGGTATCCTCATCCGCCCCCGGCGGGTTGGAATAGGTCGTCTTTCCGGTCCGCTTGTCATACACGGCCACATTTGCGGTGGAGGTCTGCGTGTAGAGCTCCAGCAGATCGTTGGAGCAGACCAGCTCGTACCCCGGAACATTGCTCCCGCTTCCCGGGACAAAGGGGCTTCCGGCCTCGTATGCGAAGTCTTCCAGATACTTCTCGTACTCCCTGTAGTTGACAATGTGCAGAAAATAGTAGATCAGATAGACCGCAAAACAAAAGGCGACCGCGCCGAGCAGGGCCAGAATGGCTTTCGCTACCGGGGTCAGCGGTTCGCGCCGCTTTTCCCTTTTCCGCGCCTTTTCCTCCGCGCGGCGCTCCCTGCGCGACTTTTTCCGGCTCAGGTATTCCTCGTCCTTGTCATGCTTCGCCTTGGTCTTCTCGTTCTCCGCGGCGATGGCCCTCAGGACCTCCAGGGAATGATCCAGTTCTTCCAACTGTTTTTTCGCTTTTTCTTTGTCTCTCATCCTCGTTCTCTCTCTTTTACGTTCGGAAGATCAATTCCGTATAGACACTGCGGAAAAAGTTGTAAACCATCCCCAGCAGATTCACCAGGAGCAGGATCAGGAACACAATGATCAGGAAGGCCACCACGGTCAGAAAGACCGTCAGCAGTGTTTTGCCCAGGGTGTAATTGTGTACCTGCATGATCCCGATCATCATCAGGATCAGGCCGTAGGCGATCCCGACGCCCAGGATGAGCGTGTAAAAGGCCTGCTCGTTATCCGCCACCACCTGACTTAGGATCGTGGCGAGGATCATTCCGATCGTGACAGGAACCGTCCCGTACCCCAGCGCGATCGCAATGTCCTTCAGTCTTCCCTCCCCGTTCATCAGGCAGGTGATGGACCAGTTGCTGACGCAAAGCAGCAGGAACAGGATCAAAACCGACAAAAGTTCAAGCGCGCTGTTGACGGTACGCGCATCCACGTCATTGACCACAAACCCGGAGAGCAGCCGGTTGGCGGAAAAGCTGAAGGAGAAAAGGATCACCAGAAGAAGCGCCAGAGGCACGCTCCCCCGCTCCTGATGCCGGATCCAGTAAAATCCGTCCATCGGATGGGACAGGGTATATAACAGATATTTCCATTTTTCTTTCGAAAAAGCGGTTCGCATGACCTGCTCCTTTCTATTTCGCGGGGCTCTTCTTCTTCGTGCGCGTCTTAAGGATTCCCGCTTTCTTAAGCCTGGAGACCACGATCCCCGCCGCGATCAGGACCATCAGAGCCGTCAGATAGCCGCTGGCATGTCCGGTCAGATAGTCGTTGCGGAAGCGCCGGAAGGCCACGGAGTAGTAATCCCTCGACATTCCGAGCTCCAGATACTTCATCGCCTGCGGGTAATCCCCGGCGGTCAGATAGGCCTTGCCGATACCGGTGTTGGCCAGCTCGTTGTTCTCATCGAGGAGCAGCACCTTCTGCCAGAGCTTCACCGCCTCGGTCTCATCTCCGTCGTAGCGCAGTCCCACCGCGTGATTGATCAGGCGCCCGTACTCCGTCTCCTTGAAATAGGTGATCGAAGCCTTGGTCGCATCGAGCACGACGACATCTCCGCCCACATTCTCGATGGCGACCGGCAGCTGGAAGGTTCCGTCCTGTGTGCCGATCCCGCCGAAGATGTACAGAAGATTGCCCTCGTGATCGTAGGTGAAGATCCGTCCGCGTCTGCGATCGATGCAGGAGTAGATCCCGTTCTTGCGGTAAACCACATCCGTGAACTGGGAAGGCCCCGCATAGTCCGTGGAGCCTGCGATCTGCAGGTCGCCGGCAAGCTTCCCGACCGCACCCTTTCGGATGACATCCTCGCCCTTCGGGTTCAGGCGTCTTACGCCCTGTTCGCCGGCCGGATCGATGTTGGAGGCATAGACGAATCCGTCCGGATCCACATCGATCCCGGTGAACTCGGTCGGAATGAAGAGCTGGGATTTCGCACGCTCCTCCTTGGAGGCGATCTTTCTCCAGAAGCGCTCCCACAGGGTGATCTCCACGTTGATCGTGCCGAAAAATCCGGTGAACTGGCCGCCGGTCTCAAAGACCATGATGCCCTCGAACATATTCTGCGCGATGCAGTAGATACGGTCCGCGTAATCCACCGTCACCTTGAGCGGTACAAAGACATAGCCGTCCTCGAGTACCTCCGAGGTCGGATTGTCCACGATCCGCGCCAGTGTGCCGTCCTGATTGAGTACGACCACTCGGTGATTCTGGGAATCCGCCACATAGATCTGATTTTTCTCGGAAATCGCCACGCCGTAAGGTTGGTTGAAGGTATCCTCCGCACCGTCATGCTCGAAGGAGGTGATCATGCCCTTCACCTGCCGAGCGCTCGCATCCAGGATGACGATCCGGTTGTTGCCGGTGTCGGCGAGATAGATGGTTCCGTCGTCCGCCACGCACAGGTCCTGGGGGGAGACAAAATTGCCGATAGGCTCCCCGTTCCAGGTAAGCGCCAGGCCTGAGACGACATAGTCCGGTTCGTAAGGGGCCGGCGTGTAGACGATGTCCTCCCAGTAGTTGTAGTTGTAGGACTGGTAGGGAAGACCGGACGCCCCGGCCGAAAGCGGCACCGATGTCACCGCCGTCATCAGGCCGAGAACGATTCCCGTTATGCACTTGACGAATGCCTTTCGTTTCATAGGATTCTCCCGGTTTTACGCAGGTTTCCCCTGCTTATTCCTTCATACCCGAAGTGGTCATGGTCTCGAGCACGTTGCTCTGGCAGATCAGGAAGAAGGTGATGGGAACCGCGGCGATGATAAAGGTCACGGCTGCTGCCGCGCCTGCTCTCGCCACGCCGCCGGCGGTGATCTGCTGCAGTGCGTACTGCAGGGGCTTGAGCTGTTCATCCCTGAGGAAGAGGGAACCCGTGTTGCCCCACATCTGCTGGAACTGGAAGATCGCCAGGGTCAGCCAGGCCGGCTTCACGTTCGGCATGACGATGGACCAGAAGATCTTCCACTCGTTCGCGCCGTCGAGCCGGGCCGATTCCATCAGCGAGTCGGGGAGCTGTTCCATGAACTGCTTCATCAGATACAGTCCCATGCCGAAGGACCAGGCGGGCAGGATCAGAGCCGCGTAGGTATTGTTGATATGCAGATAGCTGATAATCAGGTACTGCGGGATCTGCGTGACCGTCCAGGAGAACATCATGGACAGGACCACCATGGAAAAGAGGAGCTGCTTTCCGGGGAATTTGTTCTTGGCCAGGGGATACGCGGCCATGGAGGCCACGATCACATGCCCGAGCATTCCGCCGCCCGTGATGATGATCGTATTGAGGATGTACCTGGAAAAGGGCACCCAGGAATCATTCATCAGGGTAAACAGGTCGGAAAAATTCTCCAGGGTGGGATTGCGCACAAAAATCTTCGGCGGGAACTGATACAGTTCATCCAGGGGCTTCATCGCGTTGTTCACGATCATGACCAGCGGAAGGACCATGAAGACTCCGCAGACCGCCATCAGTGCAAAGAGCAGGGTGTTGCCGGCCACGGAACGGTTCAGCTGCTTTTCGCGCCTTTTGAAGAAACGCATTCTGGTTTTTGCAGTCATTGTTTTGGCCAAGGCTATTCTCCTACCCTTCCTAAGATTTTCTGGACCAGCTTGTTGGTTCCGACCATCAGCAGAAACAGGATCGTTGCGATCGCGGATGCATATCCCATCTCAAATCTGGTGGAGCCGTAATCGAGCAGATGCGTCACCACGGTGGCACCCGCATAGTTGACGGAGGGATTGCCGGCGAGATTGATGGAAATATCCGCCACGGCAAAGGACTGTGTGATCTGCATGACCGCACCGAACATAAGCTGCGGCTTCATGGCGGGCAGCGTGACATACCACAGCTCCTGCCAGCGGTTCTTGACCCCATCGAGGGCCGCCGCCTCATACATGCTCTTGTCCACCGTCTGCAGACCGGCGATGAAGGAGAGGAAGCCGGTACCGAGGGACAGCCAGAGCTGCACCACGATCAGAACGGGAAGGACGTATTTTTCGGTCTGCATCCACAGGATGGCTTCGTTGATGACGCCGAGCTTCAGTAAAAATCCGTTCAGGTAACCGTAGCGGTCGCCCGTGAGGATCAGGTTCCATACCAGGTACGCATTGCCGCAGATGGAGGGCGCATAGAAGATCAGGGTCAGGAAGGCCCGCAAAAAGCCTTTGAACTCATTGATGATCCATGCGAACAGAAGACACAGCATGTAACTGACCGGACCCGTGATCACCGCAAAAAGCAGGGTGTTCTTCAAGGCGATGACAAAGATGTCATCTTCGAGGAACAGCTTGATGTAGTTTCTCCATCCCACAAAGTCGGGCGCCTCGAGCATGTTGAAATTCGTAAAGCTCAGGACGATCGACATCAGCACGGGCAGCACGGTAAAGAAGAAAAACAGGACAAAGTACGGAGCCATCATCAGATAGGACTCGCGATTACGTCCGATCTGATAGCGCAGCGTTCTCTGCTTTCTGGCCATGGCCAGAGCTTCCTGGGATACGGTTCCGGAGGAGATGCCTCCTTCTTGTGTAGCAGCCATAATGAAATCCTTTCCGGGATCAGTCATCTGCAAGAGGAAGTCCGAACTCTTCTCTCTTGTAATCGATCTCCGCGTTGATGTAGAGGACCTTGTCCGTCAGCTCCTCGCGGGGCGTTGCGATGCTGTCCTCCCTGGTCGTCACGGAGTAGAACGCATTGTTGACATTGCGCCAGGTGTAATATCCGCCGGGCACCTGCGGGATGCCCTTCACCTGACGGAACTGTTCCATCAGCGCCCGGTAGTCACGGATGGGCCAGGACAGATTGGCCAGCGCTTCGAGATTGGCCGTAGCCACACGGGCACTGGCGCCCATCAGGCTCTCCATCTCCCGTCCGTAGAGCGTCTGTGTCTGCGCATCCGTCCACCACTTCAGGAATTCCCAGCTCTCCTGCGGATGATCGGTGTCCGCCATGATGATGTCCGCAAGGCCTGCGGATCCGGTGGTGTGATTGATGGTTCCGTCCGCCTGCACCGTTCCGGGGACCACCGTGAAGTCCCAGAGGCCCGCGATATCGGGCGCGGAAACCTGCAGATTGTTGTAGGTCGTGTAATCCGAGATGATGATCGGGCACTCACCGGTACGGAAACGCTCTTCCACACTGGTCGCCTTGTCCAGCTTGTAATCGGTGTAGTACTCGCAGTATTCCTTGAAGATCGCCACCGCGGTGTCCGAGGAAAGCCGCGATGCATCCCCGTTTGCGGTGTAGTATTCTCCGCCCTCCTGGAAGAGCAGCATCGCAAAGACCTGCTCCGTCGGCAGCATGCCGAATTCCATCTGGTTCTTGGCCAGCACCGTCATGGCCACCTTGACCTCCTCCCAGGTGGTCGGCACTTCCAGCCCGATCTCGGCCAGGATGTCCTTGCGATAGAACATCATGGGGAAGGTCTGTGTGTCGGGCAGCGCATAGGTCGCTCCGTCGAAGGAGAAGGGCACCAGGGCGCTCGATGAAAATCTCCGGCTGACCTCTTCATAGTCCGGGAACTGCCTCAGATCCAGGACCGCATGACGAAGCCCGTAATTGACGGGCGTGTCATTTCCCGTATTCAGCACCGCGCCCGCGATACCATTGGTATTGGCCACCTGGATGGCTACATCCGGCCCTTCCCCCGCCAGCGTTGCCCGGAGCAGGGTGTTCATGTCCACCAGCTGAACATTCACGTTGATGCCGGTCTCGTTGGTAAAATGCTCATCGATCAGCGCCTTGATGACATTGGCCTGGTCGCGTCCGGTCCCGATCCAGAGGGTCAGCGTGGTGCTGTCCTCGCTCTCCTCCGCCACGTTGCCGATCCGGTTGTAATCGATGATGAAGGAATAGAAAAGGCGCTTCAGCTCATAGCCGATCTTGTTGACGGCTCCGTTTTTCTCGATCTCCACCGGCGTATCGGGGGAGCTGATCAGGATCCGGTCGAGCTGCAGAGGCTGCGGGAGCACCTGGGTGATCCAGTTGCCGCAGGCCCGGACATTGATCTTGTAGGAGGTGATCACCTCGGTAAACCGCTCCTGATCCTCGATCAGTTCTTCGAGCTGGTCGCTCATCGTGACCAGAACCGTCAGCTTGTCGGAATTGTTCCCGGCCGTCACGCGGAGCTTTGCGATCGCGTCATCGATGGAAGCCTTCGCCTCCTCGAGCTCTGCCTGCAACCCGGGCAGAGAAGCCTCGATCTGGTAGTCGCGGTAGATGTCCGGGCTGACACCCGTGATATAGATCACCTGCCGGTAGATCGTATTGAGCAGCTGCACCGTGCTCTGCACCTGTGCGATGATCTCCGCCATCTCGCCCAGCACCACTTCCATGCGGAGCGTATGCCGGCCTGCCTCCAGGTAGAATTCGTACGGCGTCCCCTGCTCGTCCGAGAGCGTTTCCTCCCGCCAGGTCTGGTCGTAGGAAAAGCCGTAAGCATTCATCTCTTCAAAGGGAACCGTTCCATCCAGATATATCTTCCGTGTCACATCGATCCCGCGGACAAAATTCTGCTTGCAGAAACAGGTGATGTTGTAATATCCGCTCTCCGGCGCCTCGAAGTCCCACTCGATCCACGTCCCGGCATCCTCCCAGGAGGTTCCGCCGATGGTATTGTTCAGAAGAAGCTTCGGGCTCGAAGGGTACACCGCGGGCGAGGACTGATCCTGCCGGGGGTAGAGCATCTGCGAGGACATGCGGTCTGCATTTTCCGCTTCGATCCGGATCATCTGCCCGGAGGAGGGCTTTGCGCCGGTCGCATCCAGCGCGGCCTTCGCATCCGCATAGGAATCCGGGTAGGTGATGGTTCCCAGGGTGAGCGCGTGGATCAGCATGGGTTCCTTCTGGGACAGGAGCGTGATCGTATGCCGTCCCGCCTCGAGATACACCGTCAGCGGATCCGATATATAGCCGTTGGAATCGTACACATAGCCGGTCACCCACTCCGGTGCTTCCACGGATTCCGGCTTGACCTGAAATCCCTGATTGTCGGTCTCCCATGCCTTCACGGTGACGCCTCTGTCATCCGTGTAGGTATCCTGCACATCCACGGTCCAGATCCGGTGGAACGCCGCCAGCGCCAGTTCCTCGTAAGGAAGCTCTCCGTCCACGAAGACCGATCGCTGGATCTCGGAGGTCTTGCCCTCGACCGGATAGTATTCCAGCGAGATCGCATAGAGTCCGCTCTCCGGCAGGTCGACTTCAAATTCCGTCAGGGCCTCCTCCCCGGTCAGAATGCTCTCGCCCGGCATCCCCTCGTAATCCGTGAAGATGACCGGCTCCGCAGCTGCTCCGTTTTCTTCGTAACGGACCACATCCGCCGCTCCCACGCTCACACTGCTGCCTGCCATTTGGGCCGTCTGCCGTTCCAAATACTCCTTATACCCGGGAATCGAGGGATCCACCGAATAGGTGCTGACCATTTTTTCATAGTCCGATACCGGGCGGAGGGTCTGTGCCTCCGCTGTCGCCGGCAGCGTCAGGGAGGATACCAGCACCGCGCACAGGGTCAGCAGAGCCGTACAGGTTTTCCGGGGCAGATGGTACAGTTTCATGTCAACCTCTTTTCTCATGGCGGGATCTTTTCTCCCGCTTCGGGTCTTCCTCCAGGTACCAGGCATCCGTGCCTTCCGGAGGAGCCGGAGTGATTTTTCGAAGCATGATCTCCGCCGGGTAAGTGGCGGCGTAGCACCACACGCCGGGCAGGATCAGAATGCAGACGATCGGGAGCACGTCCGCAAGCAGCCAGGCCGTCAGCGCCGCCCCCGCAAGAAGCAGCAGGCTCAGGTGCAGATAGCGGATTCCCAGAAATACGGAAGCCTTCAAAAGCTCCGGCAGTCTCCAGGAAAAGCGGCTGTTCACCGCCAGAAAGACGGGAAGCAACAATGCGGTAAGCAGGAGCAGCGCTTCATAGATCCGCTCCATCCGAAGGTTTCCCTGCAGGATCTGGTATCTGCGTCCGTACAGGCAGATCCCGGTCCAGAGCAGCAGGGCCGCACTCTCCGCCACGCCGGGCAGGAGCGTCCGTCTCATCGATGCGAAAAATTCCCTCGCCGGATACCCCCGCTCTCTTCGTACGCTTTTGACCATCGCGTAGTAAAAGGAGGTGGTGGCCGGCACAATGGTCACCACCGGCAGGCAGCAAAGCAGCCAGAGCAACGTGACCAGTATGATATTTCCCAGCCTGCCCAGGAATCCCAGAAGCGGGCCGTCCCATGCAAAAAATGTCACTTTGCGTCCTCTCTGATCGGATAAGTCTTCAGATCCGGAAGTTCATCCATGGTAATGACGATATCGTTCTCGTAGAACTTCGCGAGCGCTTCGCTCTCGGTATACTGATCGCTGTACACATAGACGGCGGTGTTGCCGGCGACAAATTCGCCGCCCCAGGTACACCAGTAGCCCCACATGGCCCCGTCCCGCAGCATCAGCTCCGGATCGGGCACACAGCCGTTCTCCGAGAGCACGACCATCTTGGTCTCGTTCTCCGCGCATTCCACCGACTTTAAAAAGGTTCCGATCTGGGAGCCGTATTCATGCTCCCCCGGGTAGATGTCCCATCCAATGATGTCCACATATTGATCGCCCGGATACCACGCGGCGCTCTGTCCGTTCCAGAGCCAGATCAGATTATTAAGTCCGTACTCGTTCGTCAGCTTGTCGTAGAGCAGAATGTAAAGCTGCTTGTAAGCCTCCGGGCCGGAAGCGCCCCACCAGAACCAGCCGCCGCTGGCCTCGTGCAGAGGCCTCCAGATGACAGGCACGTCATTTTCCTGCAGGATCAGAAGCTGCTGCGCGATCGCGTCGATGTCCTCCATCAGCAGCTCGTACCCTTCCTCATCTTCCCCGTTCATGATCTTCTTCAGATTGATGGTGGTGTACTGCGTGTAGAAGCCGCTGTACCATGGGTCCTTCAGGTACTTCTCCGGCGCGTTCCAGTGCCAGCAGAAGTTCACGATGCCGCCGTTCTTCCAGAAATCGATGGCAAAATCCGTCGCCCGGGAAGTGGAGCCGTTGGCCACACGCGACGGGGAATACTCAATAAAGTCGAGTCCGAGCACTGCAGGATTCTTGCCGGTAACCTTGTTCACCACCGTAAATTCCTTGCCGTGCCAGCCGGTGTCGCAGAACTGTCCGGACAGGGTCTGCTTTCCGTAGATATCCGCCAGATAGCTCATCAGCCGGCGGACATTGTCGCTCGCGTTCGGGTTGACCGGCTTTACCACCGGGCGGAAGGTCCCGCCCATATCCGCATCGCAGGTGCGCAGTTCCAGCCGGTCGATATCCATATACCCCCAGGACTTGGAAACGATCACTTCATGCGCCCCTTCCTTCAGATAGACCCGCTCGATCGGGCACTCCGTGAACGTACTGCTCTCACTGACCAGATTGTTGTAGCCCAGCCCGTCGACCGTCACGAAATTCTCCTTGTGATCGGAGGATGCACAGAAAAAAACCAGATCGTAGAACCCTTCCTCCGGCGAACTTACGGTGATCGAAATGCTGTCCCCGTCTGCCTCAAGCCCCGTCGCGTAGCCGCTCCCGGAGTATCCGCCCCGGCTGCTGCCCACCCCGGCATTCCCGGAAAAGCTCCCGTCCTCCGCCTCATAGACGGCGACCGTCTCCGGGACAAAGGTGCTTCCGTCGCCGGCCGTCCGGCCTTCCCCGCTTCCGCAGGCGGTCAGCATTGCGGCTCCGAGCAGCGCTCCCATATAGGACAGGTTGATAAAACACTTCCTTCTCTTCATTGATTAATGTTATCCTTTTTGTTTGGTTAACTTTTTAAGTTATTTTAATCTATTTTTGATTAAAGTATACTCTCCATTTATAATCTGTTCAATCTTTTTTCATCTTTTCTGATCATCTTTGGGAAAGTTGTCATTAATTTTACTCTGCTTTTTGTGCAGTATTTACTGTGTCTATTTTTTATCAATTAAATTAGCCGCATAAATTTTTAGGTAAATCGTTTTAGTTTATTTGGTAAATCGTTTTATCCTTTACTCTATCTATTTAATTTATTTAAGTTTTTAATGAAGGAATCCTTCCGGACATCGTCCTGAGGAGCCTTCCGTTGGAACAAAAAAAGCGCGGCCTCTTAAGGCCACGCTCTTTTGTGCGTACGATTCATTTTTTCAGGACACCAGCAGTCCCAGAAGCTTGAACAACTGTCCTTCCGACTCCGTATTCCTCCGGATTTCCACCGTATGGACCGCCGGCGCCTCCGACCGATAAACTTCTGTCCCCAGGATCGGGGACCAGCCCGTGGTGGAATTGTAGGCATTCAGCGTGCGAACAAGCTCCCCGTCCACATACACATCGTAGACGCCGCCGGTCGCCATCCCCAGATACAGGATCCCGAGATGGGCAAATTCCGCCGTGAATACGATCCCCTTTTCGCCTCCGTCACATTTCCAGCCGTTCGGGAAATACGTTGAGGACGAATCCGGGACAAAGTCACCGGGATCGTCCGGCTCCAGATCCAGCGAATCCAGGAGATCCGCCTGCGCGTAATCCTCTGTCGTGATCGGATCCGGCAGCTCCGTCCCGGGTTCTCCGAAGCTGTCCTTCCACGCATAGACATCGTTCAGGTAGGTCCACAGGATCTCCCCGGTGATCGCATGCCCGAGCACCGAGGGATGGACCCCGTCTCCGGCCAGCTGCTTCTCCGTAAATCTTCCGGAGCTCATCTGCTCTGCGATCACATTGGCATAGCTCAGCATCGGCACTTCGTATCTGTGACCGATGAGCACCTGATTGGTCTGGGCATTGGTTCCATTGGTCTGCCCCATAAAAAGAAGCATTACCGCGGGATGTCCTTCCGCCTGCAGGAGATTGCGCACCAGGTTCTCATAGCTTCGCTTGTGCGCATTGTCGCCGCCGTCATTGACGGCATATTCCACCAGCACCAGGTCAGGATGCTTCGAGAGAACATCCCGCTTAGCACGGTGCACGCCCAGGTAGGAATCCGTTCCGCCGATGCCGGCATTGATAAAGTCAAATTCCGTCTCCGGGAAGCGCTCGCTCCACCAGCCGAAAAACCGGTCGGCATAGCAGAGCCGGTCATCTATTTCTCCGTCCAGGCTCCCGGAGGAGATCACGCCCTCCGTGATGGATCCGCCGATACAGGCAATCGTGACGGCTTCACCCGACGCGGCCTTGCGCATGACCTTTGCGACACGCGCGTCGTTTCCGCTGTCCCACAGATCCGCTTTCGCATATTCCTCCGGCGTCAGGTAGGAGGTAGGCAGAGGAAGTGCGTCCGCTTCCGCCGAGGCGCTTTCCTCGCCGTCGTTCTCACTTTCTGTCCCTGTCTGCGCACTCCCCGTAGGATCTCCCTGCGAAGCGCCGCACCCGGCCGTCCCCATCAGCAGCACCGCCGCCAGAAGAACCGCCCATCCGCGTCTTTTCATCTCTTCTTTCCTCTTTCCTCTTTCCTCAAAACCGGACTTCTTTTTGCTGCTCGGAAAAAATGCTCCGTGGATCGTTGTAATACGCGATAAATGCATCGAGCAGCTCGTGTCCGTACAGCGTGCCGTCCGCACATTTTTCCTCGACAAACGGCGCGTAGAAGGTCCTCTTTTTCCCGAAATTCGCCCAGAGCAGGAAGTAGGAAGCGCGGCTCTGCGCCACCTCTCCCATGATATCCCGGTACCAGCCGGGATTTTTGTTCCCCGTAAGCCGGACCGCCGTCGCGTTGCAGCCTTCGTCCGGCGGATCGCCCACGAGACCCGTCTCCGTCACCGCAAAAAGCTTGCCGTGCCGATCCGCGGCGCCCTGTGTGATTCGGATCTGCTCCGCGAATTTGGCCGGGAAAATGCCCGGATCTCCGGTCGTGTCCGTATCGCGATCGTACATGTCAAATCCGAGCAGGTCCACCCATTCGTCTCCGGGGTAGCGCTCGTCAAATTCCTCCACGCTGCGCGGTTCGCTGCCCGGGCTGTACGCATAGAGCAGATTGTGTACCTGCTTTTCGTCCCGCAGATAGCGCACGATCGTCCGGTACAGTTCCCGGAACTCCTCCGGCGTGCAATGGGTATCGCCCCACCAGAACCACCCGCCGGTATTCTCATGAAGCGGCCTAAACAGGATCGGACCCTCGACCAGCAGCGCATACTCCGCCACCAGATCCAGATAGGCCTGCATCACCTTTCGCGCCTTGCCGCCCCGCAGGATCTCCTGTACGGTACTGCCCTCACAGTTGTTCGGCGTATACTCCTTGAAATCATATCTTGCATATTCCGGTTCGATGCCCTCGCGGAACAGCGCGTTTGGCTTCGTAAATACAAAATTCGGCATATGTGCGGACAGGGTCACGATGCAGCCGAGCTCCTGTGCGATCCGTGTCAGCTTTGCCGCTGCAAGGACGTCCGCGCGCCCTATCCCGAGCCTTTCGATATCGACCTGCTCCCCTCCAGGCCATCCGGGTGCCTGGGCGGTATAATCCGCATTCCACCGCTTCGCAGAAAATTCCACCCCCGTCAGCGCCAGCACGTCCAGTCCGAACACGCCGGGATGCGCTCCGGTCACCGCACAGATGTCCGAATGTGCTTCCAGATAGGAGCCCGCACGGTTCATCAGCGGATTTTGCTGCCCATACATCACGCGCGAGGATCGTCCCATCCCATCCAAAAAGCGGCATAAGCGAACCGCCCCTTTCGTCGCCTCCGGGTCCGTCGGCCGAAGCCCTTCCGTGAACGGGACGCGTTCTGCCTCCCCGTCTCTTCCGGTGATCTCCAGCGCATCCTCCGTCATCCGGACCCGGTTCGGATTGTCCGGGCGGATCGTCGATCTGCAGTACATTGCCTTCTCTTCCATAGATTACCTCTCTTTAGAAAGATTCTTTTCCCCAGCCTGATACTACGGATTGCTTCGTTTCATTTCCTCTCACATTTTTGACTTTTGACCCCGGTATCATAATTTATTGTATGGCTATTTACCAACTCGTGGTTGATATTTATAAATTCCCGAAGCAATTGTGCTCCGGTCTTTTAATGGCACTAGCCTGATGCCTCTACCTGATATGATTCAGGCTACATTAAGTCTTGTGACGGTTTCGTTTTCCTTGATAGGTATGTCTTTGTAACCGCCCGCCTTTATGATCTGGTATGCCGCATTTACGTCAGCGTTGATCAGCATACCTTTGTTGCTTTTGAACACTCCCCTTTTTATTCGTCTCGAGATATTATAAGACGCTTTATCGGGGATTTCGCCATCAAGGT